>Ga0184637_10000993_pt1 | contig 19913 bp, 16 predicted proteins | sample PLM3_127_b2_FD_133143 | JGI IMG/M metagenome (GOLD analysis project Ga0184637, IMG submission 133143) | Groundwater sediment microbial communities from an aquifer in East River, Colorado, USA - PLM3_127_b2 | ecosystem: Environmental > Terrestrial > Soil > Riparian zone | place: USA: East River... | reverse complement strand
GGCCACTCGGAGCATCTCCCCTCTATCCCTCGACGCTGGCCCGGATCGAGAAGCTGCATCCGCACCTCGTGGGGGAGCGGCATTGTCCCGGTGCCGAATCTCTCGCGAGCCGAATCCTCACTCTGCCGACCCACTCCGAGGTGAGGGCGAGAATCGGCGCGATTGCGCATCAGCTTCGCGAGCCACGGAACCACCGCGCGTGACCCGTGCCGGCGTCTCCGGTCACGCCAGATCAGGCGGGCTGCGGTCCGGCCGGGCGGTGACCACACCCAGGGAACCCACGAGCGAAACGCGACGCAACCAACGCCCCCAGGGTCTCAGGTCGAAGGGCGATTCGAAGAATGTCGGCCCGTCCACCGTGCGAAAGCCATGCCGCCCGAGCAATGCGCGGAATCCGCGCGATCCACGCCAGTGCCACACATGGTGGTGAGGGACAAACAACGGGTTGGCGCGACGATCCCACGACTTGCGCCACAGGCTCGATTTGTTCGCGTAACTGACGATCAGCACTCCCGACTTGCGCAGCGCAGCGTGAAACTGCCGCAGCAACTCGTCGGGGTCGACGACATATTCGATTACGCTCGAGCATACGATGGCATCACACGAGTCCGGCTGCAGAATCTCCTCGTGTTCCTTGATGATCTCGAACTCGAGATTCAGTCCCCGCCGATCCAGCGTGCGCGCCTGCGCGAGCATGCCTTCCGATATGTCCACCCCGCGCACCCGAAAACCCGCGCGCGCCAGCAGAAGGCTCAGGCGCCCGGGCCCACAACCGAAGTCGAGCACGGAGTGGCCAGGAGGAATCGCACGCTGCGCCAATTCCAGGATGACCCTGCCACGCGCGTAACCGTTCTGCAGTATCGCTCGATCGATCTCGAGAGCGAATCTTTCGGCCACAGCGTCGAATGACAAGTTCAAGCCCTGTAGAACGCGAACACTTTCGATTCGGTACTGGATTGCCCGCGTGACCTGCGTCACGATTCCGCGGTCGCACGCCTGCTGATGTCAGTACCAATGAATGTAGACCACCAGGGAACAGGTCGCCTCGACTTGCGACCGGGCGCTCCGTTGGCCACGAATCCGGTGAGCAGCGTCTGAGCATCGAGCGCCAGGCGGCCGCGGGTCTCAAGTGGGGCACCGTCGCGAAGGTCGCCGGGCAAGCCGTCAGCTGGGCCGCGACGCTGCTCGTGTTCCGTCTGCTCACGCCGGAGGACTACGGCCTGATGGCGATGAGCATGGTCATCATCTCCATCATCGCGGGCATCGCGGAGTTCGGCCTCGGCGCATCGCTCATCCAGGCAAAGACGGTGAGCCGGCAGGAGCTTGCGCACCTCGCGGGCGCGCTCGCGGCGCTCAACATGGGCTGCGGCGTGCTGGTCGTCGTCGGAGCGGAGCCATTCGCGAACCTGCTTGGTGATGCACGGCTCACCGACGTCATTCGCGTGCTGGCGCTGCAGTTCCTGTTGAGTGCGATCGAAGCCGTGCCGTACTCGATTGCCTACCGGGAGATGCAGTTCAAGCGACTGGCCGGCATCGAGATCGCCGCCACACTGGTCGGCAGCATGGTCACGCTCACGCTGGCGTGGCTCGAAGCCGGAGTCTGGGCGCTGGTGTTCGGGGGCGTCGCAGGTGGCGTGCTGCGCACGACGCTCTACGTCTGCCTGGGTACCTTCGTGTGGCCTTCGTTTCGCCTGCGGGGCATTGCCCGGCATGCGCGCTTCGGAGGCGCCGTGACCGCCGGGCGCATTCTCTGGCAGCTCACCTACCAAGCCGACGTGTTGATCGCCGGCCGCTTCCTCACGAGCCAAACGGTCGGTCTGTACTCGGTTTCGCTCCACCTTGCGACACTCCCGATGCACAAAGCGATGGGCATCCTCAACCAGGTCGCCTTCCCCGCCGTGGCGCGACTGCAGGACGAGCTCCCCCGCATGCGCCAGCGGCTGCTGGATTCCCTGCGACTGCTGGCGTTCGCCGCGATTCCGATGTTCTGGGGAATCTCCGCGGTTGCGCCCGAATTCGTCCACGTGGTGCTCGGGAAGAAGTGGTATCCCGCCATCTTCGCTTTGCAGGTCGTGAGTCTGGTAGCCCCCATGCGCATGCTCGCCGCCGTGTTCTCGACCGCGCTGGCGGCGATCGGGCGCGCGGACCTCGACCTGCGCAACATGCTCATCGGCGCGGTCGTGCTACCCGCCGCGTTCCTGATCGGCGTGCAGTGGGGACTCGATGGCCTCGCGGCCTCCTGGGTGGCCGGCATTCCGATCGTGTTCGCGCTCAACTTTCCGCGCACCCTGGCCGCGATCGGCTTGCGCCAGTCTCAATTATGGGCCGCGGTCCGGGTGCCCCTGATCGCGGGCGTCATCATGATCGTCTTGGTAGCCGGCGTTCGCACCGTGCTGATCGAGTACGACGAATTCCTGCGCCTGCCGCTGCTCATCGTCGTCGGTGCCGCGGGCTACCTTGGCAGCGTCCAGCTGCTCGATCGCGTCATCTGGACCGACGTGCGACGTCTGGTGGCGGCGGCCCGGGGCTAGTGGCCCACGAGGCCCGTATTGCGGCATACAGTGTGCATGAAGGTCCGCCGATGGATCTATCCGCAATGGCAGCGGGGCGACTTCGACAGGGCGGCGGCTGGAGGCGAGTTTGATGGCTAGGGATCGCCCTCGTCTGGCGATCGCATTGCCTGTCTACAACGGCTCTCGTTTCCTCGAGCAGACGGTGCGCTCGCTGCTCGGCCAGACCTTTGCGGACTTCGAGCTGATCATCGGGGACAATGCCTCCACCGATCGGACCGCTGAGATAGCCCAGGGGCTCGCCGCCAGTGACGAGCGCATCAGCTACGTGCGCAACGAGCGAAATCTGGGGCTCGTCGGGAACTACAACGCGCTGTTCCAGAGCACTTCGGCGGAGCTGTTCAAGTGGGCGCCCGCGGACGACACGTACGAGCCAAGCTATTTGGAGCGCTGCGTCGCGGCGCTCGACGCCGATCCCCGGGCCGTCCTCGCCTATTCCCGCACCCGTTTTGTCGACGAGGAGGGGCGACCGCTCGAGATCACGGATCCGGGCTGGGATCTGCGCAGCGAACGAGCGTGGGAGCGACTGCTGTACGCGATCCAGGCGAGCCACTGGGTCAACTCGATCATGGGCGTGATCCGGCGGGAAGCGCTGGCGCGGACCCGGTTGATGCCGCGCTACTCGGGGGGCGACTACGTGCTCCTGGGTGAGCTGAGTCTGCTCGGTACGTTCATCGAGGCTCCCGAGACGCTCTTCCTGCGGCGGATCCATCCAGAGGCGTCGAGCCAGATCTGTATCGACGCCGAGCGCCTCCGCCAGTACGTGAGGGGTCCGGGCAAGGGACCGTCGTGGCCGACCTGGCAGCGCACCTTCGGCCACCTCGCCACGATCGCCACGGGTCCGCTCGGTTACGGGAAGCGCGGTCGGCTGCTGGTCGGGCTGGCCCGCTCATCCGTGGACCGCGCGCCCGCCCTGCGTCAGGAGCTCGTGGGCATGATGCGCTGGCTACTGCGGCGCCGATCCGCTCCCGCGGCCTGACCCACCGCCCTCGAGCTTCCGGAGCCAGATCTCTCGCCAGTAGGGCGGGATGCTGCGGGGGCAGAAGAGTCGCGCCTTGCTGTAGTGCGCGCGACAGATGACCCCTTCCAGGACGATGCAGTCGTTCTTCAACTCGACCATGCGGCCGGAGCGCTCGTCGATGATCCGCTCCACGCGGCGCGCGACGCGATAGCGGCCACCGCAGCTCGGGATCATCTCCTGGTCGAAGAACATGCCGCGATTCCGGCTGCCCGTGTCGAGCGTCTCGGCGATCTCCTCGACGGAACGCACCGCGACCGCGTCTCCGGGCCGGAGTCCGAGCGACTGGCTGGGTGTCTTGCCGTGGAGCCGTCCCCCGGAGAAGCGCGGAAGCCCGCTTCCGCCGCGCAGCCCTTGCAGGAAGTTGAACAGTGCGATCAGCGACACGCGCACGAACTCGAGCAAGCCCACGTTCCGGGAGGTCAGGTCCTCGAGGTAGTGGAAGAGATCCCAGCGGCGGATCGGCCGGCTCGCTGTGAAGAGCTCGGTTGCCTGGCAGCGGTAGGCGGGAGCATCGCTTCCGGGCTCGGGCACGCGCCGTGTCGCGCGCTCGAGGTGCTCCGTCAGATCCGCAGGCTCGGGAGCTCTGCCACCCGCGGCCGGAGCGGAAACGGGCCGGAGCCACTCCTCCTTCCAGAACAAGAGGCACCCTGCCTGGCAGCCCCCATGAGCGCTGCCGTCGCAGCGCAGGCCCTCCAGGTGGACTGTCCGGTCCATGCGCCGGTTGCCTGTCTGGTTGATCGTGTCGCAGGTCTTGTGCGCCCGCTTGAACACGCGGACGCGCTCGCCGCAGTGACGCAGCATCTCGGGCATGAACGGCAGTGCGTCCAGCGACCCATCGGGGCCTAGCGTGGCGGCGACCTCCGCGGCGCTCCTGATCTCCACCACCTCCCCTGCGCGGAGCTTCCGCGACCCGAACCCACTCATCTCGAAGGTCCCCCTTTGTCTCCCAGCGATCCGCGCCGCGGACGTAGAGAACTCCAGCTGCGCTCGAGTGCCCCGAGCACCAGCGCGCGTTCGTGCGGATCGAGCGCGACACTCCACGCACCCAGCGCAGCAAGCGGCAGCAAGGTGCCGATCTGCACGAAGAACAGCCACAGGCTCGCGGGCCGCCACCAGATCTCCACGGCCTGACACGCTGCTGCGAAGGGCAGCACCGCTAGCGCGGGTCGGAAGATCGTCTGCCACCAGTACGCGGACATCGGCGTGCCGAGCACCCGACGCGTGTACCAGGGTCCGAAGCCCAGCGAGATCGCCAGGCGCGGCAGCAGGATCCCCAGAGCGACCCCCGTGATGCCTAGCGGGCGTATCAGTGCGATGCATAGCAGCAGGTTCACGGCCGCTTCCAGCGCGAACGCCTGCACCATGCCGCGGTGCCGGTTGATCCCGATCATGGTGCTGGTACAGACCTGGAAGCTCGCGAAGACCCAGAGCCCGGGTGCGAGGATGCGCAGCACCCGGCCGGCGGGTTCCGCGAACTCCTCGCCCATCCAGAGCCCGATGAACGTCTCGCCCCGGAATACGAACGCCGCGATGATCGGCAGGATCGCGAGCGTCGCGACACGCCCGCCTGCGAGCAGCATCTCGCCGACGCGCGCCAGCTCGCCGCGCCCCTCGAGCGACCCGGCCATCGGCGCCAGGATCTGCGATACACCGGCCACGACGCCGCGCGCCTGGAAAATCAGGCTGGATGCAATCGCGAAGAACGTGACCGCCTGGAGCGGGAGGAACAGGCCGATGATGATCGAGTCGGAATAGTTGATCAGCGCACCGGAGACGTGGAGCAGGGTCGTGACCACACCGAAGGAGACCACCTTGGGAACGAATTCCCAGGCACCCGCGAGCCGGACGTGCAGGTCGGGGTAGAGCGAGCGCATACCGAGGGCGTAGATCGAGGTCCTCGCCACGGCCGCAGCGAGCTGGATCGCGGCGAGCGCGACCAGCCCTCCGCCGCGTTCGAGCGCGTAGACGGTCGCGGCCGTCCGCACCAGCGTCACCGCGATCTCGACGCCGTTGGAGTAGTCGAAGCGCTGCAGCGCCGCGATCACACCGCCGAAGACTCCCCCGAAGATCGAGACCGCGATCGCCAGACCGGTGAGGAAGACCGCGAGCCTCGCCGGCTCCGCCAGCTCTGCCGGGATCTCGAAGATGCGATCCACCTGCAGCGCGACACCGGTCCCGACCAGCACCGCGACTACTGCGGCGAAGCTGAAGAAGATCAGGCCCGCGGAGGTGATGCGCCCCGCATCGTCGTGGCTTCCAGCGGCATGCAAGGTCGCCACGTACTTGGTGACCGCACCGCGCACGCCCAGATCGATCAGGCCCAGGTAACCGACCAGGGAACCGATCAGCGCCCAGGCACCGTAGGCCTCGCTGCCGAGGCGGCGCACGATGAACGGCGCGAGGAAGAAGCTGACGGCGGTGGCGAGGATCAGCGTGGCCCAGTTGGACCCCACGTTGACGATCACCTGCCGTCGGAAAGACACCCGCACCCCGCGTCGCCCCGAGGGCGCGCGAGGAGATTACCTCCCAGTGCCTCGATGGGAAGCCCGATCTCGTACCGGGCGTAACACGGGAGTGACCCGGTGCCGTGCGCATCCTCTCGTTTGCTAGCGTGCCTAGCACATGGCGCAGCGAGGCAAGCTGCTGATCATGGTTTTGGCGAGCCTGGCCTCGGTTACCGCGGGCGAGTTCGTGCTGCGGCTGGCTTTTCCACCGCCGTGGTTGTACCCGCTCGACCCCCCTGAAGACGCGCTGATGGTCGAGCATCCGCTGCTCGGCTACGCGCTGCGCCCCGGCAAGGTCCAGCAGTGGACCCGCCCGCACTGGAGCATCCGCGTAGAGATCAACTCCGACGGACAGAGGGATGATCCGCTCCGCCAGGCGCGCAGCGCATCGCTCCGCGCGCTCGCCGTCGGCGACTCGTTCACCTTCGGGATCGGCGTCGAGCACGGAGAGGCCTGGCCCGAGGTGCTCGAGCGTGAGCTCGCTGCGCGAACCGGCCAGAGCACCGGCGTGGTCAACGCCGGGGTACCCGGTTACAGCGCGCGGCAGATGCGCCTGCAGGCAGTGGACCTGCTCGAGAAGGTCGATCCGGCACTGGTTGTCGCTGCGCTGTACGCGCGCAGCTACTGGCGCGTGACGGAGCCCTACGCCGTTTACGGGGGAGCCCTGGTCCTGTCGAGCGAGCTGCCCCAGCTGGCAGTCTCGGCATCGGGCGACGTGATCGTCACGCCCTTCTCGCCCGGAGCTCTGCGCGAGGCCGACGTGTGGCTGAAGGGGCATCTCCAGCTACCCGCGCGAATCTTCGACCTCACAGCACCCAGGCTCTGGCCGCAGCTCACGATCCCGCTCGATCTCCCGGATCGATCCCGCTGGAAGGACAGCGACTATCAGCCCGTCTTCGACGAACTCGCGCAGCTCCACGCCACGCTGGCGGAGCAAGAGATCCCCCTCGTGATCCTGCTGGTGAATCATCAAGAGGTCGACGGCAGCTTCTCGCCCGACGAGCACCGCTACAACACCCATATCGCGCGCTTCTGCAGCGCGCAAGACCTGCCGCTCGCCGACCCGCTGCCTCGCTTCGTCGCCGAGGGAAAGGGTGAGCCGGTCTTCCGGACGCCCTCCGACATCCACTGGACCCCGCTGGCCCAGCGGATCGCGGCCCAGGAAGTGTTGGGCGTGCTCGAGGCCCGGGGCCTCCTCGCACGTCACATCCCGGATCCTTCCCCCTCCCCCAATACCCCGTAGCGCAGGCGGCGCCAGCGAAGCGCGACGCGCGAGAGGATCGCGCGCCGCTCCTCGCGCTCCAGACCGGCTACCCAGGTCCCCACGGCAGCGAGCGGCAGGATGGCCCCGACCTGTGCGAAGTAGAGCCAGAGGCTCGCTGGCCTCCACCCGATGTCGATGGCCCAGCTCGCAGCGGCGAAAGGAAGGACCGCGAGTGCCGGCCTCAGAAGCGTCTGCCACCAGTAGGCGGAGATCCGCGTGCCGAGCACCGAGCGGGCGTACGCCGGACCGAAGCCCAGCGAGATGGCCAGACGCGGCAGCAAGATACCGAGCGCGATGCCAGCGAGTCCGAACTCCTGCACCAGGACCACGCAGAGCAACAGGTTGGCCAGCCCCTCGGCGATGAACGCCGGGACCATCCCGCGGTGTCGCTCGATGCCCATCATCGCGCTCGTCAGGACCTGGAAGCTCGCGGACGCCCACGACCCGAGAGACAGGATCAGCAGTACACGACCTGCCGGTGCCGCGAATTCCTCTCCCATCCACAGGGAGATGAAGGTGTCGCCACGCGTCAAGAACGTGGCGATGACGGGCATTACCGCCAGCGTGGCAAAGCGCCCCCCAGCGAGAACCACCTCTCCCACCCGGGCGATCTCGCCGCTGCCCTCGAGCGACCCCACGACGGGTGCCAGGGGCTGCGAGACTCCGCTGACGAGCATCTTCGCGTACGCGATCAGATTGCTCGCGATCGAGAAGAACGCGATCCCCTCGAGAGGGAGGAACAATCCGATGATGATCGAGTCCGAGTAGGTCGTGACGGCGTTGGAGAGGTTCAGGATCGTCGAGATCAACCCGAAGGAGACGATCTTCGGCACGAGCACCCGCACCCCATCGAGACGCAGGCGCAATCGGGGATAGAGGCGGAAGGCGAGCCGCGCGTGCACGATGGCCCTGGCCAGACCCGTCAGGAGCTGGATCGCGGCAAGCGCCACCAGCCCCCCGCCGTCGTGCAGCGCATAAACCGTGGCTCCAGCGCGGATTACGGTTACGGCGATCTCGATCGCATTCAGGTAGTCGAAGCGATGCAGCGCGACGATCACTCCGCCGAACACTCCCGCGGTGATCGAGATCGCAAGGGCCAGGCCGATGATCAGGATCGCCACACGGGTTTCACTCACCAGGTCGAGCGGGATCTCGAAGATTCGATCGACGCCGATCGCCAGGATCCCGCTGATGAACAGGACGGCGAGGCTCGCGAGCGAGAAGAACAGCAGTCCTGCCGAGGTGATCCGGCTCGCCTCTTCGTGGTTCCCGGCGGCGTGGAATGCGGCGACGTAGCGGGTGACTGCGCCCCGCACACCCAGATCGACCAGACCCATGTATCCGATCAGGGAGCCGAGCAGGGCCCAAGCACCGTAGGCGGTGACGCCCAGACTGTGGACCACGAAGGGCGACAGGAAGAAGCTCACCGCGACCGAGATCGCCAACGTGGTCCAGCTCGACACCACGTTGATCACCGTGCGCCGCCGCAATGACACCCGTCTAGTTCCTAGTTCCGCAAGCTCGCGTAGAGTGCCAGGGTGTCTTCCGCGATGTGCTCCCAGGGGAGCTTCTCGACGAGAGCGCGGTTGTGCGCCCCCATGCGCGCCCAGTCGGCGCGTGCGTCCAGGGCAGACCGCAGCGCCCCCAGCAGGTTCTCTCCAGAACCCGCCGGGTAGATGACTCCGCCGGCATCGTCCAGGATTTCGGGAATGCAACCGAGCGCAGGCGCCACGACGGGCTTGCCAAAGCTCATCGCGAGGATCACGCCCCCGGTCGTCAAGACGTCGCGATAGGGAGTCACCACGACGTCCGCTGCGTTCATGTACACCTGCACCGACTCATGCGGAATGAACTCCAGCCGCAGCATGATCGCTGGATCCTCGGCGCACGCTGCCTCGACTTCCTCCGCCCACTTGGAACGCGGCGACTTCCCGGCAATGATCAGGGTTGCGTCCTGCTGCTTCAGCGCCTTGAACGCGGCGATCAGCTCCAGCACGCCCTTGTAGGGTCTGACCAGCCCCAGGAAGAGAAAAACCGATCGGTCTCCCGCGATCCCCAGCGAGCTGCGTGCGGATGCCCGCGAGACGGTATTCGGAAAGTAGGTCGCGAAGCTCCCATGCGGGATCACATGCACCTTACCCGCGCGCTTGATGCGGAAGAGTCTGACGATCTCGCTCTTCGCGTGGTCGCTGTGGGCGACCACGGCGTCGACCATCCACGCCAGCACTCTGGAGAAGAAGACTTCGAGCCGGTCGTCCGTGCTCTCGTGATCCCTCAGATTGTGCACCGTCCAGACGATCCGCACGCCGAGCAGCTTCAGCAGCGCGACCTGCGCCAGGAAGACGATCGGCTTCCCGATTCCTGCGAGGGCACCCGGACCTGCGAGGTATGGATGCTGCCAGTGCAGATGCAGGATCCGCATTCCGCGCTGCCGGACGAGCGTGACGAGGAGCGAGAGATCGATCCAGCTCCAAACCACGCGAGAGCTGCCATAGCCGGTATCCAGACCGCGTTCGCCCAGGGCCTTCAACAGGCAGATCTGGTAAGGGTCGTTGTAAGCGGGCAGGTGCGCGACCCTGCCTCTCGCGCGGCGTCTCGAAACTCCCACTACCTCGGGCTTGGTAGCGCGGATCCGGCATCGGGTCACGGGTGCAACCGGAGGACTGCGCGGGAAACCCACTCGCTCGAGCGCAAGGCCACGCTCGCCGAAGGATCGACATGACCGATCGGCCGAACCTGCTGTTCTTGTGCCAGACGCTCCCGTACCCGCCGGATGGCGGAGTGTGGATCCGGAGCTACCACGTCCTGCGACTCTTGAGCCGTGCCTTCCGCGTGACCGCACTGTGCTTCGAGCGAACGGGCATCTCGGGGCGTCGACATCCTTGTGATCCGGGCACCGCGATCGAGGCCCTTCGCCCCTTCGCCCAGGTCGAGGCCCTTCCAATCCCGCAAACTCGAAGCTCGGTGCGATTTCTGTGGGACCACCTCCGCAGCACGGTCTCACGTCGGGTCTATACCCGGTATCTCTACGAATCGCCTGGCTTCCGCGCGCGACTTGGAGAGTTGCTACGCACGCGGCGTTTCGACCTCGTGCACGTCGACAGCCTCGACCTCTCGGGCTACCTGCCGGTCTGCCTGGGCCTGCCTACGGTCTGCGTGCACCACAACGTGGAGTCCGTCCTGCTCCGGCGACGCGGAGAGGTCGAGGGCAACGCGGTCAGCCGTCACTACTACGCTTACCAGGCGCGGCTCATGGAACAGGAAGAACGCCACTGGGTCCCGCAGGTTTCCCTGAACGTCGTGGTGTCCGAGCCGGATCTTCAGGCGCTTCGCCGCATCACGCCGGCCGGCCGCTTCTGCGTTGTGCCGAATGGGGTCGACGTGGAGGAGTTCGCGCCGGGCGGATTCGAAGGCGAAGCTGTCGTCTATATCGGCGGCACGAACTGGTTTCCGAATCTCGATGCTCTCGAGTTCTTCTGCCAGGGCATCCTCCCCAGGCTCCGGGAGCGAGGGTTCAAGGCGCCGGTACGCTGGGTCGGAAGCGCCTCCGACGAGGAACGGCGCCGGTTCGCCCGGCTGGGCGTCGAGCTCACAGGCTATGTGGAGGACGTGAGGCCGTTCATGCACGAATCCTTCTGCCACATCGTGCCGCTGCGCTCGGGCGGCGGTACGCGCCTCAAGATCCTGAACTCCTGGGCGGTCGGGAAACCCGTGGTCAGCACCTCCGTGGGCTGCGAAGGGCTTCGTGCGGTGGATGGAGAGAACATCTTGATCCGAGACGACGCCGCCGGCTTCGCCGAGGCCATCCTCGCGCTGTCGCGAGACGCCGAGCTCCGGAAGCGGCTCGGCGAAGCGGGCCGGCGAACGGCGGTCGAGGCGTACAGCTGGGATGCGATTGGCGACGCGATGATCCGTTCGTACACGGCGCTCCTATCCGAAGCTCCGAGTTGACGCGGCCGGGGTTCCCGAAACGATGTCCTGCTGACAGCTACGGCAGTAGGACCGGCGCGGGCGGGGCGGTCGGCGGTGGAGGCGGAGGCGGCAGCGGGGTGCCACCGCAGCCTCCCTCGAGTTCGCAGGCGGCGCCGATCCAGAAATTCTGGTTCGCCGGTACTCTGGCAAGCATCGTGTGCGACATGAACTGCGAGCCCGGCAAAGAGCCCTGCACGAACATCTGAGCCCAGTTCGCGTTGAAGTCCTTCGCGGTCGGTCCCTCTCCCGCGTCATTGCTGGAGTTGAAGGTCTCGCCTGTGGCGAGGTAAACGATGCGAGTTCTGTAAGTCATGTGTGTGCCGATCTGATCGGCACAGATCTCCAATCGGCACCACCCGGCCTGGCATTTTTGGTGGAAGTTTTGCGGGTAAGCCGAAATGTCGGGAGAGCTGTACTCCGGGTCTACGTAGGTGGCGTACGCATTCCCCGTGCCATCAGGGTAGTGCTCGATATTCGCGTGCATCCCCGGCAGTGAGAAGCCGGCGCCGAGCTGGATGTTCTTCACGCGGTACGAAAAATCGGGCGGCGGCGGCATGTCACTCGAATACCGGCGATACGTTCGATGACAGACCGTCTCTTCGTTCACCCCGAAAGTGCTATCGGATATGAAATGTTGAATACCGCTCAACTTTCCCCTGTAGACAAACGGGTTCGCTCCAGACGGGAAGACACCGCCCGCTGCCGAAGCGAGAACCTGTGCCGAGAGCGAGTAGTCCGCCGGCATGGTGATGGCGCTCCCATCTCCATTCTCGCCATCGCACTCCTTGGTTGTGGTGTTCGGCGGGTTCCAATGGCGGTCGGGCTCGGCGGGCAGGTTGGCCGAAACATTCAGCGTCTCAGAGCAGACGCAGGCGGTGCCGAGCCCGTCGCAGCGCTGCTCGTTACCGGCCGCAAGGGCTATCCCAGGCAGGAGAAGCGCGGTGACGATCCATTTCTTCACGGGTCTGCACCGTTCGAACGCAAAGCACGTCCTGATCGTCACAGCGATGCCTCCTTGATCTGAGCCTGGGTCCGACTGGACTGCAGATGCATCGGTCATTGCCTCCAGCGATGCCGTGATCCGGATCACGACCGCATCGCCGGCTGGGGTAAGGAAGGCCTCAGCGTGCGCGACAAGGCCGGGCGCCGGCTCGCTTCACGCGGGTCCGCGCGAGCCAACCGACGGGAAACGCCCGTCAGGCTCCCTGCGAGGGTCACGAGCGTGTAATACCAATGAAAATAGAGCTGAGGGTACACGAGCGCCGTGACCAGGTAGGCGATCATCGCTGCCTCGAGGCCAATGGCGAGCATCGGGAGCTCGAGCCGGCCGCGCACGGCAGAGCGCCAGCGTGCTGCGAGTGAGCGCCTCCGGAGATCTCGGGTCCGACGGAAGAAGTCGACGATCATCCAGAGATACAGCACGAACCCTACGACCCCTTCCTCGACGAGCACCTGGAGATAGTCGTTGTGCAGCGTGCGGCCATAGATCGCTCCCGGGTTTCTGTACGAGCTCCGAGTCGGATCAGCGGACACCGTACGCGCCGCAACGGGACCGAAGTTGTTCGGTCCCACCCCGAAGATCGGGTACTTCTGGAACACCCCGAGTGCCATTTTGTTGAGGACCCACCGCTCCTCAGTCTCTGGACTATCCACAGCCTCTTCGACCGTGCCCATCTCCTGCCAGAACTTCCCCCCCGGATAGCGGATCTGGATCACCCCGAGGAGCACCGCAACTCCTGCAAGTCCCGCCAGCAGCGCCGTCAACTTCCGCGGCGATAGAAGCCAGATGAAGGCGGCGACCACCACCAGCGCGAGGAACGCCCCGCGAGCGAACGAGATGACCGCTCCCCCGACGCAGAGTGCGGCCGTCGAGTACCCGAGAACGCGCCACGACGTTACGCGAGCCGCGCGCGCAAACGAGAAGGCGAAGGCCACGCCGAGGACCATCAGCGCCCCAAAGCCGTTCTCGTCCATCGCGGTCTGCCAGGGGACGAGTCCTATGGACAGCCCCTGTACGCCGTACCAGACGAAGCCCAAGAGGAATATGAAGAGGATCGGGAGGCACTTCCGAGGCACGTCCACCAGGGAGATCGTGGCCACGTAGAGCAAATACGAGGGGTACAGACACGCGAACGCAGCGAAAGCACGGCCCCGGTTGTCGACGAACGGGAGGGCAACGACGATGAGAAGCAAGAACAACGTGAACGGCCAGTAGATCCCCTCCTTGCGCCATTTCGTCGCGATGACGACCAGAAGGAGGGGTGCGAGGAGAGTGGGAACGCGTGTGAGCACCCCGTCTGCACCCAGGCGGGCGTCGAGAAACCTCATCGGGTCGAAGATCGTGAGCGCCCACATCAGGTAGACGAAGCGCAGCGAGTACCGATCCCACGACGGCGCACGGGCACGCCTCGCCCGAGCGACTCGCTGACCCGGAATGCCTTCACCCGTCACGCTGACCCAGCCTGCATGCGCCGCCTCGTTCCGCGCGGAGCGGACACCCTTTGGCACCTTTAGCAGAGTTAACCTGCGGTGATGTGGCATCTCTCCGGTGCACAGGCAGCCGTGCGCTGGACAGGTCGCTGCGGAGGAAAAGTCGGAGATTGGAAATCGATGTGCTTCCGTAAGCAGCGCGGCGGGGGGAGTTTGCTCCCGCGCACCCTCGCCGTTCTCGCCCTCGACCCGAACCGGAAGTTCGGGTCGCTCGAGGAGCAGACGCTCTTCCTCGCCCGCGCCTTCCGAGACCGAGGCAGCGCGTTCGTCCCCGTCTTCGCCGCGGAGCCGGTGGGCCCCGTCGCAGACCTCTTCCGCGTCGAGAACCTCGCAGCCGCGGGTCTCGACCTCGAAGGGTTCCGTCTGGGCACCCTGCGTGCGCTCGTTCGCCTCGTGGATCGCCACTCGATCGAGGTGGTGCACTGGAATTTCTACAGTCCGCTGACTCCCTACCTGTTCGGCGTCAGCGCGCTCCGGCCGCGGGTCCGCCACGTCTTCACCCAGCACGGCTCCCGCTGGCTCGGAGACGCGCCCCGTTCGGCACTCTTTCGCCGACTCAAGGCCGTTCTCATGCGACGCTACGACGCGGTCCTCGGCGTGAGCGACTTCGTGGTCCGATATATGGAGGACGAAGGACCGAGAGGCCGCCTCGGCCGCTTCTGGCACTTCGTGAGCCTCGACCGGTTCAGGCCCGATGCGGTCGTCCGCGCGGAGGTCCGCCGGGAGCAGCGGGCCACCCACGCGTTCGTGGTGGTGGCGGTCGGGCGGCTCATCCCCGAGAAGGGCTTTCACGTGCTGATCGAGGCGATGGCCTCTCTCCCCGCGGACGCACAGCTGTGGGTGATCGGGGAAGGGTCGCAGCGCGCGGAGCTCGAGGCGCTGATCTCGCGACTCGGCCTCCGCGACCGCGTGACGCTCTTCGGCAGTCGAGAGCGAGTCGAGCGATTCCTGCAGGCCGCGGACGTGGCCTCGTGCCCGTCCGTCTGGGAAGAGGCGGCGGGGCTCGTGAACCTCGAGGCCTCCGCCGTGGGGCTGCCGAGCGTGGCAAGCGACATCGGCGGCATCCCCGAGTTCGTCCGGCGCGACGAGACGGGCCTTCTCGTCCCGCCTGGGGACGCGGCCGCCCTCGCAGAGAGCCTGCTGTCGCTCCAGCGCGACCCGGAGCGCCGCCGGGCAATGGGCGACGCGGCCCGGCGCTTCGCCGAGACCCGATTCGCCGTCGACGAGACCATCGAGCGCAACCTCGCCGTCTATCTCGCCTGGCGGTGACCGTCAGACGTGCCGTCGACGGCCGCTCCCCGGTAGAGGGTCAGTGCCGCGTCTCGATGCGCAGCGCCAGGTTCTCCACCGCTCTTACGAGGCGCGCGAACACCCGATCGAAGACGGGTTCCTCCTCGCCCCAAGGGTCGGGCAGCAGGTAGGGCGGCGCGGGGAGGTAGTCACCGAGCAGGCGGACCCGGCTCCGAAATTGCGGCCACTCGTGCTCGATCGCAGCCGTGTGAGAGCCTTGCATCACGAGAATCAGGTCCGCCCAGGCGAGCACTTCGGTGCGGACGCGCAGGGATCGGTGCCCCGTCATCGAGACCCCCATGCGCCCCGCGCACCTCACGGCGGTGGGGTCCGCGGGGTCGCCCTCGCCGGCTTCCAGGCCCGCCGAACGCACCTCGACGGTCGGAAGGCGCGTCGCGAGCAGCGCAGCGGCGAATGGACTGCGGCAGATGTTCCCGTGACACAGCACCAGTAAGCGATGGAGGGGACCCTCCGGGAGGCGGGGCTCACCTCGGAGACGCCGCCGCAGCTCGTGGCGGGCGTCCTCTCGCGCGGGCGCCGAGAGAGCGAGCCGCGCCAAGGATCGAAGCCAACGCGGCGCTGCGGAGCTCATGATGCGGCGAATGCTACGCCAGCTGGGTCGCCCTCGCGGCTCGTCGGACTGGGTGAGGCGTTGCAGGCGTCACTCGAGCCTGGGAGAGGGCCACTCATCGCGAGGGGTAGGGAGCCGATATCATTCGCCTCGGGCGGACACTGCGCCTTGTCGCGCCGCGCTCGAGCGCGACGCGCCGGAACGCAAGCTTCCGGTCGATCTCGATCGGGTGCCGGCCACGGAGGAACTCATGTCCGATGATCTAGTGAAGGCGCTCGACCGCGACGGCATCGTGCGCCTGCCCGGACTGGTCTCCGCGCAGCAGCTCGCCTCCATGCAGGAGGCATTCGCTGCCCGCCTCAGCGGGGTGCGCTGGAACCATTTCGACGGCTACGAGCGCACCGAAATCTACCGTCACATGCTCCAGGACGTGCTCACCCTGGACAAGGGATTCGTCGACCTCGCGCTCCATCCGCGGGTGATCGGCACGCTGAACGGCTACCTGGGCGCGGGCTTCCGATTGACCGAGGCAAAGGGCTGGAAGTCGCTCGCAACCCGCCAGTATTTCCACGGCTGGCACGGCGACGCCTGGTACGACCAGGATGCGCTGCGGGAGATCCCGAGGGAGGTGAAGCTCGCCTTCTACCTGACGGACGTGGAGAGCGGGGAGTTCCAATACGTCCGGGGGAGCCATCGCCAGCAGCACCCCCGAAACGTCTCCGACGCCTGGGTGCAGTCGCTCGACCTCTCCCGCCTGGAGAGGCTGAGCGGACCGGCCGGCTCGGCCTTCCTGTTCGACACGTCGGGCGTACACCGCCAGGCGACGCCGATCCTGGAGGATCGCCAGGCGATCTTCTACGCCTACCACGATCCGGCCGTTCCGCTCCAGGCGGAGGACGTGGCCTATCACCGCTACCACCCGCTGCTGCTCAACGCGGCCTTCCTGGGAAATCTGTCCGAAGAGGACCGACACATCCTGGGCTTCGGCGACAAGTCCCATTACATCCACGCCTTTGCGCACGCCGAGCGCTTCCGATGGCTCCAGCGGGCGTTCCGCTTGGCCCTCGGCCTGCAACTGCGCGCCGACGAACTGCTGGGTCGCGTACGCGCCCGGCTCGCGCGGCGCTAGCCAAGGTCCACTCTGTTGCTTCCGCGCGCTTCCCGATAGATCCGTTCGTACGCGTCGAGCCACGGACCCGGAGCGAAGTCGGCTTCGAGTCGCCGGCGCGAAGCCTCGGCGCGGCGCGCGGCGCCCGCCGGGTCGGCGTGCAGCTCCCGCACCGCGGCGGCGATCGCGTCGGGATCCTCGGACGCCACGAGCCACGCCTCTCCCGGGCCCACGACGTCCGGAACGCCGCCCACCGAAGTCGCGACGACGGGCACGCCCGCCTGCATGGCTTCGAGCAGCACAATGGGGGTTCCCTCGGTCCGCGAGCTCAGGACGAAGGCGTCGAAGCCGCGGAACAGACGGCCCGCGTCGCTGCGGATCCCACACCAGCGCACACGGCCCGCCAGCCCGAGGTCCGCCGCGCGTCGCTCGAGTGCCGGGCGGTCCGGCCCGTCGCCAATCACGCACGCGAGCAGTGGAAGGCTCGCCAATCGGGCCAGCGCTTCGATCAGGATGTCGCCGCCCTTTTCGGCGCTGAGCCTGCCGACCCAGCCGAGGACGAAGGCGTCGCCGGGCAGGTTCAGCTCCGCGCGGGCTTGCGCGCGATCCAGGCCCGGCGCGCCGGCAACCCAGGCGTTGCGCAGGAGGTGGAGCCGCTGGCGGGAAACGCGCCGCCGCACGAGCTGCGCCTCGAGCGGCTGCGAAACCGCGACCACGGCCTCGAAGCGCCGCAGGGCCTGCACCTGCAGCCATTCGTACAGCCTGACCCTCGCGCCGCCGCCGGTGAACCCGTGAACCGTGGAGACCCGCGGTATCCCCAGACGGCCGGCCACTCTTCCGGCCTGCACGTCGGCGCGAAACCCATGCGTGTGGACCACCTCGGGCCGTAGGCGACCCAGGAGCGCCGTGAGGGCCCGGGCCTCACGCTGATAGGCGCGGGGGGTCACACGGATAGGGAGCACTTGCGCGCCGCAATCCGCGAGCGCTCGCTCGAAGGGATGCAACGCCTCCCCTTCGAGGAGGACCACCGCGCTGACCGCGAGGCCGCGCAGGGAGAGGCCTTGTACCAGCGCCCGCACGACAGACTCGGCGCCGCCGAAGGCGGCCGGCGCGAGCACGTGCATCACGGCAGGGCGCTGCGGCCCGTCCACGGCGCGCGGTCGCCCTATGTTGGAGGCACGAGACAGCGTCCTGCTCCGTGTTAGCTTCACGACCCCGATGGATCTTCGGAGACCGATCCGCTGGGCTCGTGCGTTCGCACTCGACGTCCTGGGGGTGCACCGGCGGACCCGCAGGCTCCTCGATGGCTCCCGGGCCGCGGTACTCATGTACCACCGCATCTTGCCGCGGATGCAGGCCCTGCGGGAGGGCGTACAGCCGGGGATGTACGTGGCTCCGGAGACCTTCGCCCGCCATCTCGCGTGGCTCGAGGAGCACTTCCGGATCCTGCCCCTCCACGAGATCGTCGCGCGGCTCGTGGGCGATCGGCCTTTGCCCGCCGGCGCGTGCGCGATCACGTTCGATGATGGCTGGCAGGACAACGCCGACCACGCGCTGCCCGAGCTCGAGCGCCGAGGACTTCCCGCCACGATCTTCGTCGTTACCGAGCGCGTCGGCACGCCGGGAGCGTTCTGGCCCGACGAGTTGTGCCGTCGGATGGCCCGGCTCGGCGGGCAGGAGCGGCGACGTCTCGCGCGGCGCCTCGGCGCCGCCAGATCCGGCGATCCGATCGACGCGCTGCTCGCGCATCTGAAGGGTCTGCCCGACACACGAAGACGCACAGCGCTCGACGCACTCCAAGAGCTGACCGAAGCACCGCCTGCGCACGCTCGCGAGCTGCTCGACTGGGATGGCCTGGAGCGGCTCGCGCGCGCCGGGATCGACATCGAGGCGCACGGGGCAACCCACGCGATTCTCGCTGGCCTGCCCGCTTCCGAGATAGAACGCGAGCTGCGCTCGGCGCTGGAAGCGCTGCGCGAGCACGGTCACGGGCGGCATCAGCTGCTCGCGTATCCGAATGGCAGCCATGACGCATTGGTGCGGCGCGTTGCGCGAGAGCTCGGGTATCGCGCGGCGGTCACCACCGAATCCGGGCTGGCACACCTTCGAAGCGACCCGATGGCGATTCCGCGCGTCGCTCTCCACGACGACGTTTCGCGCACCCGCGTCGAGTTCCTCCACCGGGTACCGGGCGCGGCGTGAGGGTCTCGCGCGTCGTGCACCGCGTCGCTTCAGCGCGCGATGACGAGGGGCTGCGATGAGCTCTTCGGCGCTCCGCGTCCTGCTCGCCATCGAGTCGAGCGGACCTGGCGGCGCGGAGAACGTCGTGCTGCGTCTCGCAGAGGCGCTCCGCGGCGTGGGAGACGAACCGATCGTGGCGACCCTGCGCCCCGGCTGGATGACGGAGCGAGCCGAGGCAGCGGGCCTTCCGGTCTGGATCATGCCGCAGCGTCCCGGGCTCGACCTCGCGTGGGTCTTCGCCTTCGCGCGGCGCCTGCGGCGCGAGCGGATCGACGTGTTCCACTCCCACGAGTTTGCGATGAACGTCTTCGGCGGAGCGGCGGCGCTGCTCGCTCGCGTGCCTGCGCTCTCGACCATCCACGGACGCAGCTATGCGTCCGAGCGGACCCGTCGGGTGCTCGCCTATCGCGCCCTGCGCCGCCTCGGGATCCCGATCATCGCCGTGTCGGAGGACCTCGCCGGCTTCCTCGCGCAAGCTCTGAAGTTGGCGCGGTCGTCGCTGGCGGTCGTCCACAACGGCATTCCGCTGCCCCCGCTCGTTCCCGCCGCGGAGCGCACGGCGCGGCGCGCTGCAGCACGCTCTGCCATCGGCGTGCCAGCCGATGGCCCCCTGCTAGTCGCAGTCGGCAACCTCTACCCCGTGAAGGATCACGCGACCCTGCTGCGCGCCTTCGCGCAGCTGCCTGGCGCGCGGGTCGCGATCGCGGGTCGTGGTGAAGAAGAGGCCCGGCTGCGCGAGCTCGCGGCAGAGCTCGGCCTCTCCGATCGGCTTCATCTGCTCGGCTTGCGCGACGACATCGAAACGGTCCTCGCCGCAGGCGACGTGTTCGTCCAGCCCTCGCTGTCGGAGGGACTACCTCTCGCGGTGCTCGAGGCGATGGC
>Ga0184637_10000992_pt1 | contig 19914 bp, 20 predicted proteins | sample PLM3_127_b2_FD_133143 | JGI IMG/M metagenome (GOLD analysis project Ga0184637, IMG submission 133143) | Groundwater sediment microbial communities from an aquifer in East River, Colorado, USA - PLM3_127_b2 | ecosystem: Environmental > Terrestrial > Soil > Riparian zone | place: USA: East River... | reverse complement strand
TCGCGGATCACAGCCGAGGTCTCCGGCAGCCCGGTCCAGATCGTGGGCTGGATCCACGCGCCGGTCGCGAGCTCCTTCGGCATGTCGGGGATCCCGCCGCCGGTCACGACGGTCGCGCCGTCCGCGACCGCCTTGCGATAGTACGAGAGCACCTTGTTGCGATGCTCCTCGCTGATGAGCGGGCCGATGCCGGTCGCGGCGTCCTGCGGCCGGCCCGGCTTCATGCTCTCGGCGCGCGCCTTCAGCGCCTGGACAAATTTGTCGAAGATCGGGCGCTCGACGTAGACGCGCTCGGTCCCGAGGCACACCTGGCCGCAGTTCGCGAACACCGCCCGCGTGATGCCGTCTACCGCCGCCTCGAAATCGCAATCGGCGAAGACGACGCCGGCGTTCTTGCCGCCGAGCTCGAAGGAGACTGGGCGCGTCCCGTCGGCGGCGGCCTTCATGATGGCGGCCCCGGTGCGGGTCTCGCCGGTGAAGGTGATCGCGTTCACGCCCTTGTGGCGGGTGAGGAGCTCGCCCGCCGAGCCGGGTCCGAAGCCGTGCACGACGTTGTAGACGCCCTTCGGCACGCCGACCTTGTTCATCACCTCGCCGAGCAGCGTCGCGGTCGACGGCGTCTCCTCCGACGGCTTCACGACCACCGCGTTGCCGCACGCGAGCGCGGGGCCGACCTTCCAGGTCATGAGGAGGAGCGGCAAGTTCCAGGGGCAGATCACCGCGACGACGCCCCGCGGCACGCGAATCGCGTAGTTGAGCGCGCCCTTGCCGTCGGGCGTCGCCATCTGGAACGACTCGGCCGGGACGTTCTTCACCACGTCGGCGAAGATCTTGAAGTTCGCCGCGCCGCGCGGGATGTCGAGATGCTTCGCGAGCGACACGGGCTTCCCGGTGTCGGCGACCTCGGCCGCGAGGAAGTCGTCGAAGCGCCGGTTGATCTCGTCGGCCACGGCGTAGAGGAGCTCGGTCCGCTTTGCCGTGTCCATGCTGCCCCAGGGGCCCGCGAGGGCGGCGCGCGCGGCGCGCACCGCCGCATCGACCTCGGCCTCGCCCGCCTCGGCGACCAGCCCGATCAGGCTGCCGTCCACCGGCGAGCGGTTCTCGAACGTCTTGCCCGACTTCGACGCGGCGAACTCGCCGTCGATGAAGTTGCGGATCTCCTTCGGCTTCACGAGCGGCTCGGCGGGCTGATTCATGGGTGGACCTCCGGGGATTGGATCGACTGCGCGCGCAAGGGGACTCTAGCGCAGAACCACCTGCCGATCACGCCGCCTTGACCTGCCCATCGTCCTGCGCTTTCGACCGGAACTCCGGGATGTCGGGCTTCGAGCCCCACATGCAGAACGACTCCGCGGCGAACGGGAACTGGCGCGGGCAGTAGGTCGCCTCCTCCTCCGGCTTGATCAGCCGGACGCCGGTGGAGTACTCGTAAACCATCCCATCCGGCCCTTCGAAGTAAAGGAAAACCGCGCTCGACGTCGGGTGGCGTCCCGGGCCGAAGACGATCTTCACCCCTTCCTCGCGGAGGAAATAGTAGGAGCGCATCACGTCGTCGACGCCGTGCACCTGGTGGTTGACGTGCTGCACGCCGGCGTGCGGCGACGGGAACAGCGCGATCGTGTGATGCACCTCGTGGATCCGCAGCAGCGGCGCCGCGCCGATGCGGTCGGAGACCCGCGCGTTCATCACCGTCGTCCAGAACCGCTCGTCGCGCTGGGCGTCGGTCGTCCGCAGCCCGATGTGCGAGAAGCTCCACACGCCGCAGTCGCGCGACGGGAAGAACCGCCGGCCGCTGTGGTGCGGCCGGACGACGAGCTCGTGGACGTTGCCGCTCGGGTCCGACAGGCTGATGAAGTCCGCGACCCCCCGCTGCTCGCATTCGCCGCGCGTGCCGCGCCGCGCCTCGATCTTGTTGGACTCGAGCGCCGTGCCGGCGGCGTCGAGCGCCGCGGCGTCGGCGACCTCCCAGCCGACAACGTGCTCGGCAGGGTCGCCTTTGACGTAGACCAGCGTGTGATCGCGGTCGTCGCCGCGGAGATAGACCGCCCCGCCTTCCTTGCGGACGAGCTCGAGGCCGAGGATCCGCTGTGCGTACTCGGTCGCCTGCGCGAGGTCGCGCGTCCCGAGGCGGACGTAGCGAAGGTCCTTAAGGTGAATCATGCGCGCCTCCGTTGCCACTGGCGTGCCGTCATCTTACCGCCGGCGCGTCCGGCGTTGCGCGCGACGGCGCGCGGGCGGTATCCTCGGCGGGCGATCCACGAGGAGAGGACATGCTCGCGCCGCTCGACTTTCCGAAATGGCTGGAGGAGCACCGGCACCTGCTCAAGCCGCCGGTCGGCAACCAGCAGGTCTGGCAGGACACCGACTTCATCGTGACGGTCGTCGGCGGCCCCAACCAGCGCACCGACTACCACGACGACCCGTACGAGGAGTTCTTCTGGCAGTTCAAGGGTAACGCCTACCTGCGTGTGCTCGAGAACGGGAAGCGTTACGAGGTGCCGTTGAAGGAAGGCGCGATGTTCCTGATGCCACCCCACGTCCGGCACTCGCCGCAGCGGCCGGAGGCCGGCAGCCTGTGCCTCGTGATCGAGCGCCAGCGGCCGGAGGGCGTGAAGGACGGGTTCGAGTGGTACTGCCCGGGGTGCAGCCACCTCCTCCATCGCGTCGAGGTGCAGCTCAAGTCGATCGTGAAAGACCTGCCGCCGCTGTTCGAGCAGTTCTACGCCACCGAAGCGCTCCGTACGTGCAAGGCGTGCGGGGTGGTGCACCCGGGGAAAGGCTAAACCCCCCGGCTCGCTCACGCTCGCCAGCCCCCTTGTCAGGGGGGCGAATAGACACCCCCGGGGGCGCTTGGTAGACTGGCCGCGACGCTCGGCACTCGGGCGGTCGATTATTGCACTGCCCGCGCCCGGAGCAGGCGCAGCGGTGATCCAGGACTCGAGGAGGAAATCGTGCGTATTCCATTCCGTGCGCTGTTCATCGGGCTGCTCGCCGCAGGCTTTGTTGCGGCGCCCGCCGTCGCCCAGCAGAAACTCAAGATCGGCTTCATCACCACGCTGTCGGGCCCGCAAGGGGTCATCGGCGAGCACATGCGCAACTCGGTCGAGCTCGCGCTCGACCATCTCGGCCGCAAGGTCGGCGGCCTCGAGACCGAGGTCATCTACGGCGACGACCAGTTCAAGCCCGACGTCGGCAAGCAGGTCGCCGACGAGATGCTGAAGAAGCACCAGGTGCAATTCGTCAGCGGGATCATCTGGTCGAACGTCATGCTCGCCGTGGCGCCCACGGTGACCGCGGCCGGCACCTTCATGATCGGGACCAATGCCGGCCCGCACGATCTCGCCGGGAAGCTGTGCCACGAGTTGTTCTTCACTACCTCGTGGCAGAACGACCAGACGCCCGAGGCGATGGGCAAGTACATGTCGGACCAGGGCCTCACCGACGTGTACGTCATGGCGCCCAACTACGCCGCGGGCAAGGACATGGTCACCGGCTTCAAGCGCTACTTCAAGGGCCGCATCGTCGACGAGGTGTACACCAAGCTCGGCCAGGCGGACTACCAGGCGGAGCTGAGCCAATTGCGCGCCAAGAACCCGAAGGCGGTGTTCGTCTTCTACCCGGGCGGCATGGGCATCCAGTTCCTCAAGCAGTACTCCGAGGCGGGCCTGCGCGGCCAGTTCCCGCTCTACTCGGTGTACACGGTGGACGAGATCACGATTCCCGCCGTGAAGCACGCCGCCCTCGGCCAGTGGGAAACGCGCTACTGGAGCCCGGACCTCAAGAACCCGGCGAACGAAAAGTACGTCGCGGACTACCGCAAGAAGTACGGCAAGTGGCCGGTGTTCTACGGCGCGCAGAGCTACGACGGCATCTTGCTGATCGACTCGGCGGTACGCGCGGTCAAGGGCAACCTCGCGGACAAGAAAGGCATGATCGCCGCCATGCGCAAGGCCGATTACCCTTCGACGCGCGGCAAGTACACCTACAACACCAACCACTTCCCGATCCAGAACTTCTACCTGCTCAAGGCGGTTGCCGGCGCGACCCCCGGCGGCGATCCGGTGCTGGAGATCCAGAGGGCGGTCTTCACCAACCACAAGGACTCGTACTACAAGGAATGCCCGATGAAGTGGTGACGCGCGGCGTCGCATAGGACAAAGGGCGCGGCGCCGACCGCGCCCTTTTTTGTTGCCCGGATGAACCTCATCCTCCTCATCGAGCAGGCGCTCAACGGGCTCCAGCTCGGTGTCATGCTGTTCCTGATGGCGGCCGGGCTCACGCTCGTGTTCGGGATCATGAACCTCGTGAACCTCGCCCACGGGTCGCTGTACATGGTCGGCGCGTACCTCGCGACCGCGTTCTACCAGTGGACGGGGTCGTTCCTGGCTGCGGTGCCGCTCGCGCTCGCCGGCACGCTCGCCGTGGGCGTCGTAGTCGAGGTCGTGGCGCTCCGCACGCTCTACGAGCGGGACCACCTCGACCAGGTGCTCGCCACCTTCGGCCTGATCCTGTTCTTCAACGAGCTGATCGCGATCATCTGGGGACGCGCGGCCATCTACGCCGCCGCGCCCCCGTGGCTCTCCGGCCACGTCGAGCTCTTCGCCGGCCTGCGCTATCCCCTGTACCGTCTCACCATCATTCTCGTCGGCGTCGCGGTCGCGTTCCTGCTCTGGTACGTCGTCGCGCGCACGCGGCTCGGGATGCTGATCCGCGCCGGCGCGTCGAACCGCACGATGGTCGCGGCGCTCGGCGTCAACATCCGGCTGCTGTACACGGTCGTGTTCGGCTTCGGCGCGGCGCTCGCCGGCCTCGCCGGCCTCATGGCCGGCCCGATCTATGCGGTCCAGCCCGGGATGGGCGAGGAGATCCTGATCGTGGTCTTCGTCGTCATCGTGATCGGCGGCATCGGGTCGATCCGTGGGGCGATGGCCGGGGCGCTCATCGTCGGCGTCGTGGACACGCTGGGCCGCGCGTTCCTCAAGCCGGCGCTCGCCACCGTGCTGTCGCCTTCGGCGGCCGACACGGCCGGGCCCGCCCTCGCGTCGATGCTGATCTACCTGCTCATGGCCGTGGTGCTCGCGGTGCGGCCCGAGGGCCTCTTCCCGGCGCGCGGCGGCGGGTGAGCACCGTGGCGGCGCCCAACCTCCAGCCAGCCCCTCCTCCGGAGAGGGCAAGGGAGAAACGCCAGCGCGTGGTGATCGTCGCCCTGTTCGTGCTCCTCGCAGCGGTGCCGCCGATCGCGACGGCGTTCGGCCAGCCTTTCTACCTCGATCTCTTCCGCCGCATCATGATCTTCGCCATCGCGGCGCTCAGCCTCAACCTGATCCTCGGCTACGGCGGGATGATCTCGTTCGGGCACGCCGTCTTCCTCGGCGTCGGCGCATACGCGGTGGGAGTGCTCGCGCACCACGGCATCCAGAGCGGCTACGTCCAATGGATCGTGGCGATCGTCGCTTCAGCCCTCGTCGCCCTCGTGATCGGCGCGATCTCGATCCGCACGAGCGGTGTGTACTTCATCATGATCACGCTCGCCTTCTCGCAGATGCTCTACTACCTCGGCATCTCGATCGAGGAGTACGGCGGCGACGACGGCATGCGCCTCACGGTGCGGAGCCAGTTCCCGGGGCTCGTGAACCTCGACAACGGCACCGCCTTCTACTATCTGGTGCTCGGCATCCTGGTGCTGTTCACGTTTCTCGTCCATCGCCTGGTGAACTCGCGCTTCGGAATGGTGATCCGCGCCGCAAGATCGAACGAGGCCCGCACCCGCGCGATCGGCTTCTCGCCCTACGCGTACCGGCTGGCGGCATTCGTGATCGCCGGCGCGATGTGCGGGGTGGCCGGCGCCCTGTTCGTCAACCACACCTCCTACCTCACACCGGATTTCATGAACTGGACCCGCTCGGGCGAGCTGATGTTCATGGTGATCCTCGGCGGGATGGGCACGACCATCGGGCCGGTGCTCGGCGCGGCCGCACTCCTCCTGCTCGAGGACTTCCTCTCCGGATGGACGGTGCACTGGCAGATCATCCTCGGCCCGCTGCTCGTGCTCGCGGTGCTGTTCGCGAAGCGCGGGCTCGCGGGGCTGCTGCCGGGAGGCGGGCGCGATGAGTGACGCGCTCCTCGACGTGCGCGCGCTGTCGAAGAGCTTCGGCGCGCTGCGCGCGACCGACCGCGTCGACCTCGACGTGCGCGAGGGCGAGACGCACGCGATCATCGGACCGAACGGCGCGGGCAAGACGACGCTGATCGGCCAGCTCGCCGGCAACCTCCGCCCCGACGAGGGCCGCATCCGGTTCGCCGGCGAGGACATCACAACGCTCGCTGCGCCGGCGCGCTCCCGGAAGGGCCTCGCCCGCTCGTTCCAGATCACGAGCATCTACCGGGAGTTCACCGCGCTCGACAACGTCGCGCTCGCCGTGCAGGCGCACGCCGGCCACAGCTTCCGGTTCTGGCGCCCCGCGCGGGCTGAAGCCCAGCTGCGCGACCCGGCGCGCGCGATCCTCGAGGAGGTGGGCCTGGGCGGGCGCGCCGACGTGCTCGCCGCCAACCTGGCGCACGGCGAGCAGCGCCAGCTCGAGATCGCGATGGTGCTCGCCACGCGGCCCCGGCTCATGCTGCTCGACGAGCCGGTAGCCGGCATGGGCACCGACGAGTCGCAGCGGATGGTCCGGTTCCTCGGCACCCTGAAGGGGCGGCGTACGATGATCCTCGTCGAGCACGACATGGACGCGGTGTTCACGCTCGCGGACCGGATCTCGGTGCTCGTCTACGGCCGGATCATCGCCAGCGGCACACCCGAGGAGATCCGCGCCAACCCGGAAGTGCGCAGCGCCTATCTCGGCGAGGACACGGAGGACTGATGCTGCTCGTGCAGGGCCTCGATACGGCCTACGGCGTGAGCCAGGTCCTGTTCGGCGTCGATCTCAAGGTCGACGCCGGCGAGGTCGTCACGCTGCTCGGCCGCAACGGCATGGGCAAGACGACGACGGTGCGGTCGATCATGGGGATCGTGCCGCCGAAGACCGGCACCGTCGTCTTCGACGGCAAGTCGCTGCGCGGCCTGCCGTCGTTCCGCGTCGCCCAGGCCGGGCTCGGGCTGGTGCCGGAGGGGCGGCAGGTGTTTCCGAACCTCACCGTGCGCGAGAACCTGGTCGCCACGGCGGCGAACCGCACCGGACGCGCCGACCCGTGGACGCTGGAGAAGGTGTACGCGCTATTCCCGCATCTCGCCGAGCGCCGGCACCACCTCGGCAATCAGCTCTCGGGCGGCGAGCAGCAGATGCTCGCGATCGCGCGCGCCCTGATGACCAACCCGCGGCTGCTGATCCTGGACGAGGCGACCGAGGGGCTCGCGCCGCTGATCCGCGCCGAGATCTACCGCTCGATCGACCGGCTCAAGGGCGCCGGCCTGTCGATCCTGATCATCGACAAGGACGTCAAGGCGCTCACGCGGATCGCCGACCGGCACTACGTGCTCGAGAAGGGCCGCGTGGTGTGGAGCGGCGCGTCCGCGGCGCTCGCCGCGAACGAGGACGTGCAGCACCGGTATCTGGGGGTCTGACTACGTCATTCCGGCGGAAGCCGGAATCCAGTCGGTCGTCGAGTGCGCGCAAGACGCGTTCTGGACCCCGGCTTTCGCCGGGGCGACGATCCGCTAGAAGATCTCGAAGTACTCGCGGTGCTCCCACTCCGTGACTTCGAGATTGAAGCGCGCGAGCTCGGCCTCCTTGAGCCGGCAGAAGTAGTCCACGAACCCGCTGCCGATGCCGTCCCGCAGGCAGGCGTCCGCGCGCAAGGCTTCGAGCGCCTCGCCGAGCGACCGCGGCAGCATCTCGGCCTTCGTCTCGTACGGCGTGTCCGCCGAGGGCCCCGGATCAAGCTTGCGCTCGATGCCGTCGAGGCCGGCGCAGATCTGCGACGCGAAGTAGAGATAGGGGTTCGCCGCAGGCTCGCCGACCCGGTTCTCGAGCCGCGTACCGGGATCATTCGGCCCGCCGACTACCCGCACCATCGCGCCGCGGTTCTCCCGGCCCCAGATCGCGCGGTCGGGCGCGAGCGAGTACGGACGGTAGCGCTTGTAGCCGTTGATCGTCGGCGTCGAGAGCGCGGCGGCGCCGCGCGCATGGGCGAGCAGGCCCGCGAGGAACCGGCGGCCGGTCTCGGACAGCGCCGCGCCCGGCTCGGTCGGCGTGAACGCGTTGCCGCCGTCCGCGAGCCGCCGGAGCGACTGGTGCAAGTGCCACCCGCTCGACATGACGTTCGGAATGCGGGGCCGGCACATGAACGTCGCGTGATAGCCGTGGCGCCGGCAGATCTGCTTCACCGCGCTCCGGAACAGCACCATCGCGTCGGCCGAGCCGAGCCCGGCGAGTGCGCCGAGCGTGAACTCGACCTGGCTCGGCCCGTACTCGACCTCGAGCGAGCGCAACGGCAGCCCGAGCGCGGCGAGATCGCGGCGGAGCAGCTCGACCACCGGGTCGATGAGGTCGTAGCGGACCTCGGTCAGGTACTGGTAGCCGTGCGTGAGGAGCTGCACCTCCGGCGGCTCCCCCGGCTGCCCCGCGTCGGCCGGCCGCAGCCGCGGATCCATGAGCTTGAACACGTGGAACTCGATTTCGAGCCCGGCCACATACTCGAATCCCGCGGCGGCAATGCGCTCGAGCGCCCGGCGGCAGATCCGGCGCGTGGCGAACGGCACCGGCTCGCCGTTCTGGAAGTAGACGTCGCACAGCACCCAGCCCGAGTGCGGCGCCCACGGCAGCACGCGGAAGGTCGCGGGGTCGGCGACCATCATCGCGTCAGCGCCGCCCTCCATGCCGTCCAGGCCGAACCCGCCGCCGGGCGTGAACACCGGGAACACGGTCTTGTGCGAGGTGTCCTTCGCGAACAGCGTCGTCGTGATCGTGACGCCGTTGTCCAGCGCCGAACCGACCTCGGCCGCCGTCACCGTCTTGCCGCGCAGGATCCCGTGCTGGTCGGGAAACGAAAACCGCACGACCTCGAGGCCGCGCCGCTTGACCTCGTCGGCGAGCGCGCCCGCCGCCGCGCGCTGGTCGGCGGTCCACAGGCCGTGACGGTCGACGAAGGGCACGCGCGCCACCACCCCGGCTCGTTACGCGAGCCCCTCTCGGTGCGAGGCGGGCGAGACCACCCCGTCGCGCTCCGCGCGACACCCCTCCTCATCCGAGGAGGGGAAAGAGGCGGCCCAGGGGGCGTTGCGGCGGCGCGTGTCGTCGACCTCGCGCCAGTACTCCTCCCACCGGTCGGTGGGGCCGATGCCGTCGACCGCCGGCGGCCCGGTGAGCGCGCGCGCCGCCTCCGCCCCGATCATCATCAGCGCCTTCTGACCGGCGCCGTGCCGCTCGAGCGCATCGAGCAGCATCCGCCGGTACTGCGCGATCGCGCGGTCGCTCGTGCCGAGATGCTCGCGGGTGCGGTCGTGGATCCGCCCCTGCGACTCCACCGCCCACTGGTCGTGCACGTTGACGTCGGCGCCCATGCCGAGGAAGGTCAAGCTGTGCTGCTCGCCCGGATCGAAGCCATAGTTGCTGGCGCGACCAACCCGCGGCTTGTAGTCCGGCAGCTCGTAGAGCGCCAGGCGCTGCGCGCGCATCTTGTCTTTGTCGACCGGCGCGCCGAAGCTCGTGAAGATCGCGTACCAGTAGGTGCCCTGGTCGTCCACCGGCACGTGCCATTGCGAGATCGTCATCTCGTCGCTCATCGGAATGATGAACGCCTGCGGGAACAGCAGATTGGTCACGCGCACGTGGGTGTGCGCGTCGCTGATCCTGCGCAGCGTCGTCAGGCGAAGCCCGTAGTCGGCGCGCTCGACGCGGATCTCGGGACGCGCGAACTCGCGCATCACTTTGGTGATCGGCATGTCCGAGTCGGCCGAGGCGGCGCGGAACGGCTTTCCGTAGCCCGCCGCCGGGTCCTCGTCCTCGAAGAACCGATGGAGGTAGGAGGTGTGCGTCGGATCGATGCCGACCTCGGTCGCCTGCAGCCAGTTGCAGTCCCAGTAGCCCTTGAACGCGAAGGTGTACGCGTCGGGGGCGACGAAGCAGTCGAAGCTCGGGAACGCCGGCGGATCGCCGTCGCCCAGGTAGGCGAACAGGATCCCGCTCCGCTCGACCACCGGATGCGCGCGGCTCCGGACCTTCGCACAGAGCGGACTGCCCTCGGGCTCGGCGGGCGTCTCGAGGCACTTGCCGGCCACGTCGAACAACCAGCCGTGGAACGCGCAGCGCAAGCCGCCGTCCTCGAGCCGTCCGTAGGCGAGATCGGCGCCGCGGTGCGGGCAGGTGCGCCCGAGCAGGCCGTAGCGGCCGCGCTCGTCCCGGAACAGCACGAAGTCTTCGCCGAGCAGGCGCACGGCCTTGACCGGCCGCGGCCCGGCCAACTCGTCGACGAGGGCGGCCGGCTGCCAGTAGCCGCGCAGGAGCTTGCCCGCGCGCGTGCCGGGCCCGATGCGGGTCATCAGTTCGTTCTGCTCGGCGCTGATCATCGGCTCACCTCGCGTCGAGGATACGACGGCCGCAGCGACCGAGGCAAGAACGGGCGGCCCCCCGCGCGCGCGGACCGCCGCGCGGAAATCCGCGGCTGCTGAGAAAATACAGCGCCGCATGACCCGCCCCGGAAGCAACGCATGAGCTGGAACCGCTTTCGCGCCTTTCTCGTCGCGGTGTTCGCGCCCGCCCTCGCGCTCCTCGGCTGCGACGCCGGCCTCTCGCAGCTCAAGCCCGGGTGTCGACCGCGGCGGACGTGCGCAAGGTCCTCGGCGAGCCGACCTTCGAATGGCGCGAGCCGGACGGCGGCTACACCTGGGAGTTCCCGCGCGGGCCGACGGGCGTCGTCACGTACATGGTCGACATGGCGCCCGATCACCGGCTGAAGGCGGTCCGACAGGTGCTGACCGACGACACCTTCGCGAAGATCGAGCGCGGCATGCCGCGCGAAGCGGTGCGCAAGCTCGTCGGCCGGCCCGCCGAGACGATGTTCTTCCCGAACCTGCAGGAGGACGTCTGGACCTGGCGCTACGAGATCGGCTCGAACGACGTCTGGTTCTTCCACGTCCATTTCGGCGTCGACGGCGTCGTCAAGCGCACGAGCCGGAACAAGTTCGACCCGAACCCGTGATCCGGCTCGCCGCGGGCCTCGTCGCGGCCGCCGTCGCCGCGGCGGCCCTCGCGCAGGAGGCGCCGCGCGCGTATCCCGTCCCCGGGCGCGGCAAGGTGGAGCTCGACGTGCCGCTCGACTGGTACGACGCGCCGCGGCCGCGCACCGGCGGGCTGCCGTCGGTGCGGTTCTTCGACCGGCTCGGGCCGCGCCCGCCGCTCGACGTGTCGATCACGATCGCCTGGTCGACCGGCAAGCAGCCGTCGTTCGCCAACCCGGCGCGGCTGCGCGCGTTCGTCGCCCAATCCGCCGAGGACATCGCCGCCGTGGCGGCGGAGCCGAGCCTCGACCTCCGGGAGATCGAGGGGGCAAGCGGCATCGGCTACTACTTCCACGCCACGATCAAGGCCCCGCGGGCGGACGAGTGGCCGAACCTCACCCGGGGCGCGATCGTCGTCGGCGACCTGCTCGTCACGTTCACCATCCTCGCCGCCGAGCCGGCCGCGCCGGCCGTCGAGCGGGCGCTGAGGATGCTGAAGAGCGCCCGGCGCGTGCCTTAAGTCCCGGCCTGCAACAGAACCTTCGCGGGTGCTTCACCGCCCTGCCACCGCGGCTTCGGCCGCCGCAGCCTGCGCGGCGCCGCCGGCACCACCCACGCGATACACGCCGGCCGGCTCCTCGGCCGTCTCGGGAGGCGTCGCGGCACCGGGAAGCCGATCGAGCGGGCTCGCAACGCCGCGCCCGCCGCGATTCAGGACGTGCGTGTAGATCATCGTCGTGCTCACGTCGGCATGCCCGAGCAGTTCCTGCACGGTGCGAATGTCGTATCCCGACTCGAGCAGATGGGTGGCGAACGAATGCCGCAGCGTGTGCGGCGTCGCGTGCTTCGCGATCCCGGCATCCCGCAGCGCCTGCTGCATCGCGCGCTGGACCGCCTTCGGATCCGCGTGGTGACGGCGGATCTCGCCCGAGCGCGGGTCGCGCGACAGCCGGGCCGAAGGGAACATGTACTGCCAAGCCCACTCGCGGGCGGCATTGGGGTACTTGCGAGCGAGCGCGGACGGCAGATAGACCTCGCCGTAGCCGGTCGCCAGATCGCGCTCGTGCAGCCACCGGATGCGCTCGCGGTGCTCCTGCAGCGGTTGCCTGAGCGCATCCGGGAGCATGGTGACGCGGTCCTTGAACCCCTTTCCCTCGCGGACGAGGATTTCGCGTCGCGCGGCGTCCACATCCTTCACCCGCAGCCGCAGGCACTCCAGGATCCGCATCCCCGTACCGTAGATTAGCCGGGTGATCAACCCGGTCGTGCCGGAGAGCCGCGCAAGGACCTGCTCGACTTCCTCCCGGGTCAGGACGACCGGCAACCGCTTCGGTGCCTTGGCGCTCCCGACCTCGTCGAGCCAAGGTAGCTCGACGCCGAGCACCTCGCGGTACAAGAACAGCAGGGCGCTCTTCGCCTGATTCTGCGTCGACGACGCGACATCGCGCTCCACTGCCAGGTGCGTCAGAAACTGCTCCACGTTCCCCGGGCCGAGCTCAGCCGGATGGCGGCGGCCGTGAAACATGACGAAGCGTCGCACCCAATCGACATACGCCTCCTCGGTCCGTATGCTGTAGTGGCGCAGGCGGATCTTGTCGCGCAGCTGGTCGAGGAGGCGCGGAACAGCGGCAGCCATGAGTCCTCCCGGGTGTATCTGCCCGAAGGGGCGCCGCCGCTAGCGGCAACCCTTGACGGGCGGCGGGGAAGCAATGATAACTGGTAGTTTATCCAGTATCCAGGTGCAAAGTAAAGCCCCTTTTCGGGGGCAGAACCCCACGTCTTTTCGGGGGCAAAACTCCGCACCTTTTCGGGGTTCGACTTCTAGTTAGCTCCCTCTCGGGCAGCGCCTATGCCGCACAGCTACGAAGAAATCCGCGATATCGCGCTTGACGCACTGGCTGGTCGCGAAGAGACACCATACCAGCTGACGCAGTACAACAACCTCCAGAGTGCAGTCGCCCACATTCTCGCTCGTCGAGGGGGGCAGACTACGGAGTTCCAGCGAGTCGCACTCGATCGGGCTGACGCGGAAGTGTTTCTAGAGGTCTTCTGGGAGCTATTCCGCCAAGGGATTATCACGCTCGGTCTAAACGACGCCAATCGTGAGTTTCCGCACTTCCGCGTGTCGTCCTTCGGTCGACGATTGCTAGACACCAAGCACGCCTATTTCTTCCATGACGTGTCGAGTTATGCCGCGCAAATTCAGTCGGCTGTCCCACAGATCCACCCGGTCACCCTGCTTTATCTACAGGAGGCCATGCAAGCCTTTCGCTCCAGTTGCCTCCTCTCAGCCACCGTCATGGTTGGTGTGGCCGCAGAGCATACGTTCCTGCTAATGCTCGAGACGCTGGAAGCGAATCCCGCCAAGAGCGGGCCATACACTAATGTGTTCTCACAGCGCACGACTCTTCAGAAGATAAACAAGTTCAAGGGCGTACTTGATCAGAATGCGGCTGCACTGCCCCCAGAGATCAAAGAGGATCTGGAGACGCACTTCTTGGGCATTCTCTCAACGGTGCGCACGTCCCGAAACCAAGCCGGGCACCCGACCGGTCAGATTCCGAGTCGAGAGGACGTTTATGTACTGCTGCAACTATTCATTCCATTCTGCAAGAAGCTCTATCAGCTCCGCGACTACTTTCGCTAGTAGGGAGCTAACATCGCGCTGCAGGGGACGCAGGCAAGCGGCGCTCCGCTTGCTTGCCTGCGCCCCTGAGCGCGGGCGTTGGGCGTCATGACAATGACACTGACGCCGAGACTGAATGGAGAGGCCAGATCATGCCGAATGTGATCACTGAGGTCACCACGGAGGTCTTGCAAGCCTTCGCGGATGCATGGAATCGCCACGATGTCGACGCCCTCATGTCATTCATGACCGAGGATTGTGTCTTCGAAGCCTCTGCAGGCCCGGACGCCTGCGGCACTCGGTACGCAGGTCGTGAGGCCGTGCGAACGGGCTTCGCCGAAGTCTGGGCGACCTTCCCCGATGCCCACTGGGGCAACGCGCGCCATTTTGTTCGTGGGGATAGAGGAGTCTCGGAGTGGACGTTCACGGGAACCCGGGTGGACGGCACGTGCGTCGAGGTTAATGGCTGTGATCTGTTCACCTTTCGAGGCGGCAAGATCGCCCTGAAAAATTCCTACCGCAAGAACCGTCCGCCCCTCGGCAGCTCGAAGCGTTGAGTCCGCCTGCTCAAGTGAGCCCATGACGCCCAACCACGCCTTGCAGCCGACCGCCGCAAGCGCGCTTCGCTTGCTTGCGGTTCCCTCGTCGCTTCGCTCCTCGGCGGCGGCTGAAGGCGAGCGTTAGACCCCGGACAGATGAGCACGCCGACGCCATACACTCCGCCGAGCGCACCACTCGGGGATAAACCTGTCCCGCCTGAGTGGCTTACGCGTGCCGAGAAAGTGCTCCTCGCGCTTCTTGTCCTGAACGCTCTCGCAGGCGTTGTGTTCATACTTACCGCCTTCGCGGGAAGCGGTAGCGCATCTCCTGTGCTCATCGCGGCCGCCCTATTGTTGCCGTGCCTGGGCTTCGTGGCCGCAGGTGTGATGCTCCGTCGCCCCTTGCTTGGGCTCGCTCTAGGTGCCGCGTTCTATTTACTACAGAGCGTGTCCTACTTTGGGCCGTACGGCGCGTGGGGAGTGCGGTCGGGGTTTCACGCGAGTTTCCCCGTCCGTCTCGGTGACGGAGCCATCGTGGTTAACGTCCTCGCCATCGCCTTTTGTCTAGCACATGTTTTCTGTCTTTCTAGCCGCCGAGCGCGGTCGTCCTCGAGTGTGTCTCGATCCGGGGTCTAACCCCGCGTTCGAGCGGACGGCCGCAAGCGCGCTTCGCTTGCTTGCGGTTCCCTCCTCGCTACGCTCGTCGGCCGCCGCTCAACGCGAGCGTTGGGCGTCATGAGAACCGTCCGTAATCTCGTCGCAACAACGAGAGTCGACCTTCACGGAGACCGCTTCACGCGCGAATCTTTTGACGACGTGGCCCGAGCAATGTCGACGCGCTACGTTCCAATGCTGTGGAACCACGACCCGCGACATCCTCCACTGGGCCGCACTATTCGAGCGGAGGTCCAGCAGCTTGAGGATGGCGAATGGGGGCTGTTCGCGGTGTCGGAAGTGTTCGAAGGAGATGAGATTCCCCCTTTGGGCGATCGCGACATGATCCTTCGCGAGATCCCAGCGGACGTCTTCACCATCGTTTGCGACCGCAGCTATCGCGACGACGAAGATCAGAGGCTCCTCGACGAGTTAAGGGGCAGCGGGTTCCGCATCGATACTGAGGAAAAGAAGGCAGTCGAACCGTTGAGTGTCCTTCTTATCGCGGTTGGTGCGGCGGCTAGCATGTTCGCCGCAGGCTTTCTCAACAAGATGGGTTCGGACGCCTGGGATGCCCTCAAGACCGCCGTTCAGCGTCTACTCGCGAGAAGACGACGGCAGCAGATCGAGTACCTCCTCATTTTTGAGCTCCAGATCCACCGGCCCGCTGGTCCTCTGAGCGTCAAGGTTATTCTTGATACGCCCACGACCGATCTACTTGCCAGGTTCTGGACCGCAGGTCTGGCCGAGTTCGAAGGCGAAGCTCTCCTTTTGGCCTCCTCCGCTCCTGCTGAACTACGGATGTTCGTGTACGTCTTCACGGAGACCGGTCTAATTCCCAAGTACGCCGTCCGTAGAGACTGTGTTCCTCAGGGGTTTCAGACCGGCGCGCCATGACGCCCAACAACGCGTTCGAGCGGACCGGCCGCCAGCGTCGCTGGCGGCTACCCTCGCGGCTACCCTCGCGGCTTCGCCGCTCGGCGGCCGCTCAACGCGACCGTTAGGCCCACAGGCTTGCATGCCAGTCACCATCTGTAACTGTCGTCGTCTTCGGAAGGCAGGTCGACTATGAGCGATACTCTAGAAACTCTACAGACATCGAAAACGAGCGACTACGTTGGACTCGGATTGGCGCTTTTGGCGGCAGTGTTAGCCATCGCCATTGTGTTGGCTCACGTTTATCTCGCCAGTCTCGGGCAGGTGGACACAATAGTCACGCTTCTTCTGAATGTCATGGCGCTCACTTTCAGCACGGTGTGTACCATATGGGTTGGTAGATGGTCCGCCCAACGGGAGAACAAGGCCTTCATCCGGGCCGCGCTGCGGACTACCTATGGCCTCCACGAAGGCCTTGAAGTCGCTGAGCGTTCAGCGGTCGATGGCGTCAACCGGATGAAAGATCGGACCTCGCTTTCACCTCCCGCCGTATCCGAACTTTGGGAGGAAGTGGTCGGCCGCATGCTTGATCAAGTCCGGGGCCAGATGCGCAGAGCGCAGGAAACGATCGCGAATTGGCGGGAGTTCCTTCCAGAGGAAGTGGCTATGCTGAACGTGGCGGAACAACAGAAAGCGACCGCGCTCAACGAGGTGACAGCGGCCGCTTCTCAGGCGCGCGCAATCCTCCGAGAGATCGGTGAGGGTCCCAACACACCGGATACTGCGGCACTTCGTCAGCGGATCGAAGCGTTAGAGCAGGAGAAGTCGAGGCTGAGTGCATCCTCGGCATTCGCGTTACCCGCGACGGGTGAGGCCCGTAAGCTCCTGGCTATGGGTGCGCTCGAGGAAGCTATCGCCGCCTACTCATCGCTGATCGAGACGTCGCCTGACAGTCACAGTCTGTATCTACAGCGCGCTCGCGCGCGGTACATCGCAGGTGATTCTGGTGGTGCACTTGAGGACCTGAAGACGGCAGAAGAAAAGTATCCTGCAGATTCGACCATCATTCGGCTCAGGGAGGAGATTCAAGCCGGCCGAAAACTACCGCGCATTGCTGTAGTGCCTGCTCAGGCGCCTTGGAAGCAGTTGGTTGAGCGTGGCCATAGCATGCTCGCTGTGGGCAAGGGAGAGGAAGCCCTCGAACACTATCGTGCCGCGCGCGAGGCTGGGTTGCTTCCAGTGTTCGCGGTTGTGGATGAGGCAATGGCGCTGATCGCTTCAAACAACACGCAAGGTGCCAAAGATCTTCTGCGCGATGCGCAAGGCTCGATGACGGGTCCGTTTATGCGCGTGCATTGTCTTGCGGTTCTAGCGGTCGCGAACGCCCTCTCGGACGACACATCTTCTGGTGAGTCGATGGAGTTACAGCAGGCCATCGAAAACCTGAAGTTCATGGGCTCGCCCTTTCGGATGGCCGACAGCCCATTGCAGTACCTCGTACAAGGACTCCGGCACACTGATCGACTGAAGGGTCCGGTTCGGGAAGTGTTTCGGCTACTTCTGCCCGTGGACGCGCCTGAGGCCTAACGAGGGCATGAACCCGACAGGCCGCTACGCGGCCGCGGGTTATGCCCGACGGTTAGGCTTTATGGTCGCAAAATGGTCACGCGCTTCGATCACCGTTCTCGATGTGCTTGTGTCGTCGTGTGAGGTGCAGCCGATCTGCATCCGTGGACGCATACTGTCACGATGAGAAGGAGAAACACATGGAACAACTCGACAAATTCTATACGTTCAACAAGAAGACGCAGAATATTGCGGACGCCATTGGCAACTTGTTGGTGGATGTCTTCCATCTACTTGCGTTGTTTGCCATCGGAGCGACGATTGTTTGGTCAGCGGTGTACGCGTTTCTCGAGATGGCTGCAAAAGGACATGCTGCCATCCCCGACATTCTCCTTCTCTTCATCTACCTCGAACTCGGGGCTATGGTTGGTATCTACTTCAAGACGAACCACATGCCGACTCGTTTTCTCGTCTACGTCGGGGTCACGGCCCTCGTGAGAATTTTGGTCGTCCATCACGAATCCGATGTCGGAATTATTTTCGTGTCCGCAGGAATTGTGCTGCTGGCGGTTTCCTCCCTGGTCTTTCGATACGGCTCTTCTAAGTTTCCGCCTGTCCAGACGGACGAGCGGCGTGTTACATAGTAAGCCGCGGATGGGGCGTCCGGCACCGCCAGTTGCTCTGCTGTCGCGGACTTCGATTGCAGCTAATGCTGCCTGCGATCGCCGCTCGGCGAAGACCGTTGCGACTTCAAACATGCATCACTTCGTGGAAACGCCCGAGCCTAACAGGCAATTCGAGACGGACGCTACGTCAGCGCGGCTGTGGCTGCTCGCGCTGGCGCGCGCCGCTCAATTGCAACGTTGGGCGTCCCAGTAGAGCAGCAAGAGGAGGAACTCGTATGATCACGGAAATCGTAACGTTCAAGCTTCGCGACGGAACGACACGAGAAGACGCCGTCGCCAATTTCGAGAAGACTGCGCCAAGTTGGAGGGCGAATCCGGATTTGATCAGAAAGAACTATCTCTTCGATGAAAAGAGCGGTGTTGGCGGTGGCGTGTATCTCTGGAAAGAGAGGGCTCATGCAGAAAAGTGGCATGGAGAGGAGTTCCGGAAAAAGGTCAAAGAACTCTACGGCAGCGAACCGAGGAGCCAATTCTTTGACACGCCGATCGTTGTGGATAACGTTGCTGGCGCGATCGTGAAGGGTTAAGAAGGCCGATACGCCGGACCTTGAGTTGGCCGCCCAACCAGCGGTTCGAGCGGACCGCTTTCCAGCGTCGCTCCGCTTCGCTCGCTCCGCTGGCGCGGCCGCTCAACCGCGACGTTGGGCGACGGAAAGGAGGCTCGTGGGTGTGTGAAGGTGAGGCTAAGCCGACTCCTGATCCCGAGAACGTGCGCGCTGAGTACCAGGCTGTTGTCGATTACCACACTTCAATCGTCAACACGCGCTTCACGATCGCGGGCCTGTACGTAGCGGGTATCGCGTTCCTCACGGCAGCCGTCTTTAGCAACGACACGAGCTGGCCGGTTAGAGCAGCAAGTTCCTTCCTCGGGTTCTGGCTGACGTTGTGTCTATGGGTCCTAGAGCTGCGCAGCCGAGCCCTCTTCACGAATCTCGCACACCGGGGAATCGAGATCGAGCACGAGCACTTCGGTCTCGTTGGGGATGACTGGCTCAAGGGCTTCTTTAGCCGGCAGTACAAAGAGCCGCCTGGCCATAACTACCAGGATCCGACTCACGTCATCCAGCGGCGTTTGATCCCTGATCGGCCCGTTCTTGGATGGGCAAAGAGACCCATGTCAGAGAGGCTAGCGAGGTTCATCAGCCACAGCCTTGGGCTAGATCTGCTGTACGCCGGGGGACTGGTCTTCTGGTATTCCGCGCTCTTGGTGTCTCTCTGGTTCCTCGCGTGGTCTTGGCAGTAGGGCGCGACTGGCGGCAATTAGGCCGATCGCCCAACAGCGCGGTGCAACCGACGGCGCTTCGCGCCGCGGCTGACCGCGGACGTTAGGGCGCAGTGGATCCGGGGAGAGACAATGCGTGATTTGCCTTCGCTGGTTCTCGCGCTTGCGATTGCGGCGTTGATTCCTCTGCTGCTCGTCCTTGCCGGGTACTTCGTCGTCTACCTCGCTGGGGAGTCAGAGATTAAGGTGTCTATCCCAGCTCGCGAATCACGCGAGATCTCTTCACCTCCCGAAGCCACTGAGTCACTGTCCCTTTGGTGCCGTACTCTGTGGTCTATGCATCAAAGGCAGACCGACGCCGAAACAGCTATGTTCGCGTGGATCCAACGCACCGGGGAGCATGTCCTCGCCGCGTTGCAGGCCCTTGCCGTCTACACCTTGGTGCTTAGCGGTGGTTTGTTCTACTTGATTACCCACGAGGCTCAGCCAGTGAGCCAGTGGGGGTAGCACACTGACATCGCGTGGTTCGACAAGGAGATACGCGATGCCGAAGAACAGGGTTCAGTTTCAGAAGGGCATGAGCTTGG
>Ga0184637_10000991_pt1 | contig 19932 bp, 15 predicted proteins | sample PLM3_127_b2_FD_133143 | JGI IMG/M metagenome (GOLD analysis project Ga0184637, IMG submission 133143) | Groundwater sediment microbial communities from an aquifer in East River, Colorado, USA - PLM3_127_b2 | ecosystem: Environmental > Terrestrial > Soil > Riparian zone | place: USA: East River... | reverse complement strand
TGACGCTTCGACATCACGTGCGTGTTCTCGCGCGGCGTGATCTGGATCAGCGGCTCGGCTACATAGGCCACGTCGTAGCGCATCGCCAGCCGTGCCCACATCTCGACGTCACTGTTGAAGCTGTAGGCCGGATCGAAGGGTCCCACGGCGTCGTAGCAGGCCTTGCGCGCCATCACCGTTCCGAAGACCGGCGAGCCCCACTGCGTCGTGAAATGGCGCAAGAGGAACTCGCGGCCGCCGATGCACTCCGGCAGGTCGAGCGCATGAAGCCTAGTCGGGCTGCCGGGTTCGCCGCTCGAGTACTGGTTGAACACGAAGGCTGCGTTCGGGTGGCGGTCGAGCGCGCCCGACCACTTCTCGAGCAGGTCGGCCCGATAGATGTCGCCGTCGTGGAGGTTGGCGACGTACTCCCCGCGCGCCTCCGCGATCGCCGCGTTGAGATTCCCGGGCATCCGCAGGTTCCGCGGGTTGCGGCGGTACCGGACACGTGGGTCGCGTCGCATGTACTCCCGGCACAGCTCCTCGGTGTGGTCGGGAGAGCAGTCGTCGCTGACGATCAGCTCGAAGTCCGCGCAGGTCTGGGAGAGCACGTCATCGAGTGTGGACGCGAGCACGCCGGCGCGGTTGTAGGTGGTCAGGACGACCGAGATGCGCGGTGCGGCTGCGGGCAACGCCTTCAGCTCCGGATGAAGCGGCGCCAGCTCGGCGGCAGCTGCCTCAGAACCTCGACCGCGTCGAAGGGCCGGCCCATGCGCGACCCGGCGGACCTGGCCCAGGTGGCCATGCGCGCGAGCCCAGCGTCCAGCGAGGTGGTGGCGTAGCGGCCGAAGCTGCGCAGGGCCTTGGAGTGGTCGGAGTACGCGGTGTGAACCTCGTTGCGCGCATCCAGGTGCGCGATCGGGTGGGCAGGCGCGCCCATCGCGGCTGCGACCGCAAGCGCGAGCTGATTCACGGTGTAGGGGCTGTCCGCCCCGATGTTGTAGATCTGGTTCGCGGTCTCCGCGATCCAGGGCGCGCGCGCGATCGGCGGCGCGATGTCCCCGACGTAGGTGAAGGCCCGCTGCTGGGTGCCGTCGCCGAAGATCGACATCGGCTCTCCCCGCATGATCTGGTTCATGAAGATGCCGACGACGTTGCGGTAGGGGTCGCCGAGGTTCTGGTACTCGCCATACACGTTGTGGGGTCGGAAGATCACGTGGCGAAGACCCCAGAAGCGCTGCGCGGCCGCCAGGTCGAGCTCGACCGCGAGCTTCGCGATTCCGTACGGATCCTCGGGATGGGGCGTCTGGTCCTCGCGGAGGGGCGGCTCGCCGGCGCCGTAGACGGCGATCGAGCTGGTGAAGACGAAGCACTCCACCTCGTGGCTGACCGCCTGGTTGATCAGGTTGACGCTCCCGACCACGTTGTTGGTGTAGTTGAAGCGACGGATGAAGTGGCTGAGGCCCTCGGCCGCGTAGGCCGCCAGGTGGAAGACGAAGCGGAAGCCGTGCGCCGCGAAGAGCCGCCCGAGGAGCTCCGGGTCGGTGATCGACCCTTCGACGAACTCGACCTCCCGCGGGAGGTTCTCACGGAAGCCGCCGGAGAGGTCGTCGAGCGCGACGGGCGTGCAGCTTCCCTCGGCAAGCAACGCGCGCACGACGTGCGAGCCGAGAAAGCCGGCAGCGCCCGTGACGAGCGCTTTGGGTCTGCCGGTGGACATGGGTCCGATGACTCCGGGGGGGAGGTGGGGCGATCCCAGGGGGCGTGAGTCTGCCGGAGATCGAGTGGGCAGACCAGCTGGGCGCGCGCCGTGGGATGCAGCCACGCGACGCCGAATCCGCTCGCCGCGTCACGGGTTTCTCCGCATCTGTGTGGAATCAGACCCGCAAACGAACCAGAGTGGGTACTCGTGCTTCGCGTGGAACTTGCCGATAGACCGCGCCGATGCGTATCGGTTCGCTGCTCCGCTCGCCGGAGTCGGGGGAGCGCTCCAGCCTGGCGGTCTTGCGCGCGGCCGTCGGGGTCGCGCTGCTCGCCTCGACCGCGATTGGAGCGGGGCTCGCCATCGTCATCGCGCGCGCGAACGACTGGCCCCTCGACCGCGACGCTCCGCTGCTCGCGGGCTATCTGACGCTTCTCTATCTGGTCCCGAACGCGGTCGGTCTCGGCGCCGCCTCCGTCTTGCTCCTGCTCCTCGGGTTTCGGCCGGGAGCGCGCATCTTCGCCGCCATCGCCGTCGCGTTCTACGTGTTGCTGAACGGGTTCCAGCGGTTCATCTCTTCCGTGCAGCTCTTGTCGGTGATTCCGCACATGAGCGCGATCGGCGTGATCGATCTGCTCATCGTCTCGGCCGCCGCCATCGCCGCGGGGCTCGGCATCGCGAGCCGCCGCGGCACACATGTCGCCGGATGTCTGGGCACGGTGTGCGCGCTCTTTCTCTCGCTCGCGCTGCTGCATCGATGGCACGAGAAGCCGCTCGAGCGCGACCTCGCACAGGCCCTTCCTCGTGCCCTCGCATCCGCATCCACGCTCGCCCCCACACCCTCCGCCGAGCGCTTCGCAGGCACGCGGCTCGTGCTGCTCGGCTTCGACGGACTTTCGTGGGAGGTGCTCCTGCCGTTGCTTCGACGCGGTGAGCTTCCGAACTTTCGCGCCTTGCTCGCGGATGCGGCGTATGGGTACCTGGAGACGCTTCCATTCGCGGTCTCGCCGGTGGTCTGGGAGACCATCTCGACGGGCCAGTCGCCAGAGCAGCACGGAATCGGCTACCACGTACACTTCTCGTTGCCGGGCATCTCACGCAAGCTTCGCGTCTTGCCGAGCTACCCCCTCACGCACACGCCGATGCGAGTGCGCGGCCTGCTCTCCCTAGTGTCACGCATCGGCTTGGTACGGCAGACCGCGGCCGAAACCGGCGATGCGCGGGTCGCGCGCCTTTGGGAAATCGTCTCGCGGTCGGGGCGGTCGGTCGGCGTCTACGACTGGCTGAACAGCTCTCCCGCGACGCCGATCCACGGCTTCCTGCACGGCTACTACCCGGTCGAGCCTCGCTTCTTCCCGAGCGATCTCGAAGACGGCATTCCGCCCTTGACGGAGGGTGCCGTCGGCGCCGGTGTCGGGGTCGAGTGGGTGTGGGCGATGGAGCCCAGCCAGCGGACGACCTACCAGCGCTTCCGCCAGCTGGCGCTGCGCCATCGCCCCGAAGTGCTTCTCTACTACACGCACTTTCTGGACGCGGTGAATCACATGAATTGGAAGCAGGAGACCTGGGGCGACGCCATCTTCCTGTCGGGGGTGGACCATCCGGAGATCGATCCGGGACCGGCTACCACCGCGGGGATGCGCTTTCTCGACGACATCCTCGGCGACGTGCGCGCGAGGCTACCCGAGGATGCCCTGCTCGCGATCGTCTCGGACCATGGCTTCGACTTCCGGGGCTACGAGCACGACAACGCCCCGCCCGGCGTGATCCTGCTGCACGGTCCCGGGGTGATGCCGGGCCTGCTTCCGGGTAGAGCCACCGTCTACGACGTGGCGCCGACACTTCTATCCTGGCTCGGTCTGCCGGTGGCCGACGACATGGCAGGAGCACCGCTGCCGCTCGCGGCGCTGGGGGTGGCGCACAACGGTGCCCCGGCCCGCGTGGCGACCTACGGGCCCGCCGCGCGACCGCTGAGCCCGGGTAAGTCCGACGACGACGCGCTGCGGACTCACGAGGCGTATCTTCGCTCGCTCGGCTACGTGAACTGAAGCTCAGCCCAGCTCGAGGGCGTCGAGCAGATCGGCTCGGAAGCGCTGGTAGGTGAAACGCTCGTGGGCGCGGCGGCGGGCCGCCTCGCCCATTGCGCGCGCACGCGCGGGATCGAAGAGCAGCTCAGCCACCGCGTCGGCGCTGGCGCGGGCGTCTGCATACGGGACGAGTCGTCCGGTCTGGCCGTCGACGATCACCTGGCCGGCGGCGTCCGCCGTCGAGCCGATGCAGGGCAGCCCGTGCCACATCGCCTCTGCGTAGACGAGGCCGAAGCCCTCCTGGCGGCTCGGCATCGCGAACACCGACGCGCGCCGGTAGAGGGTTCCGAGCTCGCTGTCGGAGACGCGCCCGAGGAAGCGCACGGCACCCTCCACGCCGCGCTCGCGGGCGAGGCCCCGCAGCCGCTCCGTGTCGTCGCCCTGGCCCACGATCCACAGCTCCGCGGCCGGCACGCGGCGGCGGACCTCGGGCCAGCCCTCGATCAGCGCGTCGTGTCCCTTGCCGCGCTCTTCCGACCACATGCGGCCGACGAGAAGAGCGGCCGGCTCGCGCGCGGGCGGGGCGCCCTCGTCCGCCGTCTTCCACAGACAAATCCGTTCGGGATCGATGCAGAGCGGAACCACCCGCACGCGGTCGGCGCGCGAGGGAAGCGCCGCGCGCAGCGCCGCCGCCGTGAACTCCGAGTTGACCAGCAAGCGGTGGGCTTCGCGCAGCGCTCCTGCGCGGCTTCCGCGCCGCGCCGTGTCGAGCTCGATTCCGTGGACGAAGACGGCGAAGCGCCGCGGGGGGAAGCCGGGGAGCGGGAGCAGCACTGAACGCGCGAGGCCCACCAGGTCGAAGAAGACCAGGTCCTGGTGGTGGCGTCGATGGCTGCGCCAGGTCTGCCACACGAAGCGTGCCTGACTGCCCCGGGCGAGATGCTGTTGCCCGCGCAGGGGCGCCGGAGCCGCGTCCTGCGGGCGCTCCAGCAGCAGCACGCGGTCCACGCGCTCCAGGCGCCCCTCGCGGGTCTCCTGCTCGAGCGCGCGCGCGATGGAGCGGCTCACGGCTGCGATCCCGCCGTCGATCTGCAGGCCCGTGAGGGCGAGCAGTATCGAACCTACACTTTCTCGCGTATTCACGCGCGCAGTATAGCCCAGGCGCGCAGTCTCTCGCGCGTTCGCCGGGAGCGGGTGGCGAGCTATGCTGCCCAGCCATGTGCGGAATCGCGGGCATCGTGCGGTACCGCGACGGCGCGCCCGTCGCCAAGCAGGACGTCGAGTCGCTTCGCGACGAGCAGCGTCACCGCGGTCCGGACGACGCCGGCCTCTGGACCTCGGCCGACGGTCGCGTCGGCTTCGGGCACCGGCGTCTCGCGATCGTGGATCTCTCGCCTCTCGGACATCAGCCGATGGTGACCGACGACGGCCGCTTCGCGATCACCTTCAACGGCGAGATCTACAACTTCCGCGAGCTGCGCCGCGAGCTCGAGGCCCGGGGGCACGGCTTCCGCTCGACCAGCGACACCGAAGTCGTGCTGCACGGCTACCGCGAGTGGGGTCTCTCCCTGCTCGACCGCCTGCGCGGGATGTTCGCCTTTGGTCTCTACGACGCCGAGCGGCGCGAAACGCTGCTCGCGCGCGATCCGATGGGGATCAAGCCCCTCTACCTGGCCGACGACGGGCAGCGGGTCTCGTTCGCCTCCGAGGTCCAGGCCCTGCGCCGCCTGGTGGGGGATGGAGGTCTGGATCCCGAGGGGCTGGCGACCTTTCTGCTGTGGGGATCGATCGCGGCCCCGCGCACGCTCTACCGCGGAATCCGCGCCCTGCCTCCCGCCAGCTGGCTGCGGATCCGAGACGGCGCGGTGGAAGGGCCCGTCGCCTACTGGCGCCTGGAGGACGAGCTCGCGAACCCCGGGCCAGCCGATCCGGAAGAGGCCGGCGAGGCGCTCCGTGCGGCGCTGCTCGACTCGGTTCGACAGCACATGGTGTCGGATGTGCCGGTCGGAGCCTTCCTCTCGGGTGGCGTCGACTCGTCGGCGTTGGTGGGCCTGATGTCGGAGGTCCTGCCCGGACCGGTTCGGACGGTCACGCTGTCGCTCGACGTGCCCGAGCTCGACGAGTCCCGGCTCGCGGGCGTGGCTGCCGCGCTCTATGGCACGGATCACCACGACGTGCCCATCCGCATCGAGGAGATGCGCGAGCGCGTGGCGGACGCGGTGAGGGCCCTGGACCAGCCGTCGATCGATGGGATCAACACGTTCTTCGTGTCCGAGGCGGCGGCCAAGACCGGCCTCAAGGTGGCGGTCTCCGGAGTGGGAGGCGACGAGCTCTTCGGCGGCTACCTGAGCTTCGACCGCGTTCCCCGGATCCGGCGTCTGCACACGCGCCTTTCGCGCTGGCCGGGGGCGCTCGCGCTCGCGGCGGTGGGAGGGCGCTCCCTCGAGCGGCTGTCCCGCGGGCCCGCGGCAGCGAAGCTCTCCCGCGCCGTCGCCTTCGGAGGCGACGACGCCGGCGCCTACGTTGCGGAGCGCGGGCTCTTCGCGCCCCGTGAGGTTCGCGAGCTGCTCGGCCCCGAACTCGGTGAGGCGATCGAGGCCTGCGACCCGATCGCCGAGCTGCGCGCCCGGGTGCGCCCGGAGCAGCTGCGCGAGAACGAGCGCGTGTGCGCGCTCGAGTTCCGCCAGTATCTCCAGATGCAGCTCCTGCGCGACACCGATGCGATGGCGATGCGCCACTCGCTCGAGGTCCGCACGCCGCTCGTCGATCGCGAGCTGCTGCGCGCCGCCGCACGGGTGCCCGCCGCCCTCCGACGAGCGGGGCCCGCCAAGCGGAGGCTGCGCGAGGCTCCGCGTCCCCCGGTACCGGCGGCGCTCTGGCAGCGGCGCAAGCAGGGCTTCACCCTGCCGTTCGACCGCTGGCTGCGGACCGGAGGGATCCCGCTCAGGCTCCCCGAGCACGCCTGGCTGCGCCCCGCCGCGGTCGAGAGCCTGCGGAAGGGGTTTCGGGCGGGCCGTGTCCACTGGTCGCGGGTGTGGGCGCTGCACGTCCTGCGCGGATTTCTCGATTGACCCGCGCTCGCCTCGCGAGCAGCCGCTAACCGTCCGTCCGGGCGCTCACGAGCGCCCGGTAGTGCGCCGCGATCGCCAGACCGTATTCGCGCCAGCTGTGTCCATGAGCCACCGATTCGACCGCGGCGCGCTTCATCTCGGCGAGGCGGTTGGGATCGTCTCGCAGCGCCGCGAGCCGCTCCGCCAGTGCTTCCGGATCCCGGATCGGCACGACGAAGCCGTTCACGCCGTCGCGCACGAGATCTTCGCCGCCACAGTTCGCCGTGCAGATCACCGGAAGGCCGCACGCGAGTGCCTGCGGGATCACCATGCCGAAACCCTCCTCGATCGACGCGATCACGAACACGTCGGCCTGTCCGTAGAGATCGAGCAGCTGCGTCTGCGGCACGGTCCCCTTGTGCTGGTAGCCGCCGGCATGGCGCTCGAGGAAGGGCTCGGCTTCGGCGTGCCGCGGGCCGACCAGCCAGAGCTCGACTTCGGCGCGGCGCGCAGCCTCCAGCAGATCGGGAATGCCTTTGCGCAGCGAGAGCGCTCCCACGAAGATCGCGCGAAATCCGGGCGTCTGCTTCGGCATCGGACGAAACGCACGCAGGTCCACGCCGTACGGAACCTGCATGAGCTTCGCCTCGGGAACGCCGCGTGCGACGAAGCTGCGCCGAACGAAGCCTGAGGGGATCGCGATGGCATCCGCCTCCTCGTACTCGACCAGCTCCTTGTCGACCGCCCATGGATCCACCGGCGCGGGACCGCGGAGGCCCCAACGGTGCTGCTCCTCCTCGAGGATGTCGCGCTGAAACCCGATGTGGGCGGAGCCTCGTTCCACCACGGTGAGCGCACCCAGCTCACGCGCCCGGCGGTGCGTGCGCAGCGCCATGCTGGACCAGGCGACCACGAGATCCGCGGGCTCTAGCCGGCGCGCCACGCTGCGGTCGAAGGCGTCGATGATCAAGTGCCATAGGTGAGGGATCCGGTCGAGCGCGCCGAGCCGCGCGGCCAGCCGTTGCAGCGCGTCGTAGCGAATCGTCGCGTGCACCTTCTCGCGCGGCACGCCGAACGCATCCAGCCGCGAGCGCGGCTGCGAGCTCATCAGCCGCAGCAGCATCCCCTGACGGTGCAGCTCCGCCGCCAGGTTGAAGCCGTGGAAGCGTCCCTGCAGCGAGACGACGACGCGCAGGGAGTCCTGGGCGCTCAGTCGACCTTGCGGGCGAGGACGTAGAGATCGCTGCACAGCGTCGGGAAGGGTCGCAGCGCGTGGTCGAACAGCCAAGCCGGCGCGCGGCGCACGCCGGCGGCGGGGTAGCCGGCCCAGTTGCGTCCCCAGACGGCCTGCTTCTCGAAGCCGAGCTCACGCACCAGGCGCACGAGATCCGCGAGCACGGGCTCGCGCACATGGCCCTGGAACTGGTCCCGGTAGAACCAGTCCTCGAAATGGGACCAGTTCGAGTAGCCGAGCGGCACGCCGAAGCGCTTGCGTAGGTTCACCGCGTTCGAGCCGCTGATCAGCAGGCAGCCGCCGGGCTTGAGCACGCGGTACGCCTCGGCGAAGACCGGTCGCGGGGAGTGGTGCCATTGCTCGAGGCTGTCGAAGCAAGTGATCACGTCGAGGCACTCGTCGCCGAAGGCTTCGCCCCAGCGCCGAAGCGGCTTCTCGACGACGCGAACCCCGAGCGCATCATGCAGGCCGATCTCGTCGAGTCCGAAGGCGCGGTTCACGGAGTCGCCGAAGTCGTCGACGAGCCAGGTTTCCATTCCCAAGACCGCGCAGGAGGGCGAGAAGAGCCCGATCCCGCCCCCCAGGTCGGCGACGCTGGCTCCGGGGCGGAGAATCCGCTCGACGTGAGAAGCGATTCGCGCGGCGTCGGCGAGCTGCTCCGCCCGCAGGGGCTCGGGATAGCGCCGTGCGAGCGTTTGCACGACCTCCAGGGTGGGAATCCCCCGAACTCCGCCTCGGCTCGCCAGACCCACATCGCTCCAGCGTCTGGACCCGACTCCGGGGGCTGTGGCGTCGAACGCAGTGATCGGGGTGCCGAGAGCTACGGCCATGGAGTCCTCCTCGGAAGGGGAGTGGCCCGGGCGACGAAGAGGTGTCATGCAAAGCGTGGCCCAAGACCCCCTTTCCCACCGGAGGATTTCCTTCGCCAGCCCTGACACGCGCGAGCCCTCACGGCCACTTACTGCACAGGCGCATCCACGAGACGAGGCTCCCCCGGGGGGTGCAAATGCAGTCAGGGTCGGGAATGAGGTTGCTGATCGACGGGACGATGGCGCGAGGCGGGGGAGGGCATACGTACCTCGTCAACATCCTGCCGCGGCTCGCGGGTCTCGCCCCGGATCACCGCTTCCGCGTGCTCTTGCGCAGCGAGCGGCTGGCAGCGGCGATCCAGCCGGCTCGCAATCTCGAGGTCGACCTACTGCCGGAAGTGGGCCTGGCGGGCCGCCTGCGCTTCAGCTGCCGCGAGGCTGCGCGTGTCGCGTGGGCCTGGGGCGCGGATCTGTACTTTTCGGCGGGTGAAACGGTTCCCTTCCGTTCGCCGTGTCCGACCATCGCGAGCTTCCGCAACCCGACCGTCTTCGCGTCACACGACCAGGCGCGGGGGCTGCGCGACCGCCTGCGCCTGCGGGTGTTGCGCGATCTCTCGCGGTTTTCAGCCAGCGCGTCCGATCGGATCCTCTTCGTGAGCGAAGACTCCGCGAACTGGATCGGAGACTCGATCGGTCTCGCGCCCAGAAAACGCGTGGTCGTGCACCACGGCATCGATACCGCGCGCTGGCTGGCGGCGCCTAAGCGTCCCGTGCATCCGTGGCCCTACATCCTCTCGGTGAGCTCCATCTACCGCTACAAGAATTTCGTCAAGCTGATCGAGGCCTATGCGCTGCTCGCGAAGCGGCGGCGGGATGTTCCCGACCTGGTGATCGTGGGCGACGATCAGGATCCCGAGTACTCGCGCAAGATGGATGCCGCACGCGCCGCCACCCGTTCGCTCGCCGAGCACATCCACATCCTCGGAGAGATTCCGTACGCGGAAGTGCCGGCCTGGTACGCGGGCGCCGAGCTCTTCGTCTTTCCGTCCTACCTCGAGACGTTTGGTCATCCGCTGCTCGAAGCGATGGCGAGCGACGTGCCGGTCGTCGCAGCCGACATCCCGGTCTTCCGCGAGATCGGCGGTGACGCCGCGTTCTACGCAAACCCGCACAGCGCGCAGGCGCTGGCGGGCGCGATGGAGGATGCCCTGTTCGTGGCGCTCGCACGCGAGATGCTGATCAAGCACGGGCGCGAGCGCGTGCGCGAGTTCAGCTGGGAGCGCTCTGCGGAGAGGCTCGTCACGATGTTCTGCGACGTGCACGAGGCGAACCTGGCGGCGAAGCGCTCGTCACGCACGGCCAAGGCGCGTCGGGGCGTCGGCCTGCGTGCGGCGTCGACGACCGCGAACGCTCGCGCGGCGCTCGGCTGAACCCACCGCAAAGCCCGACCCGCGCGCCGGTCCTGCGCGCGTTCTGGGAACCGGTGCCGCGCTGCAGGGCGGCACCGTCTTCGACTACCTGGGCGGCCAGCGACGGCCCGAGATCATCCCGAGCGGCAACGGCCGTGTCGTCGTCCTCGACGACTCGGTGCTCGTGAAGGGCTACCGAAAGCGTTTCGGAACGGTGAACTTGTGCATGGACCGGAACTGCGCCAGGCAGAAGTCGGGCACGATCGTCGCGTGCGCAGCGAGCCCCTCCAGTCCCGAGTGTCGGTGGGGCCACATCCTGGACGGCGACCCGTCCCTCACCACCAGCACCGGCTCGCCGTCGCGCTGCGCTCTCGTTCACCGTGTGGGGGGGGCCCAGGCATCGCGAGCGCCAATAGCCGGTGTTCTCGCCGTCATCGTCAGGAAGAAGCCCCAGCGCCCCTCGACCAAACCGCGCAGGAAGGGCAGGGGGAAGTACTTCAGGTCGCTGCGCTGGAAGCGATGCCCGCCGAGCTCCGAGAAGAACTCTCGCATCTCCCGCTCGGTGAGAAAGTGGGAGAGGGGGTTGTAGTTTCCCTCACCCGCGCTGGAGGTGTCGGTGCTGGCCGACAGGATCCGCTCCCGGTCGTATCCGTCTCGGACGGCGATCTCGTACAGATCCCGCAGCTTGGTGGGGCCTCTGTTCGCGAGCCCCGCCAGGAGCGCTACGCGCGTCATCAGCCAGATCACGGGACAGACCAGGTAGCGCACGAGCAGGTAGTGATACGAATGCCGGTTGTAGACCATGACGCGGATCGACCCGCCGGGCGCGGTGACCCGGACGATCTCCTGGCACGCGCGCGCGACCTCCGGGATGTGGTGGACGACCCCGATCGAGAAGACGAGGTCGAAGCACCCGTCGGAGAAGGGGAGAGACGTTCCGTCCGCGTTCGCGAAGCGAGCAGGAAGACCCCGCTGGATCATGTGAGCACTGGCGAGCCGGAGACTGGCAAGGCTGTAGTCCACGCCGCGGTAATCGACGCCGTTCTCGACCAGGAAGCGGCCTTCCCTGGCAATGCCGCACCCGACCTCGAGGACCCGCTTGCCCCGGCACGACTCGAGGAACTCGCGCCGCGAGGCGTCGATGCCTTCGCTCCAGCGCGCGGAGAGTGCCTCGAAGGATTCACGAGTCCCGGGCTGGTAGGAGACGCTGTCGACGGCGATCGGATGCGCGTCCCAGTACCGTTGCGCCTCACCCCTCTTGCTGCGAATCCAGTCGGGCTTGCGGTTTTTTTCCTGCTTCGCTGCCATCGGCGCCAGCGAGCTTAATCAATCCGGCCGGTCTAGACCATGCGAAACGACCGTAGCTGACCCACGAGCCCGCCCCCTCGTGGCAGCCACGGGCGGTCTCGAGGAGCCTATCCGCGTGACGGTCAGGGGCGACGACCCTCGATGTAGACCGTGATAGCGGAGCGCAGGGGTTCCGCCATATCCTCATTCGCGAATTCCGGGAATGAGCTGTCGTTCGCTCGGCCGCGGCGCAGCTTCTCGAACCCACCCTCGCGAGACACGAACTCCAGCGTCTCGTAGTCGTAGAGGTACAGGTGCCGGCTGCCCCGAGCCACGTCGTTGACCCACATCATGGGCGACTGCCCACCCAGGTGTTGGTCAAGGAAAGGCGAAGGGGATGCGCCTGCGGAGCAGGCGCGTGATCGAATAGGCGATTGCGAGCGTCGCCGCGGCATAGAGGAAGGACCGCGCGAGTGTCGCCACGTTTCCCAGCTGATTGATCAGGATGCCGAGGATCACGGGGTTGAGCACGAAGATGCCGAACGACTCGCGCCCCAGCGCCTCGACGGGACCCAGCCGAAGTCCGCGGGACGCCCACGGAAGACCCGCGGCCAACAGCGCCGTGCCGATCAGGACCGACCAGCGGGCGTATGCGTAGCGCTCCACGTAATCCACGCCATCGGTGGCCGGGAGGTGGAGCGCCGTCAGCGTCGCTGCCATGCACGCGAACATCAGGCTGGACACCGCTCCGCTGCGAGAGAGACGCGGATCGGCCGCTCGTGCGCCCATCCAGATCCCGACCGTGAACGCGAAAATCCATACGACCAGGGTGGCCTCGGCCTGGCCGGCGAAGATCCATGGCAGCGGGGCCGAGCTGCCGGACGAAACACTCGCGGCCAGGAAGGCCACGCTGCCCGCACTGAGCAGCAGCGAGCCCACCAGCAGACCCGTGGTGCTCCGGAGTCGCTCCGGGACGAGGAAGGCGAACAAGAAGTAGATCTGCGGCAGGACGAAGAGGTAGAACTGACCCGGATAGGCGAACGCGGCGAAATGCATGAGCGCGTTCTTGAGCGTGAGGGGCCGGCCCTCGCGGAACCCAAGGGGCTCGAGGGCCCAGTAGAATGCGCTGTAGAGCAGATGGAGGCGAACGAACTTCCAGAAGTAGAGGACGAGCTTCGCCCGCGGCGGTTGGCTGCTCCCGATCAGGAATCCGCTGATGACAAGAAACAGTGGCACCGCGAGCCGCGCGATTCCCGAGATCACGTAGCGCTCGTAGTCCGGAGCGCCGCTCGGCGCGGCATGGATCAAGACCACCAGGCTGATCGCGATCCCCTTGAGGGAGTCGAGTCCGCCGAGCCGCGTTCTTGCAGGCGGTGCGGTACTCACCATCTCAGGCGGTCCGATTCGAAGCTCATCGGGAGTCAGGTGGGATCAATCGTGACGCGTCGGGTTTGTCTGGCCATGTACCATGGAGCCGTCGACTCCCGCAAGTAGGCCTCTTCGGCCGCGGATCGGATGCGGGCCGGCTGAACCGCCCCGCCGAGATGCCGCGGCTCCTGGATTCGATTCTGCGAGGCGAGACTGACGACACGACGGGCAGCCGATTTCTGCCAGGCGGAGCCTCCCCCAACCTTTCGGCGCCGGCCGCCCCTGCAGCTTCCTTCACCGACCCAGAACTAGCGCTCGCTCGTCGTAGCGCGGGTAAGGCTCGGCTCCAGGAGCAGGGCCCTCGCGTAGAACGCGTCGGGAGCATCGCGCCCCTCGAGCTTCAGGCCGCCCGGGCGCAGCTCGAAGAACGAAGCCACCTGCTCCAGGCAACGTTCCTGACCCGCGACATCGGTCGCGTAGCGGCGCTCCAGGATGACCAGATGGGGAGCGTCGGCGCGGTAGCGGGGGAACCGTGTCGCGAGCCATTGGCGCCGCCTGGTGTCATCCGGGATCTCGCAGAGACCGTAGAGGTTCACCACCTGAAAGCGGGATGCGGCGGGGCACACGGCTTCGAGCAGCTGCCAGGAATACGCGAGCACGTTGCTACCAGCGGGAAGCACGGCTGCGAGCTCGTCGCAAAGCTCCATGATCTCGCGGCTGCGCGGGTACTCACTGTGGAAGCGCGGCATGCTGTCGGCGATGTCGGTGCGGCCACGCAGGAGCGACACGTCGCGGCGCAGACTTGGCGCGAGCGCGGCCAGGAGCACCACCGCCGTGGCGAGGGCGGCCGCAGCAGCCGCGTGTGGCCCCTGCCCCCGCGTGCCGGCCAGGCTTCGAGCCAGCGCGCTTCCCAGAGCCGCGATGCCGCAGGCGGCCCACAGCGCGACGGGAAGCTCCACACTCTGGAAGGTGCGCATGAAGCGCCCGCCGAGGTCGCTGATCAGGCCGAAGAAGGCGGCGTGCATCGCGAGCCAGCTTCCGAAGAGCCAGAAGACAGGACGCGTCGCGCGGTCGCGCGCGATCACGACTCCCCCCAGGAGCGCGGCGAAGAGGAGCGGAAGCGTGAAGTACTCGGCGGCGCCGGCCGCGTAGGCCGCGATGCGCTCGAACTCGTTCGGGGGGGAGAGGGACATGGCTCCTGCGGCTGTGTCGTATCCCGCGGTCGGGTTCCAGCCCAGGGCGAACCATTGCAGCCCGGCGTAGAGGATCGCAGGAAGGAAGGTGACGGTGGCCGCCGCCGACATTGCGATCCCGCAGCGAAGCGAGCGCCCGAGGCAGCCTTCCTCGAAGCCGCGAGCCAGCAGCGCAATCAGCGCCGCTGCGAAGGCGAGCTGCTGCAGGAACCAGTTCACGTACATCGAGAGGCCGAACAGCACGCCGACGCCGATCCAGGTGCGGACCGATGCCGCCGGCAGCCGGCGGAGCGCACGCGCGAACGCCAGCAGACACACGATCGTGGCGACCGCTCCGAACAGGTGGTAGAAAGCCTGCACCGAGAAGAGGGCCTTGGCCGCCAGCAGGGAAAGAATCGCGACGGAGACCACCCCTGTCGTGCGGGACAGGCGGACTGCGCGCGACAGCGGGAACACCAGCGCTACAGCTACCAGGTCGGCCGCGATCGCGAGCAGCCTCGCGGCGCCGAGGCTGTAACCCGTGATCTCGAGGCCCAGGGCCATGAGCGCCACGCTTCCGAAGCGCACGAGCTCGGTGGGATAGACGTAGGCGCCCGAGGCGACCGCGAACAGGAGCGAGTCCTGGCGTCCGGCCAGGAGCGCAAATACGCGGTCCGCATCGCCGCGCAGCGCCGCGACGCCGACGGAGGTCAGCGGGCCGAGCTCCGTCGCTTCGACGATGCGCCGCGCCCAATTGAGACGCACGCCCCAGTCGAGGGTCGGATCGTAGTCGAGACGGAGCGCAGCCCTGACCAGCAGTCCCGCGCCCAGCGCCAGGATCACACCCAGAAGAGACGCGACCTTCGGGATTTTCACCGCTCGTATCTGCCGGCATCCGAAGGATCCGCGCAGTGGCACGGAAGCCATCGCCGAAGCAGAGAGAGTGCGATACTCGTGCCGGTGGGCACTTCGAAGAGCCCCGAGCGCCCACCATAGCCAGCGCTCGCCGGCTCGACAAGACCGCTGGCGCCCGCAGACTCGAGGGGCGGGTGCCCGCGGTGGTGCCGAGGCCGTGGCGCCGGTGACGGACAGCAGAGCCTGCCCGCGTCCTGCGATTGGTGGCGGAGCAGGACGTCCGTCACCTCTACCTGCCGGTCCTCCGTGATGCTCGGAAAGAGCGGCAGCGACAGGATCTCGGCGGCGATCTTCTCGGCCACGGGGAACGCGCCCAGTCCACGACCGCGCTGCGTGAGGGCGCCGACTTCGCCGCTATTCGGTCGAGACCGGCGCTCGTTCTTTCGCTCACCGGGTGTAGCCTATGCGTAGGACCCGGCTGGCCCGGAATCATCGCCGGTATGTTCGCGATGGCGGGCTACTTCCGGATTCTGGACGAGATGCTGCTGCGGCGGGATTCGGTATTCCCCGCGCAGCCGCTGCTGGTGATCGTGCTGTTCTCGAACTCGCCTCAGCTGGGAGGTTCCTTGCTGGCGCTCGCCCGTGGAAGCATCATGGCCGCGCTGCTGGTCGACGACGAGCCGGAGCCGGACCTCGCCGCCGTGGCGCGGGCGAATTGAGGGAGCAGCTCTAGAGATGTCCTCGGTCCGCGCGTTGGCGGGGAGCCTGGCTCTCGCCGTCGGCTCCCTGGTCGGATTGGCCATCGTCCTCGAGCTGGTGACGCGTCTGCTCGTGCCCGAGGGCTACTGGCAGTTCCGCGATGGCACCGCGGATTGGCAACTCGATCCTGAGATCGGCTGGGTCAATCGCTCGCTGCTCGATGTCGAGAGCCGCGACTTCGACCGCGTCATCGCGTTCCGAACCAACCCCGACGGGCTGGCTCCAGCGCAGGCTCGCCGTGAGCGCAGGCCGGGCGTGCTGCGCATCATGGTCTTCGGCGACTCCATGGTCGTCGGCCGCGCGCTGGCGCAGGACGAGACCTACACCGCACGGCTCGAGCGCGTGCTGCGCGAGCACGGCGTCGACGCCGAGGTGCTGAATGCCGGCGTCCAGGGCTATTCGACCGATCAGGTGCTGCTGCTGATGGAACGATTGCTCCCGCTCTACCGGCCCGACGCAGTGCTCTACGGGTCGACGCTCAACGACTTCGGCGGAAACGAGGTCTCCGCGGCCAATGGGCAGGCGAAGCCGCGCTTCCTGCTCGTTGGCGGCGTGCTGCATCTGGTTCCGCCCCAGCTCGCGGACGAGGTCCGCCCTGCCCACCTGGGCCTGCGCACCTGGCTACAGCGATCCGCCTTCTACCGCGCGCTGCATCCCCGTATCTTCAGGCTCCGTGCGCGTCTCTCCGGCTGGCAGCAGCGCAATCTCCTCGGATTGATGCAGGAGATCTACGTCGATCCGGCGGCCCTCGAGAAATTCGATTGGCCGCTCTTCGCGAGTCTGATCCAGCGCATGCAGCGCTCGGCCGCGGCCAGCGGCGCGCGCTTCTTCGTCTTCTCCCACCCGGAGATCGCCGAGGTCTGGCCCCCCTACATCGAAGTCATCCGCCAGCAGCTGGGCCCGAACGTCCTGCGTTACGACGCGCTCGCTGCACAACGACACGTCGAGCGCACGGCGCGGGAAGCGGGCGTCGACTACCTCCCCGTGGCACCGCGTTTCCTCGAGCACGACGAGCGCGGCCCCTTTCACCTGATTCCGTACGACGCGCACCTGAATCCCGCCGGCCACCAGCTGCTGGCGGAGGTGTTGGCCGACGAGCTGCTGGCCCGCGGGCTCGCAGCACCCGCCACGCAGTAGCCGGTGCAGGCGCGAACCCGATATCATCGGAGCATGGGGGAACACGACGGCGTGCCGCGCCGTGCCATCGCCGAGGCCCTGCTGTGGGCGAGCCTGCTGGTCACCCACCCGCTCGGCGATTTCGCCGCATCCGCCGCATCCCCGGCCGGCTTGCCCCCGCCCCCCCGTGTCGCCGCCGAGGAGATCCTCCGCCAGGTGGCACGCATCACGTGGACCGACGAGCAGGGCGTCACCGCCGCGCGCTACCGGCTGCAGCGGCGCGAGCGTGTAGCCGATGGGGCCTGGAGCGATTGGATCGAGGTGCCCATCGGTACCGACTCGCGCCGCCTCGATCACGTCGACGATGCCGGACCCGACGGCAAGGGTCTGGGTCCCGCAGACTACGAGTACCGCATCCAGGGCGCCTACCCTGGCGCCGGCGGGCCGAGCGCGCCCGGTGAGTGGAGCGAGTGGTCGGCGCCCGCCGCCTTCACGATGCCTCCCCAGTGCGCTGGCGGAGAGAAGCCGCCGGGGAACGAAGCGCCCGGCTCGCTGCCGATCGTGGAGATTCGCGATCTCGACGGCGACGGTCGCTTCAGCGGCGCCGACGTCTGGCTCGCGATGAAGCGCTGCTCGAAGCTCGGCGGCTGCGTCCTCCAGGCGCTTCCGGTCACCTACGACGACGTCGCGATCAGCCTCTACGGCCAGGACGATCGCCGCCCCTGCATCTATTGGAATCCGCTGGTCTGCGAGCCCATGCTCCCGTTCCCGAACGGTCTCGTGATCCAGGGCTACGGCAGCGCGACCGTCTTCCGCTCCCCGGTCTGGCGCACGCCCTACAAGCCCTCGCCGGTCTTCGACTTCTGGACCACGCCGGGAGTGCAGCTGCGCTTCCGGAACTTCGTCCTCGACGGGCGCAAGCGCGAGCAGCCGGATCCTACCCCCGGCGTCAACGACGGGAACGTGTGGCGACACAAGGCGCTCAGCGTCTCCCACTACTTCGGTCCCGACCACAACCTGCGCTATCCGGATGGCTGCGTGCACAACCTGACGGTTCGGGACTTCCTGCTCTCGGGGATCGACGTCGATCACACGCGGAACTGGCGCATCGAATACAACCGCGTGCAGGATGTGGGCTGCTGGAGGGGGCTCACGGAGTGTCCCGCGCTGACCATTCCCGACGAGGTGCCGCCTCCCGCGTGGGGCTGTTCCGGCCTCCAGGTGGACGGCACCGGGGTGGTGATCGGATATTTCACAGAGGACATGCAGCTGGCGCACAACCAGATCACGCGGGTGACCAAGTATTCACTGGGGGTCAAGGGTGGCAACGAGGGCACTGATCCCATCACGCGCCTCTCGGTTCGCGACAACCGCATCACGAACGTCGGCACGGTCGGGATCTTCCTGGCCGGCACCATCGACAGCGTGGTCGAGCGCAATCTCGTCGACGGCACGCACGCGTACGGCTGTCGCGACGGCAACGCCTGGTTCTCCTGGGGAATCCAGACCAACGGTAGGATACGAAACACGCGCGTCCGGGAGAACGCGCTGCGCAATCTCGCCGGCGTCGGCATCGGAAGCAACGCCACCGCCGACGGTCTGGTGTTTTCGGACAACCAGATCGAGAACGTCTGCATGGAGCGCGACGCGAAGGTCGGCAGCGTGGAGGCGGCGATCCAGTTCAGCGGCGGCTCCGTCGGCACCTTTACGCTTGCTGGCAACTCGGTGAAGCTCAATCACTGCTCGATGGCGCTGGCGGTCGGCTGGGGTTCGCGCGCGCAGGTGATCGTCGACGGTGGCTACTACTCGACCGCGGAAAACTCCGACGCCGCGCTCGGCGCGATGCACGTCGAGTCCGGAAATTCGCCGATCTCGCCGCGCGTCACGCTGAAGGGCGGTGTCGTCTTCGACTACCTGGGCGGCCAGCGACGGCCCGGGATCATCGCGAGCGGCAACGGCCGAGTCGTCGTCCTCGACGACTCGGTGCTCGTGGAGGGCTACCGAAAGCGCTTCGGAACGGTGAGCGCGTGCATGGACGGGAACTGTGCCAAGCGGAAGTCCGGCACGATCGTCGAGTGCGCATCGAGCCCCTCGAGTCCCGAGTGTCGCTAGAGCCTCCCGCCCGCAGGCAGCCCCGGAGCGGCAGTGAACGCGCAATCACGAGCCCGAGGGATCCCTCATGAACCAGCGGACGATCGAGGAATTCGGCGAGCAGTGGAGCCGGTTCGACGACCTCGGCGGCTCCTTCGGCTCGGTGGACGTGCTGCGGGACATCTGCGGACCGCTCCTCTCGCTCGACGAGATCGCCGGCCGTCGGGTCGTGGAGATCGGGAGCGGGAACGGCCGGATCGTCAACATGCTTCTGGACGCCGGCGCGAAACACGTGTTCGCGGTCGAGCCCTCCGCCGGCATCGCTGCGCTCGAGCGCAACACGCGCGAGCGGGCCGACCGGGTCACGATCCTCCAGACGCCGGGCGAGTCCATGCCGCAGGTCGACGTGGAGCTGGGCTTCTCGATCGGGGTGCTCCACCACCTCGAGGACCCCCTGCCCACGGTTCGCCGGGTCTACGACGTGCTACCCCCCGGAGGCCGCTTCCTGATCTGGGTGTACGGACGCGAAGGCAATGCAGCCTACGTCGTGCTGGCGGAGACGCTGCGGCGGGTGACGCGGATCGCGCCGGACTTCGTGCTCGCGGGCCTGGCCCACGTCCTGAATGTCTGCCTTGCCGCCTACATCCGGCTCTGCCGAGTGCTGCCGCTTCCGCTCGCCGAGTACATGCGGGAGGTGATGGCCCGGTTCGACCGGAGGAAGCGCTATTTTCTGATCTTCGACCAGCTCAACGTCGGGTACGCCAAGTACTACACGAAGCAGGAGGCCCGGGAACTGCTCGCCCGGGCGGGCTTTGGCAGCGTCGAGGTCTACCATCGCCACGGCATGAGCCACAGCGCCATCGGGGAGAAGCCGCGGGAAGCATTGGGGAAGGCATGCTGATACTGGGGCTGAACAACGGGATCGACGCGGGGGCTGCGCTGGTGGAGGACGGGCGGGTGCTGTGCGCCGTCAACGAAGAGCGCCTGAACCGCAAGAAGATGTTCTGGGGGCCGCCGCTGCTTTCGCTGGAGGAGGTGCTGCGGATCGCCGACGTGGATGCTGGCGAGATCGGG
>Ga0184637_10000990_pt1 | contig 19933 bp, 9 predicted proteins | sample PLM3_127_b2_FD_133143 | JGI IMG/M metagenome (GOLD analysis project Ga0184637, IMG submission 133143) | Groundwater sediment microbial communities from an aquifer in East River, Colorado, USA - PLM3_127_b2 | ecosystem: Environmental > Terrestrial > Soil > Riparian zone | place: USA: East River... | reverse complement strand
CTCACGGCCGCCGCGATGAAAGCTCCCGCCATAGAACCCGCGCCGACGGCGCTCATCAGAAGGCCCAGGCCAGACGGTCCGACCTCCAGCACGTCCCGCGCGAAGACGGGCATGAGCTGCATGTAGATCATCCCGAACAGGATCGGCACCGCGGCGATGGTGATGAGCCCGGAGATAGCCCGCGACTCCTTCATGAACCGGAGTCCGTCAAGCAAGTTTCTCCAGATGGAGCCCCGCTGCCGGCCCGCGGGCACCTTAGCGGCATCGCTGATCGCCAGCGTCCAGATCATTCCCCAGAGGAGCGAGCCGGCCTGGACCAGGAAGCAGGCCGCCAGGCCCCACACACCGATGAGTACGCCTGCCAGCGCAGGTCCGAGCACCCTGGCGGTATTGAAAGAGATGGCGTTCAGCGCGACAGCGTTGGCGGTGAACTGGGGGCCGGCCAGCTGGGCGACGAGCGACTGGCGCGCCGGCATGTTGAAGGAGTGCGTCGTTCCAAGCACGAAGCCGCTCGCCAGCAGATGCCAGGGCTCAACCAGGTCTCCGATCACGAGCAGAGCCAGCGCCAGGGCGTTCAGCATGCTGAGGCCCTGGCTGACGATTACGATCTGACGCCGGTTCCAGCGGTCGGCGAGCACTCCTGATGGGAGAGTTAGCACCAGGGATGGGCCAGCACGAGCGAGCGCCACGGCTCCGAGGAACGTTGCCGACCCGGTGAGGTCGTAGGCGAGCCAGCCCTGGGCGACGTGCTGCGTCCACATCCCGATCTGTGTGGCGAAGGACCCCACCCACAGGTAGCGGAAGTCGCGCACCGCGAGGGACGCGAAGGTCCTCACTGCCCAGGTCTGAATCAACCCCAACCCGACTCCCGCCCTCGCGTTCGCTCAACCGGCTACGGTATCACACCCAGGAGTCACGCCGAGATCCTGTAGTTTTGGACGCTTGACTCCTGACTACGCTACCATCGAGAGCCGTTCCCCAGGAGTTTCCGTTGGCCATCGTCTCCGAGGCGAGTCCGACCACCCCGTCCAATCAGACCGCGCGTTCACGCGTCGCCGTCGTCACAACCCGACCCGAGACCGTCATCGAGGACATCGGGCGTGCGATGCGGTCGGCCGGCTCGGCCGACCTGCTCAGCCCCGAGGTCCGCACGGGCCTGAAAATCAACATCTCCTGGCAGGTTTACTACCCCGGCTGCTCCACGACCCCGTGGCAGCTCGACGGCGTGATCCGCGCGCTCCGCGAGGATGGCCACCGCGCGGAGGACCTGATCGGCATCCAAAGCCGGACCGTGGTCGTCGATTCGCGCGTCGGCGAGATCAACAACAAGCACCTCCCCGTGCTGAACCGTTGGGAGGTCCCGACGGTGCACACCCACGACGCCGAGGTGCAGTGGGAGCGCTATGAGCCGGCCGCCCCCACCCGCGTCCTGCACCGCGTCTTCCCCGATGGCATCTACATTCCGCGTTTTTTCCACGGCATCAACATGATCCACCTGCCGACCATGAAGACCCACGTCTTCACGACGACGACAGGAGCGATGAAGAACGCCATCGGGGGGCTGCTGCCCGACAACCGGCACTGGACCCACGGCGTGATCCATGACACGCTCGTGGACCTGCTCCAGATCCAGAAAGAGATCCACCCGCAGCTCTTCGCCGTGATGGACGGGACCATCGCCGGCGACGGCTCGGGTCCCCGCGCGATGGTCCCGCACGTGAAGAATTTCCTGCTTGCCAGTGCCGACCAGGTGGCGATCGACGCGGTAGCCGCGAAGATGATGGGTTTCGAGCCCCTGAACATCCGGTACATCCGGCTTGCGCACGAGGCGGGGCTCGGCTGCGGGGATGTCCGGGAGATCGACGTCGTCGGCGAGGACGTCGCCGGTGTGGACTTCGGCTTCCGCGCCACGCAGACCGCGGCCAGCCGGGGACAGCAGCTCATCTACCATGGGCCCCTGCGGCCGTTCGAGCGCGGGCTCCTGCGCAGCCCGCTCGTGCCGTGGGCGTACGCCGCCTCCAAGCTCTACCACGACGCCTTCTGGTATCCGTTCGTCGGCAAGCGACGCGTACAGCAGGTCATGGCGACAGACTGGGGCCGGCTGTTCAAAACGTACTAGCCGAGCTGGAGCGGCTGCGGATCGCCGTTCAGCTCATCGTGGCTCTGGTCCTCGCCATCCTGGCGCAGCTCGCCGTCGCGGCGAACCCCTTCGCGGTGGATGGGCTCCTCCTGTTCATCGTCGCGGTCGTCGTCTTCATCTGGGCTCTCGAGCGCGAGCGGTCGCGGCCCTGGTCCGAGACGGGGCAACTGCCGCTCCCTGCCGCCGAGTCGACGGCGGAGCCCTGGCGCGCCCTGATCGGGCGCCGCCAGCTGATCACCTTCGCGTTCGTGGCCGTGATCGCCCTGATGGCCTGGCTGGCATTCGGCGGCAACCGCTTCACGATGACGAACGTGGTGCTCTGGCTTGCGGCGATCGGGCTCTTCATCGGGGCCTTTGGTCGCTGGGAAAGAATCGACCTGCGCGCCGGCCTTCGTCGGCTGGTGGACCGCGAGGGTTTCACGCTCCGGATATCTCCGACGCTGCTCGCCGTCATTGGCATCGTCGTCGTTGCCGCGTTCTTCCGCTTCCACGAGCTGGATCGCACGCCATCAGCGATGGTGAGTGATCACGCCGAGAAGCTGCTGGACGTGAACGACGTTCTGCACGGCCAGCTCTCCATCTTCTTCGGGCGAAACACCGGCCGCGAAGCGTTCCAGTTCTATCTCGGCGCGGCCACGATCGAGCTGTTCGACCTCCCCGTCGGCCACATGGCCCTCAAGCTGGGTACGGCGGCGTTCGGGGTCTTCACCATCCCGTGGGTGTACCTGCTGGGCAAGGAGCTGTTCAGCACCCGGGTCGGCCTGGTTGCGTCGGCGCTGACGGCGGTCTCTCTCTGGGCAGAGGTCGTCTCGCGCATTGGGCTGCGCTATCCGTTCACCCCCGCCTTCGCCGCGCCGACGCTGTACTTCCTCATCCGCGCTTTCAGATACAACCAGCGCAACGATTGGCTCCTGTGCGGACTGTTTCTGGGCATCGGCCTGCACACCTACACACCGTTCCGCGTCGTGCCCGTGTTGCTCGTCGCCCTAGTCGGCGTGAAGCTGCTATTCGATTTCGCCCGCCAACGCCTTGGGGAAGGTGCTGTCGACCGCGATCCCCTCGCTCCGGCCGCGCACGAGGCGACGTCGCTTGCGCCCGCCTTCTGGGTCAACGCGGTGCTGGCCGGCATTCTCGCGGGCCTGGTCTTCCTCCCGCTGGGGCGGTTCGCCGTCGACCAGCCAGGTCAGTTCTGGTTCCGCGCGCTCACCAGGTCCACCGGGATCGAGCGCGAGATCGTCGGGAACCCGCTCTTAACGTTCCTCGACAACAACAAGAATGCCCTCCTGATGTTCAATTACCGCGGCGACGTGGCGTGGGTTACGAACGTCACGGGAGATCGGGCGGTCGACGCCGTCACCGGGGCGTTGATGGTCCTCGGGATGGCGTACGTTCTGTGGCGACTCCTGCGGTATCGCGACCGGACCAGCGTCTACCTCCTCGTGATGCTCGTCTTGCTGCTCTTTCCGTCCACCTCGAACACCGCGTTCCCCAACGAGAATCCGAGCCTGGCCCGGGCGAGCGGGGCTATTGCCGTCGTGTTCTTTTTCGCCGCCGTGCCGCTGGTCCTGATGGCGACTCGCCTCTATCGCGCCGTTGGGGGAATGCCGCGTCTGGCGCCCTACCGCACGGCCGCCGCTGTCATCGTGGTGGCGCTGCCACTGCTGTTCGCCGTGCGGCTCAACTACGAGTGGTACTTCAACCGCTACGACGCCAACTATCGAGGAAACCCGGGCAACGAGGCCGAGATGGGATCTGTGCTGCGCGGGTTTGCGAACAGTATCGGAGACCTCCAGCACGCGTACATGGTCGCGGCCCCGTTCTGGGCCGACGTCCGACTCGTGGGGATCACCGCCGGCGACCCCAGCTGGGCGAACTTGCTGCAAACCAATCAGATTGAGCCAACGGCACGGGACCCCGCGCCGAAGCTGTTTCTCGTGCACGTCAGCGACGAGGCGTCGCTCACCACCCTGCGCGGGGTCTTTCCGAACGGCAACGCGCGGCGTTACCCGTCGAAGGTCGGCCGGGAGTTCATGGTGTTTCTGGCACCCGCGCGGACATAGCCTGCGGACGTGCAATTTTTCCCTCGACCAATGACCGATAGAGCGCCTCGTATTCGTCGAGGGACCGCTCGCGGCCGAGAATTGCCTCGACTTCCGGGCGCGGCTTCGTGTATGCCGCCGGGTTGCGCAACACCTGAATGATGCCATCTGCCAGCGCACGAGGGTTTCGTGGCTCCACGAGCAAGCCTGCGCCGGTGACCTGCACAGCCACGCGCGCCCCCGGGATGTCCGTCGTCACGACCGGGGTGCCGCTCATCATCACTTCGACCTGCACGCTCGGAAAGCAGTCCGTTCGGCTCGGGATCGTGAACGCGTCGCACATTGCGAAGAAGTCGGCGAGGTCCTGGGGATCGTGGAGCAGGCCGAGAGGAATCACCCGGTCGCGTTGCTGCTCAAACAGATGCGCCCACTGCTCGTAGAAGCGCTCGTACGCAACGAAACGCTCCCCGGCGAAGACGAATCGGATATCGGGAATCTCCGCTGCGACCAGGGGGACCGCCCGGAGAAGGTAATCGAAGCCCTTCTCCTCGACGAACCGGCCGGCGAAGCCGACGACGGGCGCTTCGCCAAGTCCCAGCCGCTCGCGCAGGGCCCGCACACCCTCCGGGTTGGCGACGGGGATCTCCTCGGGCGGGAAGATGCAGTGCAGTTTGTCGTGGAACGGCCAGACGAACTCTGAGTGCTGCGCGTAGTCTTCGGTGTGCACGGTGACGGCAGTAGCGGCCTCGAGTCCGCGCGTCATCAACGCGCGGAGGGTGCGCTGGATGAACTGGTTGAAAGGGCCCGCCGGCATGATGAGGTCTCCGTGGTTCAACACGACGGAGGGCACGCCCTTGCGACGCGCCATCTCGGTCACGAGCCAGGCCTCGAGCATCGGGATGTGGACGTGAACGACGTCGTGCTCCCCGATGAGCGCGTGGGCCGCGGTTGGGAACGACGGCATGAGCATGCCGCGACTGATCCGAGCGAGGGCCGCCAGCCGGTAAACGGTGACGCCGTTCAGCACCTCGCGCCGGGGAAGATCCGGGCTGTGCCGGGACGTGAGGACCGTGACCTCGTGGCCCCGAGCGGCGTGGCCCTCTGCAAGGAGGCGCACGACCTTCGCGAGTCCCGTCCAGTGGGGGTGGTAGTAGGTAACCGTATGGAGGATTCGCATCTAGGAAGGGGCCGCGACCGGCGCTCGCGCGATGCCCAGCAGGGATGACCCGATCGGAACGAGACCGCTCCCCACCAGACGCTCCTCGACGCGAAGATACGTGCCGAGCACGGCAGAGGCCATCGGTCCGGGAGGCGTCGACGACTTCGCGAACGTCTCCGCAAGGTCGCCGCGGTTGATGAACTTGCGTGCGTAGATCACGGGTACCAGCGGCAGCATGTAGTAGGAAGTTGCCTGCACCACGAACCCCGCCTTCTCCAGGGTCCGGCGGAGCTGGCCCGCCGAGTAGCGCCGGCGGTGGTGGGCTGCGTCGTCGATCTTCCCCCAGAGCCAGGAGAACGCGGGCACGGTGACCAGTACCGCGCCGCGCGGATGCAGCGCCCGCCGTGCAGCCTCGAGGAGTGCGACGTCATCGTCCACGTGCTCGATCACGTCCGAAAGGACCACGAGGTCGAACTCGTCGACGTACGGGACCTGCCCGGGCGCGAAGAGGGCGAGCCGTGCGTCCGTCCGCTTCCGCGCGAGGCGGAGACCCTCCGCGAAAATGTCCGCTCCACGGATATCGAGGCCGTTCTGGGCCAGCCAGGCGGTTACGAAGCCACCACCGCAGCCGAGGTCGAGCGCGCGTCCCGTGAACGCGTCGGGCGCGTGGCTGCGCAGGAACGCGAGGATCGCGCGATTCCGACCGACGTACCAGACGTGACCGTCCAGCATCTCATCCAGCACGTCGAAGTAGTCCGGGTCCCAGCTCTGGACCGCCTGAGGCTCGTAGTCGGGCGTGAGGACCTCGATGGAGTCGTCGAGGAGCGGGTACTGAGCGTCACAGGTGGAGCACCGCCGATCGGTGGGGATATCGGGGAGCGGGCTGCTGCACCGCACACAGAGGGTGGGCATCGGGCCATCATGGTACCATGTCGTCGCGGCCCCTCCTGGCCATGAGGAACCGCCCTGGGTGTGACCCTCCAATCGACATCTCCGCCTACCGCGGCAGTTCTCGACGCCCTCCTCAAGAATGAGTCTGACCTCGCCTTCCGCCGGCGTGTCCCCCTGGTTGTCGGCTACCTCGATCCACAGACGGGCGAACGCATTCTCGACTGCGGCTGCGGAATGGGCTTCACGCTTCGCGTGCTCGCTCAGCTCTACGATTGCCGGCTTTTCGGTGTCGAACGCAATCCGGAGACCGTCCGGCGTGCACGATCGGAGTTGGATGCTTCGGTGCGCGTCGCTCGAGCGGACGCGACGCGGCTCCCATTCCCTGATGAGGCGTTCGACAAAGTGCTGATGACGGAGGTACTGGAGCACATCCCGGATGAGCAAGCCGCGCTCCGCGAGATCCGACGTGTGCTTCGACCGGGCGGCGCCTACGTTCTCAGCGTCCCGAACGCGAACTATCCGTTCTGGTGGGACCCGCTGAATAAGTCGCTCGAGGCGCTGCTGCACACCCATTTCCCGAGCCACATCTGGTGGCTCGCCGGGATCTGGGCGGACCACGAGCGGCTTTACACACCCGAGGGGATTCGGAACGCCTTGCAGCGCGCGGAGTTCGAGGTGGAGGGCGTTCAGCCGTTCACCCACTACTGCCTGCCGTTCCACCAGCTACTCGTCTACGGCATCGGCAAGAACCTGCTGCAGCGTGGCCTGCTTCCAGAGTCGCTGGCCCGCTCCGCGGACCGCTTCCGGTCGGACGAGAACACCGGCTCGGCCCTGAACCCGATGAACCTCGCCCTCCGGCTCCTGCGATGGATCGACAAGCGCAACGACGGGCTGACCGATCCCCGACTCTCGTACGTGGACATCGCCGCCCGAGCGCGAAAGCCGGGCTAGGAAACCCAAGCGTGCAGGGAACAACATCCGTCGCGGCACCCCGCGCCGTCATCGCCCGGCCAGCCGCTAAACCGCTGCTCCTCGGGGCCGCTGTGGTTGCTGGGGTCATCGTGTGGCAGCAGATGCGGGGCCGCACGATGACTGCCGGCTATGCCGACGTTGTCGTGATGTGGCTGCTGAGCGTGGGGCTCGTCGTTGCTGCGGCTGGTCCCTATTCTTGGACGCCGGTTCGTCAATGGCCGGCGCGCGTTGCCGCGGCGGCGACCATCTGGCGTGTCGACCTGGCGATCGTCGGGGCGCTGACAATGCTGGCGCTTCTCTTACGCGCGGTTGCGCTCGACCTCTACCCGTATTCCTTTGGCGGCGATGAGGGCTCGCTTGCCGTCCCGGCGCTCGACGTGCTCGCGGGTCGTCTGACGAACCCGTTTGGCACCGGCTGGTACTCGACACCGACGCTATTCATGTTCATGCAAGCCGGGTCCATCGCCCTTTTTGGCGACTCGGTGGTCGGCGTCCGCATGCTCAGCGCGATCATTGGCGCGCTCGCCGTGCTGGGCACGTACGTTCTCATTCGACGGCTGATGGGCGGGCCGATCGCATTCGTCGCAGCCGCGCTGCTCGCCGTGTTCCACTTCCACATTCACTTCAGCCGTCTCGCTGCGAACCAGATCCTGGATACCTTGCTCGTCGTCCTGGCGATTTACTTTCTCGACCGAGGCGTGCTGGAGCGGCGCCGCCTCGACTGCGTACTGGCCGGCGTCGTCCTGGGGTTCACCCAGTACTTCTACCTGGGAGCGCGAATCGTTCCGCTGCTGGCGGTTGCGTACCTTGGCTTCGCACTAGTGCGGAGCGAGAGTGGTCTCCTGGCAACGGTCCGACGGCCCGAGGCGTGGAGGGAGGTGGCACGCATGGCGGCCTGGATCGCCCTCCCCGCGGCCCTGGTCTACCTGCCGCTCTTCGCCTTCTACGCCGACCATCCGTCGGAGTTCAACGCCCGCATCAACCAGGTGTCCGTCTTCTCTTCAGGCTGGCTCGCGAAGGCTGAGGCCTTCTACGGGAAGGGGCCGGCGGAACTGATCGCGCTTCAGATTTTCCGGGCGGTCATGCTCCCGTTTCAGACCCCGCCCAGCGGCTGGTACCTGGGAGGAATACCGCTGGTCGGCGCGCCCATGGCGGTCATTACCGCCTTTGGGCTTGCCCTGGCGACGCTGGGCCTCTTCCGTCGACAGTACTTCGGCATAGTGATAGCCTACTGGGCCGCCGCGATTGGCCTCGGGCTGACCGAGGATCCGACGCAGGCCCAGCGCTTCATCATCGCGGCGCCCCTCCTGATGATCTTCACGACGGTTGGCCTCGCCGCGCTCGTGCGCATCTCTATCCGGGCCGTCGGAATTCCCACGATCGCGGCCGGCGCGGCGGCCGCGGCATTCCTCGTCCTGGCCAGCGCGTGGAACGTACAGCACTATTTTCAGGTTTCGCACCAGGCGGAGCGCTACGGCGGCGAGAATACGCTCGTCGCAACCGAGCTCGCGTATTACCTGCGCGACCTGGGGGGCCCCCAAACGGTCTACTTCGCGGGCCCGCCACGAATGTGGTATTACGGTTTCCAGACCCTGCCGTACATCGCGCGCGAAGCCAGAGGTGTCAACGTCGAGCAGCCGTGGCCTACGATCCCCCAGCGGCCTGTGATCCAGGGGCCAACGGTGTTCGTATTTCTTCCCGAGCGTGCTGGGGAGCTGCAGACCGTGCGAGACGCCGTTCCTGACGGCATCGTGCGCGAGGTGCGCTCGCCGCCGCGCGAGGGCCCACAGCGACTGCTGTTCCTGAGCTACGAAGTCCGTCCCGTCTAGAGTATTGAATGCGATGGTGAGCCCGTGAGCGTAGTCGATCAGGTGTCCCGGGTGAGGCGAATAGCTATCCGGTGGTCCGACCGCCGATCGGCGCGCCTCCTGGTGGCACTCGGTCTGGCCCTGGCGATCCTCGGCCAGCAGGTCCTGTCGAGCCAGCAGAACACGCCGTTCGCGCTCGCGCTCTACGGCGTCGGACTGGGCGTGCTCGTCCTCCTCGCCTGGGCGGCGGAGCGCTGGCCGATCCGCCCGATGTCGGAGGCCACAACCCCCGTGGCCGATACCGACACGGTTGAAACAGCGCGCCTTCCCGTCTGGCCCGCTGACGTCGACCAGGGGCCACCCGTGGAGCCGGCTCCCGACGGCCTGGAGCCGACGCCCGCCGTCCCAGCGGAACCGCCTCCGCCGTACGCTCGATACATTCGGCCGGCGCTGGGTGGGATCCTGCTCGTCGCCGCCGTCCTACGCTTTATCGGCCTCGACTGGGATGCCGGCCACCACCTGCATCCCGACGAGCGTTTCATCACGATGGTCGAGACCGGTATCCGACTGCCGTCTGGGATTGGGGAATATTTCGATACGGCGCGGTCGCCGCTCAACCCCTACAACAACAACGTCGGCTCGTTCATCTACGGCACGTTCCCGCTCTTTTTCGTCCGCGCCCTCGCCGAGCTGATTCAGACGATCGCCCGTGGCATCACGGTGCCGCCGGGAACGGCAGTCGCAGAGCTCCTGAGCCATTTCAAGGACATGGCCGGATACTCGAACGTCAACCTCCTCGGTCGCGCGCTATCGGGGCTTGCCGATCTCGCCACGATCTACCTCATCTTCCTCATCGGGCGGCGCCTCTACTCCCCGATTGTTGGGCTGCTAGCTGCGTTGCTCGCCGCCTTCACGGTCCTGCAGATCCAGGCGGCGCACTTCTTCACCGCCGAGAGTCCCCTCACGCTTCTCGTCACCATCGCCTTCTACTTCGCGGTGCGCGTCGCACAGCGGGGAGCGACGCTGGACTGGGCGATTCTCGGCGTGGCGATTGGCCTCGCGGTCGCGACGAAGATCAACGCTTTGATGCTAGGCGCCATCGTCCTCGCCGCCGGCTGGGCGCTCTGGTACCGCAGAACCCGTGAGCCGGCGGTGGACCGCAGGCGCCTCCTGGAGGAGATCGGTACGGGCTTCGCGCTCACCGGCGCACTGGTGTTCATTACATTCCGAATCGCCCAGCCGTACGCGTTTGCCGGTCCCAATATCTGGGACATCGCCCCGAACCCCAAGTACCTGTCCGACCTCGAGACCTGGCAGCGGTTCGCCAGCGGCGAGGCGGATATTCCACCAAACCATCAATGGACGGGCGCGACGCCCTACCTCTGGCAGATGAAGCAGATGATCTTGTGGGCGATGGGACCGCCGCTCGCGATCGCGGCCTGGATCGGCTTTCTTGTGGCGGCCGTGGCCCTCGTACGCAATCCCCGGCAGCATTACCTCCAGGTTCTGCTGGTCGTGTGGGTCGGACTGAACTTCGCTTACTGGGGCATCCAGTTCGGGAAGCCCATGCGCTATCTCCTGCCGATCTATCCCGAGCTTGCCTTGCTCGCGGCGTGGCTGCTCGTTCTGACCTGGAGCTGGGTGCGGAGCAGCGACTGGCTCGCCTGGGCGAGCTGGCGGCCGAGTCCACAGGCGCGGCGCGTGGGCGCGGCCGCATTGCTGGTCGCGGTCGTCGGCTGGAGCGCCTTTTACGCGGTGGCCTTCGCCTCGATCTACACCCGGACGACGACCCGCGTCGCCGCGTCGGAGTGGATCTTCGCCAACGTTCCCGCGGGCGCGGCCGTGGGCTTCGAGCACTGGGACGACGGGCTGCCCCTTCGCGTAAGCGGCCGGGATAGCGGCATCTACAAGGGCGTCGAATACCCCATGTACGGAGAGGACAATCCGGAGAAGCGGTCCTCGCTGATCTCGAAACTGGACCAGACGGACTACATCTTCATTTCCAGCAACCGTCTGTACGGCTCGATACCGAAGCTCCCGCTCCGCTATCCGATGACGACGCGTTATTACCAGGCTCTGTTCAACGAGGAGCTGGGCTTCGACAGGGTCATCGAGTTCACATCGCGGCCGTCGCTGTTCGGAATCGAGCTGAATGACGACGACGCGGAAGAGATCTTCACCGTCTATGAGCACCCGAAGGTCACGATCTTCAAGAAGAGCCCGACCTACGCGTCCGCCGAAGCGCGGCGAATCCTCGAGAGCGTCTCGCTGGACAACGTGGTGCGGACGATACCGATTCGCGCTCGCACCGGGGGTCTGCTACTGGACTCGGCATCGTCCGCGGCCAATCGGGCCGGCGGCACGTGGAGCGCGATGTTCGACCGCGGCTCGATCGCGAACGCAGCGCCGATCGTCGTCTGGTATCTGGCCGTCCAGATCCTGGGGATCATCGCGCTTCCGATGACCTGGCTCGTCTTCCGCCGCCTGGCAGATGGCGGCTACGCGTTCGCGAAGACCGTCGGGCTCATCGCTATCTCGTTTGTGCCCTGGCTGCTCGCGAGCCTCCACCTGCTGCCGTACACACGACTCGCCATAGGACTCTCGGCGTTACTGCTGGGGGCGGCCTCATTCTTCGTCGTCCGACGTTTCCGCCCGCAGCTGTTGGCCGACCTGACTGCGCTCCGACGACCCATCATCGCGATCGAAGCCATCTTCCTCGTCGCCTTCATCGGCTTTCTCGGACTGCGCCTGGCGAATCCCGACCTGTGGCACCCGGCCTTTGGCGGCGAGAAGCCCATGGACTTCGCGTACTTGAACGCCGTCATCAAGACGACGTGGTTCCCGCCCTACGATCCGTGGTTCGCGGGCGGGTACATCAACTACTACTACTTCGGGCAGGTCGTGGTGGCGTCCCTGACGAAGCTCACCGGTATCGTTCCGTGGGTCGCCTACAACCTGGCGATACCGACGATCGCGGCCATCGCCGCCACCAGTGTCGTTTCGATCGTCTACAACCTGCTGCTCGACCGCCGGGGATCGCCTCGGCGCGAGTACTGGGCCCTCGGCGGCGGTGTCTCGGCTGCGTTGCTGGCCGTCGTTCTCGGTAACCTCCACGGCGCGGTTCAGCTGCTCGAATACCTCGGGAAGCTGGACCGCTCCCCGATCCAGAGCAGCATCCCGGGCGTCGCTGGAGCCGTCAGCTCCTTGAGAGGGGCTTTCACCTGGGCGGGGTCGTTCGGCGAGAGCTTGCCGGCGTTCAACTTTGATTTCTGGGCGCCGACCCGTGTGATGACAGGAACCACAGCGATCATAGAGTTTCCGTACTTCACGTTCCTCTACGGGGACCTTCACGCCCACATGATTGCGTTTCCATTCGGGCTTCTGGCAGTGGGGCTCGCGGTGAACCTCCTTCGCCAGCCCGCCTGGATCCCCGCGGTCCGAGGGCGCGAAGCGCGTGAGCTCGGGAAAGATCTGGTTCGAGCAGCGCTGTCGTCCGGCGGGCTCACGGTCCTGCTTGCCGGCTTGACGATCGGCATCCTCCGCATGACGAACTCATGGGACTATCCAACCTATCTTGGGCTCTTTGGAGCGACGGTTCTGCTCTCGGAGGCGGTGCGCCGCGGCCGCGATTGGATCGCGGTGATGGCGCGCACCGTGGTTCTCGTGGGAGTCGTCGTCGTGGTCGGGCAGGTCCTTATCACCCCCTACCTTGCCCACTACGAGCTGTTCTACGGCGGGTTCGAGATCTCCAAGGAGCGAACCACAACGAGCCACTACCTGATCATCATGGGTGCCTTCCTCGCGGTGCTCGCGGTCTATCTGGTGTTCCAGCTCTCGGCTTTGCGGCAACGTCTGGCTGGCGCCGCCCTGGCCGCGCTCGGTGCGACCATGGGGCTGACCCAGGCTCAGGGCATCACCGAGGCCCCGCCCATGCAGCTAGCGCCGGCGCTCGACCGCCTGGTCGCCGGCTTCGCCGCCGTGGTGCTGTTCCTGAGCGTCCTGCTGCTGCTCGCTGGCGCCCCAGTGGTCGGCATCGCAGCGGTCGGCATCGCGGCCCTGGTCCTCGTTGCCGCCCTGCGGCGGCCGGCCTCGGCGATGCTGTTCGTCTTCCTCCTGGCCGGCACGGCCCTCGCGCTCACCGCCGGTGTGGAGATCATCACGCTGAAGGGCGACATCGGCCGCCAGAACACGGTCTTCAAGTTCTACCTGCCGGCTTGGCTGTTCCTCGCCATGGCGAGCGGCGTGCTGCTAACGCTGCTCGCGCGACGGCTCTGGGCCTCCCGCTGGCTGAATAGCCGATGGCGGCGCGCGACCGCCATCGTTGTCGGCGTGCTCATCGGGGCGACGTTCCTGTACCCCCTGATGGGCACGCCATCGAAGCTGCGCCACCGTTTTCTGTTCCTCCCGCCGAGCGTGGACGGGATGGAATACATGGCCCACGCACGCTACGAGGACAATTCCCGCGATCTGCGGCTGCCAGACGACTTCGCGGCCATCAACTGGATGCTCGACAACATCCAGGGCAGCCCGGTGATCGTAGAAGCGATGGCCCCGCTGTACCACTGGCGCTCGCGGGTCTCGATCTATACCGGGCTGCCCGCAGTGCTCGGGTGGGATTGGCATCAGAAACAGCAGCGGGGCGACTTCGCCTACATGATCGACGAACGAGTTCGAGACGTAGACCTGATCTTCAAAACGACGTCGCCCGATGAGGCGCGCAAGCTCCTAGACAGGTACCGCGTGGAGTACGTGTACGTCGGTGGGCAGGAGCGAGCGTTCTACCCCGCCGAAGGCCTGGACAAGTTCGACCGAATGGTCAGCTCGGATTCGGGCTTCCAGCGGGTTTACCAGCAGGGGGCCGTCTCGATTTACCACCTGGTGAGGTAGCGTTGCTGCTCGCCCCGCTCCTCTGGCTTCTCGCCCTCGAGCTCGTTGGGCTGGCGGCGCTGCCTCTGGCCCACCGGATTTTCTCGGCGATGCCCGATCGAGGCTACGCCTCCGCCAAATTCCTCGGCCTGATCCTGGTCGCGTATGTGAGCTGGTCGACCGGCCTGCTCGGCCTCACCGCCTTCACCGGGTTCACGATCGCCGCGCTCACGGTCATCCTCGGTCTACTGAGCTGGTGGTGCTGGGGCGGCCGGGTCGTCGCGGCCTGGCGACAGACTCGATCTCTGGCCATCGCTGGCGAAGCCACGTTCCTCATCATCTTCGCACTCGGTACCTGGATCAGGTCGTACAACGCCGCGATCGCAGGGCAGGAAAAGCAGATGGACTTCACCTTCTTGCACTCGCTGATCAGCGCGGGGAGCCTGCCCGCGCCCGACCTCTGGCTCGCCGGATTCGGCATGCCCTACTACTACTTTGGCTATCTCACGCAGTCTCTAGTGGCCAAAGTTGTTCCGGTTGAGCCCGCGGTCGCGTACAACCTGGCTGTAGCCAGCGTGCTGGCCCTCAGCGCGGTCGGCGCTTTCGGTCTCGTCGCGTCCCTGACGCGTCTGGCCGGCGCCGGCTACCGTAGCGCGATCGGCGCGGGTGGCGTCGCGGCGTTCGCACTCATGGTGATGGGCAACCTCGAGGCATTCTTCGAGCTGATAGCCTCGCGCGGAGTCGGGGACCAGGCCTTCTGGGCCGTGATCGGGATCAAGAACCTGACGGCGCCTACGGCCGCCTTCCCGCCCACCGATGGCATCTGGTGGTTCAAGGCGGCGCGCGTGATCCCCAACATTCAACCGGACGGCATCACCGAGTTCCCATACTTCAGCTTTCTACTCGGGGATCTCCATCCCCACTACATGGCGATACCGCTGGGTCTCCTGATCGTCGCCCTTGCCGCTCAGGCTCTCGCCGCGCCTGCGTCCTTTGGCAGCGACTGGCTGCGCCTGGGCGTGAGCGCCGTGGCGCTGGCGGCCGTGATCACATCGAACACCTGGGACGTACCGGTGTTCTGGGGCGTGTTCGGCCTGGCGTTCCTCGCCGGGGTGCTGGCAGGCGGTGCAGGCCTCCGTCAGGCGCTGCTCGAACGACTCGCCCGCCTGGGCATTGTCTTTGGCCTCGCCTTGCTCCTGTGTATTCCTTACGTGCCAGGGTATATGTCCCAGCCGCTGGCGATCGGTATGACCGCGGAGCGCACAATGTTCGGGTCGCTGTTCGTGCTGTTCGGCCCACTCCTCGTCCTGACGGCCTTTGCCGGGGCGGTGGCCGGGTTCCGTCTCTGGCGCATGGATGAGGGAGGCGGCATGCCAGGTTGGCTGCCGCTGGCAGGCGCCGGCGTGGGTCTACTGATCGCGGTAGCGTTGCGGGAGCCCACGCTCGGCTTCCTTATCGGCTCGCTTTCCCTCTGGCTCCCCGTCACCTGGGCGCGAGTGCGACTCGGGGCGCCACCGGCGGCGACCATAGCCGCGCTGCTGGCGGTGGCCGGCCTGGGGAGCATCCTCGTGCCCGAGCTGCTATTCATCAAGGACGTCTTCGGCTCGCGGATGAACACCGTTTTCAAGTTCTACTACGATGCCTGGATCCTGCTGGCGCTTGCTTCGCCGCTTCTCGGATGGGAGCTCTTGGGGCTTGCAGTCCGCCCAAGGTCCAACGTCCCAGGTCAAGCACGCCGGGCAAGGTCCGCCGACCCTGGACCGTCGACTTCGGACGTGGGACTTCCGGTTTGGTTGCGGGCCGCGTCAGGCTCGGCTCTAGCGGTGGCGGTGGTGCTCGCCGCGGGAGGGGCGCTCTATCCGGTTTTCGCGACCCATACGAAATCCGGTGGCTTCACCGCACAACCGACGCTCGATGGGATGCTGCACCTGCGGTCCATCCACCCTGACGACGTGGCCGCGATCGAGTGGTTGCGCCGGACCGACCCGGGAAAGGCTCTGGTGGAGGCTGTCGGAGGCTCGTATACCGACGCCGGGCGCTTCGCCACGTTCGGGGCGAGCCCCACGCTCGTTGGCTGGGCGGGCCACGAAAGCCAGTGGCGAGGACCGACGCCGGAGATCGGTCGCCGCGAGAGCCTTGCGCGTCGTGTCTATACAGACAGCAACGTCGCGAGCTGGATCGGTGAGCTGCAACAGCTCGGGATCCGTTTCGTCGTCGTCGGCGACATGGAGCGGCAGCTCTATCGACTGGAGCGGACACCCGCCCTCGAGGACGCGTTGCCGCTGGTCCATCGCAGCGGGGGGACCGCTATCTATCGCATCCCGACGGGCCCAGTGAGCTTCCCATCGTGATGGTTGAAGCCACTCGACCCGGGCACCCCATCGAGGTCGTTCGCGCGCATCCCGTGGCCGTGAGCTGGATCCTTCTCGCGCTGGGGGCCGCGCTACTGAGACTCATCGTCCTGGACAGGCAGCCGCTCAGTGAGGCCGAGTCGCGGTACGCGCTGCCCGCGTGGCAGGCGGTGATGGGCCAGTTTGACGGCTCGCTGGTGGAGAGTGGGGCGCCGCTGCTCTCCCATGCGATGGTCGTCGTCTTCGGCTTATTCGGGGCGAGCGACGTCGCGGCTCGTCTCGTGCCTGCTCTCGCAGGGGTGGGCCTGTCGCTGACACCCGGCCTCTTGACCGGCACGTTCGGGCTGCGCACCACGCTGTGGGCGGCCGTCTTGATCGCCGTCTCGCCGGTCGCGGTCCATGCCTCGCGGGTGGTTGACCCCGCGGTCCTGACCGCGGGTCTCGTCATGCTAACCGTGGGCAGCGCGATACGGCTCGCCAGCGATCGTCCCTGGTGGTCCCCCTGGACGCTGGCCCTTGGCGCGGGGCTCAGTCTGGCGGCCGAGGGCGGAGCGGTGCTCGCCATGGCAGCCGCGAGCGCCGCGGTGCTTGTGATATTCGCCCGCGCAACCGACGGAGCCGGCTCGACGGGCTGGCGCACCTGGCTTCCCGGCCCCCTGTGGAATGGACGAGTGACTGCGCGAGCGGTTGCCGCGCCAGCGATGCTGTTCGTCGGCGCTGCGCTCCTGGCCGCTACCGGCGGGTTGGTGGACCTGCGGGGCGTCGGGTTCGTCTTCGCGGACGTGTGGAGTCGCGGCCTGGGACTCCTGACGCCAGATGCGTTTCCAAGCCGCAATCTCGCATCGCTCCTGGCTTACGGCTGGCCTCTTCTGGCACTGGCGCTCGGGGGCTACTTGCTGGCCGTCCGGGAGGCGCGTCCGCCTCGCCCGGCCGAGAGGCGGCGGGTGCGCCATCTTGCACAGGACGATGGAGATCCGATCGAGCTCGAAGGGCTCGGCGGGGTGCAGCGGCTTCGCCTCCGCGCAACTCTGTCCGTCGCGCTGTGGACTTTGATCCTGCTGGTGGTGGGCGCTGTCGCCGGGGCCGACCAATTGTCTCTCGTCGTGTTGCCCATCGCGCCGCTTGCCGTGCTCGCGGGCACGGCTTTGGGGCGATTGCCGATCCACCCCTTGGACTACGAGCTCAGCGGTGAGGGTTGGACGACCCTCACGGTCACTGCCGTTCTGGGAATGGCAGCGATAGTGATCTTTTCACAGAACGTCGCCGGGAGCCGTCCCATCGCGTTAGTGGCGTGGGTCGCCCTCATCGGGCTCCTCGTGCTGCTGGCCACGGGGTGGCGGAGTCTGGGAGTCCAGGAGCGGATCGCCGTCTTGACGATTCTTGGCGGCGTCGTCTTTCTTGCTGCGACCGCGAGTGGCCTCTCCCGCGCGAGCTTCGGCGGCAGCCCGCCGGGCACGGAGCTCCTCGCGCGGGAGGAGACCGCGCCCGCGTTCAGAGCCCTGTTCCGCGAGCTGAACGTCCTGGCGAGCGCCGATCCGAGTCGCGTCCTGGTCGTCGATCTGCCCGAGACGTTCGCGGCCCGTTGGTATGGCCGCGCTATCTTGCCCGGATCGGGCGAGCAACGCGCATCGCCGCGGGCCTTTGTCCTTCGTGAAGCGCCCCGCGCCTCGGGTCCGGGCCCGACAGAAGTCGCGCGTGTCCCGTGGAAGACAACATCGGAAATCGAACCCGCGGACGTATATCCGCTGGGGATTCTGCGGTGGCTTGTGAGCCGCTCCACGCTAGTCCACGGCCAACCGCACGATATAATCGTGACTCGATGACAAACGTTAGTTTTGTTTTTTGTGAGGACCATCGTCCTCACAAGACAGACTGTTCTGATGATTGAAGTTCAGGAGCGCGTTCGGCGGCGACCCGGCCGTCCCGAGGCGCCTGAGGTCCTCCCCGCCGAGACGGCTCCGGCCTACGACTGGGCCTGGCTCCCCTTCGTCCTCCTGACCGCCGTTGCCTTCATCCTTCGCATGTGGGACCTCGGGTCCCGGGCGATGCATCACGACGAGAGCCTGCACGCGCTCTTCAGCTGGTACCTCTACGTCGGGCGGGGCTACGTCCACGATCCGATGATGCACGGGCCGTTCCTCTTCCACCTGACGGCCCTCATGTACACCCTCTTCGGGGACAACGAGGTGACCGCGCGCCTGCCGATGGTGCTCCTCGGAGCGGCGTCGGTCGCCATGCCCTTCTTCCTGCGCCACGAGCTAGGTTACCGCGGCGCGATCGCGGCCTCGCTGATGCTCGCGTTCGGGCCGGCGTTCCTCTACTTCTCGCGCTTCGGCCACAACGAAGCCATGATCATGTTCCAGACCCTGCTGATCGTCGTCGGTGTCTTCGGCTGGATCCGAACGCGGCGGCCGGCGTACTTCTATGCCGCGGTGGTCGGCCTCGCTCTGATGTTCGCGACGAAGGTGGTCGCGCTGATCTTCGCCTTCACGGTCGTCACGTTCATCGTCGCAGCCATCGCCGTTCAGAGTCGGCGGCCGTTCGGCGACTCCGTGCTCGATGCGGTGCGTGACGTGGGACTACGCCGCCTCGGCGTCGGGGCGCTGGTCTTCTTCGGGATCAGCGGACTGCTGTACACGACCTTCCTTACAAACCTCGAAGGGCTCTGCACGGCCCTGTTCTCGCCGAATGTCGGCAGTTGCACCGGGAAGCAGGGGATGTTGCAGTACTGGCTCGCCCAGCAAGGCGTCGCCAGGGGCGGCCAGCCGTGGTTCTACTACTTCATGATCATTCCGCTATACGAGATCGTGCCCCTGGCGCTGGCGGTCGCTGCCCCCTTCCTCGCTCGTCGGCCGCTGAGCCTGTTCTTCTGGTTCTGCGTGTGGTGGGCGGTCCTCTCCCTCGGCATCTATACGTATGCCAGCGAGAAGATGCCCTGGCTTATCATCCACCCGACGCTGCCGCTCGTCTTCCTCGGTGCGCTTACGGTCGATGGCGTATTGAGCCGTTTGCGCGGCTGGCCGTGGTTGGCGCCTCGCCAGCTGGCGGCGGCGGGCCTGGCACTGGTGGGCCTGGCGGTCTTCGCCGCCTGGGTGACCGCAGGTGGAGCAGATGCAACGCCGCTCGCCCTGCAGACTTCAACGCTCCGGAGGATCGCGCTGGCGGTCGTGTTCGCCGGCATCGTGGCGGCCGCGGTCTACATGGCGAACGGGCTGACCCGCCGGCAGTCCTTCGGGGCGCTCGGGGTCGCAGGGCTCGCGATCCTCGTGACGTACTCGATCCACACGAGCTGGCAGCTCACCTACAAAAACGGCGACGTTCCAGTCGAGATGCTGGTGTACGTGCAGAGCTCACCGGACGCGCCCTTCATCACGAGCGAGGTTGAGCGCATGAGTAACACGCTGGGCATGCGCAAGGACATGCCAATGTTGCTCGACAACGGCTATACGGACACGGTAGGGGGCCAGGCAGTTGTGCATGAGGCGGTATCGTGGCCCTTCGAATGGTATTTCCGCGACTACAAGGCGAAGACGTACTTCTCCCGCACGCTGCCGCCGGAATTCAGCAGTGGGAAGTTCCCCTCGGTTCTCGTGATGGGGACGAATCTCGACCCGATTCGAGATCAGCTTGGCGACTACGTCGGGAACAAGTTCCGACTGAACTGGTGGTACCCCGAGGACTACAAGAACGTGGACTGGGGTACCCCG
>Ga0184637_10000989_pt1 | contig 19937 bp, 18 predicted proteins | sample PLM3_127_b2_FD_133143 | JGI IMG/M metagenome (GOLD analysis project Ga0184637, IMG submission 133143) | Groundwater sediment microbial communities from an aquifer in East River, Colorado, USA - PLM3_127_b2 | ecosystem: Environmental > Terrestrial > Soil > Riparian zone | place: USA: East River... | reverse complement strand
GGAAAAACCGTGTACCCGGGTTTCATCGATGCCCTCAGCAACCTTGGCCTCGGAGCCAAGCCGGCAAAGCCTGAAGGCGGCGAAACGGCACCGGCGAAGCCAGTGAAGGAAGAGACCATCGCCCGCGGCCCCGAGGACCGTCCGGGAACCTTCTCCTTCAAAGCGGCGGCGGACGATCTCACGCTCTCGGACGATCGGGTGGCGAAGTGGAGGAACGCGGGATTCACCTCCGCGGTCACCGTTGCCGACCTGGGGATCTTTTCCGGCCAGGCGGCCTTCATCAACCTCGCGGGCGATCGCGAGCGCGAGATGGTCGTGCGCACGCCGGTCGGACTTCGCGTTAATTTCGCGCCTCCAGGATCCGGAAGGAGCTTCCCCGGGTCCCTCATGGGGGTCCTCGCCTACGTGAAGCAGGCCTTCGCGGATGCCGCCCACTACCGCGAGAGCTGGGCGGCGTATGAGGCCTCTCCCCTCGGAAAGGCCCGGCCCACGTATGACCGGACGCTCGAGCCTCTGGCACGGGCCCAGTCCGACGGCTGGCCGGTGCTCCTCCCCGCCAACGAGGCTCACGAGATCGAGCGGGCCATCGGGCTTGCGAGCGAGCTCGGGGTAAAGCCCGTGCTCTATGGGATCCACCAAGGGTACGCCGCCGCGGAAGCGCTCGCTGCGGCACGAATCCCGGTTCTCGTGAGTCTCAAGTGGCCCGCGCGGGGCAAGGATGCGGATCCGGACGCCGAAGAGCCGCTCCGCGTTCTCGAGCTCCGCGATCGAGCTCCCTCGACACCGGGGGTGCTCGAGAAGGCGGGGGTGCGCTTCGGGCTCTATGCCGACGGCGTCGAGACACCGGCAGAAGCCACGGCGAACTTGAGGAAGGCCGTCGCCGCCGGGCTCTCCCGGGAGAGAGCGCTCCAAGCGCTCACGCTCGATGCCGCCGCGATCTTCGGTCTCGACGATCGTCTCGGGAGCCTCGAGCCGGGCAAGATCGCGAACTTCTTCGTCGCCAGCGGAGACGTCTTCGACGAAGGCACGAAGATCGAGACGGTCTTCGTGGACGGAAAAAAGTTCGAAGTCCGCGGAGGTGGCGAATGAACCGGGTGACGCCGATCCTGATCTTTCTCATGACCGCGGTCGCGGCGAGCCCCGAGACGATCGCGATACGCGGAGGAACGATCCTCACGGGAACCGGGGAGACGATAGAGAACGGCTCCATTCTGATTCGCGACGGAAAAATCGTTGAAGTGGGGCAGAACCTCAACGTGCCCACGGATGCCACGCTCATCGACGCCTCCGGACAGTTCGTCATGCCGGGCATCATCGACGCTCACTCCCACATCGCCGCCGAGTCCATCAACGAGGGAAGCGTTTCCGTCTCGTCGATGACGGGGATCGAGGACGTCCTCGACCCGAGGGACGTCGACATCTACCGGGAGCTCGCGGGGGGAGTCACCACCTCGAACGTTCTCCATGGAAGTGCTAACCCCATCGGGGGGAAAAACGCCGTCATCAAGCACCGCTGGGGCAAGGACGCGAAGGGGCTCCTCTTCGAGGGCGCTCTTCCCGGAATCAAGTTCGCGATGGGAGAAAACCCCAAGCGCTCGCGGGGAACCGGCCCGGCCGCCCGCTATCCGGGGACCCGGATGGGCGTCATCGACGTCATCCGCGAGGCGTTTACCGAGGCCCGCGCCTATCAGAAGGAATGGAAGGCGTACGAGGACAAGTTGCGCGAAGGTAAAAAGGGGCTCGTCGCTCCAAGGCGCGACCTCGAGCTCGAGCCGCTGGTCGAGATCCTGGAAGGCAAACGCCTGGTCCACGCTCACTGCTATCGGGCCGACGAGATTCTCCAGCTTCTTCGCGTCGCCGAAGAGATGGGCTTCCGCATCGCGACCCTCCAGCACGTCCTCGAGGGATACAAGGTCACGAAGGAGATTCGCGAGCACGGCGCCGGAGCCTCGACGTTCTCCGACTGGTGGGGCTACAAGATGGAGGCGTACGACGCCATCCCCTACAACGCCGCGCTCATGGTGGAGAAGGGAGTTCTCGTCTCCATCAACTCCGACAGCGCCGAGGAAGCGCGCCATCTGAACCAGGAGGCGGCGAAGACCATGAAGTGGGGCGGCCTCACGGAGGCCCAGGCCCTCGCCCTCATCACCATCAACCCCGCGAAGCAGCTTCGCATCGACGACCGCGTGGGCTCGATCGAAGTGGGGAAAGACGCGGACATCGCGATTTTCGACCACCATCCGCTGAGCGTCTACGCCGTGGCGCAGAAGACCCTCGTCGACGGCGAGGTCTACTTCGACCGGGCCCGCGACCTCGAGCGGCGGGCCGAGATCGAGGCCCGACGGAAAGCGATCCTCGAAAAGGGGAAGGGAGAGACCCGATGACGGGAATCGCTCTTCTGCTGTTCGGACTTCTCACGAACGACGTCTACGCCATCCGCGGGGCGCGCATCGTGACGCTCGCGGGTGAGACCATCGAGAAAGGCACCCTCGTGATCCGCGACGGGCGGATCTCCGAGGTGGGGCCCGGCGTCTCCGTTCCGGAAGGGGCGGAAGTCATCGAGGCCGAGGGGCTCGAGGTCTATCCCGGAATCATGGACGCGATAAGCCAGCTCGGGCTCACGGAAGTGGGCGCGGTTCCGGTCACGAACGACACGCTCGAGCTCGGGGAGTTCAATCCTCAGATCCGGGCGGCGACCGCCGTTCACCCCGCGAGCGAGCACATCCCGGTCGCGAGGGCGAACGGCATCACCCACGCGGTCGCCGCCCCGGGGAGCTTCAGCGATTTCGGAGGGGGAGGCGGTTTCGGGATCCAGGGGCAGGCCTCCCTGGTGAACCTCGATGGTTGGACGGTCGAGGAGATGTCCATCTCCCCGTCGGTGGGCATGGTGCTGCGCTGGCCGTCGCTCGAGACCCGGGAGTTCGATTTCAACACGTTCGAGGTCAAGAAGCTGAAGTTCGAGGACGTCAAGAAAAAGTACGACGAACGCGTCGAGAAGCTCGGCGATTGGATCGAGGACGCGCGCCGCTACGCCCTGGCCGCGGCCGCGGGCGGGGAGACGGATCTCAAGCTCGAAGCGCTCGCGCGCGTGGTGCGAAAGGACCTGCCGCTCCTCGTGGTTGCGGACGACGAGCGGGACATTCGCGCGGCCGTCGAGTTCGCCTCGACGCGGGATCTTCGCATGGCGCTTCTGAGCGGGCGGGACAGCTGGAAGGTGAAAGATCTGCTGCGCGAAAAGGCAATCCCCGTGATCCTCGGGCCGGCCCTCGCCCTTCCCGCGACCGAGGACACGCCCTACGACAAGCCTCTTACCACCGCATCGGAGCTTCAGGCCGCGGGAGTGCGGGTGATCTTCGCGAGCTTCAGCTCCGCGAACTCGCGCCTTCTTCCCTATGAGGTGGGAAACGCCGTGGCCTACGGCCTTCCCTGGGACGAGGGATTGAAGAGCATCACTCTCTACCCGGCCCAGCTTTTCGGAGTCGCCGACTCCCTCGGGACCATCGAGGAAGGAAAGACCGCGAACCTCGTCGTCACCGACGGGGACCCGCTCGAGATTGAGACCGAGGTCCGTTACCTCTTCATCAACGGCAAGCTGGTGAGCCTCGAGAACAAACATCGGAGCCTTTACGAGAAATATCGGGCGAGACCCTGAGGTCGGAGGAATCGTGAAATATTGGATCGTCGCGCTATCGATCGCCGCTGCTGGCTGCGCCGCGGCGGCACAAGACCCCGCATCGAAGCTCGAGAAGAGCGTCCCCCTCATCGACGGCCACAACGACCTTCCCTGGCAGTATCGCGAGAAGGTGAAGCGGAAGTTCTCGGAGCTCGACGTCTCGAAACCACAGCCCCAGCTCATGACCGACATCGCGCGCTTGCGCGAGGGGGGAGTGGGGGCGCAGTTCTGGTCCGTCTACGTCCCCACGGATTTTGAAGGAGCAGATGCCGTTCCCGCCACCCTGGAGCAAATCGACGTCGTCTATGAGCTTACGCGGCTCCATCCGGAGACGTTCGAGATCGCGCTCACCGCGGACGACGTCGAGAGAGTCTTCGCCTCGGGGAAGATCGCGTCGATGATCGGGATGGAGGGCGGCCACTCGATCGACGGCTCTCTCGCGACCCTCCGCATGTTCTACCGGCTGGGAGCCCGCTACATGACCCTGACCCACAGCCGGAACACGCCGTGGGCCGACTCCGCCACGGACGAGCCCCTTCTCGGCGGGCTCTCGGAGTTCGGCCGCGAGGTGGTGCGCGAGATGAATTGGCTCGGCATGCTCGTCGACATCTCCCACGTGTCGCCGGCGACGATGCACGACGCCCTCGACACCGCGGTTGCCCCGGTCATCTTCAGCCACTCGTCGGCCCGCGCTCTTTGCGACCACCGGAGAAACGTCCCCGACGACGTGCTGAGGCGGCTCCCCGCGAACGGGGGAGTGGTGATGGTGACGTTCGTGCCGTCGTTCGTCTCGCCTCAGGTGAAAGCGCACGATGAGCGGCGAGACGAGGAGCGAAAGCGCCTTCGAGGCGCTTCCGGAGCAACGGACGACAGCGTAACCGAGGCCCTCCGCGCGTGGGACCGCGCAAACCCCGCGCCGCGAGCGACCCTGGCACAAGTCGCCGATCACATCGATCACATCCGCAAGGTCGCGGGGATCGATCACCTGGGTCTCGGATCCGACTTCGACGGGATCACCTCCGTTCCCGAAGGCCTCGAGGACGTCTCGAAGTTCCCGGACCTCACCCGCGAGCTCTTGTCGCGGGGCTACAGCGAGGATGACATCCAGAAGATCCGAGGGCGGAACCTCCTCCGGGTGATGCGCTCGGCCGAAGAGACCTCGGCACGCCTGCGAAAGGAGAGAGGCCCGTCGGAGGCTCTCATCGAAGAGCTCGACTCCAAGAAGGACTAAGTTCTTCTTCTCCCCGGCTAACCTGAAGCCGGGCAGAAGCGTCTAAAAGGGCGAATGAAGGCCGTCGTTACCGAAGACGTCCTGGCGAGGGCCCGGTCCGGGGACCAGGCCGCCTTTCGCCTCATCGTCGAGGGCTACAGCCGGGACGTCTTCCGACTCGCCTTCCGCATCACGGGAAACGAAGAGGACGCGGAGGACGCCGTGCAAGAGACCTTTCTTCGTGCGTATCGCAAGCTCGAGGGCTTCGAGGCCCGGGCGAATTTCGGCACCTGGCTCTACCGGGTGACGGCGAACACCTCGATCGACGTTCTGAGGCGGCGCAAGCGCACAGACGCGAGGACCGAGCCGCTCGAGGACGAGGGGCCGTCCGTGGGCATCGCTCCCTCGCAGGAAAAGACGGTGTACCGGCGCCAGGTGCGGGAGCGGGTCGAATCGGCGCTTTCGTGCCTGAGCGATCTCGAGCGCAGCGCCTTCGTGCTCCGCCACTTCGAGGAGTTGTCGCTCGCCGAAGTGAGCGAGAGCCTCGACACCACGGTGAGCGCGACGAAGCAGGCGCTCTTCCGCGCGGTGAAAAAGCTGCGGAAGTCGCTCGCGCCCGTCGAGGGGTCGGCGTCATGAGCCATCCGAGCGAAGAGGATCTGGTGCTTCACTTGTACGGCGAGGCGGACGAGTCCGACTTTCTCCTTCAGCACCTCGAGAGCTGCGGCCACTGCCGAGAAGAGATCGCGCTCCTTCGTCAGGTGCTCGCGCAAGTCGGCGAGATGACGCCGCCGGAGCGCCCCTTGGACTACGGCGCTCGCGTCTGGGAGAGGGTATCGAAGGAGCTCCCGGCGCCCATGAGGGGGTCGAGACCGCGCGCATACTACTGGCTCGCGGCGGCGGCGGTCCTCCTCGCGGCGACGTTTCTCGCCGGGCGTTTCACCGCTCCGCCCGCGGAAGTCGAGCTCGCCCGGGCCGGCCAGATTCGGGAGCGCATCCTCCTCGTCGCTCTTTCGGATCATCTGGTGCAGTCGCAGGTGCTGCTTCTCGAGGTGGTGAATCGCGGCGACGGCTCGGCTTCACCCGTAGCACCTCTCGAGCGCGCGCGGGCGGGGGAGCTCCTTCAAGCAAGCCGCCTCTATCGCCAGACCGCCTACCAGGTCGGAGAGGTCGCGGCCGCCGACGTTCTCGAAGAATTGGAGCGGATCCTCCTCGACATGAGTCAGGGGCCGGAGTCGCTCGAGGCACGAGAGGGCCTGAAAAGCCGCATCGAGGAGCGAGACATGCTCTTCAAGCTTCGGGTCCTCGGATCGACAGTGAAGAAATTCTGAACAGGAGACGAACACCCATGTCTTATTTTTCGACGGTTGCGCCTCTGGGACTCGCGGTCGCTCTCGCGGCTCTCCAGTCGCCCGAGGCCAATCAGGCTTACGAACGGGGCCGGCAGTCGCTCGACCGCGGGAGCTGGCAGGAGGCAATCGAGGCTTTCGAGCTCGCCGCCGAGGATAAAGCTCTCGCGGACGCCGGGCTCTACTGGCAGGCCTACGCCTACTCCAGGATCCCCGACGCCCAGCGGGCCCTCGAGCTCGTGGCGGCGCTCGAGAGCCGGTTCCCGAAGAGCGCCTGGCGCGACGACGCCCAGGCGCTCGCGGCGGAGATGCGCGGCGGGTCGACCCGGGGCGCGTCCTCGGACGACGAAGACCTGAAGCTCATGGCGCTGAACGGACTCATGCAGGCAGACGAGGAGGCGGCGATTCCGATCCTGGAGGAGTTCCTCACGAGCGAGAAATCGAGCCGCCTCAAGGAGCGGGCGCTCTTCGTCCTGGCGCAAAGCGAGTCGGAAAAAGCGCACGCCATCCTCGCCAGAGTCGCGAAGGGAGAGCGCGATCCTGAGCTGCAGCGCCAGGCGATCCGCTACCTCGGAGTTCACGGAAGCGATCGCGGGCTAGCGCTTCTGGCAGATCTCTACCGCGATCTTTCTTCCCCCGAAGCGCGAGCGACGGTCCTCGAGAGCTTCATGATCGCGGGCGACGAGAAGCGGCTCCTGGATCTCGCCAAGAACGAGCCCGACCCGGAGCTCCGCGGGCGAGCCATCCAGCTTCTCGGCACGATGGACGCGTCCGCCGAGCTCTGGGAGCTCTACCAGCGCGAGACCTCGGAGGACGTGAAGGAGAAGATGCTCCAGGCATTCATGATCGCCGGGGACGAAGAGCATCTTCTCGCGGTCGCGCGCGATCGACGCCAGTCCGAGGAGCTCCGCTGCTCCGCCATCCAGCTCCTGGGCGCGGAGGGCGCCGAGGAGGCTCTGTGGCAGCTCTTCCAAGAGGAGAGCTCGCTCGAGACCAAGAAACAGATTCTCCACGGGCTCTTCGTCGCCGGCGGCCACCAGAAGATTGCGCAAGTGGCGACCGACAAGGCCCAACCTCAAGAGATCCGGAGGGCCGCGATCGAAAACCTCGGGGTTTCTGGAGAGGACGCGGTTCCCGCGCTCCTCGGTCTTTATCGCAGCGAGGCGGACCGGGACGTGAAAAAGCAGGTGCTCGAGGCGCTCTTCATCAGCGACGCCGTGAAAGAGCTCATCGAGATCGCGCGCGCGGAATCCGACCCCGAGCTGAAGCGACAGGCGGTCGAAAAGATCTCTCTCATGGGCTCGAAAGAGTCGAAGGATTTTCTCCTGGAGATTCTGAGGAAGAAATGATCGATCTGCTTCTGTTTCTCGCTCTCGCCGCCACCGAGAAGCCCGAGCTGGTCTCCGGGCGGCTGGAGCTTCTGGGAGCGGTCTCGAACGTCGCGTCGGCGATCGAGACGGTTCGGGGAACGGCGTGGGTCGGCTACTCCGTTCCCATGATCGCGGGCTCTCATCATTTCTGCGGCGGCGGTGAAGTGGTGCGTCTCGATTCCGATCGCGATCACCACTCGAGCTCGGAGCGGGGACCCTCGAGGAGCCTCTTCGTCCTCCAGCGAATCGAGAGCGGCCGCGTCAACGAGATTCGGCTTCTCTCGACCGGCTGCCGCCTCGACGCCGGGTCGCAGACGCTCTATTGGTGGGAGCCGGTTCCGCCGAGCGAGAGCCTCCGTCACCTGCGGAGCCTCGCCTTCTCCTCGAACGACGAGCACCTGTCCGAGGACGCGGTCCATGCCGCGGCCCTTCACTTCGACTCGGACGACCTCCTGGACGAGCTCGCCCGGAGCGCCCCATCGCGCGAGGTGCGCGAGAAGGCGATCTTCTGGCTCGGCGCGGTTCGCGGAGACGAGGGGTATCGTAGGCTCGCGGCCCGGTACGACGGCGAGCGCGACTCGAAGCTCAGAGAGGAGATCGTCTTCGCCATCCACCTCTCAAAGGCCGAGGGCGCGATCCCGAAGCTCGTTGCGATCGCCCGAAAGGATCAGGACTCCGAGGTCCGCGAGCGGGCGCTCTTCTGGCTCGGTCAAAGAGCGGGAACGGTAGCCGCCCGTGCGATCGCGACCGCCGCGAAAGAAGACCCCGACCTCGAGGTAAAGAAGCAGGCGGTCTTCGCGCTCTCCCAGCTTCCCGAAGACGAAGGCGTTCCTCTGCTGGTGGAAGTCGCCGAGACCCACCCCCACCCCGAAGTGAGAAAGCAGGCGTTCTTCTGGCTCGGTCAGTCCGACGATCCCAGGGCTCTCGACCTCTTCGAGCGCGTCCTGCTGCGAAAGTAACGCTTAAAATTAGTGGACGCTGCGCGATCTTGAGCGCAGCTCCTTTGCGACAGGCTGCGCCGTTTTTGCGGATACAGATCTATCGGAGTCCTTGCCGAAGATCGAGACGGGTGTCTTTCGCCTTGTAGACCTCGCCCATGCCCCCTTGCCGATGGGAGCGAGGATTCCGTAGGGGCCGAGCCTGGTGCCAACGTGAGCGGCTTGAGCGGAGATTCTCGATCCGAGATTCTACCGGGACCACGGGAAAAAAGCGCGTGCAAGGGAGGTTTTTCGACCGAGTTCTCGTCTCTATCGAGGACATGCCGCATCGAGGACATGCCGCGCCGCCAACGGGCACATTGACGCTGATGCGGCGCGGCAGTAGATTGGAGGTCGAGATTGGGTTTGATCCAGGTAACCGTAACTTTGAGGGTTCCGGGCCGCGAGGACGGCGGCTACGAAGCGTTGTTCCTCGTCGACACCGGAGCCACGGACTCGATGGTGCCCGGCTCAGAGCTTCGCACCGCGGGAATCGAGCCAATCGGCAGGACGAGCTACGAGCTCGCGAACGGAGACGTTCAGGAATACCCCTTCGGGCTGGCGCAGATCGAGCTCATGGGAGAAATCACCGCGGGACGTGTGATTTTCGGTCCCGAAGGCACGGAGCCCATCCTGGGAGTCACCGCGCTCGAATCGGTCGGCATCACCATCGATCCGGCGAATCGCACCCTGAAACGACTTCCCGCGATCCCGCTAAAGTAAGAAAGGGAGAAATTAGCGCTCAGCGCTTCCGCACCGTCGCGGCGAGCCCGATAGCGTTCAGGGCCGGAAGCGATTTCGCAGAATTCGGTCGATCGCTCGATCGGGAAGAAGCCACGCGAGCTTCGCGGTCAGCTTGGCGTCTCGGCCCACGAGATAGCGCGTCTTCGGTCTCCGGGAGACGAGCGCGTGGTGTACGGCCTTCGCGACCTCTTCGGCGGGGGCGCCGTTCTCTCCCATCTCTTCAGCGAGCGCTCTCAGGGTCTCGATGCGGCCTCCGTAGAGCTGAAGGGCTCGCGCGGGCATTCGCGCGAATCGTTCCTTCGACGAGTCGACGCCCTTGTCCCAGATCGGTGTCTTGATGACGCCGGGCTCGACCACCGACACCGAGAGGCCAAAGGGCTCGAGCTCGCGCCGGAGAGCGTCGCTGAAAGCCTCGAGGGCGAATTTCGACATGCTGTAGGGTCCGAGCAGGGGCGCCGTGATGAGTCCGCTGATGGAGCTCATGTTGACGATACGTCCGCCGTTCGCCCGCCGGAGGAGGGGCAGAAACGCCTGCGTGACCGCCACCTGCCCGAAGACGTTCACCTCGAACTGGCGCCGGATGTCGGACATCTCCAGAAACTCCAGAGGACCCGTCACCGCGATCCCGGCGTTATTGACCAGGCCCGCGAGCGCCTGGTCGCCGAGCGCGCGGCTCACGGAGTCCGATGCGGCGCGGATGGACTCGGCGTCGGTGACGTCGAGAACCACGGGCGTCGCTCCGGGCAGATCCGCCGCGTCCTTTTCCTTACGCACGGAGGCGAAAACGCGAAAGCCGCGGGCCTTCAGGTAGAGCGCGGTCGCGCGTCCGATGCCCGTGGACGCGCCGGTGACGAGAACGGCTGGAAGAGAGGGTATCGGCACTTCCCGCGCATCATAAACCGCGCGGCATAGGAGTACACTGTAGCCGGATGCGGTACAAGCTTGGCAAGCCGTATAGGCTCTACCGGCTCTGCAGGCTCACCCTCCTCGCGCTCGCCGCCGCCGGGGAGGGGTTTTCGATGCAGAGGGTCGCCGACCCGGCGGAAGCATCGGTTTTCATCCGCGTCGTCGGGAAGGTCGAAATCGAGGTGGATTCCTCTGGGGCGGAGCCCCTTGAGGAGCGAGATATCGAGCTCGGCACCGGTAGCGGGTTCGTATTCACCCCCTACGGCCACGTTCTCACGAATTACCACGTGGTGAGCGGAAACTCCTTCGCGGCGCGGCTCCGGGATCGCGAGGTGCGGACCCGCCTCATGGTCGAGCGGATCGAGGTGATGCTGCGATCCCGAGATCCCGACGTCCCCCCGCTTTCTCTACCCGCGAGTGTCGAAGTCTCCGATCCGGATCTGGACCTCGCCGTTCTCGCGGTGGCCGGCGCTTCTCTTCCCTATCTTGCGCTCGGCGACTCCGACGCCGCCGAGCCGGGAGAGGACGTGATGGTCTACGGGTTTCCTTTCGGCCGCCACGTGGAGGTCGGCAGGGACGAAATGTCCGGCGTCGTGCCCGCGGTGAGCGTGACCCGGGGCACCGTCTCCGCGGTCCGCGGGGACGAGGCCGGGAGCGCGGCGTTCCTCCAGACCAGCGCCACCGTGAACCCGGGCAACAGCGGCGGGCCCATGGTGGACGCCGAGGGGTTCGTTCTCGGCGTCGTTCGCCTGAAGCTCAAGGAAGGGGATGGAATTGGCTTCGCCATCCCCGTCAATTCGGTCAAGGACTTCCTGGAGGCGAACGGCTACGGCGGGCTCGTTCCCGTCGAGCGGCTGCGCCTCGGAAGCGAGGGAGAGCTCGAAGGGAAGGGCCTGACTCTTCGCTTGCCGGACTCAATCGAGGACCGGTCGTCGTCGCGGCTGAGAGTAGCGAGCGAATCGTCGCCGTCCTCGGTCGTTCTCGCCTCCGATCGCGTGGCCACGACCTGGGATCTCGCGCGGCTCGAGCAAGCCCTCCTCACGGGCGAGGCCTTCGGATCGTTTCGCGCCACGGGAGCTCGGAAGTCGCAGCCTTTTCCCGGAGGGGTCCTCGGAAGCGCCACCGGCCAGGAGGCTGATGGCGGCGGCGAAGCGAAGATCGAGTTCGCCCTCTTCGAGAACGGCCTCGAGAAAGTGGTCCTCCGGTACGTGGGCCCCGCCGAAGCTGTCGCTTTCAACTTGTCGGTGCTCAGGGAGTCGCTCCGGAGCGTGAGGGTCGATTCTCTCCTGAGCTTCCCGGTCGAAAAACCGGTAGACCCCGGCAAGCTCGCCTGGGAGACGATCGCCTTGCCCGCCCCGTCGGCTCCTTCCGTCGTTCTCCCGGGAGGATGGGACGAGGAGCCGTCGGCGCCTTTTCCGTGCGAAGGACTCTCCGGAGTTGAGTCGGCGATCGCGGTCTTTCCGCCGGGCGACTTCCGGATCTCGCTCCGTGTGGGATGGTGGAGCGCTGGCCCCGAACCTGCCTCCGCGGCGCGGGCTTGCAGCGTGCGGGCCGGCCGCTTCGGCGCTTCTTCCTACGGGTACGTGGTGGAGTACCTGGGAGTGCGCTACGCGGTCTCGGGGGCATTTATCGCAGGCGCCGCAGGCCCCGCAAAGGACGAAGGGACTCTTCAGCTCGAAGTCGTAGCCCCGGTCGAAGTCGGGGCCTTCGTGGCCGATCTGACGCGCGCGTTCTTCGAGCGTAATTCTAGAAGTCGTCTTCCTCCAGAGTGACCACGTCCCAGAGACTCTGGTAGCGCTCCGCCCGGGCGTTTCGAAGAAACGCATGGATGTTCTGCACCAGGCTCACGGTGATGTGGTCGTCGACCATTTTCGGGTGCGGGCGGTGCAGGTTGGCGTAGGCGCGAATGAAGACGCTGCGCTCGTCGGTCGGGAGCTCGCGCACGTTGTCGACGAACGCCGGCCATTTGCGCTGCCGGAAGAGATAGAACTCCACGTTCGACAAGTAGAAGGCGGAGACCGTCGCTCCCTTCGACTCGAGGACGCGGCCGAGGCGCCGGAGCGCCTGCTCTCCCGCGAAGTCGCCGACGAGAGGAACGATCCGGTTCGACCGCTGCATCTCCCGCACGTACTCGAAGTCCCCAGCCGACGCGAGCCAGTTCCGATGGCGGCCGTTGAGATCGGTCTCGAGAAGGAACTCCTTGAGCGAGGGGAAGAAGAACGATCGCCAGCTGTCGTATTTGATCTCGAAGCCCTGTCGAAAGAACTCTTCGTGGATTTGCCGGATCTCTTGAAAATCCGGCTCGGTCAGGGCGAGCTCGGGAATCCCCCGGAGATCGATTTCGACTTCTGAGAGTTGTTCCCGAAAATAGCTCTCGTCGGGAGGGGCGGCCTCGACCGCGGTCACGATCTCCGGGAGCGGTGTCGACGCCGGGAAGCGGACTCCGAGGGGGCGGCCGAGGAGACGCGAGAGGTAATCCTCCCGGCTCTCCGACTTCTCGATCAGGACCTTGAACAGAAGGTGCTCGAGGAGGTTCTGCCGGCGGATGTCCACGATGAACGCGAGCTCGGGGCGGATGGCGGCGATGTAGGTGAAGTTCTGGTTCGGCCCGACTCCGATGTAAACCCCGCCTTTCACCTCGAGCCTCGAAAGGTCGTCGAGAACGTGCAGGTAGGAGGTCTCGTTGGAGATGTAGTTGTTGCTCCAGAAGTAGCCGCCCTCTTCCGAGACCTGATGGATGAGCCGCGAGAACTCCACGTCGCTCAGGCTCGGATCGCCCGGCTCCGAGAGATCGACGCAAGACGGCGTGAAGCGGGAGAGCGCGAGGGGGAGAAGAAGCGCGGGAACGAGCTTTTGACCCAGCATCACGTCAGGCAGCCCAGAATAGCACACCCCCGCTCGGGCTCGCGGCAGGGTACGTGGTAAACTTCGCGTCGTGGATACCATTCGGATCATCGGTGTTCGCATGGACCTGGGCGCCGGCCGCCGCGGAGTGGACATGGGTCCCTCGGCGATGCGCAAGGCCGGAATCCGGGAGCGGCTTCGCGATCTGGAGTACGAGGTCATCGACGAGGGCAACTTGAATTCCGACGAGCCCGAGGCCCTCGACGTCGAGGATCCAAAACTTCGATACCTCCCCGTGATCGTTGCGGTGATGGAAGATCTCGCCTTCAGGGTCTCGAAGAGCATCGGGTCCGGGGAAACTCCGCTGGTCCTCGGGGGCGACCACTCGATCGCCATCGGAACCATCGCTGGCCTGGCCTCGCACTTTCGGCGGGAGAAGAAGAAACTGGGGATGATCTGGCTCGACGCCCACGGCGACGCCAATACTCCCGCGACGTCCCCTTCGGGCAACATCCACGGAATGCCCCAGGCCGTCGCCTTTGGCCGCGGTGCGGACGAGCTCGTTCGCATCGGAGGGTTCGCCCCGGGAGAGTCCAAGCTCGACCCGGCCTGCTGCTCCATCGTCGGCGCCAGAAGCATCGACGCCGCGGAGAAGAAGGTGATCGCCGACATCGGGCTCCGGGTCTTCACCATGGAAGAGATCGATCGCCGGGGGATTTACGAGGTCTCGCGCGAAGCCATCGAGATCGCGGGCCGGGGCACGGAAGGAATTCACATCAGCTTCGACGTGGACGTGATGGATCCTACAGTCGCGCCTGGAGTCGGCACACCGGTCCGGGGCGGCCTCACCTACCGCGAGACCCACACGGTGATGGAGCTCGTCGCCGAATCGGGACGCATGGTCTCGATGGAAGTGGCGGAAGTGAATCCCATCCTCGACGTCCGGAACTCGACCGCGGAGGTCGCGGTCGAGATGGTTGCCTCGGCCTTCGGCAAGAGAATCCTCTGACCAAGATCGCGGTCGCCGGCGAGGACGGGAAGAACCTCGGGGAGGTCTCGGTCTCCGTCGCTTCCGGCGGCCCCGGAGCGACGTCCGCCGCGATCATCGCCCACGGTGCCGGCGGCACCATGGACACCCCGTCGCTCGAGAGCCTCCAGGAGCGACTCGCGTCCTCCGGCGTCACCGCCGTTCGCTTCAACTTCCTCTACTCCGAAAAAGGCAAGAGGAGCCCCGATCGAACGCCGCACCTCATCGCCTGCTGGCGATCCGTCGCCGACTGGGTGAAGCGCGAGCTTTCGCCTTCGAGACTCTTTCTCGGAGGAAGGTCGATGGGCGGACGCATGGCTTCGTACCTGGTCGCCGAAGGCTACCCTTGCGATGGAATTTTCTTCCTCGCTTACCCACTTCACCCGCCGGGCAAACGCGACCAGCAAAGGAAGGACCACCTTCCGAGCATCCAGGTGCCGATGCTCTTCGTGAGCGGCACCGCGGACGCCTTCGCGGATCTCGGTCTGCTCGAGCCTCTGGCTCGCGACCTCGGCGCTTCGCTCCATCTCCTGGAGAGAGCCGACCATGGTTTCAAGGCTCCGAAGTCGAGCGGAAAGACCGCGCGAGAAATCCAGGACGAGGTGGCCCGGTCCGTGTTAGCCTTCATGAAGCCCACAGGGAGTTGACACGATGACCGATCGGATCCAGGCGCTTCGGGACCTTCTCGCGAAGGACCCCAAAGACCCGATGAGCCGCTACATGCTCGCGACCGAGCTGTACAAGAAGGGCGAGTACGAGGAGTCGGTGGATCAGATGGAGTCCTACCTCAAGGACAAGCAGGACGAGGGGGCGGCGTACCGGATTCTCGCCGATGCCTACGTGCGCCTGGGGAAGTCGAGCGAAGCCAAGTGGGCCCTCCGGCAAGGCATCCAAGCCGCCCGCACCCACCACCACGACGGGATGGCCGACGAGCTCGAAGACCGGCTGAAAGAGCTGGGTTAGCTCGCCTCTTTGACGTATCGCGCAACCTGTTCGTGGGTCGCGAACCAGACTCCCGGATGCCGGCGGATGTGCTGCACCAGCTTCTCGAGCATCTCGATGCGCGAGCGATGCCCGATGATGTGGGGATGGTTCGTGAGGAGGAACATTCCCCCTTCCTCGTAGGCCCGGTCGAACTCGGCCTTCCAGATGGAGTAGACCTCGTCGGGCGTCGTGTGCGGGCGAAGGTTTCCGAAGCGGCTCATGTTGAAATAGGGGGCGTCGTCCAGGATCCACTCCACCGGAAGCTCGACGATTCCCGTCGGTCTTCCCGAGGCGACGAGCTCGTAGGGGCTGTCGTCAGCCATGAGGCTGCTGTCGTACAGAAGCCCCAGCTCTTCGATGATCTCGAGCGTATGGGGACTGTAGTCCCAGGAGGGAGTGCGGATCCCCGAGGGTTTCTTCCCCGTGAGCTTCGTCAGCGTCTCGACCGCTCTAACCAGGAGCTCCTTCTCGTCGGTCTTCTCGAGCCCCGAGTTGCGCTCGTGGATCCACCCGTGGACTCCGATCTCGTGGCCGGCCTCGACGATTCTCTTCACCTCCTCGGGATACAGGAGCGCGCTCACCGCGGGAATGAAAAAGCTCGCCGGGACGTCGTAGTCGTCGAGGAGCGCGAGCACCCGGGGAAGCCCGGCGCGGGCGCCGTACTGGCCGTTCGACATGAGTGAGGGCGACGTCTGGTTGTCCCGGAGGGACGGGGTCTCGTTGTCGAAGTCGAAGGAGAGCGCGACCGCGACTCGCGCCCCACCGGGCCACTCCCGCGGCGCGAGGCTTTTTCCCGCGCGGACGCGCTCGACGGCGCCCCGCCACTGGTCCTCGGTCCACTTCCACGAGGGGATCTCGGGCTCCTGTGCGAGAAGCGATCGGGCGAAGACTCCGACGACGAGTGCGGTAAGCGGCGGTGCGATTCTCATTTCTTCTTTCTCGCTTTCTTTTTCTCGAGCGCCGGGCGATCCTTCAGCCGAAACACGAACTTGTGCCCGGACCAGTCCTGGTCGACGGCGCAGACTTTGATGTCGACGATGCCCGCGGCGAGGCCGCGCTCGCGCACCCTGGTCTCGTCGACGTTCGTCGCGAGAGGCGACGTTTTCTTCGGCCAGCAGATCCAGAGCGCGGTGGCAGGCCCCATCCTGGCGATCGCCGGTCCGAGCTTTTTCTCCAGGATCTCGGCGTCCCTCACGAAGAGAACAATGACGTCGAAATCCCCGCCACGGCTCGAGGGCACGAGGCGAACGCCCTCCGGAATCTCGCCGAGAGTCGCTTCGAAACCCGGGGGCGGACCCTCGAGCCCGACCCTGTGGCCCGGACGAATTCCGAGCTTCTGGGGAAGGGGAGTTCCGGAGTAGCCGGCGGTGGGCATGAAGCTCAGGGAGTGAGCGATGTCTCGTATCCGTCCATGAACTGGACGAACTTGGATACGGCGACCATGTCGTCTCCGACGAAGCGAATGCTGTGGGAGTCGGTCCTCTCGACGATGGGCAAGTAGGCGAGCATCTCCGCTTGCCGGTAGTTCTTGAAGCTCACGTCGAGACTCACGCGGCCCTCGAGCCGGAACGGACGAAACGATGCCCGCCGCTCGACGGCCCGTCGCGCCGTCTGCTCGATGAGCTGTTGTGAGGCTCGAGGGGTGAGGGTTCGCGCGGCGTGGAAGCTCAGGGCGTGCTTCACCACCGCGCCTTCGAGGTCCCCGATGTAGCGCTTTGCTTCGCCCACGATTGCGTCGTCTCCGGAGATCATCGCGATCGGCACCCCGAAATGGCCGGCGACAGCGGCGTTGAAGCCGGCCTCCGCAACCGACACCGAGTTGAGCCGGACGTCGGTCAAGGTGGCGCTCGAGAACGTATGGGCCCGTACCCCCGCGGGGTTGGAAGTCGAGGTGTGGTAGCCGATGAATAGCGCGCAGGCGAACGTCTCGTCGATTCCCTCCATCATTCCCAAGGGGCGAGGCCAGGAGCGGACGACCTGGACGTCGTCGGGAAGCTTCTCGATGAGGAGGTTCTGGCCGTTTCCGTGCGAGTCACTCACCAGGACTTCGGTCGCTCCCGCGGCGCGCGCCCCCCGGATGGCGGCGAGCACTTCCTCGGTCATGAACTCCCGGAACCTCTGGTACTCGAAGCCGGTCGTTCCGAGCTGCTCTCCGCTGACCACACCTCCGATCCCCTCCATGTCGGCGGAGATGTAGACCTTGACTTGTGCGAAGGTGGACTCTGTGACGAAGCTCAGAAAAAGCGCGGGAATCAGGAATCTCATGGAGACGTCTTGTAATCGCTCGATTCCAAGAAAGCAAGTGCGCGTCGCCGACGTTTCGAGATAAACTGAGCGGTTTTATGGACGTTCTCGAAAAGATCGAACAGACGCGCGACCGGGCGCGGAGCTTTCTCGCCCGCGTCGCGGACGAACGCGCGCTCGAGGACTGGCGGATCGAGTTCCTGGGCCGGAAGAGCGAGATGGTCTCCGTTCTACGGTCTCTCGGCGAGCTAGTCTCTGACGTGCGCCGGAAAGCGGGACAGGCAGCGAACGCGCTCAAGACCGAGCTCGAGGAGGCGTACCGAAGAAAGCAGGACGCGCTCGCCGAGGCGAAAATCCAGAAGGCGCAAACCCTCGGCCGGATCGACGTCACCCTTCCGCCGCGCCCGCTCTCCTCCGGAAGGCGCCATCCGATTTCCCAGACGCAGCGGGACATCGTCGACGCCTTCGTCGCCCAGGGGTACTCGGTCATCGAAGGGCCGGAGGTGGAGCTCGACTACTACAACTTCGAGGCCCTCCGGATTCCCAAGGACCATCCGGCCCGGGAGCTGATGGATACCTTTTATATAGAGGGTGGAGAGCAGGGCGACCAGAAGCTTCTACTACGCACCCACACCTCCCCGAACCAGATCCGTTTTATGGAGAAGAACCGGCCCCCGATCCGGATCGTCTGCCCCGGCCGCACGTACCGCAACGAGGCGACGGATCCGACGCACGAATGGATGATCCAGCAGATCGAGATCCTCGCCGTCGACGAAGGGCTCACCCTCGCGCACCTCAAGGGCACGCTCTTCGAGTTCGCGAAGCGGATTTTTGGGCAGGACCGAAAAATTCGTTTTCGCTGCGACTTCTTCCGTTTCGTCGAGCCCGGAGTCGACATGGCGATCGACTGCTTCCTCTGCGGAGGCTCGGGCTGCCGCACCTGCAAGAAGGAGGGATGGATCGAGATCCTGGGCGCGGGCATGGTCCATCCCGAGATCCTGAAGAACATGGGCTACGACCCGGACGTCTACACCGGGTTCGCCGCCGGTCTCGGAGTCGAGCGGATCGACATGCTGAGACGCGGCGTCGACGATATCCGCCATTACTACGAGAACGACCTCCGGTTCCTGAGCCAGTTCTGAGATGCGCGTACCTTTGAAGTGGCTCCGGGAATACGTGGACGTCTCGGCCCCTCTGAAGGAAGTCGCCCGCCGGCTGACGATGGCGGGACTCGAGGTCACCGGCATCGAGCGCACGGGCTCCGATTGGGAGAACGTGGTCGTCGGGGAAGTGCTCGAGGTCCGGCCTCACCCCGATGCCGACCGGCTTCGACTGGTTAGCGTGAACGATGGCGCCTCTCGCTACGAAGTGGTCTGCGGCGCTTCGAACGTGGCTCAGGGGCAGAAGATCGCCTACGCCAGTCTCGGCGCGAGCCTCATCGACGCTTCGACCGGCGAGCCGCGGAAGCTGAAGAAGGCGAAGATTCGCGGAGTGTTCTCGGAAGGGATGGTGTGCTCCGAGCGCGAGCTCGGCCTGTCCGATGAGCACGAGGGCATTTTGGTGCTCGCACCCGAGGCTCCCGTCGGCCGTCCTCTCGCGGAGATCCTCGGAGACACGGTGCTCGTGATCGACATGAAGCCGAACCGGGCGGACGGGCTCTCGATCCTCGGCGTCGCCCGGGACATCGCGGCTCTGACAGAAACGACGGTGCGGGAGCCTGTTTCCACGGTGGATGCGAAGGGAGCTGCGATCGACGGCAGGGCGGCCGCCGAGATTTCCGACCCCGAACTTTGCCCGCGGTTCACGCTCGCGCTGATTGAAGGAATCGAGATCGGACTCTCGCCCGCGTGGATGCAGGAGCGCCTCCTCGCCGCGGGCATGCGCCCGATCAATAACGTCGTCGACGTCACGAACTACGTGATGCTGGAGCTCGGCCAGCCGATCCACGCCTTCGACTACGACACCATCCGAGACCACCGCATCATCGTCCGCCGCGCCAGTCCCGGCGAGACCCTGGTGACGCTCGACGGGAAGGAGCGGCGCTTCGAGAGAGGGGAGCTTCTGATCACCGACCCCTCGGGCCCGATCGCGGTCGCGGGAGTGATGGGCGGCCTCGCGACCGAGGTCACCGAGAAGACGAGGAACGTCCTTTTGGAGGTCGCGAACTTCAACCCGGTGAGTATCCGTCGTACGGCCGCGGCGCTGAAGCTTCCGAGCGAGGCCTCGCGGCGCTTCGCCTGGGGCTTGAGTCCCGAGCTCGCTCCGATCGCGTCGCGAAGGGCGACGAGGCTTCTGGTGGAGCATGCGGGAGGGACCGCGGCCCCGGGCCTGGTCGACGTCTATCCCGTGCCGTCTCCTCCGGTGACGGTGTCCCTTCCGCGGAAGCGTTTGCCCCAGGTCCTGGGCATCGACCCTCCGGAGAAGACGGTCGTGGAATCGCTGGAGGCCCTCGGTTTCGGGGTGAAGGCGGAACCCGACCTCTTCGTCGTCCGCGTTCCTTACTGGCGCCGCGACGTTCAGATCTCCGATGACGTGGTCGAGGAAGTCGCGCGGATGATCGGATATGACCGGATCCCGGTCGAGCCCATCGCCGGCCGCGTCCCGCCGCG
>Ga0184637_10000987_pt1 | contig 19951 bp, 20 predicted proteins | sample PLM3_127_b2_FD_133143 | JGI IMG/M metagenome (GOLD analysis project Ga0184637, IMG submission 133143) | Groundwater sediment microbial communities from an aquifer in East River, Colorado, USA - PLM3_127_b2 | ecosystem: Environmental > Terrestrial > Soil > Riparian zone | place: USA: East River... | reverse complement strand
CGCTTCGGGCGCGAGCACCCGACCAACTACCGGCTGATGGAGGCGCTGCGGCCCGATCAGGTGCTGGCGATCCCGTCCGCCGAGGCGACCCGCCAGCGCCTGGAAGAGCCGATCCAAAGCCTGGCCCGCACCGGAGGGCTGGCGGTGGCCGACGCCGAGACGTTCCGCCAGGCGGTGTGGGCGCTGCTGCACGGTTTGATCTCGCTGCCCGCCTCGCGACCCGACGTCGTCTGGCGCGAAGGGCTCGCGGACATCGCACTCGACGCGATGCTGGCGGGGTTGCTGCGCCGGGACGAACCCGGGGGTGAATCGCGGTGAAGCGCTGGCGGCGGGTGCTCACGGCCGTGCTGGTGTTAGGCTGCGGCGGCGATGACGAGTCGGCGATCTCGGGCACGCCGGTGACGGCCGAGCGCGTGGCCGCGCACCGCATCGTCGAGCAGATCCAGGCGACCGGCGAGCTCCTGGCCGTGGACGAGGCGAACGTCGCCGCCGAAGTGGGCGGGCGCATCACCGAGATGCGCGTCAGCGAGGGTGCGCCGGTGGTCGCGGGCGACGTCGTGCTCGAGATCGACCGCGAGCGGCGCGAGCTCGAGCTCGCCAACGAGAACGCGATGGTGGCGGCCGCGCGCTCGGAGATCGCGCAGGAGAGCCGCGAGCTCGAGCGCATCCGCAGCCTTCACAAGAGCCAGGCCGTCTCCCAGGCGCAGCTCGACACCGCGGACACGCGGCTGCGCACCGCCCAGGCCAGGCTCGCGTCGGCCGAGGCCAAGCGCGGCCTCGCGCAGCTCGCGGTGCGCAACGCGAGCGTCGCGGCACCCTTCGACGGGCTGGTGGCGCGCCGCTTCGTCAGCGCCGGCGATCACGTCGCCGAGGGCGAGCCGCTCTTCGATCTGGTCGCGCTCGATCCGATCGAGGTCGAGTTCCACCTGACCGAGCGCGACTCCGCGCGCGTCGAGGTGGGCGACAGCGTCGAGGTGCGGGTCACGCCGTATCCGGATCAGGTGTTCGCGGCGACCGTCCACGTCGTCTCACCGCGCATCGACCCCGCCACCCGCACGCTGCGTGTGAAGGCGCGTGTGGAGAATTCGGAGCGCAAGCTGCGGCCCGGACTGTTCGCGCGCGCCGACCTCGGCGTCGCGGTCCGCGAGCGCGTGCCGATGATCCCCGAGCAGGCGGTGCTCCAGCGCTCCGATGGCTCGGTGGCGTTCGTCGTGCGCGACGGCAACCGCGCCGAGCGCCGCAACGTGCGCCTCGGCATGTTCCGCGGCGGATTCGCCGAGGTCGTCGAGGGGATCGCGGTCGGGGAGCAGGTGATCGTGCGCGGCAGCTCGCGGCTCGTGGACGGATCGGTCGTCGAGCTCCGCCGGGCCGACGGAGCGCCGATCGAGGTGCTCCAGGCGGACGGCAGCGCGGGCGAAGCACCGGCTGTCGCGGGCCTGCCCGAGCCGGTGCGGTCGCTGCCGTGACGCTCTCCGATCTCTCGATCGAGCGACCCGTCCTGACCTGGATGATGACGCTCGCGCTGATCGTGTTCGGCGTGCTCGGCTACCAGCGCCTCGGCATGGACCAGTTCCCGCAGATGGATCTGCCGGTGCTGTCGGTGATTGCGACGCTCGAGGGCGCGGATCCCGAAGGCATGGAGGAGGACGTCACCGACGTCCTCGAAGAGCAGCTCAACACGGTCGCCGGCGTTCGGTCGATCAAGTCGACCACGTTCCCGGGGACCACCCAGATCCGGGTCGAGTTCGAGCTGGGCACCGATCTCGACGCCGTGGCGCAGAAGGTGCGCGACAAGATCGACGCGGTTCGCCGCGATCTGCCCCCCGAGATGGAAGCGCCGGTGGTCAGCGACCGCGACTTCAACGACCACCCGATCTTGTGGATCCCGTTCCGCTCGGCGCTGCCGGCCGTCGAGGCGAGCGAGTACGTGCGCCGCGAGGTGACGCCCATCTTCGAGACGATCCCGGGCGTGGCGGGTGTCGAGACCTTCGGCCGCAACGACCGCGCGATCCGGATCTGGCTGCGCGGCGACGATCTGCGCGCGCGCGGGCTCTCGGCCGGCGACGTGCTCGCGGCGCTGGACCGCGAGCACGTGGAGGCGCCCGGCGGCTTCGTCGAGGGAGCGCAGGTCGAGTACGGCGTGAAGACCGACGCCGAGTTCCGCACGCTCGCCGACCTCGAGCGGCTCGTGATCACCCACGAGGGTGGTGCGCCGGTGTACCTGTCCGACGTCGCGCGCGTCGCGGACGGCGCCGAGGACATCCGCACCGTGCACCGCTACAACGGAGAGACGACCGTCGGGGTCGGAATCCTCAAGCAGTCCGGTGGCAACGCGGTTGCGATCGTCGACGAGGTGTATCGGCGCCTGGACGCGATCAAGAAGGTTCTGCCCGACGGGATCGCGGTGGACGAAGACGTCTCGTTCATCGATTTCACGGCGGAGATCCGCGAGGCAGTGGAGGAGACCGAGTTCACGCTCGTGTTCGGCGCGGTGCTGGCCGTCTTCACGGTCTGGGTGTTCCTGCGGCGCGCGCGGCCGACGCTGATCGTCGCGACCGCGATCCCGATCTCGCTGATCGCGTCGTTCGGTCTGGTCTGGCTGTTCGACTACACGCTGAATACGATGACGCTGCTCGGGATGACGCTCGCGGTGGGTGTCGTGATCGACGACGCGATCGTCGTGCTCGAGAATATCGAACGGCACCGCGAGAGCGGCGAGGATGCCACGACCGCCGCCCGGCGCGGCACGCGCGAGATCGCGTTCGCGGCGACCGCCGCGACGCTGTCGGTGGTGGCGGTGTTCGTGCCGGTGGTGTTCGTCGAGGGGGTCGTCGGGAGCTTCCTCGGATCGTTCGGCGTCACCGTCGCCGGCTCGGTGCTGATCTCGCTGTTCGTAGCGCTCACGCTGACGCCGATGCTCGCGGCGCGGATGCAGCCGCCAAAGCCGCGCGCGCACGGCAGCATCTATCACCGGCTCGAGCAGGCGTTCGCCATCACCGAGGATCGCTATCGCAGAGCGCTCGACTGGACGCTCGCTCACCGCGGCCGCACGGTCGCGATCGCGCTCGGGGCGTTCGGCACCGCACTACTGTTCGGCTACGCGCTCGAGGGCGAGCTGTTCCCGACGGCTGACGAGGCGCTCTTCTTCGCGCGGATCGAGACCGCGCCGGGATCCTCGGTGGACTCGACGCTCGAATACCTGGCGCGCGACGAGGCGTGGTTCCTCACCCAGCCCGAGGTGGCCGGGATGTTCTCGGCCGTCGGCGACGGGCCCGAGGGCCTCGGGCGCTCGAATCAGGCGATGATGTTCGGAACGCTGATCCCGCGCAGCGAGCGCAAGCGCACGGTCCAGGAGCTGGTGCGCGATGCGCGCGCGGCGCTCGGAGACGTACCGGGCCGGCAGATCCGCATCTTCAATCCGGCCGAGATGATGCGCGGCGGCTCTCGCGGCGGCGCGATGGAGATCGAGCTGCGCGGCAACCTGCCGCTCGAAGAGCTCGCGGAGTGGTCGGATGCGATGATCGATCGGCTCTCCGCTCACGGCGGCTTCGTCGACCTCGACCGCAGCCTCAAGCTCGGCTTGCCGGAGCTGCGCGTGATCCCCGACCGCGCAAAGGCCGCCGCGCTCGGAATCGACGGCCGTACACTCGCGCGCGCTGTGCAGCTGATGATCGGCGGGATGGACGTCGCCGTGTTCAAGGAGGCTGGCCGTCGCTACGACATCCGGATGCGGCTCGAGCCCGAAGATCGGAGCGATCCCGACGCGATCAACCGCCTGTACGTGCGTTCGCGGGACGGGGGCGTCGTCGAGTTGCGCAACGTGGTGCGCACCGAGCTCGGCGCCGCGCCGTCGGCGATCACGCGCCACGATCGGCAGCGCAGCGTGACGATCAGCGGAAATCTCGACGACAGCGTGATCAAGATGGAGGAGGCGTCGCAGGTGGCGCTCGCGATTGGCGCGGAGATCCTGCCGAGCAACGTGCAGGTGGCGCTCTCCGGCACCGCCGAGCAGATGGCGGAGAGCTTCGAGCAGGCCGGCATCGCGATCGGGCTGGGCGTGCTGGTGATCTTCATGGTGCTCGCCGCGCAGTTCGAGAGCTGGGTGCAGCCGCTGACGGTGATGCTCGCACTGCCGCTCGCGATGACCGGGGCGCTCGGCGGCCTCTGGTTGTTCGGGCACTCGCTGAATCTGTTCAGCCTGATCGGGATCATCCTGCTGTTCGGCCTGGTGACGAAGAACTCGATCCTGCTGGTCGACTACGCGCTCCAGCTGCGTGCCGAGGGCATGGACAAGGTCGAAGCGATGCGGAAGGCGGCGCCGGTACGGATGCGCCCGGTGCTGATGACCGCGCTGTCGATGATCTTCGGCGTGTTGCCCGCGGCGATCGGGATCGGGCCCGGCTCGGAAACGCGCGCGCCGATGGCGATCGCCACCGCGGCGGGCATGCTCTCGTCGACGGTGCTGACGCTGCTCGTCGTGCCGGTGTTCTTCATCGTATTCGACGACATCGCCGAGTGGATCAAGCGCGGGTTCCGCCGGCAGCACTCCGCGCAGGCGCCCGCACTCGCCGGGTCTCCCTCGGAGCCGGCCGAGATGTCGTACCGGTAGGCGCGACGGTTCTCCGGTGCCCTTGCCGCTCGCCGGGCGCTCCGGCAGAGTCGACTCATGCTCCCCGACGAGCAGCCTGGCCCGGAGCAGCTCGAGATCCTGCGCCGCATGACGCCCGAGCAGCGCTGGCGGGCGGCCCACCGGCTCTACTGGAGCCTCCGGCGGCACAAGGCGGCGTTCCTGCGCCACCAGCACCCCGAGTGGTCCGACGAGCAGGTCCAGCAGGAAACGCGCCGCAGCTTCCTCCATGCTCGAAGCTGACCTGATCGAGATCTTCGTCGGTCCGCTCGAGCGGCTGGGCATCCGCTATCTGGTGACGGGCAGCGTGGCGGCGATGCTCTACGGCGAGCCGCGTGCGACGCACGACATCGACCTGATCGCGATCCTGACCGCAAGCGACAGCGAACGCCTGGCGGACGCATTCCCCGCAGCGAGCTTCTACGTCCCGCCGGCCGAGGTGATCGCGATCGAGGCAGGCCGCGAGGGGCGCGGCCACTTCAATGTGATCCATACCGAGTCCGGCCTGAAGGCTGACTTCTACCTGGCAGGCCGCGACGAGCTTCACGATTGGGCCTTCCGCGATGCCAGGGAGTACTCGATCGGCGGCCTTCGCGTTCGCCTCGCTCCGCCCGAGTACGTGATCGTCCGCAAGCTCGAGTTCTATCGGGAAGGGGGATCCCAGAAGCACCTGCGCGACATCCGCTCGATGCTCGCGCTCTCTGGAGATCAGCTGGATCGCAGCGCTCTCGTCGACTGGATCCGGCGCCGCGGCCTCGACGCGCCGTGGTCCGAGGTGGGTGAGCCCTCGTAAAGCGACGTGACACCAGAAGGTGACAGATCGATTTCCGCGCCGACCTGTTCTGATGCCTTCCCGTTACTCGGCGAAGCTGCTCTTTCAGTGGCGAGTTCAATCCGGCAGGCGCTCGAATAAGCGGAGGCTCTGTGAGGAGCGAATCATCGGCTTTCATGCGAGTTCGCCTCGAGAAGCATTCGATCATGCGTCAAAGGCTGGGAATACACCGATGAGCGTGAGGGGAAGAAGATGTTCTTCGAATTCGTCGGTATTCAAGAGCTCATCGACCTCCTCATCGAGGATCCTGGAGAAGTCTGGTGGGATCTGATGGAGCGCTTGGAGCCCATGGAACGACGGAGCCGGCTTGTTCCGCGAAAGCGCGATCTCGCCGCTTTCGCAAAGACCCCGCGGAAGCGTGTAAGACTCTCGTGACCGTTCGACCGTTCTGCGGAGGAACTCGGTCGGCTCCAGCGATCACGATCAGCGCCGCCGCCAGCGCGTGCCCTCGGGCGAGTCGAACAGCTCGATGCCTCGGTCGGCGAGCTCGTTGCGGATCCGGTCGGCGCTCGGCCAGTCCTTCTCGGCGCGCGCCGCATCGCGGTCTGCCACCAGCGCGTCGATCTCCGCGTCGTCGGGGGCGCGAGCGGGCGTGTCGGACAGTACGCCGAAGATCCGGTCGAACTCGCGCATCTGCGCGACCGCGCGCTCGGCGTCCGCGCGGTGCGGCGCGCGGCGGTTCACCGCGGTCATGAACTCGTGCACGACGGCCAGCGCGACTGAGGTGTTGAGATCGTCCTCGAGCGCGGCAGCGAAATCGCGCTTCGCCCGGTCGATCGCGCGCGCGACCTCCGGATCGCCGCCGCCCTCCGGCCGCTCGGCCATCTCGTAGGAGACGAAGTGGTCGAGCTTCGCGCGCGTCTTCGCGGCGTCGTCGAGCAGCGCGAGGTCGAACGGCAGCGGAGCGCGGTAGTGCTGGCGCAGGAGATACAGGCGCAGGTCGGCACCGGTGTAGCCCTTCTCGATCAGCTCGGGGATCGTGTATAGCGTTCCCGCGCGTTTGCTCATCTTCTCGCCGCCGATCTCGAGCCAGCCGCAGTGGATCCAGTGGCGCACGAAGGTTTCGCCGGTTACACACTCGCTCTGCGCGATCTCGCACTCGTGATGCGGGAACTTGTTGTCCGGGCCGCCAGTGTGGATGTCGAGCGTGTCGCCCAGGTATTTGCGCGACATCGCCGAGCACTCGATGTGCCAGCCGGGGAAGCCGCGGCCGAACGGTGAATCCCACTGCATCAGGTGCTTCGGGTCGCGTTTCCACAGCGCGAAGTCGGCCGGGTGGCGCTTGTCGCTGCGCTCTTCGACGCGGCCCGACGCGCCGGACTCGAGCAGGGCGACCGTGTTGCCCGACAGCGCGCCGTAGCGCGCGAACGAGCGCACGTCGAAGTAGACGTTTCCTTCCGCTGCGTAGGCGTGGCCGGACTCGAGCAGATTCTCGATCATCGCGATCATCTCGGGCACGTGCTCGGTCGCGCGCGGGTAGTGGTGCGCGCGCAGCACGCGCAGCACGGCGAGGTCGTCCTTGAAGTTGCGCTCCTCCTCGCGCGCGATCTGCCACGGGTCGAGCGAGCGCCGCGCCGCCTCTTTCTGGAGCTTGTCCTCCCCCGATGCGTCGGCGGCGTCGTCCTCCGTCAGATGGCCGACGTCGGTGATGTTCATGATCTGCGTGACCTGTCGGCCCTGCATCTCGAACGTGCGGCGCAGCAGGTCGGCGAGCAGAAACGCGCGGAAGTTGCCGATGTGCTGGCGCTTGTAGACGGTCGGCCCGCAGTGGTACATACGAACCTCGCCCGGAACCTGAGGGAGGAACGCCTCCACGCGCCCAGAGAGGCTGTTGTGCAGCCGCATCGCGCTTCCCGGCACGCTCAGGGCAGGGCGGCGATGTACGCCACCCAGGCCGGATCGTCGGGCGCGCGCTTGGCGCGGTAGTAGACGCCGGTGCCCTCGTTGCTCTTGCGGTCGGTGCGCTCCCAGTAGGCTTCGGTGCGCGAGAATCCGGCGTCGTGCAGCGCGTCGCGCAGCTCCGGGATGCTCCACAGCCGCCAGTCGTAGCGGAACGCGCGCTCGATCCGGCTCTCGTCCGAGAACTCGAAGTGGATGTAGTTCACGGCGCGATTGTGGATCGGATCGAAGATGTCCTGGTCCCAGACGTAGTCGAACTCGTCGTGGTCGCGCGTCTCGGTCATCGTGCGCTGCGACTCGGCGCCGCCGTAGAGGTCGATCAGGAACAGGCCCTCGGGTCGCAGCGATTCGTGCGCGCGGCGGAAGTAGGCCAGGAGGTCGCTCCGCTCGTGGAAAACGAAGTACGAGAAGTTGAAGCCGACCGTCACATCGACCGCCTCGTGCTTCACCTCGCGGACGTCGCCCTCCAAGAGCGAAACGCGCGCGGCCTGATCGGGTGTGAGCTTGGGAAAGCTGCGCTTGCGCGCCCACGCGAGCGGCTCGGGGTCGAGATCGATCCCGAAGGCGCGATTGCCCTCGTCCGCCTTGACCCAGGCACAGCAGAGCGCCGCCGTGCCGGAGAAGTCCTCGCGCAAGAGATGCGGCTCGCAGTCGTAGTGGGTGCGAAAGATCCGCCGGATGATGGCGACATCGCCCTCCGGATCTTGAACCGCCGCTTCGTAGAGATCGTAGACGTCGACCTGCTCGGCCTGGGACCGCGCGCGGCCCCTGCCGCGCCTTCTGCGCGCCATCGTCTCTCCACCCCCCCGACCAGACTCGCCAGCCGCCCCCGGCAATGCCGGCGGCAGTATGGACCAGTCGGCGACTCGGCGAAAATCCCGCCGGAGCGCTTGCGCGAGTGTTGCGCGAACCGGCTCCTCTGCGCTGGCGAGTCCTTGGACACGCGGTTGCGCGTGGATTGCACGTCGTCGCGCCCCCAACGCCCGCGCCAGCGGCACTCACGAGCAGCGGAGCCCGACTTCGTCCGCGAGAGCCCCGATGCGCAGAGCCCCCCGATCCCCCGATTCCAAACCCAGCCCGCTGGCGGCGAACGCGCTCACGTTGCGCGATCTCGCCCTGCAGAACGAGCGATTGCGCGCGCGCATCGAGGAGCTCGAACGGGTGAACGAGCGGCTCGCGCGGCTGTCGGTGACCGACGAGCTGACCGGCCTTCCGAACCATCGTTCGTTTCGAGAGAGCCTGCCGCGCGAGCTCAAGCGCGCGCTGCGGACCGGCGCGGACCTCGCGCTGGTGCTGTTCGACGTCGACGACTTCAAGGCGCTGAACGATTCCCACGGCCACTCGGTTGGCGACGCGATCCTGGCGCGGGTCGCCGCCGCGATGCGCGCGCAGCTGCGCGAGGTCGACCTGCTGGCGCGCTATGGCGGCGAGGAGTTCGCGCTGCTCGCGCCCGGCACGAGCCGAGCAGGAGCCGTGGCCCTCGCGGAGAAGATCCGGATCGCCGTCTCCACGGCGACGTTCTCGGTGATCTCGCTCGAAGGGCCGCGTTCGCTGCGGGTCACCGTCTCGGCCGGCGTGGCGCTGTTTGCCGGCGACGAGCGCGCGCTGTTCAACGATGCCGATCGGGCGCTCTACTGCGCGAAGGAATCCGGCAAGGACTGCGTGATCAGCGCCGACCCGCCCGTGTGACTTCGCAGGGCTGCGCCTGGGCCGGGCTCACTCCTTCCAGCCCTCGGTGGCACCGCGCACCATCGCGAACGGCCCCACCGGCCAGTTGAAGCAGTCGACCATCAACCGGTTCACGTCCTCCTGCGAAGCGACGCCCTGGTCGACCACCCGCTGCGCCTCCTGGACCATCGCGAAATAGATGCGATTCGCGACGAAGCCCCACTGGGTCGGGAGGTCCTTCACCACGACCGGGTTCTTGCCGCAGCGGGACGCGAGCTCACAGATGCGCCGGGCCGTGGCCTCGGAGGTCTTCGGAGCGACGATCACCTCGGCCATGCGCATCACCGGCGGCGGCGACGCCCAGTGCCAGCCGATCACGCGATCCGGCCGGTTCGTGACCGCGGCGAGCGCAGTGATCGGGAAGCCCGACGTGTTGGAGGCGAGGATCGTCTCCTTCGCTGCCCGCGCATCGAGATCGCGGAACACCGAGAGCTTCAGGTCGAGGCGCTCGGGCACGCACTCGAGGACCACGTCGCAGGCGACGGCCTCGTCGAGGGAGGGCGTGAACGAGAGCCGGGCGAGCGCGGCGTCGGCGTCCTCGCGGCCCAGCTTCCCGCGCGCCACGCCGCGCTCCAGACCGTAGCGGCCCGACACCACGTTCTGTCGGCCGCGCTCGAGCGCCTGCGGGTCGACGTCGGTGCACACCGTCCGGATCCCCGCGGTGGCCAGGGTCTGCGCGATGCCGCTCCCCATCACGCCCGCTCCGATCACACCGATGCTGATCGTCCGATCTTCCTCCAAGTCCTGCTCCTTCACGATTCGCCGATGTGCCACGCGAGCAGTCGCTCGCGCAGCCGATCGGTCGTGTTGCAGGCGGGGTCGGCAGCCACCGCCTTCGCCAGCTGGCGCAGCGCGCGGCCGACCTCGAGACCGGGCCCGCAGCCGAGAATCTCCATCACGGCGCGACCATCGAGCGCCAGCGCGGCGCCGGCGTCGGCCGCGCCCGGCGCGTCCGCGCGATCGATCGCCCGGCGCAGGCGCTCGAGGCGCTGGCGCGACACCGCGCCTTCGCTGCGCGCGGCGATCTCCGCGTCGCGCAGCGCGAGCAGTCCGGGCAGCAGCGCGCGGGAACGCCGGACCAGCCGCCGGAACGCCGCGTCGTGGGACGGTCGGGCGATCGCGTCGATCGGATGGAGATGCAAGAGCCGCTCGATCGCGACCACGCGTGCCCGCGGCTCGCGCAACCGGCGCAGCACGCGCACCACCCGCGTGCCGCGCAGCCAGCCCGCGAGGCGCAGCTCGAGATCCGGGGGCAGCGCAGCCACGACCGAGGCCGCGTCCTCGGCGACGCCCTCCGCCAGCACGGCCTCGAGCCCACTGTCGCGCAGCAGCGCGAGCCCGCGACTGGCAAACGAGCCCAGCAGCAGCGCGTGCAGCTCCGCGCGAAGGCGGACGGCGGGCACCTCCGCGATGCGGCTTTTCTGTTCTTGCAGCGCGGCCACGAGCGACGGATCGGCCGTGAGGCCGCGGGTGGCCACGATCCGGCCGGCGCGCAGCATGCGCAGCGGATCCTCGGCGAAGCGCAGGGCGGCGTCACCGGTGCAGCGCAGGAGCGCCGCCGACACGTCGCGTTGGCCCGCGAAGAAATCGAGCACGTGCCCCTCGGCGTCGACCGCCAGTGCATGGAGCGTGAAGTCGCGGTGGGCGAGCTCACCCCGGACACCCTGGCCGTGGGCGTGGGGCACGAGATCGATCGGACCCGCCGGCGACGGCAGGACCAGCCGTCGCGCCGCCGCATCGAGCGGAACGGCCCTCGGAAACAGCGCGAGCAGCGCGCGGCCGTCCGCGGCGGTGGCGATCTCGAAGTCGCGCACCGGCTCGCCGTCGAGCAGGGCCCGCGCCGCGGGTCCGACCAGGTGGGCGTCGTGCCCGCGCGCGGCGAGTGACGCGAGCACGGCCGCGACCGCGGACGGGAGCTTCACCGGGCCGGGGTCGCTCATGCGCGGCAGTGTACAAGTCGATGTACCGTATGCGCGCCGGCGCGATTCGGAGCGCCGCAGGAGGGCCCGTGAGCGACGGCTCCGATCGCGCGCCTCGAGCGGAGGCGCCTCGACCGAATGTCGCGAATCGACCGCCGCCTTCAGCTCCCGGGTCGGGGCACGGGCCGGGGGTGCTGGTGCTCGCGGCGGGCGCGCGTCACGGCGATCTCGCGCGCGAGGCGTGCGCACGGCTGGCGCGGCACGGCTTCGTCGCGTGGGCCCCGGAGCTCCCGACCGCGACGGGGGGTCCACCCATCGACAGCGAGCGCGCTGCGGTCGACGCCGCCGCCCGACAGCTTTTCTGCGAGCACGCAACCGACGGACCGCGCCTGGGTCTGGTCGGGTTCGGCCGCGGCGGCCTGCTCGGGCTCGACGCCGCCGCCCGCGGCGCGCGCGTCGCCGCTGTGATCGGCCTCGACGCCTGTTTCTCCGCGATGAGCGAGTCGCCCTCGCGTCTCGACGCGTTCGTACTCGCGGTGTTCGCGGAGAAGGATCCGGCGGTCTCGAGCGGGCAGGTCGCCGCCCTCGAACGGAGCCTGCGCGATGAGAGCGTCGGGTGCGAGCTGCGGGTCCAGCCCGGGGTGGACGAGGGCTTTCTCGATCCGGCGCGGGCCGACCGCTACGACGCCGCCGCGGCTCGGGCGACCTGGGACAAAGCGCTCGCGCGGCTGCGCGCGGAGCTCTGATGGCGGGCGCCGTGCAACGGGTCCTGCCGCCGCCGCGTGCTCGCGCCTCCGAATCGGGCTTCCTGGCGCGCTTCGTCCCGGCGCCGCTGCGGACGCTGCTCGCCGAGATCGACGAGCGCACCGCGCGCATCCCCACCCGAATCAACGAGTACGGGTTCGACCCGTTCGGCTTCGATCCGTCGGCGACGCGCTATTCGAACCTGGTCATGGCGTCGATCTACCGGCGCTATCTGCGCGTGGAGACGCGCGGGGTCGAGCGCGTACCGGCCGGGCGGGTGCTCTTGATCGCCAACCACGCGGGCAACACCTTCGCGTGGGATGGCGCGATGCTCGCGATGGCGATGTTCCTGGAAGCTGAACCGCCGCGCTTCGTCCGCGGGATGGGCGAATACTTCCTGCCGACGCTCCCGTTCTTCAACGTGATGATGCACCGCATGGGCAGCGTCGTCGGCCGCCCCGAGAACTGTGTTCGGCTGCTCGAGCAGGGCGAGGCGATCATGGCCTTTCCGGAGGGCGAGCGCGGCTTCGTGAAGACCTACCGGCAGCGCTACCAGTTGCAGCGCTTCGGCCTCGGCTTCCTGCGCCTCGCGCTCGAGACCGGGACGCCGATCATCCCGATCGGAATCGTAGGATCCGAAGAGCAGTCGCCGGGTCTCGCCAACATCCCTTCGCTCGGGCGTCTGATCGGATCTCCCGCGTTCCCGATCACGCCGACGTTCCCGTTCCTCGGCCTCGCGGGCTTCATCCCGCTGCCGGTGAAGTTCCACATCCGCTTCGGGAACCCACTCCACTTCGACGGCGATCCGAACGAGGAGGACGCCGCGATCCAGCAGCGCGTGGACGTGGTCAAGGACGCGATCCGGCGCCTGATCGCCGACGGATTGGCCGCGCGCAAGAGCTGGTTCAGCTAAAAGCCGGAGCGCCGCATCACGGTGCGCGGCAGCGCGCGCACCGCGAGCATCACGGCCCGCCAGATGCCCGGCGCGTAGACCACCGGAGTGCCTCGGTCGAGCGCGCGCACCACGCGGCGAGCTACGTCCTCGGGTCGGGACGCGAACGGGGGCGGATCGAGACCCTCGGTCATGCCGGTGTGCACGAAGCCGGGCTTCACGGTGACGACGCGCAGGCCCTGGGCGTGGAAGCGGTGGTCGAGCCCCTCCAGATAGCAGGAGAGGCCGGCCTTCGCGGCGCCGTAAAGGACGACCGGCTTGCGCCCGCGCTCGCCGGCCACCGACGAGAAGACGCACAGCGTGCCGCCGCCGCGCACCAGCAACCGGCGGCGCACCGCTTCGCACCACTCCACGCTGTGGGCGAAGTTGGCGGCGAGGAGGTCGTGGCATAACGAGGTGTCGGCTTCGAGGCGGTCCTGGGTCGCGAACAGGCCGGCGCTGAGGATCGCAGTGTCGAAGCCGTCCAGCGCGAAGTCCGCGATGTCGAGCGCGGCGTCGAATCCGCCGGGGTCGAGCAGGTCGCAGCGCGCGGTGCCGATCGGGGCCGGAGCGCCGCGAACCTCGAGATCTCGCGCGCTGCGCGCGAGCGACTCCAGGTCGCGGCCGAGCAGGAACAGCCGCTCGCCGCGCGCCGCGAGCACGCGAGCCGTGGCGCGACCGATGCCGCGCGTCGCGCCGAGCAACACGGCCTTCACGGCGCGGGATCCAACAGCCGCTGCGAGAGCGCGCTGGTGAGCCGGCGCTCCGGGTCCCACTTGCGGCGCAGCTCGTTCCAGCGCGCGAGTCGCGGCTCCATCCGGACGAAGTCCTCGCGGCGCGTGAGCGCATCCTTCGTCAGATAGATGCGGCCCCCCGCCTCGATCACGAGTTCGTTCAGCGCGTCGATCAGCGCTTCGGTTCGGTGCGGCCGGTAGGGGAGGTCGAGTGCCAGCGTCATGCCCGGCATCGGGAACGACAGCGTGCCGCGCCCCACGGCGCCGCAGTCCTTGATCACCGACACCGGCGAAGCGCCGCCCATGCGGCCCACCACCTCGAGCAGTCGGCGGAAGATCGCGAGGTCGTCGCGGACCGGAACCACGCACTGATACTGAACCATTCCTCGGCGCCCGTAGAGGCGGTTCCAATGCTGCACGGCGTCGAGCGGATAGAAGAACGGCTGGGGGTGGACGACGCCCTCCCGCACGCGCGCACCGTGGGCGCGGAAGTAGAGGAGATTGAACAGGCGGATGCTCCACGGGCCGACGAACCAGCCGGGAAGATCGAACGGGATCGCAACGCGCTCGTGCAGCCGCGGCGGCGCGACAGGTGCCTCGTGGGGCTCGGCATAGCGGCCGCTCGTGACGATGCCTCGTCCGAGCGAGGTTCTGCGCGCCGTGGTGTCGAGCCAGGCCGCTGCGAACGGCGATCGCGCGCTCGCCGACCGCAGCGACGCGATCAGCTCGTCGAGATCGCGCACCCGCTCGCTTCGGCGCCAGATCCAGAAGGTCGGGATGCGCTCGAGCTGGAGCTCCACCTCGAGGATGTGCCCGGTGAGGCCCATGCCGCCGAGCGTCGCGCGGAACAGGTCGGGCTCGGAAGCACCGTCGATCTCCAACACGCGGCCGTCACCGACGCGCAGTCGCAGCGCGCGGACGTGCTCGCCGAAGCAGCCCGCGACGTGGTGATTCTTGCCGTGCACGTCCGAAGCGACCATGCCGCCGAGCGTCACATACTGCGTGCCGGGAGAGACGGGGGTGGCCCAGCCGCGCGCCGGGAAGATTTCGTTCAATGCGCGCAGCGAGAGACCGGCCTCGGCGCGAAGCACGCCCGTTTCGGGGTCGAAGGACAGGATGCGATCCGCGCGCCGAGTGCCCAACACCGGTCCGCCCGACTCGGCGGGCAGCGAAGCGTCGCCGTAGGAACGCCCGAGCCCGCGCGACAGCGAAGCATTGGCGCTCGCGCCCTCGAGGTCCTCGGCCTCCCGTTCCTCGGCGCGCACCACCGGGTGGCGGCCCCAGCCGCAGAGTTCCTTGATCGGCGGGTTCATCGGATCGGCACGCGCGACGCGTGGGCGTTCAGACCGCGTGAGGGACTCCTGCGCGCGGCCTCTGGCCGCTCGCGGGCCAGCTTACCGCAGAGGGTGTTTGCAGGTCAGGCGACGTTGAACCGCTTCATCTTCTTGTACAGACCCTCTCGCGTCAGGCCGAGGCGGCGCGCGGTCTCGCTGCGGCGGCCGGCGTGGCGGTCGAGCGCGTTGCGGATCAGCCAGGCCTCCACGCGGTCGAGCGTGTCGCGCAGGTGCTCCTCGCCGGCGAGCTCGAGACCTTCGATCTCGGACGGGGGCATCTCGGCGGCGAGCAGGTCGCTCCAGTGTTCCTCTCCGAGCACAGCGCCGGGCGCTGCGAGCACGAGGACGCGTTGGATCTCGTTCTCGAGCTCGCGGACGTTGCCGGACCAGCGGTGAGCGAGCAGGCGCCGCCGCGACCCGGCAGTGAGCGTGCAGCCCGGCTTGCCTTCGGCGGCACCGTGGCGGTCGAGGAAGTGTTGAGCGAGCGCGATCACGTCCTCGGAGCGCTCGCGCAGCGGCGGAATCCGGATCGGGAATACGTGCAAGCGGAAGAACAGGTCTTCGCGGAAGCGACCACGGGTCACCTCCTGGCGCAGCTCGCGGTGGGTGGCGGCGACGACACGAACGTCGACCTCGCGGGTGCGCGTGCCGCCGAGTGGGCGCACGGCTCGGTCCTGGAGCACACGGAGCAGCTTCGCCTGGAATGCACCGGACGTCTCGCCGACCTCGTCGAGAAAGAGTGTGCCGGTGTGGGCTTCCTCGAAAGCACCGCGTCGCTCGCGCTCGGCACCGGTGAACGCACCGCGCGCGTGACCGAAGAGCTCGCTCTCGAGCAGGGAGTCCGGTAACGCGGCGCAGTTGATTGCGACGAACGGGCGATCGGCGCGTGGGCTCGCGGCGTGAATCGCGCGGGCGACCACCTCCTTGCCGGTGCCCGTCTCACCGAGCACGAGAACCGTGACGCGCGACCGGGCCGCGCGCTCGGCCAGCGCGACGACCGCGCGCATCGCGGCCGAGCGCGCCACGAACGCCGATTCGGGACGCGGCGCCGGACGGGGGCCCGAGTCGCGGCAGAGCGCGAGGAGATGATCGACGAGGCTCGTGTGCTCGTCGGAGGACGGCAACATTCCCACGGCACCGCGCGCGAGCCACTGAGGGTCCGGATCGGGAGTCCACACGATGACCGGAGGCTCACCCGACTTGCGCGCTGCGAGCCAGCGGTGTGCCCCTCCGGTCTGCGCGTCGAGTACCACCAGGTCGCAGCTCGGTGGGCGGTCGGGGCAGCGATCCTCCCAGGCAACGTCGATGCGCGGGTCTTCGGCGAGATGCGCCGGAAAGCCGCGCGCGGGTCCGATCCAGAGCAGGCTCTTCAGGGTCATCGATCTCCTCCTGGGTGAGGTCGGAGGTCGAGAGCAATCTCCGTGCCGTCGCGGCCTGCGCGAGCGTTCTCCGCAGTGGCACGAGAGCGGCCACCGGCCGGCCTCGGCCGGCCGGTGGCCGCTCTCCCGTACGCGCGTGCCAAAAACAAGAAGGGCCCGGGTCGCCAGAGGCGACCCGGGCCCGGGTTGTCGCGAGAGCTGTGTCTCGTCTCAGTAGCGACCGCCGCGGTTCATGACCTCCCGCTGTCCGTGGCGCGGGCGTTCCCCGTGGTATCCCCCGCGCTGCCAGTCGTCATCCCGGTCGTGACGCCACCCGTGTTGCCGCCCATGCCCCCCGTCACCGTGACGGCAGCCGTGCCCGTGTCGGTGAGAGCGATACTCGACGTAGTAGGGCCGCTCGTACACGATCGGGTGCTCCACGTACACGGGGACCGGAGCGACGTGAACCCGGATCGGCACCGGGGGCCCAAAGAACAGCTCCCCCGCCAGGGCCAGGTGAGAGATGGCGACGCGTTCGAAGTGGTGCTGGAAGGCGTGCTCGAAGTGGTCAGCGTGCGCCGGAGCGGCTGCGATCAGCACCGTTCCGATCGCCGCGGCAAGCGCGGACAACGCGCTCGCGGCGATGCGCGGGTTCGGGTTCGCGTTCATACGACTCATGTCGATCCTCCTCTGGATTCGCCTGGGAGGTCGGGTGCGGACCCGACCCCCTCGGCCGCCTGAGACGCGGGTGTCTGTCCGCTATTCGCCGCGCCCGTCGAACGTTCGAATGGCGAACGGTTCCGCAGGCTCGTCCACGGCCGCAGAATACCGGTGCTATCCGGCCGGCAATCCACGCGAAAACGCGATCCGCGGGGGTCGATCTCCGAGGCGCAGAACGGCTTCAGTCTCCGGCAACTCCGGCAGCCGCCCGGACCGGGCCGAGCGTGCTCAATGCGGCGCCTGATCCATCCGAAGAAATGCTTCGGGAGGCCCCCGATGACCCTCGCCTCGCGAACGCTGCGACTCGGGCTGCTTCTGCTGGCGCTCGCCGGTCCGGCACGGGCGGAGATCTACCGGTGGACCGACGCCGAAGGCCGGCTGCATTTCACGGAGCGCATCGAGCAGGTGCCGCCGCAGCACCGCGAGGCGGCGCGACTGGATGCAGCAGCGAGCCCGGGCGCGGATCGCGTGCACAGCTACTCCGGATCCACGTCTGGTGCGTCCGCCTCGCCGCGACCGGCGCGCCGCAACCAGGCCCGCAACGCCGAGATTCAGATTCCGTTTGCGAGAGTCGGCTCGCTGATGCGCGTCGAGGCGACGGTGAACGATCTCGTGCGTGTTCCGTTCCTGATCGATACGGGAGCCAGTGGCGTCTCGATCCCGAGCACGTACGCGGAACAGCTCGGAATGAGGATCCGTCCGGACACCCCCCATGTGGAGGTGGGGACCGCAAACGGCGTCGTGGCTCGGGCGGTGGTCTCGTTGCGGTCGGTCGAGGTCGAGGGGGCTCGCGTGGAGAACCTGTCGGCCATCGTGAATCCGGCGATGGAGATCGGGCTGCTAGGCGGCGACTTCTTCAACAACTATATCTACAGCGTCGACGCTGCGAAGAGCGTGATGACGCTCGTCCCCAACGACGAGATTCGCGGGGGTCTGGGCGAGGAGCAGTGGCGTCAGCGGTTCTCGACCTGGGTCGATCCGCTCGAACGGCTCGAGGCCTATCTGCGCGACCATCCCCACCTCGCCGAACGCGAGCGCGCCGAGCTCTTGGCTCGCCAGGACCAGCTCGAAACGGGCCTCGGCGAGCTCGAGCGTCACGCGGACAAGCTCGGGGTGCCGCAGGTCTGGCGACACTGAGCGGAGGGAGGTGAGCACGATGACGAGCCGATCCGGGTGGTGCGCGTGCGCATTGACCGTCTCGCTGCTGGCCGCTGCGGCCGACGCCGAGCTGTTCCGGTGCACCGGGCCCGACGGGCGGACGATCTTCACCGATCAGAAGGACACCTGCCCCGGCGCGGATCCCTTCGAGCCGTCGGGCGTGGTGCTCGAGGCGCCGACGCCGAGCAGCACCGATCGCGCTGCGCCTCCCGCGGCTGTCGCCGGTCAGCCGCTCGCGGATGACGTGGAGGCCGCTCACGCCGATCAGTGGAAGCGCAGGAAGCTCGAAGCCGAGCAGCAGATCGAACGGATCCGGCAGCGCCGAGAATGGATGCATCCCTACGTCGGCCATTGCAACCGAGGGGGGTACGTCACCACCCGCGACGACGCGGGTATCCAGCAGGTCGTGAACTGCTCCGAGCTGCGCCGCGAATTCAGCTCGCTGGAAGCGCAAGAAGCCGCAGCGCGTGAGTACCTCACCACGGGTTTGCCTGAGGAGTGTCGCAAGGCGGGCTGTCTGCCGGGCTGGCTCCGCTGAACGGCTAGGAGGCCGACTCGAGAGTCGGCCGACGCGCAGCGAGCCGCAGGCGAGCGAAGGCGGCCCCCCGCAACCCTGGGCGCGGGGACGGGTTCCAGAGCGCGCTGCGGCCGTGGGGTAGACTGCGCGACCGTGTCCGATCGAGATCAGCCGGCCGATCCCTTCGCTGCCGGAGAGTCGAACGGGGCAGCGCGCGCGCGCGATCCGTGGATTCGCTTCGCGCTGACCTTCGGCGTGCTCGCCGTGTTGTCGGAGCTGGTCTACTACGGCGTCGCGCTCGAGAGTGCGGTCTTCCAGAAGTACTTGACGACGCTCGCGCGTATCAGCGGCTGGATCCTCTCCTTCCTGACCGAAGAGGTGTCGGTGCGCGGCACATCCATCACGAGCCAGCTGTTCTCGGTGCAGATCGCAAGGGGTTGCGACGCGTATCGACTGTGCGCGCTGCTCACCTCGGCGATCGTCGCGTTTCCCGCACCGATCCGGCAGAAGGCCTGGGGCATCATGCTGGGTCTGTTGTGGCTCAACCTGCTGAACTTCGTCCGCATCGTCGGGCTGTTCTTCATCGGGGGTTACTACTACGCACACTTCCAGAAATCCCACGAGGTCTACTTCCCGATCTTCCTGATCGTGATGACCGTGAGCGCCTGGATCCTGTGGGTGCGGCGGGCGACGCATGAGCGCTTCGGACACCACGCGACACCCGCCTAAGCCCGTGCTCGTGTTCGTAGCCCAGTCGATCGCGCTGACGCTGCTGATCGGCTCCTGGCCGACGCCCCGCGACGCCTACCCCGCGCTCTTCCACCTCCACGCGAACGCGCTGCTCCGCAGCCTGGCGCCCCAGGTGCGCCTCGACGCACCCGCGCCGGAATCGGGTGTCCTCTTCACCGACACGGTGATGATCGGTGCTCCGCACCCAGCGGCCGAGGCGGCCTGGCACTCGTGGTTCAGCATCCGCCGCATCGGCTATTGGCCCAGCGCTGCGCTGCTCGCGATGCTCCTGGCGACACCCCTTTCTCCGGTGCGCCGCGCGCTCGCGATCGCGACCGGGCTCGCGCTGCTCGACGCCATCACGCTGGGTCGCATCGGTCTCGAGATCGCCTATGCGAGCTACGAGCTGACACAGGGCCCGGGAGGTCCTGCGCGTGGACCCTTCCACCTGCTGCTCCGCGTCGGATCGGAGTCGCTCACCGCGACGATCCCGAGCGTCGCATTCGTGTTCGTGTGCTGGGTGGTCGTCGCCAGTCCGTGGCGGTCGATCGATCTGACCGCGGCGCGAGCGCTGTTGGGGATCCCGACCAGGACGGGACGCTAGCCCAACTTCGCCAGTTGGATTCGAATCGGAAGAAAATCTCGGACTTCCCGTGGCGTAAGTGCGTGGATTCGCGTGGGCCGAGTTTCGGAATCCGCGTGTAGTGCCGACCAAGTTGCT
>Ga0184637_10000986_pt1 | contig 19963 bp, 17 predicted proteins | sample PLM3_127_b2_FD_133143 | JGI IMG/M metagenome (GOLD analysis project Ga0184637, IMG submission 133143) | Groundwater sediment microbial communities from an aquifer in East River, Colorado, USA - PLM3_127_b2 | ecosystem: Environmental > Terrestrial > Soil > Riparian zone | place: USA: East River... | reverse complement strand
TGTGCTCACACAATAGAACGACCGTGCGCAGGAAATTGGGATCCCTGAGCGTGGGGTTGGCAATGAGGAAAGTTCCCGGACCGACCGCCCCTTCCACGACACCCTCCGGACAGTTCTCGGCGTTTCCTACTCCGAGTGATCCTACTCGCGGCCTGCGGCAGGGACAAGGGTTGCGCGAGATCGCGAGTAGTCTAGAATCGCTGCTGATGGTCTCGGCTTTCCTCGACAAACTGCGCCAGGGGCTCGCGCGCACGCGGGCCAGCTTCGCCGCCGGAATGCGCGGCGCCCTTCGTCGCGGGCGGGTTGACGAGGAGCTATTCGACGACTTCGAACGCATCCTGCTTGGCGCCGATGTCGGCGTGGAGGCAACCGACCAGTTGCTGGCCAGAGTCCGGCAACGCGTCCGGGACGAGGCGATCGCGGATCCGGCTCAAGCCGAGGCGGCGCTCAAGGAGGAGCTCGTCGCCCTGCTCGAGACCGCCGCCGAGAAGCGTCGTTCCGGTTCGGCGGGAGCCCGGACGAAGCCGCACGTGATCATGGTGATCGGCGTGAACGGCGTGGGAAAGACGACGACGATCGGTAAGCTCGCCAAGCGCGAGGTGGACGAAGGCCGGCGAGTCCTGATCGGCGCCTGCGACACTTTTCGCGCCGCGGCCGGCGAGCAGATCGAGGTCTGGGCCGAGCGGGCCGGCGTGCCGATCGTGCGCCAGCGCGACGGCGCCGATCCGGCGGCGGTGGCCTTCGACGCGGTGGCGGCGGGCGAGGCCCGCGAGGCCGACGTTGTCATCCTCGATACCGCCGGCCGGCTCCACACCAAGTTGAACCTCATGGAGGAGCTCAAGAAGGTCCAGCGGGTGGTGGCTCGCCGTCTCCCCGGCGCGCCCCACGAGGTGCTCCTCTGCCTCGACGCCACCACCGGACAGAACGCGATCCGCCAGGCCCAGGAGTTCGACGCCGCGCTCGGGGTGAGCGGGCTCATCCTGGCCAAGCTCGACGGCACGGCCCGGGGGGGCGTGGTGGTGGCGGTGGCGAGTGAGCTAGGACTGCCGGTTGATCTCGTCGGCGTCGGCGAGGGGATCGACGACCTCGTCCCCTTCGATGCGCGCGACTTCGCCGATGAGCTCTTCGCCAAGGCCGAAGCGGCGACACCTGAGCCCGGGCGATGAGTGGAGTTCCAGAAGTGCGCGGCTCTCGTGAAGTGCGCCCGGCCGCGGCGCAAAGCGGCGACTCGCAAAGCCGCGGCGACTCGCCGCGCCTTCCAGCGCCCGCCCTGCTGCGGCTGATTCGGGACGACCACCGTTCCGGGGGCAGTGGGATAGCCGCCCGCGCGGCTGACTACCTCGAGGCCCTGGTTGCCGAGCACGAAAACCCCGCGGCGATCGAGCGCGGAATCCTTGCCCTCACCCTTGCCCAGCCGGAGATGGCGGTCATCCTCCATCTCGCCGACCTCGCCCTTGCCGGACTTGACGCCGGCGGGGCTCAAGGTGTCCACGAGGCGACCGCCCGCTTCCGGGCGAGCGAGGGATCGGCGCGCATCGCCATCGCGCGCCGCGCCGCCGACCTCCTCGCCGGGGTGAAGCGGGTGCTTACTCTATCGGCGAGCGGCACGGTCGAGTCGGCTCTAGCCCGCGCCGCAGGTGCAGGGCATCGCTTCGAGGTCGTGGTCGCGGAAGGCCGTCCCTTACTCGAAGGTCGCGACCTCGCCGCATCCCTCGCCGCCGCCGGAATCCCGGTCACGGTGGTGGTCGATGCCGCGTTGCCCGCAGCGGTGAGCGCCGGAGACGTCGTCATGGTCGGTGCCGATCGGGTGGGCTGGGATGGGTTCATCAACAAGGTCGGCACTCGCGCCGTGGTCGCGGCGGCGGCGGCGGCGAGACTTCCGGTCTACGTGCTCGCACCCTCCACTCGCTTCGTGCCCGAGCGGGTCGAGGGTGCGCGAGAGTCCGAACGGCCGGCCGCCGAGGTGTGGGAGGCGCCGCCCCCGGGAGTGAGAGTCGTGAACCGTACCTTCGAGCCGGTCCCCTTTGCGGGCGTCTCCGGGATCGTGGTCGAGGACGGGGTCCTCCGCCCTGCCGCCGCGGTAGAGCGGGCGCTGGCCGTGCGGCTCGATGCCCGGCTGGTTGCGCGTCGCCTTCACGCCCTCGGACCTGCCGGTCGGGTTGAATCCTGAGCATGGATGAGCTCACACCGGACAAGCACACGCCGGATGAGCCCATACCGGATGAGGCCATACCGGATGAGCCCATACCCGCAGGCGCGACTCCGACTCCCTCGTTTCGCGCCGGCTATGTCGCCCTGGTCGGGCGCCCGAATGTAGGCAAGTCCACTCTCCTGAACCGGCTCCTCGATCACAAGCTATCGATCGTCAGTGCTGCGCCGCAGACGACCCGCCAGCGCATCCTCGGCATCCTGTCGCGTCCCTCTCACCAGATCGTCTTCCTCGACACGCCCGGTATCCTCGAGCCGCGCTATGAACTCCAGCGCCGCATGCTCGACCAGGCGATGGCGGCGGTGGGAGACGCCGACCTCCTGGTCGTCCTCGTCGAGGCGCACGACCCGCTCCGCGACCGGGAGGTGGAGCTCGTGAGCGAGATCGCCGCCCGGGCCGGCGACCGGCCGCTCTTCGTCGTCCTCAACAAGATCGACCGGATCGCGAAGCCGCTCCTGCTGCCGCTCATCGGCCGCCTCTCGGAGCTGGCGGCTTCGGCTGAGATCGTTCCCATTTCGGCCCTGACCGGGGACGGCGTGCCGGTTCTCGAAGAGTTGCTCGTCCGCCACCTTCCGGCCGGCAGCCCCTTCTTTCCTCCCGATCAGCTCTCGGACCAATCCCAGCGCTTCTTCGCGGCGGAACTGGTGCGCGAAAAGGTCTTCCAGCATTACGGTGAAGAAGTGCCTTACTCGACCGCCGTCCGGGTGATTGCCTTTGAAGAGGAGGGGGAAGAGCGGCGCAAGGTCTACATCCGGGCCGAGGTCCTGGTCGAGCGCGAGTCCCAGAAGGGGATCCTGATCGGCGAGGGCGGCCGCGCCCTGAAGCGCGTCGGCCAGGAAGCCCGGCGGGACATCGAGGTCTTCCTCGGCCGCCCCGTGTACCTCGAGCTCAAGGTGCGGGTACGCAAGGATTGGCGAAAGGACAAGCGGCTTCTGGAGGAGCTCGGGCTCTAGAATGGTCGGATGCGGCAAGGTGGCGGCTTGTCAATCGGTTGGATCATCTTTCGCGTCACTGCAATCTGGTTGGCGGAGTTCGTGCTCTACGGTTTGCTCGACCAGCGCTTGGACGGACTCAATCACCTGACCGCCCGAGTCCTCGGGGCGAATCTCAATTTACTCCAACTGGACGCCCGGGTTTCCGGCGACACCGTTTGGTGGCTCCAGGACCGCCATGGCTTCACGATCATTGACGAATGCACCGCTGTTTTCGGCGTTTCGATCTATGCCGCTTTCCTGCTGGCAATCCCGGCCAGCTTCAGGTGGCGGATGGTGGGACTGCTTGGCGGCGGACTGGCCATTCTTGTCATCAATCAATTGAGACTGCTGCTGTTGGCGCTGGTTCAGACTTTCATCCCGTCGATGTTTACGTTTGCACACGAATACGTGTGGCAGGTGATTTTCATTCTGACCATTGCGACCCTATTCCTATTCTGGTTGGGAAGAATCAACCGTGAAGGCGCGCGCGTACATCATTAGGGCCTGCCTCTGGTCGCTGGTGGCCTATGCGTTGTGGGAAGGGTTGCAACCGCTCAGCTCACGCGTTTTGGCGGGTCTTGCGAATGGCATCTTGCGTTTCAGCGGACATCCGGTCGAGATTGAGGTCAAGCACGCCAATCGAGGGGCTGTCCTCTTCCTGGCTCTCTATCTCGCCCATCCACGGGCATGGCGGGAGTCGATGCGCGCAGCCGGTATAGGCATTGCCGCCTGCCTGTTGAGCGAGGCCCTGGCCATCGCCACCCTCGCCGCCGTTCCCACTCACCAGCGCTTTTCCGAGCGGCTGGTGCGTAGCCTCGCGGTCGGGATCGACAAGGCGACTCCCCTAGTCGCCTGGCTCTATCTGGCCCGGCGGGAGATCTTCCCCTGGATCGCCCCGGGCCGGCTGGCTGGCGCCGGCTCGGCACCCGGCGGACGCAGAAAGAAATGAAGCGGGCAGTCGGCACTTGAGCTGGCGATCATCGCGCCATGCCGTCCGCGCTGACCGCGAATACCTTGAAACGCGGATTGTCGTGGACAGGAGTCATTGTTTGCGGAGCTTTCTCCACCGGCACCACGATCCATCCGGCGCCGTAACGGCGGGCGGTGGTACAGAGCTGGTCCGCGTTCTGTGAAGCGATGGCTTCGCTGACCGCCGCCTGGCGCTCCCACCATCCGGCGCCGAAAGCAGGCTCCCAGAGCATCGCCGCCCCGTCCTTCCATTCCACTACGGTGCCCCGCCGGGCATAAACCCGGAAGCCGGGAACCTCGGGCGGGGTGAGAAATTTGGCGGCCTTCGGGGTTGCGTGCGCCGCCCACTCCTGAACCTCACGCCAACTTGGGTCGAAGACCGGGCGGGCGATGGCGAGCCCGTGAGCTCCGAGCGTCCCATTCGACCCGCTGAGCTCCGTGAGCGCGATGGCCATTCCTGCGGCAAGAAGCCACGGGCGAGTGCGCGGCGCGGCGAAACCCTGCCACGGGGCGATGAGGGCCATCATGACGAGAACGACCAGGAGCGCGGCGCTCGCCTGATAGCCGGGCTCCCACAACCGCTCGGCGGCAATCCCTGCCGCAGCCACCAGCAGGAAGAGCAGCCAGGGTCGCGACCGGTCTTCGCTCGACCCGAGGAGCAAGAGGACAAGAGCGCCCCAGGCGACGAGCGGATAGGCGCCGCGCGCGAGCCCGGCAGCGAGAGCGACCCCGCCCGCAAGGGTTAGCCCGCCGGCAAGGGTTATCCCGCCGGCAAGGGTTAGCCCGCCGCCGGCAAGCGCGAGCCCGCGGGCAAGGGGCCGCTCCGAGTTCGCTCGCCCGGAGCCCACTCGCCCTGAGCCCGTGACCGCGCGCGCGATCCCTCCTCCCGCTGCGGCGAACAGGAGCACGCAGAACCAGCGGTCGGCGCGGAGCAAGTGGAGCTGAGTGACTTGAGCGATCGGCACCACATCCGCGAAGAAGCTGCCGGCGGCGATCACGACCCCGACTGCAATCGCCATCCGGACCGCGCGGGACTTGGCACCGCTCGCCGGCAAGGCCTGAAAGGCGGCCACCGCCGCCGCCACGAGAATCGCCACACGCAGGAAGACGGCCCGAGACTGGACGCCGAGGAAGAAGTGGTAAGGGTAGTAGCGGCGGAGAAGGGTCACAAAACCGGGCTCGCGGCCCCATAACATGGACCCCTCCGGCAAGGCGACGAGCGCCGGCAAGCCGGCCAGGACGAAGCCGATCCCCAGCCGGGCGGCACAGCGCATCCCTCGCGTCTCGCCCAGCGCCACCGGCAGCGCCACGATTACGAACAGTCCGGCCATCACCAGATTCAAGTTCGCCGCGAGGCCGGCCACCATTCCGGCGGCCCCGGCCCGGCCGGCGAGTAAGAAACGCAAGGCCACAAGCAGTATGGGGAAGGAAACGGTGGTCGGCGTCACCCAGGTGGCAACCATCGTGTCACGGCCGAGAGGCGTGGGGCGAATGATCGGCGAAGCAAGAAGGAGCAGAGCGGCGATGAATGCTGCGGCGCGCGAACCGGTGAGGAGGCCGGTGATCGCTGCCATCGCCGCCGCGGCCGCCGCCGTGGTGAGCAAGTGCAGAACGAAGAACTGCTCCTCGACTTGAACCCAGCGGCTGAGCGCCGCCACCGCCGGAAAGAACACCGACCGCTGCTGGGCGAGGGCGTCAACCAGCGGGTCGCCGGGAAACAGCGCCGGATCCTTGAGTCGTTCAATGACTGGAATCTGGAGCGGCTGGTTCTCGGCTCCGAGCTCCCAGGAATAGCCGTGAGCGAGCACGGCGACGAGCACGCACCCGAACACCGCCGCGGTCGGAATCCAGGCCGCGTCGCGCCGCCGCGGCGGCTGCGGCGCGGCGTCCGACGGGTCCCCAGTCCCGGGCTCGTTCATCGCCGGGCCCCGGCTCGCGGCCGGCGCCCGTGGGTTCGCCACAGCTTGACGAAGACCGGGAAGGCACGGAGTGGTTTTTTCCCACTCAGCCCCAGCACGAGCTCGATCACCGCCCAGCCGGCGTAGACGAAGATGATCTCCTCGCGCAGGCCGGGAACGGCAAACTGAACCGCCCACAGGACGAAGAGGCCGACGGCCTCGAACCAGCGGAACTCGAGGTTGGCGAGGAGCAGCATCGCCAGGAAGGATTGAACGATCGTGAGCAGAATCTCGGTCCGATGTTCGGCGTCGAAGGGAACCGCCGACGGCTCGCCACGGGAGAGCGAGTACACGATCGGGATCATCGCCGCCAGCACCGTCCACTGGTTGATGTTCGAGGAGACCATGTTCATGAGCGCGAGCGGGGCCTTGCGCCCGGTGCGTGCCCAGTTGAACGCCGTCACCTTCTCCGGGAACTCGGACAGGAAGGGGGCCACCCATTGGATGAACACGAACTGCGACACTCCGACCGACACGGCCATGCTGAGCATCGACTCATAGAACGGGTGAGCGACGAAGGAGAGGAGGAGGCCGCCGGCGAAGAAGAGCCCGCCAATGGCCAGGCCGCGCCGCTTTCCGGGCTGGTTGAGCGCCCATCGGGAGACGCGCGGGACATCGCCGATCTCCTCGCCCTCCTGCGGCGGAAAGCGCGTGAGCACCCACAAGTAGATGCCATAGATGGCGACGAGGATCGCAGCGTCGAAGAGGTCGAGAGTGGCCTTGATGTAAATGAGAGTGAAGTAGAGGAGCGGAGCGAAGAGTCCCAGGATCTCGACCGCGTGTTCGTCATCGAGACGAATCACGGTCTTGCGGAATCCAGGCGTCCGCGTGCCGAAGACGGCACGGGTGAAAAAGATGAGCGGCCAGCCGAGTCCGACCAGGAGGCGCAGCGAGCCGGTGAAGTTGGCGGTCATGAGCGGGATAGCGGCTGGGTTCGATCCAGCGTCCCAGGCGATGACCGCCTCCACGGCGAACTCGGGGAGAGTTTGGAGCCAGGCGAGGACGGCCAGGGAGAGGCCCTGGGACACCACGAACTGCGCGGCCTCGGCCCCCCAGCCGAGAAGGAAGGCCGAGAAGACCACAGCGGGGAAGGTCCACACCGCGGAAAGCGCTTTCCCCGCCGCTGCCGCCACCACCATCGCGCTGTCTGGAAGTCCCTTAGCGCTCATCCGGCCCTCTCTCAGAGCACCCTCATCCGCAAAAACACGTCATCCAATAGCACATGCCCCGCCGGGTCGTCGAGGTGGGATCTGGCGGAGTGAAGCTTGAGGCACGACTTGACTTTAGAGCTTGGATGTGGGAGAATTCACCCAGCTTGGTGAGAGTCAGCCCAGCAGCGAGCCCAGGCCTCCTCAACGGACTCTCAACATGTCGCCCGTCATCAGTGAATGAGGGCCACTCTGCCAAGCCGGCAAAGGACGGCAGCCCTGAGCTTCCTGGTCCGTTGCCACCGTCCCGCCCCTTGCCTCATCGCGCAAGGGGCGGGGCTTCTCTTTTGGGACCTGGACGCACACTAATGACCGACTCGCTCGACGCATCCGTAACCAAGCAGGCTCTTCGCTATCTCGGGGATCGCAACCGCAACCAAGCTGAAGGGTGGGTTTCGGTAGCGGACGTTCGCGGGGCGCTGGGAATCGAGCTCGAGGCGGCGCGGGCTGCCTGCCTCGCCCTGCACGAGCGCGGGCTCGCCGAGCTCATGGGGGGCTTTCCCATCCGGCCGACCACCGACAAGTTCACCCTCGTGCGGCTGAACCACGAGGGGGCCCAGGTCGCCGCTGATCCCGTCCGCTTCGATGCCGTGTTCGGCTAGAAGCCGAACAGCAAGCCCGAATAGAAGCGCCAGTCGTCCTTGCCGCCGACATCCGGCGCCGCGTCCAACGCATACGCTCCCTCGAGATAGAGAGCCGCCGGGAAGACATAGAAGCTCGTGGCATCGAGCCGGAGCTCGAACCCCGCGTCCTTGAGCAACCGATCGGCGCTCAGTCCCTCGAGCCCGTTGTCGTTCCAGACATTGCCCGCTTCGTAGAACACCCCTCCATAGAGCCGGTGCATCAGGAACTGCAGAAACTGCCGGTTGACGCGTCCAAAAATTGGGAAGCGATAGGTGATCGAGCCAAGCCCGAGCTTTCGGCCCTGCGCCGAGTAGTAGGTGTAGCCCCGGAGCCCGGGCCGGCTGCCGATGGCGAAGTGGAAGAAGTCGTCCACCTCGAGGTCGTCAATGACTCCGCCGCGCGCCCGGAGCTCGAGTGTGTGCCGGCCCCAGGGGAGGGCGTAGTGCTCCCGCCAGTCGCCCTCGATCTCGTTGAAGCTGTTGTCCTCGAAGATCGGCTTGAAGGTCTCGTTGTCCACGAGCCCGCTTGGATTCAGGCCCGCCCAGTTGTGGGCGGCTCGGATCTCGAGGGTGCGGCCCCCGCGCGGATTCACATCCGAATCGATGGCCCGGGCAATGCTCCGGTAGTCAAAGCGGGTGGTGAGAATGTCGCCACGATAGTAGCTGAATCCCCCCTTGCCGTACCCGGAGCCATCTCGGTCATCGGTGAGGAACAAGTTGATGTTGTAGTCTTGGTGCGTGTACAGGAGCGATAGGTTCTTCCAGGCCGTCAGGCTGTACGGTTCGCCGAACTCGTAGCGGGCCCCGGCGTCGTACTCCGACACGTCGTAGCGAAGCTCGAAGTGAACGGGCCGGATTTGGCCGGAATGGGGCAAACCGAAACCTGCCGGGATCCGGAACTCCTGCAGGTCCTCGGCCCGGCGGCGCACGTGGTAGCCCTCGGCCAGAATAGTGAACGGGAACTTGCGGTTCTCGTAGATGCCAAAGAGCTCGAACTCGAAACCATTGAGCCGGCGGCCGACCGCGGCTCCGCCGAAGATCGAGTGATGATCGAGGACTTCGTTCGAGCTGAGATAGAGTCCGACGCGCGGGCGGCCGTCATCGACGACGAAGCGCGGCATGAAGTGAGTCACGGGATAGTTGAGCTTGTAGTGGGCCGGCTCGCCCTCGAAACCGCGATCCTCGCCGTCGAAACGGAGCGCAGCGGGGCCGGCTGCGGCGAGGCGGTAGTCGCCGCGATGATTGGCGCCGGTGGTGGCGGTGGCGCCGGTGGCGGTGGCGCCGCTGCCGGTGGCGCCGCTGCCGGTGGCGCCGGTGCTGGCGGTAGTGGCGGCGGCCAGGGCCGGCGCCGGATCCTCACCCCAGGACTCCCGCGGGAGGAGTCGAATCACGTAGCCATGTCCGGTATAGGCGGAATAGGCGAGGGACTTGCCGTCCGCACTGACTGCCGGATGGAATGCGCCGCCGAGGACGTTCGTCACCCGGGTCAGGTCGCCCCCCGCCAAGTCCAGGCGATAGATGTTGTAGATGCCGGTGCGGTCGGAAGCGAAGAGGATCGCCTCCTCGCCGGGAATGAAGCACGGTTCCCGATCGTCGGCCGGTGAGTCGACGAGGAGTCGCTCCTCGCCGGTCTCGATCTCGAGGAGGAGGACGTCGCGGGACACCCCGCGGAATGTTCCGAGAAGAAGGGAGCGGCTGTCCCGAGACCAGCGCGGGGTGTAGTACTGGGTGCCGTGCGGGCTCTGGGTGAGTTGGCGCAGTAGCTTGCCCTCGCGGTCGAGGAGGACGACCTCGTTGGTCGCATCGCCGTTCAGGACCGCCGCAATCTGGCTGCCGTCAGGAGAGATGGCCGGATCCTTGGCGCGGAGGCCGCGAGTGAGCCGTTTCTCCTTCTTCTTCTCCAGATCGAAGATATAGATATCGTTGACGCGCGAGCCGTAGCGGTTGGACTCGGTGCGCTTCGAGTAGTAAACGTGCTTCCCCTCGGCGCTGAAGGAAAGGGGAGTGCTGACCGGGCCGATGACCCGCTCGGGCGCCGGGACCACTTGCTCGTTCGAGGCCAGGGCTCCGGCGTTCGGCGCCTCCTCCAGCTCGACCGCAGTGAGGGTGCCGAAGTCCTGCCCCCGGTTCGACGCCCAGTAGAGGGTCGAGGTCCCCGGTCGCCAGGCGGGATAGAGATTCAAGTAGCCGCCGTCCGAGACCGTGCTCCCGTCGATCGCCGCCGGCGCGATCTCGGTTCGGATCTCACCGTAGCGGCGGACGAGATCCGCCCTCCATTCGTCGTGGAGCTCGTGGCCGGTCTTGCCGGTGGCGGCTTTGAACGCGCGGTCCATGTCGAGGAGCCAGATCGTGCGCAGGCCGCGGGTGATGGTGGCGAGCGCCTCCTCGCCATAGTGTTCGGCGATGTAGCGGACCAGAGAGTTCCCCTGGTTGTAGGCGAGCTCCGATTCCAGCCCGGTGCCCCCGAATCCACCCATGGCGTCGAAGGTGAGGAGCGCATCGTCAAGGGTAGCGGCGCGCAGCAGCATGTCGCGGTGCGTGTCCCACCAGTCGTTGTAGACCGACCGCGTCTGATACTGGGCCACGCCCTCGGCGAACCATGCCGATGTGACCGTCCCCGGCAACGGGTAGGAGTAGATCTGGTTTGGATAGCCGATGAGGACGTCATCACGCCGCTCGTCCTCGTAGCCGAAGCCTTGCAGGTAGAGAGCCGGCATCGAGTGCGGCAGGCGGGCCGATGCCTGCAGCGACACGATGTGAGTGAACTCGTGGGTGATGACATCGCGGAGCCAGTTGTGAGTGCCTCGGAGCTCGAACTCGAGCGCGGTGGCCCAGATCTCGATCTTGTCGTCGTAGTAGTAAGCGGCGCCGTTCGCGTAGTCGTCGGTGTCGCGGATGATGAGATGGGTGGGAGGCTTCGGCCGGTAATCGTAGAGATCGGTGACGGCGGGATAGATCTCCTCGGCGATGGCCGCGGCCCGCCGGGCGGTGCGCTCGGTGCCCTGATGGAAATGAACCATGAAGTGCTCGGTGGCGAGGGTCTGCCAGCGGAGCTCGGTATGATTGCGCGGCCAGGCCGAGCGGGGGACAGCGGTAAGGAGAATGGGGAGGAAGAGAAGAAGAACGCGGGGGAAGAGGAGGAGGGCGCGGGCGCGGGTCGGATAGAGCCGGGTCATCGTCATGGTGATGGTCTTACCGGATCATGACTGGTTATGGGATGGCGACTGGTAATTGGATGGTGACTGGTTTCGGTTCGTGACTGTCCAGGGTTCGTGACTGTCTACGGATCGCGATTGTTTCCCGGATCGGCGTCGTCCGGCGCGGGCGAGGGCGACGAAAGGGACGTCCCATCCGACGATGCGCCATACCCGCCGGCGCCAGCGTGAGTTCCGGATGGTGACGGAGGAGGGGGAGAATGAGCGGCACAGTATATTTGGACCCCCGCCCGCGGTCAAAGCCCGTTCGGTATACTCGCCGCCCCGGAGGCGCGCAAGTGCTCACGATGGACTGCCGAGCGACTTCATGATCCGAAGCCTGGGAGCTTTTGGGGCTCCAGTGGCCTATGCCTTCGCGGTCCTCGCGCTGGTCCTCATCTTTGTCGGATCGACTCACTGGCAAGCTGGCGGCCAGTCGCTTCCCCTCGACGACCCGTTCATCTACCTACAATATGCGCGGCAGACGGCGCATGGCGAAATCTTCCGCTACAACGACGGCGATCCCCCGACTCAGGGGTGCACGAGCCTGCTCTACGCCCTCCTCCTGGTTCCTGCTTTCTGGCTTGGCCTCGACGACCTGGAGTTGATCCCGGTCGTCATTCTTCTCGGCGGCATCGGGCTGTGGGCGAGCGCGGTGCTCGCCCACCGGTTGGCGGCGCGGTGGTTGGGGGCGTCCTGGGGGGTTTGGGCGGGAGCCCTGCTTCTCCTGTGCGGCCCGGTCGTGTGGGGATGCCTGTCGGGGATGGAGATCCCGGCGCTGGCTGCCGGCCTTCTCTGGCTCCTCGACCGCGCGGATCGGGTGCTCGACGGGCGACCGTCGAGAACCCTTCTCGCTCCGGCTTCGGTCGTGGCGCTCCTTCGCCCTGAGGGTTACGGCGCGGTGGTCGTTCTAGGCCTTGTCCTCCTGGCCGCGCGGCGGGGGAGTCAGGTCGAGCCCGAGCCGGTCATCGGCCCGCTCGGCCCGGCCAGCGGCGACTTCGATCGGCCGGCGGCCCCGGCCCGGGCGGTCATCCCGCTCCTGGTCGCGATCGCCGTGCCCCTGGCCATCGGGCTCGTGCCCGGGATTCTCTTCGCGCTTGGCGGTGGCACGTTCATCCCCAACGGGATCGTCGCCAAGTCCCGCTGGACGGCGGAGCCCCTGTTCGTACCTCAGGCGCTCCGCGCGACGCTCGAAAGCGCGATCGAGATCGCCAAGGGCATCTTCGGCGGATCGCTCGGCCATCGGACGAGCGTGAAGCTGGTCGCCTACGACATGAATGCGCGGGCGGTGTTCTTCGCCCCGCTGGCGCTCGGCCTTCATCTGCTCGGGATGGCGCCGGCGGTAGCGGGGGAGATACGGCGTCGCATCCCGGGGCGGGCGACCTTGCTCGCCGCCTGGCTGGTCACCGGCGTGGCCGCCACTGCGGCGCTCAGCGAGGCCGACGCTCATTTCAACCGCTACCAGCAGCCGCTCATGCCGCTGTTCCTCCTTGGCGTGCTGGTGGGAATAGCGCGCCTCCGCCGATGGGTCGAAGGCGGGTCTCTGCTCGCCCATGGTCTCGCCGGCTATCTCACGCTCTTCGGCCTCGCCTCGACTGCTGTGTTCGCCGTGCACTACGGCGACAACGCGAGTGACATCCGTCTCATGCAGATGACCATGGCCCGAGTCATCCGTGAACGCTTGCCCGACAATGCAGTAGTGGCGATAAACGATGCGGGAGTGCTGCGTTATTTGTCCGGGCGCCGCACCGTTGATCTGATCGGATTGACCACGCCGGGATTGGCACGAGTCTGGCGAATGGGGCCTGGCAGCCTGATCGAAGAGCTCGAGCGCTGGCCGGCTGGGGCTCGACCGACGCACTTCGCGATCTTTCCCAACTGGTTCCGGCTGGAGGAGGCTGGAATCTTACGTCCCATTCACCAGGTGATGCTCGAGAGTGTGTCGATCGTTGACGCCGAGAAGGTGCTCTACGCCGTCGATTGGTCGGCGCTCGACGCAAGCGATGCGCCGTGTTCGGGAGTGTTGCCCGCCGGGTACGAGATCGCCGATCGAATCGATGTGGCGGATCGGGCCGACGAGGAGGCGCACGCCTATCGCTTCTGGTCGCGGGAGCGGGATGTCTCGGTTCCCACGTTCGTCGTCGGTCGCCGTTGCCCCGGTGACTCGCTGACCCTGGTGGCCGACGGGGGGCGGGTGGTGACGGGAGGCGAGCGCATGCGGGTTCGGGTGAGGCCGGGTCGCGAGGTGGCGGTGATCCTACGCGCCGCCGCGCCTTGCGAGCTGCGAGTGCGATGGGACGGTGCGCCGGTGGCGGAGCGGACCGTCGGACAACCGCGGGAGAGCTTCGGGGAGAGCTGGAACGAGACCTTGATTGCGCAGATTCCGGCGGCGCTCGTCAGCCGGGGTGAGGCCGAGCTCGTCATCGAAGCCGGCACCTGGGATGGAGCGTCGCGGCCGGTTCTGGCCTGTCATTACTGGATCGCGCAGCCGCGCTAGAGCCGTGGCAGGCGACCGGGCGAGCAGGGCCCCTCCCGCCGAGCAGGTGGGCGCCGATGCGTCGGACATCTGCTCCGCCGGGGGCTCAAGGCGGAACGAGGCCCGGGAGAGCATGCGCTTGAAATCGCGTGCTGGTGAGGGGATGACGCCGATCGAGTCCTGTTCGCCCGGTCCGCCCTCGTCATCACCGGCACCGGCGCCTGCGCGCGGCCCGGGCCGTACTGGGCGGATCTCGACCCGGGTTCTTCGCGAGCGGCTGGCCGAGGGCGGTCCCGGCGGCCTCTCGGATCTCGAGCTCCTCGCCGTCGTGGTTGGGCACGGGGTCACGGGCGATCGGGTGTGGAAGTCGGTCCGGGCCCTCACCGCGCGCGCGGACTTGCACGAGCTGGCTCTCCTCGGCTGCCAGGAGCTAGGCGCCAACACTGGCCTCGTGGCCGCGCAGGCGGCGACCCTGGCCGCCTGTTTCGAGCTCGGCCGCCGCCTCTATCGCCCAGAGAGCGGTCCCCGGACTTTGACCCAGGCCGCTGACGTCCATGCCGTCGCGCGCGATCTCGAGCTCGCGCGGCGCGAGCACTTCGTGGCCTTCTACCTCGACGCGCGCAATCGCGTGCTGAGTCGCGAGACCGTGTCCGTGGGGACACTCAGCGCCTCGATCGTGCATCCGCGCGAGGTGTTTGCGCCGGCCATCGAGCGCCGTGCCGCAAGCATCGTCCTTGCCCACAACCATCCATCGGGAGATCCCGAGCCCTCGGACGATGACCTGGCGCTCACCCGGCGGCTCGTGCAGGCGGGAATCCTGCTCGGCATTGAGGTGCTCGATCACCTGGTGATCGGCCACGGCGGCTATGTGAGTTTGAAGAGCCGTGGCCTCATGTAGGAATTAGGCACGGACTTGTCGCCGCCGCCACCAGAGGTATCCGGGGACTCCGAGGGCGATGGCGACGAGGCCGGCCAGCGACTCAACCGGCGCCGAGAGCAACGTGTTGACCACGAGGGCGAGCATCCCGCCCACGAAGAGGGCCGGCACGATGGGATAGCCCCACGCGCGGTACGGCCGCACCCAACTTGGCTGTGTCACCCGCAAGCGGAACAGTGCCAGGCCGGCGAGCACGTGGAAGAGGACGCCGGCGAACGTGACATAGGTGAAGAGCTGGGTGTAGCTCCCGGTGAGCGCCAGCGCCACCGCCCACAGGCTCTGGAGCCAGAGGCTCGCCACCGGCACGTGCCAGCGCGGATGAATCCGGGCGACAGCGGAGAAGAAGAGCCCATCCTCGGCCATGGGCTGATAGATCCGCGAGGTATAGAGGATGGTCGAAGCGAGGCAACCGAACGCCGAGAGCGCGATCGCGCCCGAAACCCAGCGCGCCCCGGCCTCCCCGACCAGACGGGCGGCGGCCGCTTCGGCGACCCGGGTCGTGTGAGACAGCTCGGCGAAGGGGAGGGTTCGGAGGTAGACGAGATTCAGCAGCAAATAGAGGACGATCACCGCCGCCACACCGGTCACGAGCGCGAGCGGGAGATCCCGTGACGGCCGCCGCATCTCGGCCGCGTTCATGGTCGCGGCGTACCAGCCGTCGTAGGTCCAGAGCACGGCGACCATCGCGGTGAGGAACGCTCCCAGCAGGGCCGCGGGTCCCAGGGTGGGCGTTGATTCCGCCGCCCGGACGGCGTCGAACGGGACCGGCCCGGTAGGAGCGAGTGCGAATCCCGCGGCGACGAGCGCGAGGGCCGCTCCGAACTTGAGCGCGGTCAGGGCTCCCTGAACTCCGGCGCCCGCGCGCAGCCCCACGTGATTCACGATGGTGAGCAGCATGATCGCGAGCGCGGCTGCAAGCTGCGCGCCGGTCACGGTCCAACGCCAGGGTCCCAATGGGGTCGTCCACGCGCGTTCGCTGGAGAACCCAGGGATGAACGAGCCCAGGTATTCGCCGAACCCGACCGCGATCGCGGCGATCCCGCCGGTCATGATGACCAGCAGACAAGTCCAACCGAAGAGGAAGCCCCAGAATGGCCCCCAGGCCTCACGGAGAAAATGGTAGGGCCCGCCGGCGCGCGGCATCATGGCGCCTAGCTCCGCATAGGTGAGGGCGCCCGCGAGGGTGAGGAGCCCACCTACAAGCCACACGAGGAGCACGAGGCCTGGAGTGCCGGCGACCCGCGCGACGTCGCCCGCGGTGAGGAAAATGCCGGTGCCGACCACGGCGCCGATGGTGAGAAGCGCGCCGTCGAGAGCCCCGAGCCGGCGCTCCAGCGTGGGTGCCGGTGCCGCGGTCCGCGCCGTGGAGGCAGAGTCGCTCAAGACGCCGTTGCTCTCAGCGCGGCGACTAGCAGGCGGTGGAAATGGTGGACCCCTCGTTCGCGAGTCGGTGAATAGCGGCCGCGGTCGTAGAAGCGCGAGCGCACGCCGCGCTGCACATTCTCCACCACCACCTCGTCCTCGCGCTCGACCCGGTCCAGGGCCGCGCCCGCTCCCTGATCTAGCTTCGACGCATCCCATACGTAGGTGAGGAACGACACCCGAGTGAGATCGACGGCCAAGGGCTTCACCAGGTTCACCGACACCCCCCACGGATAGAGATTGAACATGGTGTTGGGAAAGATCCACCAGTAGTAAGCGGCTACTCGCGTGCCGTGGTCGGGAACGCCCGCCGGCGGATCGAACGCCTCTTCACCATCGGCGGCGTGGCCGAGTTGGACGCTCGACCCCTCGAAACATTCGACGCGGTAACTCCCGGAGTCGAGCACCTGCGCGAGCCCCGGGTGCACGTAGGGGATGTGAAACCCTTCGAGATAGTTGTCGATGTAGAGGGCCCAGTTGGCCCGCACGAGGTAATCGCGCGAGCGCGCCGGGTCGAGGACCGCGTCGCGAAAGGGAAGCCAGCCGCATCGCGCGCGGAGCGGCGCGGCTATGGCATCGAGCGGTGTTGCGGGCGCGAGTGAGGCAAAGATGAACTTCTCAAACGTGCCGAGCGGCAGCTGCCTCAGATCGTCGGTGGGAGATGGGAAGCCTTCGACCCCCTCGAATTCGGGCATGGACTGGAAACGCCCGTCGAGGTGAAAGACTCTTCCGTGATAGGGACAGCGCAGCTTCTGCGCCACCGCGTCGCCCCGGCAGACGAGCATGCCGCGGTGGGTGCAGACATTGGAGAGACAGTGGAGTTGGTCGTCGCGGTCCCGAGTGAGCACGAGCGGCTGGTCGAGGAACCCCTCGAGCAGGAGGAACGGGTGGACTTGGCCGGGCGCTTTCACGAGGTCGGTATCGGCCACGAGCTGCCAGCTTCCGGCGAACACGCGCTCGCGGACCAGATGATGCACCTCCGGATCGGAATACACCCACCCCGGCAGGGTGGAGGCGCGGTGGATGTCCTCGTCGATCGCGAGCGTCCGAATGCGGTCCATGGTCGCTACTCTCTCACAAAGAGACTCTCGCCGTCATGGACAACGGCCTCTCCCTTTGCGTGCGGGGGAGCGGATTGCTAGACTTGATGGGAACACGATGGCCGAAACAGCTGGGTCCCATGCTTGTGCGTTTGCATCGTTCCAGGATCCTCCTCGCCATTCTCCTGAGCCTGGTGCTCCCCTCGTGCTTCCTGCTCATCAGGACCGACGGCGACGATTTCACGATCGTCGGATTCCTCTCGACTGATTGCGGCTCTGGAATCGTAGAGGGTGATCGCGGGACTTACGGGCTCCGTTGGTCGGGTGTGCCGAGTGAGGAGATCCCCCCGCTCGGTTCGTCGGTGACCTTGCGCGTCCGGCACGTCGGAGGCAATTCTCCGTGCTCGACCTTGGGGATGGTGGAGGTGCTCGAGGTCCTCGATGTCGCCGCGGTCCCCTGACCCCCGGCCGCCCGGTACTTGATCCCATCAACGGCGGCGTGTAGCGTTCGCTTCCCATGACCGCCAAGCAAGCGACGATCCCGCGCGAGCGCGTCGAGGAGGCGCTTGGCCGCTTCCACGGCCAGCGTGTCCTCGTGGTCGGCGACGTCATGCTCGACCGCTACCTCTGGGGCACGGTCACCCGTATCTCGCCGGAGGCGCCGGTTCCCGTCGTCGAGGTGAGCAGCGAGACAGTGCGGCTCGGGGGTGCGGCCAACGTGGCCGCGAACGTGCGATCTCTCGGCGGCGAGCCGGTGCTGATCGGAGTGGTGGGGAACGACCGGCCGGGGGAGGAGCTGGCGAGCGCCCTCGACGACCAGCAGATTCGCAGCGACACGTTGGTGGCCGATCGCGTCCGGCGCACTACCCAGAAGACGCGCATCATCGCCCATCACCAGCAGGTGGTGCGGGCTGACCAGGAAGACACGACCCCGCTGGACCAAGCCGCGGCGAAGCTCGTCCAGAGCCGGGTCGAGAGCGCCCTGGCCGGGGGGGCGGGGGCGATGGTCATCTCCGACTACGGGAAGGGAGTCATCTCCAGTGAGCTCTTGAACGCGATCCTCGGACGAGCGCAAGCGCTCGGGGTGCCGGTCTGCGTCGATCCCAAGGAGTCGCACTTCGACGCCTACCGGCAAGTCCGCGTCATCACCCCGAACCTGAGCGAGGCCGGAAACGCCTACGGCCGGCGGATCGTGAGCGACGCGGCGCTCGAGGAGGTGGGGTTCGGGCTCCTCGAACGGCTCGGTTGTCCGGCGGTGCTCATCACTCGCGGCGAGCAGGGGATGTCGCTTTTCGAGCCGCCGCGCGAGCACACGCACTTTCCCACCGTGGCGCAGACCGTCTACGACGTGACCGGCGCCGGCGACACGGTGATCGCGGCCCTCGCCATGGCGCTCGCTGCCGGGGCCGATCACCAGGTGGCTGCCCACATCTCGAATCATGCGGCGGGGCTGGTGATCCGCGAGCTGGGCACCGCCGCAACCACGGTGGCGGCGGTGCTCGACTCCTTCGCCCGCAACGGCTGGTAGCGGCTCTCGGGCGCGCCCATGGGCCAGATGGTCGATCAGCAATCCGTGGTGGAGTGGCGCAGAAAGCTGCGCGAGGCCGGGAAGCGGGTGGCTTTCACCAACGGCTGCTTCGATCTCCTCCATCGTGGGCACGTCGAGTACCTGGCGGAGGCCCGGTCGCTCGCCGATGCCCTGGTCGTCGGAGTGAACGACGACGCCTCCGTCCGGCGGTTGAAGGGGCCAGGACGCCCGCTCATGCCAGCGGCCGATCGGGCCGCCATCCTCGCCGCCCTCGCCGCCGTCGACCGGGTCGTGATCTTTGCCGAAGACACTCCGGCCGTTCTCATCGCCAGCCTGCTGCCGGATGTACTGGCGAAGGGCGGGGATTACAAGCTCGACGAGATCGTCGGCCGCGAAGCGGTCGAAGCCGCCGGCGGCAAGGTGGTGCGAATCCCGTTTCGCGCCGGCTATTCGACCTCGGCTCTCATCGCTCGCCTTCGAGAAGAGGCTCGCCGCTCCTGAGCCGACCTGCCGGCGGCGCGAGCAGGCTATCCGCCGATGACGAGCTTCCGCACCTCGGTGAAGGCGCCGGCCTCGAGCTGATAGAAATAGACCGCAGTACCCACCGGTGCGCCACCGCCGCCCCTGCCGTCCCAGACCGCCACGTGGTCACCTGCCAGGCGCGGCCCATCGACAAGGACACGTACCAGTCGCCCCGATGTGTCGAAGACTCGCAAAGTGACGTGGGTCTCGCCCACCAGGGAGAAGCGGATGCGGGCCGCCGACTTCAGCGGACGGAAGGGGTTAGGCTGACTCTGCGCCAGGCTGTGACGGGGAATGGTCCGGATGAGGGTCGCGGGCAGCATTTCGACCGCCCCGTCGGGTCCGCGGGCTTCGATGCGGTACGCAAGCGGCACATCGGGGAATGCTCGGGCGTCCAGATAGGCGTGGGGCTCGGAACCCTGGACCGCCTCCTCAGTCAGTCGCGTGAGGGCCTGGCCGTCAACCGAGCGATGCACGTGGAACTCAAGGTGGTCGAGATCGAGCGCGCTCCGCCAGGAAATGAGCACCGATTCGCCGCCTGGCGACGCCTGCTCCACCGAGGTGCTCACATTCCCGGCGAGCGATCGGACGTTGATACCGGTCCGAAGAAGTACGAGGAGCCCTGCAGATCGATGGCCTCAAGCTTGTAGAAATACAGCTCCAGCGGCCGTGAGACGGGGTCAAGATAGTGGAACGCCGGCCCGCCGCCGATCAGGTGCTCCGTGATCAGCCGGTAACCATTCTCGGCTTCGTCCGAGCGCCAGACGCTAAACCCCAAGCGCCCCCATTCCTCGGCGACTTCCCATAGGAGCCGAATCCCGCCTGCGGTTGACATCGCCTCGAAATGGGAAAGAGTCGGCGGTTTCTGGCATCGGGCCGGAGTCGCTGTTATGGCCAGGCCCA
>Ga0184637_10000985_pt1 | contig 19970 bp, 17 predicted proteins | sample PLM3_127_b2_FD_133143 | JGI IMG/M metagenome (GOLD analysis project Ga0184637, IMG submission 133143) | Groundwater sediment microbial communities from an aquifer in East River, Colorado, USA - PLM3_127_b2 | ecosystem: Environmental > Terrestrial > Soil > Riparian zone | place: USA: East River... | reverse complement strand
TCGCGCTGGCCGAGGCCTACTTCGCGGAGTCCAGCGAGGCGGCGGCGCTGCGGATCGCGGAGCAGCTGCGCGCGCGCTACGTGGTCGTGCGCGGCGGCGGCTCGGGCCACTCGCGGGGCTACGCAGCGCGCAGCCTGTTCGCGCGCCTGCACAAGCTCCGGGGCGCCGAAGGCAGCTTCGGCGCTGCCGGGGGGGCGCCGGCGACGCACGTCCCCGCGCTCGAGCATCACCGTTTGATCTTCGACGCGGACGTCACCTGGGGCCCCTCCGAAGGGCGCCGCCCCAGTTACAAGGTCTTCGAGATCGTCCCCGGCGCCCGCATCGCCGGCCGCGCCCGGCCCGGCGCCGAGGTGCGCGCGGAGCTGCAGATCGCGCTGGGAAGGCGCGGACGGATGATCTTCTCGAGCGAGACGCACGCGGCGACGGACGGCCGCTACCAACTGGCAGTCCCCTACGCCAACGACGTCCCCGGCCGCGAGATCCGGCCGGGCGGCGCCTACCAGATTCGGAGCCGTGGGCGCGAGGTCTCGGTCTCGGTCAGCGACACGCAGGTGCGCGAGGGCGCACGGGTGGAGGCTCCGCCGCTCGCGGACTGAAGGCGCCGCGACCGGCGTCAGGCCGGCGTCGCGGCCCCTTCGGTCTCGGCGAGCGCGTCCTCGAAGCGGCGGCCCTCGCGGATCTGCTTGCGGCAAGCCACCAGCTGGCGCGGGCGGTTGATGGCGAGCGCGCCGACCAGCCGGCCCGCGCGGCCGAAGAGCGCCAGGAAGCGGCGCTCCGCAAGCGTGCCGTGCACGATCCGCATCTCGTCCTGCGGGCTCACGCGGCCGGCAAATTGGATTTTGCGGTCGTACTGATCGGACCAGACGAAGGGCACCGGCGCAAAGGGCTTGCCGGCCGCCGGACCGGCGAGCAGGCGCTCGGCCGCGGCCCCCGCCTGCTCGACGGCGTTGGTCCAGTGCTCGACGCGCATCGACTCGCCGAACAAGGGGTTGTGCCAGCGAGCGACGTCGCCTGCGGCGACCACGCCGGGCGCCCCGGCCGCGAGCGTCTCGTCGCACAGCACCCCGTCGCCGAGCGGGAGCCCCGAGCCCTCCAGCCATCGCGTCTCCGGCGTGACGCCGATCCCGACCACCACCACGTCGGCGGGAACCAGCGAGCCATTCTCGAGGCGCACGCCCTCGACACGCGCGCCGCCCGCGAAGCCCGCCACGCGCACGCCACAGCGAAGCGTCACGCCGGCGTCGCGGTGGATGGCCGCGAGCATCTCGCCGATCGCGGCCGGCACGGCGGTGGCGAGCGGAACCGGGAGCGTCTCGAGCAGCGTCACCTCGAGGCCGCGCTGCCGGCAGGTTGCCGCGACCTCGGCGCCGATGAAGCCCGCGCCGACCACCACCACGCGCGGGCCGCGCTCGAGCTCGCCGCGCAGCCGCAGACAGTCGTCGAGCGTGCGCAGGACGTGGATGCCGGCGAGCGGAGGCGTCCCGGGTAGCCGGCGCGGCGAAGCCCCGGTCGCGATCACCAGCCCGTCGAAGCGGAGCCGCTCGCCGCCCTCCAGCAGGACGGCTCTGGCGGCGAGGTCGAGCGAAGCCGCCGCACGGCCGAGGCGCAGATCCAGCGCGAGCGCCGAGAGAGCCTCGGGCCTGGCGAGCGCGAGGCTCTGCTGGTCGCGCGCGCCGCGCAGCACCTCCTTCGAGAGGGGGGGCCGGTCGTAGGGGATCCGGTGCTCGGCGCCCACCAGCGCGAGCCGCCCCGCATAGCCCTGCCGCCGCAGCGCTTCGGCGCAGCGCAGGCCCGCGAGCGAGGCACCCACGATCACGATCGACTGGAGCACGGCGATCTCCTGCCCGCGCGGGCAGCTCTCGGGGCTGGCAACCATAACGAGCCGCAGACGCCCGGTGCAGCAAACAGCCTGCAGGTGCAGCGCCGAAGCTGCGCGCTCGGGGTCCGACGCGACCCCGCAAGTGCCTGTAATCCCATGGTTTCGACCTCGGCACGGGGATTGCTCTCCCCAGCCTCATGGGCGTCGTGGGAATCCCGCTCCGGGCCGACGATAATCGGCGCTGCCCCGAGCCGGACCTCGGCTGGAGCGCGGACATGCCGGACGATTGGGACGACCAGGAGGACTCGCGCGAGAGCCGGCGGCGACGCCGGCGCGAGGCTCGCGAGCAGCGCCGCTCGGCGCGCGAGGCCGGGCCCGAGGGCCGCCGGCCGCCGCCCAGCCGGGAGGAAGCCGCCTACCGGCTCGCGCGCCGACGCGCGAACCTCAAGTTCTCCTTCGTCACGCACTTCGTCTGCTACGCGAGCGTCTGCTTCTTCCTGCTGATGGTGGCCGGCTTCCGCGCGGCCTTCGTGGTGGCGCTCGCCTGGGGCATCGGCCTGGTGATGCACTACTTCGCGGCCATCGTCGCGCCTGACCTGCGGCGCCGCCTGATCGACAGCGAGGTGAGCCGCGAGATCGAGACGACGCGTCCGGTCGAGCGCCGCTCGCTGGAGGACAAGCACGCGCGCTCGCTCGAGCAGCTCTCGGCCTCGATCGCGCACGAGATCCGCAACCCGATCACGGCGGCCAAGAGCCTGGTGCAACAGATGGGGGAAGATCCGTCGTCGCGCGAGAACGTCGCCTACGCGAACGTCGCGCTGGAAGAGCTCGACCGCGTCGAGCGCTCGATCTCCCACCTGCTCAAGTACGCGCGCGAGGAGGAGCTGCACGTGGGCGCGCTCCGGGTCGCCGAGGTGGTCGACTCCGCGCTCGAGACCTTCCGCGACCGGATCACACGCCTGGGCGTCACGGTGACGCGGGAACTGGGAGGCGAGGGTGTGATGGCGGGCGACGCCGAGAAGCTCCGGCGGGTGCTGATCAACCTGACGGGCAACGCGCTCGACGCGCTGGAGGAGGCACGCACGCCCGGCCCGCGCATCCAGGTGATCTCGGGTGAGGATCTGGCCGGTCGCGAGGTGTGGCTGCGCGTGCGCGACAACGGGCCGGGGATCGCCCCCGAGATGCTGGCCCGGATCTTCAGCCCCTTCTACACCTCCAAGTCGTCCGGCACCGGCCTGGGCCTCGCGATCTCCAAAAAACTTGTCGATGCCCATGGCGGCTCGATCGAAGTGAATTCGACGCCGGGCCAGGGCACCGAGTTCCTGCTCACCTTCCCGAAGCACGCGGTCCCCGATCGCGCCCGTGCGCAATGAACGCCCACCGGATGCGCAACCGCGACCACGTTGGTCATCGCCGGATGCCGGAGAGCGCCGAGGACAGAGCCGAGTCCAAGCTGGCGGCCACGGGCGAGGCGATCCGGTGGAGCGTGATCACGGTCGCGCTGCTCGTCTTCTTGACACCCGTGGGCGTGATCGTGCTGATCTTCGGCGGTGCCAAGCAGCTGCGAAATCTCTATCGGCTCGTGCTCGAGCCGAAGCTGCGCAAGCGCTTCATCGATCGCGAGGTCACGCGCCAGGTGAGCGCGACCCTCTCGAACGAGCGCCAGCAGATCGTGGGGGAGCACGCGCGTTCCATGGAGACGCTCTCGGCCTCGATCGCGCACGAGATCCGCAACCCGATCACGGCGGCGAAGAGCCTGGTCCAGCAGATGGAAGAGGACCCCACCGCGGCCGAGAACGTCGAGTACGCGCGGGTGGCGCTCGAGGAGCTGCACCGGGTCGAGCGCTCCGTATCGCACCTGCTGCGCTTCGCGCGGGAAGAAGAGATGGGCGTCGGCGACGTGCGCATGGCGGACGTCATCGATTCCGCGCTGGAGACCTTCCGCGAGCGCATCGCGCGGGGCGGGATCGAACTGGTGCGCCGGCAGGACGGCGAGGGCGCGTTGCGCGGCGACGCGGAGCAGCTCCGGCGCGTGATCATCAACCTGATCGGCAATGCCATCGACGCGCTGGACGAGAGCGGGACAAAGGGTCCGCGCATCGAGCTCGCGATGGGCGAGAACCTGGCGGGGACGGAGGTCTGGGTGCGCGTCAAGGACAACGGCCCCGGCATCGACCGCGAGGCGCTCCAGAAGCTGTTCAGTCCGTTCTTCACGTCGAAGCCCAACGGCACGGGCCTGGGCCTCGCGATCTCCAAGAAGCTGATCGACGCCCACCACGGCACGCTCGAGGTGGGCTCGCAGCCGGGGGCCGGCGCGGAGTTCCTGGTGACGCTTCCCAAGCTGCGCCCAGGAGGCCTGCTCCCGTGAAGGCCCGCATCCTGATCGTCGAGGACGAGCGCGCGATCCAGCTGGCGCTCTCCGGGCTGCTGCGGCGCGAGGGCTACGAGGTCGAGGTCGCCATCTCGGGCGAGGAGGCCCTCGACCAGCTCGCGGCGGTCCCCTGCGACCTGGTGCTCACCGATCTCGCGCTCGGGCGCGGCGCCTCCGGGATGGACGTGCTCAAGAGCGCGAAGCGGCTGCGTCCCGAGACCGTGGTGGTGATGATCACGGCGCACGGCTCAGAAAAAATTGCCGTCGAGGCCATGAAGAACGGCGCCGAGGACTACGTGCCCAAGCCCTTCGACAACGACGAGATCCGCCTCGTCGTGCAGCGGGCGCTGGAGCGCACTCGCCTCCAGCGCGAGAACCGCCTGCTGCTCGAGCAGGTGCAGAAGCAGTACGGCTTCGAGAACCTGATCGGCTCCGGGCCTGCGATGCAGCGCGTCTTCGCGACGCTTCAAAAAGTCGCGGAGACCGACCTGACCGTACTTGTGCGCGGCGAGAGCGGCACCGGCAAGGAGCTGGTGGCGCAGGCGCTGCATAACCTGAGCCCGCGCCGGGGGCGCCCGTTCGTCGCGGTGAACTGCGCCGCGATCAGCCGCGAGCTGGTCGAGAGCGAGCTGTTCGGACACGAGAAGGGCGCCTTCACGGGCGCCGACGCGCGCCGCCAGGGACGCTTCGAGGCGGCGGACGGCGGCAGCATCCTGCTCGACGAGATCGGCGACATGGCGCCGGAGACGCAGGCGAAAGTGTTGCGCGTGCTGCAAGAGCGCTCCTTCGAACGGGTGGGCGGCAGCAAGCCGATCGACGTCGACGTGCGCGTGATCGCCGCCACCCACCGCAACCTCGAGCAAGAGGTCGGCAAGCAGCGCTTTCGCGAGGATCTCTACTATCGCTTGAAGGTCGTGACCCTCGAGCTGCCCCCGCTGCGCGATCGCCCCGAGGACATCCCGGCGCTCTCGCAGCGATTCCTCGAACGCGTGACCACGCGGCTCGGGCTCGAGAAGCGGCAGCTCGGCGACGCGGCGCTGGCGCGCCTGGTCCGCCACCGCTGGCCCGGCAACGTGCGCGAGCTCGCGAACGTGATCGAGCAGGCCGCCGTGCTGGCGCCCGCCCCCGTGATCGAGGAAGCCGACCTGAAGCTCGGTGGCGACCTCGGCAGCGTGGGTGGCGCGGCCGAACCGGAATTGGCGGGCCTCAGTTTCGCCTCCGCCAAGCGGAGCGCCGTCGAGCGTTTCGAGCGCCGCTACCTGCTCGACGCACTGCGCCGGAGCGGCGGGAACATCTCCCGCGCCGCCGAGGCGATGGGCATGGTTCGCCAGAGCCTGCAGCAGAAGATCCGGGAGCTCGGTCTTCGCGATGAAGACTGGACCCACGACGACCACGAGAAGGAGAACGAATGAGCGCGGAACGATCACGGGGACTCTTGGGGCGGCTCTTCAATCTGATCCGCGGCGTCTTCGCCGTCTGGATCCGCGACGGCGAGGAGCAGAACCCGCGCGCCGTCTACGAATCGGCCATCCACGAACGGACCCGGCAGTACCACGAGCTGAAGGAGGCGGTCGCCGGGATCCTCTACATGCGCAACAAGCTCGAAGCGGAGATCAGCGAGCGGCGCGCCGAGATCGCGCGCCTGCACGACGACGTGCGGCGCGCCGTGCGCAACGGCCGCGACGAGATCGCGGTCACGCTGATCGCCCAGAAGCAGGCGCTGCTGGAGGATCTCGAGCGCAGCGAACGCGAGCTCGCGGGCGTGCGCGCCGAGGCCGAGGACGCCAAGCACAATCTCGTGCGCTTCCGCGAGGAGATCCGCGGGCTGGTGCGCGAGAAGGGCCGCATGCTCGCGACCCTCGCGAACGCCCAGGCGCGGCGCCGGATCCAGCAGGCGCTCGAGGGCCTCTCGGTGGATGCCGAGATGCGCGCGCTCGAGGGCGTGCGCGAGCACATCGCCAAGGTCGCGACCGAGGGCGAGCTCGAGCGCGAGATCGGCGAGGACGAGGGCCTGCGCCAGCGGCTGCGCGCGATCCGAGACGACGCGCGCACCGAGACCGCGCGCCGCGAGCTGGAGGAGCTGAAGCGCCAGTACCGACCGCAGGCGCTGGCCGAGACGAACGCCGCGGCCGCCGCGATGCCGGCCGGCATTGGGCAGCGTGCGGTGCCGGTTCCCGTGAGCTGACGCCGCGCCGTGATCCGGGTCCCGGTCGACGCAGACACCGACGAACGGGCGATCCAGGCAGCGCTCGGGCCTGGGCTGACGCGGCTGGTTCACGCACGGGAAGCCCACGACGCCGGCGTTCCTCTCCATAACGCACCTACTCGGACGTAAGATTGTATGCGCGCTTGAACGGACTATCCGTACCGCCCATGCGATTCCGCGAGCTATGGCTGGCCCTCACTCTCGTCGCGACGTGCGTGCTCCTGCTCGTCTGGCTCGGCTCGGGCGGCTGGCCCGGAGCGCCGCACCCGTGCATCGCTCTTGGAGACTGCTACTGCGAGGCGCCGCGAGCGGGCCTCGTCGCGCAGCCCGCGAACACCTGGTCGGCCGTTCCGGGAACGCTCCTCCACCTCTGGCTGGCGTGGCACGTCGGCTGGATCCGTCGGCGCGGCGAGCCTCCGCTTCCATTGAACCCGATGGGCTCCACCCGGTTTTTCCCGGCGCTCTACGCGCTCATCGTCGTGTTCCCGGCCGCGACGTTCTTCCATGCGTCGCTGACCGACTGGGGCGGCAAGGTCGACATCGCGCAGATGTACCTCTTCAGCGACTTCTGGATCGCGTACAACTTGACGCGGCTCTACGACCTGTCCCGCGCGCGCTTCCTCGCGCTGTACCTCGCTGCGACGGCGCTGCTGTTGATTCCGCGCTTGGGCTTCAGCGCTCTCGGCATCGACATCTTCGTCGTGCTCGTCGGCGGAGTGATCTTCACGGAGCTCATGATCGCCTTCCCGAAGGCGTTCCGTTGGCTCGGGTCGCGGCGCGAGCTGACGGTGCGGCACGGTTGGCTCTGGGCCGCGCTCGCTCTCTACGTTCCCGCGTTGGCGGTCTGGCAGCTAGCCGGGCAGTCGGGGACAAGGTTCTGCGATCCACAGTCGCTTCTGCAAGGGCACGCGCTCTGGCACGTGCTCACGGCGATCAACCCCGTGCTGATCTACTTCTACTTCCTGAAGGGCGATCGAACCGGGCTCCGCGACACCGAGGAACGTCTGAGGCGCCTCTGAACCCGGGGAGTTACCTGCCGCGCGGCCGCTGACCGCGGGGGCTGCGCTCGCTACGCCGCCCTGCCGCTCGCGATGTCGACGGCTAGGACGAGCGCGTCCGCCAATGTTCTGCAGTCGTACGTCGACAGGCCGCCGTCGCTTGCGCTCTTGTTCCAGCGCCGCGCATCGGGCCCCCTTCCCAGGTCGGGAGGGCTGTCTCGAGCGCGGAGAACTTGACATGACGCCCCGACCCGGACGCAAGATCGCGGCTTGAACGGGCTATCCGTCGCAGGCACCTCGGCTGCCGCCAGTGTCCCTGACGAGTGCCGCCGAGTGCCTTGATCCAGGTCAACGCCGGACGCAAAATGCCGGCTTGAAGCGACGATCCGCGACGTACGCAAACAGGAGGAGAGCCATGCTCGGCCGGATCCTCAAGGTGCTCGGGACTCTCGTCGTCCTGCTGGTGGTCGCAGTCGGTGCGCTCTTCATCGGCGCCCGCTTTCACGACGGCCCGCTGGCGCCGATTCCCGGCGGGCCGCTGGTCGCGGGGGAGCTGGTCTCCGGGCCTGTGACGGACTGGAGCTTCGCCGCGGCCGTCCCCGAGATCGAGCTGCAGCTCGCCTACGAAGACAGCTCGCGAACCACCTGGATCCTGGTGAACGGGGGCGCCGCGTTCATCCCGGCCAGCTTGAGCTTCCCGCCCGGCAAGCGCTGGCACAAGGCGGCGGACCAGAACGGCGCGGCGATCGTCCGCATCCAGGGCAAGCGCTACCCCGTGACGCTGAAGCGCGTGCAGGATCCGGCGCTCGAAGAGAACCTCGAGAAGACCGTCGTCGGCAAGTACCAGAACGTGCCGAGTGGCGAGGGCGGTGCCTGGTCCTTCAAGCTCGAGCCGCGCGCCGGCTGATCACGAGAAGCGCCGACGAGACGCTCATACATCCTATAGGAGACGCAACCACGAACTGAGCCCCCGGCTCAAGCCCCGCTGTGGGCCCACCGATGCATGCTCCCGGAGCCGCAGCTCTGCCTGCGAGGTGCGTGCGGCGACGAGGGGTTTCGCGCATGGCCATGCGACCGATCGCCTGGCGGCGTCTGGTGCTCGGTGCGCCGGCGGCGGAGGCGCCCGCCCGCATGCCGCAGGCGGAGCTCGACGCTGCCGAGGCCGACGTCGCGCGCATCGAACAGGGCGTCGAAATGAACGGCCGCCTCGTCGTCGAGCGGCCGCTCCGCATCGAGGGAGAGTTCCGCGGCGAGCTCGAGAGCGCGAGCAGCGTCTTCGTCTCCGAGACCGGGGCCGTGGAGGCGCCGATCCGGGCGCGCAGTGTGGAGATCCGCGGCGCGGTAGTCGGGGACGTGGTGGCCCGCGGGAGGTCGTGATCCACGCGACCGGCCGCCTGCACGGCGACGTCGAAGCGCCCTCGCTCGTCGTCGCGCGCGGCGCCTACTTCAACGGCCGCATCCGCATGTACCGGCCCGAGCGCAGCCTACAGACGGACGCGCCGGCCTCCCGAGACAGCGTCGAGCCGCAGCCGCGCATCGGGGCCCCTTTCCGCGCTGACCTGGGCGCTCTCTGCCCGAGAGAGTCGACGTAACGCCCCGACCCGACATTTCTACTTGGGAGAACACCCGACATCTCTAAATGGGTTTGACAAAGATCGCGGCTTGAACGGGCTATCCGTAAGGCGCCGCGGCCCTTGCTACCCTCCCTGCCCATGGGCGAGTTCCGCGCGCTGCTCCGAGAGACCGACCCCGACGTCTTCGACGCCATCGCCGGCGAGGAATTCCGCCAGAGGAAGGGCGTCGAGCTCATCCCGTCGGAGAACTACACCTACCCCGAGGTGCTGATTGCCCTCGGCTCGGTGCTCACCAACAAGTACGCCGAGGGCTACCCCGGCCGCCGCTACTACGGCGGCCAGGAATTCACCGACGCCGTCGAGAACCTCGCCCGCGAGCGCGCCAAGCAGCTCTTCCGCTGCGAGCACGCCAACGTCCAGCCCTTGTCGGGCTCGCCTATGAACCAGGCCGTCTACCTCGCTTACATGAAGCCCGGCGACACCATCCTCGGCATGGACCTCTCCCACGGCGGCCACCTGACGCACGGCTCCCCCGTCTCCCACATGGGCAAGATCTTCAACTTCATCCGCTACAAGACGTTCCCCGACGAGCAGGGCCGCATCGACTTCGCCGCCCTCAGAAAGACCGCCCTCGAGTCGCGCCCCAAGATCCTCCTGTGCGGCTACACCAGCTACCCGCGCGACTACGACTACGCCGAGTTCCAGCGCATCGCCGACGAGGTCGGCGCCATCACCATGGCCGACATCTCCCATATCGGCGGCCTCATCGCCGCCGGCGTCATGCGCAACCCCTTCGACGACGGCTTCGACATCGTGACGACGACGACGCACAAGAGCCTGCGCGGCCCGCGCGGCGGCATGATCCTCTGCAAGCAGAAGTTCGCGGCGGACATCGACAAGTCCGTCTTCCCGGGCCTCCAGGGCGGCCCCCACATGAACGTCATCGCCGGCGTCGCCATCACCCTCGGCAAGGCCCTCCAGCCCGACTTCAAGGCCTACGGCGCCCAGGTCCTGAAGAACGCAAAGGCCCTCGCCAAGGGCTTGATGGACCGCGGCGGCAAGCTCGTCACCGGCGGCACCGACAACCACATGATGGTCCTCGACACCGTGAAGAGCTACGGCATCGACGGCAAGGTGGCGGAAGCCGTGCTCGACAAGGTCTCCATCACCACCAACAAGCAGATCATCCCCGACGACCCCAACCCGCCGCTGCGGCCGAGCGGGATCCGGATCGGCACGCCTGCCGCGACGACGCGCGGGATGACGGAAGCGGACATGGGGAAGCTTGCGGGGTGGATGGTGGACGCGCTCCAGAAGCGCGACGACATGGCGGCGCTCGACCGGCTGCGCGCGGAAGTCGAAACGTTCTGCGGCCGCTTCCCGGTACCCGGGCTCTAGCGCTCCTTCTGGGACAGCGCCGGCGACGGCACGGGGATGGTCCTACCTCCTCCGGAGACCCCATGCCCCTCTCGATGCACTCGGCAAGCGTTCCGCGCATCGGCCCCCTTCCCGGGTCGGGAGGGCTGTCTCGAGCGCGGAGAACTTGACATGACACCCCGACCCGGACGTAAGATCGCGGCTTGAACGGGGTATCCGTCGAGGAGGTCGAGCCGTGACCCTGGCCTACGACCCGTTCCTGCCCGAGTTCCGCCGCGACCCCTATCCCCACTTCCGCGAGCTGCGCGACCGCGCGCCTGTGCACCTCGCTCCGGCGGCGAACGTCTGGTGTGTGTCGCGCTACGACGACGTGCAGGCGGTGCTCAAGCGCGACGACGTGTTCTCGTCGCGCGCCATGTTCATGATGCTCATGAACAACGGGCAGGACACGATGCCGGCGCTCTCGTGGAAGGTGGTGCGGTTCATCGCGCTCATGTTCTTGCGCGCGCGCATCAACCCCTTCACGTTCGCCACCGCGCGGAACCTGATCGCCGAGGACGGCGAGCGCCACACCGGATTGCGCGCGCTCGTGAATCGCGGCTTCACGCCGCGGCGGATCGCGTCGTGGGAGAAGCGGGCGCACGAGATCGTGGAGGCGTGCCTGGAGAAGCTCCGGCGACACGGGCGCCTGGAGCTCGTCGGTGACCTCGCGATCCCGCTCCCGGTCACGATCATCGCGGAGATGCTCGGCGTGGAGCCCGAGCGCCAGCGCGACTTCAAACGCTGGTCCGACGCGATCATCCACAACGCCACCGGGCCCGGACGCGCTACGCCCTACTCGCTCGACTTCAACCGCGCGCTCACGCAGATGATCGCGTACACGAAGCGCGTCGCGCGCGAGAGGCGGCGCGCACCGACCGACGATCTGATCAGCGTGCTCGTCGCCAACCAGGAGGGCGAGGTCGGGCTCAGCGACCGCGAGGTGGTGCAGTTCGTGGCGCTGCTGCTCGTCGCGGGGAACGAGACCACCACGAACCTGATCGGCAACGCCGTGCGCGCGCTGTTGCGCCACCCCGCGGTACTCGCGCGCGTGGCCGCCGATCCGGCTCTGGTGCCGCAGATCCTGGAGGAGACGCTGCGCTGGGATCCGCCGGTCCAGCTCGTCTTCCGCAAGGCGCTCGCGGATGTGGAGGTCGCGGGCACGCAGATCCCGAAGGACGCGATCGTGGCAGCGCTGATCGGCTCGGCCAACCGCGACGAGCGGCGCTTCCCCGACCCCGACCGCTTCGACCTCGAGCGCGACACGCAGGGGCACATCGCCTTCGGCTTCGGCAAGCACTTCTGCCTCGGCGCGTCGCTCGCGCGGCTCGAGGCGCGGGTTGCGCTCGAGGCGCTGGCGCCTCACCTGCCCCGGCTGCGCGCGGCAAAGGACCCCGAGCTGGTGGACTCGTTCCTGGTGCGTGGACCGCAGCGGCTGGAGCTCACGCCGGCGTAGAATCGAGCCACCTCTCGAGAGGAGGGCTTCGATGGTCACCGGAAGCAGATCTTCACCGCGCACGCCGCCTTCCGCTGGCTCCAGGGCAAGGAGCAGGCGAAGGACGACTGGCTCCCCGGCGCGCAGTTCTTCGGCAACACCTTCTGCCGCCAGTGCGGCTCGCCGGTGCCGCGCGTCTTCTCGCAGGCGCCGATGGTCCTGATCCCGGCCGGCGGCCTCGACGACGATCCGGTCGCGCGCCCGATGGCCAACGTATACGTCGGCTCGAAGGCGCCTTGGTACGAGATCTCCGACGGCCTGCCGCAGTTCGCCGAGATGCCGCCATCGTGAGACTCAGGCCCGGCGGCGCCAGGCGGAGCGGCCGAGCGCGACGAGGAACATCACGGTCTTGCCAGCGGCGTGGGGCGAGAAGAAGTCGATCACCTCGCCGTCCAAGAAGGTGAGACCGGTCCGCGCATCGGCCCCCTTCCCGGGTCGGGAGGGCTGTCTCGAGCGCGGAGAACTTGACATGACGCCCCGCCCCGGACGTAAGATCGCGGCTTGAACGGGCGATCTGTCGCTTCCGAAAGTAGCTCCGGGGCCCCTACGGGCTGCTGGGGCGTCGACTACTTCGCCTACCACGACCGTAACGGAGTCTTCGATCCGGTCCTGGGCCGTTACCTCCCCGAGCTGGAGGCCGCCCTGGCGCGGTCTCGCGGGGGGCCGGGGATGCCGCCGTGATCGAGGTTTCCGTCGACGGTGAGTTCGATGAAGCCTCAGCCGAGCTCGCCGATCTCGTCGGCCTCCAGCTCGGGGGCTCCCGCGCCCCGCTGTTCCTGATCCGAACCTGGACGGGCGAAGTCGGCAACCACCGCAGTCTGGCCCGCCACCTGGGACCCGACCAGCCGATCTACTCGTTCGCGCCCCCGCGCGGGACCCAGCCCGAGGACTTCCCCAGGGACGCGCAGGCCTGGGCGGAGCTGGTGCTGTCGCGATTGCTCGAGGTTCCGCATGCGGGACCCTATCGGATCGGCGGCTGGTCGTTCGGGGGCGTGATCGCGCTGGAGGCGGCCGAGCGGCTGCTCCAGAGCGGCCGTCTGGTCGAGCTGCTGGTGATGATCGACACCCGTCTGCCCAAGCAGTGGCCGGTGAGGCGCCGCGGCAGCAAGCGGCGCAGCTCGTTCCACAAGAGTGTCAGGAGACTCGACCGGTTCCTCGAGCTCCGCAGCGCGCGCGAGCGGCTCGCCTATCTGCGCCGGCGCACTGCGCGCCGCGGCGAGAAGCTCGCGCGCCGCTGGACGCGGCTGCGGGAGCGTCTGGGGTGGCAAAGAGAGCCCGTGACGCCCCGCGACGATGGCGGCGCTCCCGAGGACCTCAGCCACGCGACCATGACCGGTCAGCGGATGCCACAGCTCAAGCGTGCGATCTGGGTGGCGTACCTCAAGTACCGGCCGGGGGGGTCGGCGCTCCGGGTGGTGCAGCTCCGCACCGCCGAATCGCAGACGGCCGCGGGGGACGCCAGCCTCGGCTGGGGGCCGTGGCTCACCGGCGACTTCGAGTGCACGCTGGTTCCCGGCGATCACTCCACGATCTTCAATGAGCCCTTCGTCACCGTGCTGGCCCAGCAGCTCGCGGCGGCGCTGGAGCGGGCGTCGGCCAAGCCCGCGCTCGTGCCCTCGCGCCCTCCGAAGACGCTTCCGGCCTGAGTGAACTCCGCTCGCCTTCGGCCGGCCTGAATGAACTCCGCTCGGCTTCGCCTCGCTGCGCGCTTCACTTGCGCGCGCTTCGGTTGTCAGAACCCTTCGGTGCGGTGGTCGATCGACCACATCACGCCGGGCAGGAAGCGCCGCAGCCAGTAGCCCGCCTTCGTCTGCCACCTGGCGAAAACGAAGAGCTGGTCCCGGCCGATCGCCCGCTCGATCGCGTCGATCACGGATTCGGGGCTCTGCGGTTTGGGACCCGTCTCCAGGATCCTGGGCTTCGAGAGCCCCTGTGCGCGCAGCGGCGTGTCGACGCCGCCGGGACACACGCAGAGGATCTGCACGCCCTTGCCGCGGTTCTCGTGATGGAGCACTTCGGTGAACGCCACCGACGCGAACTTCGAGGCGTTGTAGGCGCCGAAGTGGAGATTCGGAATCCAGCCAGCGATCGAAGCGAAGTTGATCAGCACGCCGCGCCCGCGCGCGAGCATCGCAGGCAGCACGGCGAGGCTGACGTTCACGAGGCCGCCGTAGTTGTTCTGCATCACGCGGTGGATCTCGTTGACGTCCTGGTCGAGGAGCAGACTGGTCGGCTGGACCGCGGCGCCGCTATAGACGCGCTCGATCGGGCCGAGCTGGGACTCGATCTCCTTGACGGCCAGCGCCACCGCCTCCGTGTCGGTGACGTCGAGCCACCGCACGTGGATCCCGGGCCGGCCTTCCGCCGTCTCCGCGAGCCCCGCCTCGTTCACGTCGACCGCGGCCACGATGCCGCCCGCGGCCGCCCAGCGCCGCGCCGCGGCGCGCCCGATGCCGCTCGCCGCGCCCACCACGAAACAAACCCCACCTGCCGGCTGCATGGCCCTCCCAATGCCGGCGCAGTCTAGCAAGCGCGCGCAAGCGAAGCGCGCAGCGAGCCGCAGGCGAGCGGAGTTCATAAGACCGGAAGCGCGCAGCAAACTATCGGGTCCCGGCGCGGGGCGGCCCGCGCCACCCGGCCTTCGCTCGGCTTCGCCTCGCTGCGCGGCCGCCTTGGAAGGCGGCCTTGCATTCTTCCTCGTCGGGCTCCGCGTTCGTGGCGAGTCCGGCAAGCGCGCGAAGCGCGCGCGCAGCGAGGCGAAGCCGAGCGAAGTTCACCAAGGCCGGCCGAGCGGAGTTCACCCAGGCCGGCTTCTTCCTTCAGCTGTAGCGGGCGCCCTCGCCTTTGGACCTGCCGGGCGCCTTGGCGGCCTCGCGCAGGTCGGCGAGGAAGGCATCGGCGATGCGTGCGTGCATCGGAGACACCATCAGATGGAGCGCGTCGGGTCCCTTCTGGCGATCCAGGTGCCAACCCTTCTGGTCCATCCGGTCCCCGACCGCGAAGACGTCGAGCGCATCCGAGCCGAAGGCGAGCACGCTCATCGCGGGATCGCCGATCACCCGCAGGCACGAGATCGAGTCGATCCCGGCGCGCAGCTTGCGGGTGGTGTCGCGTACCTCGCGCGCAAGCCGCAGGTAGCCCTCCCGTCCCAGGTGATGGAGCACCGCCCAGGCCGCCGCGATCGGCGCAGAGGGCCGCGCCCCCGCCATCGCGAACGAGCCATAGGTTCCGCCCGGCCAGCGGTCCCACAGGAAGAGCTGGTGGCGATTCAAATCTGTCTTGTCCCGATGCAGGATCACAGAGGCGCCCTTGATGCAGTAGCCGTACTTGTGAACGTCGGCGGAGAGCGTGGAGACGCCTGGAACGCGGAAGTCGAAGGGCGGAATCGGCTCGCCGAGCCCTTCCAGGAAGGGCAGCAGGAACCCGCCCAGACAGGCATCGGTGTGGAAGGCGATTCCCCGCGCGGCCGCCAGGGCCGCCAGCTCCGGGATCGGGTCGATCACGCCGAACGGATAGTTCGGCGCCGAGCCGACCACCAGAGCCGTGTTCTCGCCGATCAGCTTCTCGGCCGCCGACACGTCCGCGCGGAAGTCGGGGCGCAGCGGCACCTGCCGCAGCTCGAGTCCGAGGTAGTGCGCGGCCTTCGCGAAGGCCGGGTGAGCGGAGAAGGGCGCCACCAGCTCGGGCTTGCTGACGCCGCGCTCCGAGCGGGCTCGCTCGCGCGCCGTCTTCACCGCCATCAGGATGCTCTCGGTGCCGCCCGAGGTCATGGCGCCGCCCGCCTCGGGGCCCGCGTGGAGCAGGTCGGCCGCCAGCGCGACCACGTCGTCCTCCATCTGGCGCAGGCTGGGAAAGCGGAAGGGGTTGAGGGCGTTCTCGAACAGGTAGAGCTCGGCGGCGTCGCGCAGCACCGCGTCCACCTCCTCGCCCGCCGGGTAGACGAGGCTGAAGGTTCGCCCACCGCGCCAGTCGGCGTCGGCGCGCTTGCGCTCGCGCATGCGCGCGAGCAGCTCGTCCTTCGGGATGCCTTTCTCGGGAAACGCCAATGCGGGTCTCCTTCTTCGGAGTCAGGGGGCGAGCGTGATCCGGCGCAGCTTCATCGCCTGCTCGACTTCCGCCGCGATCGACTCCTGGCAGGTGAGCAGGAAGATCTGGCGACCCCGTGAGATCTCGGCGAGCAGCTCGTATACCTCCGGGCGTCGCGCGTCGTCCATCCGCAGCAGCGCGTCATCGAGCAGAAGCGGGAGACGCTCGCGGCCCTCGTCGAGATGGTCGAGCAGGCCCAGGCGCAAACACAGGAAGATCTGATCGAGCGTGCCGCGGCTGAGGGGAGGTGCAACCCGCACTGGCTCAGCGTGCCCGCTGCCGGAGACGAAGAGTCCCCCCTCGGCGCCCTCCTCGAAGTCGAGGCGGCGCCAGCGTCCGTGGGTCACGCGTTCGAGGTAGTCGCTCGCGCGCAGCAGCACGGGGGGCTGGTGCTCTTCGCGGAAGCGGCGCTCGGCGTGGCCGAGGATCGACTCGAGCAGCGCGAGGCGGTCGCGCTCGCGCCGCAGCGTGGCGAGCCGCTCCTCCCCTTCGCGCACGCGGTCGGCGACGCGGGCCTGGCGGCCGCCGGGGTCGCTGCGCAGGAGGTTTGCGATCTCGCCCAGACGCGTGTTGGTCTCCGCCAGCTCACGGGCGCAGTCGGCGCGTTCGCGCTCGCGCGAGGCGGTCGCTTCCGGAGTCCATTCCGCGCCGATCGGGTCGCGCTGCGCGCTCACGCGGGCGTCGTATCGGAATGCTGCGAAGCGCGGGTCTCGCTGTAGCTCGGTTTCCCGGCGGCGCAGGAACTCCACTTCCTCGAGGCGCTCTTTCACGCGCGCCCAGGCGTGCGCCAGCGTCGGCGCGGACGGCTCGGCTGCTCGCAGCACCGTCTCGACGTGCTCGAGGTGATTGCGAGCGCGCTCGAGACTCGGGCGGGTTGCATCGAGTCGTTCCTTCGCGATCCCGCGCTCGGCGCGGTCCTGCTCGGCCCGCTTCTCCGTCGCCAGGGCCCGCCCGAGGGCCGCGGCGAGCCGCGCAGCGCACTGATCCGCGTCCCCTTCGGTTTCGAGCCCGAGGCGGCGGCAAAGGTCGGCGACGCGCCTGGTTCGTTCGCGAAGGTTCGCCTCGGCAGCGTCGGCGAGGGAAGTCTCGCCTCGAGCGCGCGCCAGCGTCGTGCGCGCGGCGGCGATGCGCTCGACGAAGCGCGCGAGCTCCGAGGGGCGCGCGAGCAGCTCGGGCGACGGCGGGAGATCGGCGAACCATCGGGTCAGCGCCGCCGGCGCCTCCGGAGCTCCACGCCGCAGATGCGCGAGCCAGGCCGTGCAAGCCACCAGCGCAGCCACGACCACGGCGGCGAGCGCAAGGTTGCGCGAAACGTCACCGAGCCAGGGCGCGATCAGCAGGGCGAGCGCGGCGAGCGCGACGCACGCGCCGACCGCGAGCAGCGCCGAGGGCGGCAGGTGCGGCGGCGCCGAGGCCGCGTGGCGCTCGGTCGCGGCCACCCAGTTCGCGTGCGCCGCGCGCAGCGTCTCGAGCGGGACGGCCTTCACGGCCTCGAGCTCGGTCTCTCCCGGAGCGCGCGCGAGGACGCTCGCGAGCTCGCGGCGCGCCTCCTCTCGCAGCGCCGTCGCGGTCGCGCGGCGCTCGGCGCACTGCTTCGCGTCTCCGCGGACCTCGGCGGCGATCGCCTGCGCCAGGCCGATGTCCGATGCGGCGTCGAGCAGCGAGCGCTCGGGCTGTTCGAGCGCGTCGACCGCGCGAAGCAGCCGCGCCTCGGGCTCCCGCGCAGCATTCTTGAGCTCCTCGATCTCGCTCGCGAGCGCGACCGGGTCGGCGAGCGGCAGCTCGCCGAGCGGGGAGAGATCGATGGGGGCGCCGAGGGCGCTCCGCCGTCGCGCCAGATCAAAGAGATCACGGAGGAAGGGAGCCTCCTCGTGAGCGCGGTCGAGGTCGACACGCCGTGCGCCGAGCCGGGCGAGCCGCTCCTCCAGCTGGGCCTGTTCCGCGAGCGCCTCGCGCAGACCCCGCTCCTCCTGGGCCGCCTCGCTGGCCTGGAGACGGAGCTTCGCGAGCTCGTCGCTCAATCGTTTGGCCTCGGGATTGCCGACCCGACTCGGGCGCCAGAGCGCCTGATGGGCCTTCCGCAGCTCCAGGAGCAGCACTCCGACGGGACGCAAGCCAAGCGCCGCGGCCTGCGGGAGCAGCAGATCGTCGACGTGCGCCTGCGCGCCCGAGTCGAGCGCGGCGAGCTGCGCGAGCTCGAGCGAGTAGACGCTGCGAAACACCTGGCGCGGGATTCCGCTCACGCAGTCGAGCGGCAGGTTCCCCTGGCGCGTTCCCTCGAAGCGGGCGCCGCCCTCAGCGACGCGCAGTCGGCCGCGTGCCTGGAGCTCGCGCTCGACGCGCAGCGTCCCCCCCGTGTCTCGCTCGAGCTCCGCTTCCAGCTTGAGGTCGCCTCGCGCGCCGCCGTCCCACTGCGCCAGCGGGTGCGCATCGCGATCCGCGGGATCGAAGCCATAGAGGATGGTTTCGAGGGCGCTGCGGAAGGTGGACTTGCCCGACTCGTTCGAGCCGAAGACGAGCGCCGCGTCGACCGACAGATCGAGCGGAGCGCCCCGCAGCACGCCGAAGACGTGCGCATGCAGGCTTCGGAACCTCACGCGCCCTCTCGCTCGACCGCGCGGAGCAGAAGCTCGTCGGGAAGCCCCTCGAGCAGCTGCCGCAGGTAGGCGAATCGCGCCTCGCCCTCGCCGGCCGGGTGCGCGAGCTCGGCGGGGACGAGCGCGGCGAGCAGCGCGTCGTCGGCGCGCGCGTGGTCGATCAGCTCGAGTGCCGTGGCGACGACGTTCGGCGAGGCCCGCAGCCGGGCGTGGTCGATGGGCAGCGAGGTCTTCTCGGCGCGGAGCTCCAGCTCGAGCGCGCCGCTGCGAATCGCTACGTCTTCCGCGAGCGACGCGAGCGACAGCTCCGACCGCAGCTCGCTGGCGAGCGGCGTCTCGCCTTCCAGCTCGAGGCGCAGCGCGAGCTGTTCGCCCGGCGACCGCGGCAACGCCTGGATCCGGCGCGCGAGATCGCCCGCGAGCGAATCGATCGAGGCGGCGGCCGATAGGTCGCGCACGGGAACGCGCTCCCAGCGCACCGGCGCGAAAGGCACGAAGCGCGGCTCGGCGCTTCCGCCCGGGAACGCCTCGACGACCAGGCCTCCCTTCTCGCCCGTCTCCCCGACGTGTCGGCCCTGGAGGTTCCCGGCGTAGTACACCGGCAATCCCGCGACGGCCTGCTGGCGCAGGTGGATGTGGCCGAGTGCCCAGTATGAGTAAGGCAGTCGCTCGTAGTCCGAGCGGGTCGAGGGGGCGTAGCGATCGTGGTCGGCCGCCGACTTCGCGCTCTCGACGCTCGTGTGCAGGAGTCCCACCACCGGCAGCGGGCCCCCGACCAGCGGAAATCTCGCGGCGAGGTTTGCGGCCTCCTGACCGCTCTCATGTCCGGCGCCGACCACCACGCCGATGGGCGCGCCCTCGCGGTTCGTCACCTGGAGCACGCGCGGCTCCCCGGCGCGGAAGAAATGCACGCGCTCGCCCTCGACACCGAGATCGGCGGTGCGAAAGCCCGAGCCGCCCGGATCGTGATTGCCGCAGGCGGCGAGGAACCAGATGCCAGCCTGCGCCAGTCGCGCGAGTTGGCTCGCGAAGAAGAGCTCCGTGCGGACCGAGAGGATCTCGTCGTCGAAGAGATCGCCGGCGGCGAGCAGCGCGTCGAGTTGGTTCTCGATCGCATGGTCGACGGCCCGCGCGAACGCCTCGTGCGTCGCCCGGCGCAGGCGCTCCCGCGTGTCGGGGCGGCCCCCGAAGCGCGTCTCGAGGTGCAGATCCGCGAGGTGCAGGAAGCGGAAGCTCATGCACCTCGCAGTTTACCGAGTCCCGCTAGCCCCGATCCGACATTCCGGTAGCGAGCGGGGGGATGCGGCGGGGGGTGGGCTGCGGCGAATGGCTCGCCGGTTCTCTTCTCGCGAGCGTGTGCCAGAACTCACGTCTGTGGCGTCGAGGAAGGGAGCGCCCTGCGCGGGCC
>Ga0184637_10000984_pt1 | contig 19973 bp, 22 predicted proteins | sample PLM3_127_b2_FD_133143 | JGI IMG/M metagenome (GOLD analysis project Ga0184637, IMG submission 133143) | Groundwater sediment microbial communities from an aquifer in East River, Colorado, USA - PLM3_127_b2 | ecosystem: Environmental > Terrestrial > Soil > Riparian zone | place: USA: East River... | reverse complement strand
GGTCCTGACGCCGGACGCGTACGCGAAGCTCGAGGCCACGAACGGGAAGCTGCTCTCAGGCTCGCGGGCGCTGATCGAGCGCTTTGGGTTGCCCTGCTACCCGGAGGTCATGGGCGCGAAGGGCTGCGTGATCTTCTCCTCCGAGCCGCTGCGCGAGTACCGCGACTATCTGCAGAAGGTGGACGGCGAGCTGGCCACGCTGGCGTGGCTGTACCACATGAACCACGGGATTTTCATGACCCCCGGCGTGGAGGAGGAGTGGACGCTGTCGATCGCCCACTCCGACGACGACGTCACGCGCTATCTCGACGCCTTCGAGAGCTTCGCGCGCGACGTCACCGCCTGACGGCGGATATCACGACCGGGGGACCTAGAGCGCGGCCCGCGCCGCCTCGAGGTCGTCGGTGGCGACGACCAGCTTCACGTCTCCGAAGGTCGTGTAGGCAAGCTCGATGTTGACGCTCGCCTCCGCGAACCGCCGCGCCAGCTCGCCGAGCGTGCCCGGCTGGTCTTCGATGTCGACGACGAGCACCTCGCGCGCGTCCGCGACGCCCATCCCGGCCTCCTCGAGAGCCTCGCGCGCCACGCTCGCCTTCTCGTCCGCGACGAGTAGGTGGATGTAGCCCTTGCCCTCCCCCGTCAGCGCGCACATCCCGAGGACGTTCACCCCCGCGCGGCCGGTCGCCTCGCCGAGCCTGGCGAGCTCTCCCGGCTGGTCTTCGAGGATCACGGTCAGGTCAGTGGCCATCGCGCCGTCCCCATACATATCGCAATGGGCGCACTGGGTAGCCTGAGGTCGATGCCGAACCGGCTTGCCAAGGAGACGAGCCCCTACCTCCTGCAGCACAAGGACAACCCCGTCGAGTGGTACCCGTGGGGTGACGAGGCGCTGGAGCGGGCCCGGGCGCAGGACAAACCGATCCTGGTCTCGATCGGCTACTCCGCCTGCCACTGGTGCCACGTGATGGAGCGGGAGTCGTTCGAGGACCCCGGGACGGCCGCGTACATGAACGAGAACTTCGTGTGCGTGAAGGTCGACCGCGAGGAGCGACCGGACGTCGACGCGCTGTACATGGAGGCCGTGCAGGGAATGACCGGCCACGGGGGCTGGCCGCTGACCGCCTTCCTCGACCCCGAGGGGGTTCCCTTCTACGGCGGCACCTACTTCCCGCCCGAGCCGCGCATGGGGATGCCGAGCTTCCGCCAGGTGATGGAGGCAACCGTCGAGGCTTGGAGCACGCGCCGGGAGCAGATCAGGGCGGCGGCGCCCCGGACCCAGCACCAGCTCGGCGCCGTGGGGCGGATCGAGCCGTCGAAGGAGCTGCTCAGCGAGACGATCCTCGCCCAGGCGGTGCAGCGCCTGCGCGAGGGGGCCGACATGCGAAACGGCGGCTTCGGCGGCGCTCCGAAGTTCCCGCCCGCGTCGGCGCTGGAGCTTCTGCTCGCCCGGGGGGTGACCGACGCCGTCGAGGTGACCCTCGACGCGATGGCGGGCGGCGGGATCTACGACCAGATCGGCGGCGGCTTCGCGCGCTACTCGGTGGACGAGGTCTGGCTCGTCCCCCACTTCGAGAAGATGCTGTACGACAACGCTCTGCTGGCCCGCACCTACCTGCACGGCTGGCAGGTGCTGGGCCACGAGCGCTACCGGCGGGTCTGCGAGCAGACGCTGCAGTGGGCGCTGCGCGAGATGCGGGGCGCCGAGGGCGGATTCCAGTCAGCGCTCGACGCGGACTCCGAGGGCGAGGAGGGCCGCTTCTACGTCTGGACCCCGGACGAGATCCGCGACACCCTCGCCGCCGCGGGCCTCGGCGATCGCGCCGACGCGGTGATCTCCTACCTCGGCGTCACCGAGTCCGGCAACTTCGAGGGCCGCAACATCCTCCACCTCCCGGGCGGACCCGGCGGCGAGGCCCCGGAGGGCTTCGACGAGGCCCGCCGGGCCCTGTACTCGCGCCGCTCGCGGCGGGAGTGGCCGGGCCGCGACGACAAGAGCCTCGCCGCGTGGAACGCGCTGATGATCTCCGCGCTGGCGGAGGCTGGTGCGGTCCTGCCCTGCGCCGACTACCTCGACGCCGCGGTCGCATGCGCCGAGTTCGTCGAGCGTGACCTGCGCGACGAGCACGGCCGCCTGCTGCGCTCCTTCAAGGACGGCGAGGCACGGATCGGCGCCTACCTCGAGGACCACGCCTACCTGCTGGAGGCCCTGCTGACCCTGTACGAGGCGACGTTCGACGCGCGGTGGTTCGACGCCGCCCGAGCGACGGCCGACCAGATGATCGAGCTGTTCGGGGACCCCGAGCGGGGCGGGTTCTTCACCACGGCCGAGGACGGGGAGCGGCTGATCGCGCGCCGCAAGGACATCGACGATCACCCGATCCCCTCCGGGAACTCCTCCGCCGCGTACGGGCTGCTGCGCCTGGCCGCACTCACCGGCGAGCACGGATACGAGCGTCACGCCATGGGCGTCCTGCGGCTGCTGCACCAGGCCGCCGTCCGCCAGCCGCAGGCGCTCGCCCACCTGCTCCAGGCGCTGTCCTTCCACCTCTCGCCGACCAGGGAGGTCGCGCTCGTCTCACCGGCGGGTGACGGGGGGACGGAGGCACTCGCCGGCCTCGCCGCAGCCGTCCACTCGGCCCACCGGCCGAACCTCGTGCTCGCCGGCGGCCCCGAGGGCACCGAGCTGCCCGAGCTGATGCGCGAGCGCCGCGCAATAGACGGGCAGCCGGCCGCCTACGTGTGCGAGAACTTCGCCTGCAGGGCACCGGTCACCGAGCCCGAGGAGCTGGCCGCCGCGCTCGGAAACACCTAGATGGCCGAGGCGGCGCTGTGGGGAGCTGCGGGCGCGTCGTCGCTGCTGCTGGGCGCGGTGATCGGCCTCACCTTCTCGATCCCGCGGGGGGTGATCGGGCTGGTGCTCGGCTTCGGCGCGGGAACGCTGATCAGCGCCCTGACCTTCGAGCTCACCGAGGAGGCGTTCAAGCTCGGCGGTGCGGACGCCGTTGCGATCGGCCTCGCGCTCGGTGCGCTCGCCTACTTCGCCGGCGACTGGCTGATCGAGCGCCGCGGCGCACAGAATCGGCTGAGCTCGAGGGGCGAGCAGGCCGGTGGGTCGGCGACCGCGCTGCTGTTCGGTGCCGTGCTCGACGGGATCCCGGAGTCCGCGGTGATCGGGATCACCCTGCTCGAGGGGTCAACGGTCGGCATTCCGTTGCTCGCTGCGGTCTTCCTCTCGAACCTTCCCGAATCGCTCTCCTCGGCAACCGGGATGCGGATCGCCGGACACTCGACGCGCTACGTGCTCGGAGTGTGGACGATCGTCATGATCGTGGGCGGGATCGCGGCCGCGCTCGGCTTCGGCCTGCTCGACGGCGCGTCACCGAACACGATCGGCCTGATCCAGGCGTTTGCCGGCGGCGCCGTCCTGACCATGCTCGTCGACACGATGATCCCCGAGGCCATGGGGGACAAGCACAAGGCCGTCGGCCTCGTCACCGTGCTCGGCTTCGCCCTCGCGTACCTGCTGTCGACTCTGGAGTGAGCGGGGTCGTTGTAGCGGGGCCCTCCTGCGAGGGCCCCGCTACAGCGTTGGCGGGCGGACGGCCCGCCTGCGATAGATCAGAGGCCGTCTGGGCCGGGGCAGACCGCCATGATCGAGAACAGGCCTGCCGTGGGTGTCCCGCCAACTGCGTCGTAGCGGCCCACCTTGACCACGGCTCCGCCCAGATAGCGGATCGTGGCCTGACCGGCCACGTCCGCGGTTGGGTGGAGCGGAGTTGCGCCGACCGAGCAGTCCGCGACGCTCCGCGGGAAGGTGACGTCGCACTTGGTGTCCGCGGGGTCGCCAGCCTTGACCGCCGTGATCCCGCCGGTTTGGGCGGTGATGTCGCAACTGGCGCCGACCGGAACGGTCGCCGCCAGCACGTTCTCCGCTACGCCCGCGCTAGCCACCGACAGGCCCGGCGCCAGCTTGTTGACCTGCTTCTTGGCGATCTTCTTGGTCTGGCTCTTGCTGACGGCGCTCTGCACGTCCGACCCGGCAACCGCCGTGCCGGCCAGCGCCGCGACCAGCGCCACGACCGCAACAAGGATTGCCGGCGACGGACGCGCCCGCCTCATACGTATGAACATCTGGTCCCCTTCCTGTATAAGGATTGCCTTTCCGGCGGCATCCTAAGCCTCCGGGGCGCCGGCGCGCAGCGCGGCCCCGCTACAGGATCGAGAGGAAGTTCTCGATCTCCCAGGGAGTCACCTGGACGCGGTACTCCTCCCACTCCTGGCGCTTGATCTCGATGAAGCGGCGATATGTGTGCTCGCCGAGGGCCCGCAGCACCAGCTCGGACTCGGCGGCGATCTCGATCGCCTCCCCGAGCGTCTCGGGGAGCTGCTCGATGCCGCGCTGCTGGCGCTCCTCGGGCGTCAGGTGGTAGAGGTTCTGCTCCATCGGCTCGGGCAGCTCGTAGCCCTTCTCGATCCCCTCCAGGCCCGCGTGCAGCATGCCCGCGAAGCACAGGTAGGGGTTGCAGGCCGGGTCGGGACAGCGCAGCTCCGCCCGCGTCGCCTGCTCCTTGCCGGGGTGGTAAAGCGGCACCCGGATCAGCGCGGAGCGGTTGCGCCGCGACCACGACTGGTACACCGGCGCCTCGAAGCCGGGCACAAGGCGCTTGTAGGAGTTCACCCACTGCGCGAACAGCGGCGAGATCTCGCGGGCGTGTGTGAGCTGTCCGGCGATGAACGACTTCGCCGTGTCCGAGAGGTAGTACTGGTCGTCGGCGTTGAAGAAGGCGTTCCTGCCGTCCCGGGAGAGCGACTGGTGCACGTGCATGCCGGATCCGTTCTCACCGAACAGGGGCTTGGGCATGAAGGTGGCGTGCCAGCCGTACTTCATCGCGTACTCCTTGACCACGATCCGGTAGGTCATGCAGTCGTCCGACATCTCGAGCGCGTTCTTGAACCGCATGTCCACCTCGTGCTGGGAGGGCCCGACCTCGTGGTGCGTGTACTCGACGTGGATCCCCATCTGCTCCAGCGCCAGCACCGTCTCGCGGCGGACGTCGGAGCCGGCGTCGAGCGTGGTGAGGTCGAAGTAGCCGCCCTCGTCGAGGACCTCCGGCGTTCCCTCGGGGGGCTTGTCGGAGCGGAAGTAGAAGTACTCGAGCTCGGGGCCGATGTTGTACGCCTCGAACCCCATGTCGGCCGCGCGCTGAAGCGCCCGGCGCATGATCCAGCGCGGGTCGCCCTCGTACGGGTCCCCGCCCGGCACCTTGATGTCGCAGAACATCCGGGCGACGCCCTTCTCCTCCGGCCGCCAGGGCAGGATCGAGAAGGTGGTTGGATCGGGCATCGCGATCATGTCCGACTCCTCGATCGGGTTGAAGCCGGTGATCGAGGACCCGTCGAACCCCATGCCGCCCTCGAAGGCGTCGTCGAGCTCCTGGGCGTTGATCGAGAAGCTCTTCAGCTGGCCGAGGATGTCGGTGAACCACAGCCTGATGAAGCGCACGTCGCGGTCGGCGACCAGGCTCATCACGTCGGCGACTGACTCGGTGCGCGGTGGGGCGGTGGAAGGTGACTGCTCGGCCATGGGCCTCCTCTCGCTCGGCTTACCGGACGGCGGAACGATACCGGCGACGGCGCGACGAGCCGGGCCTCGGTCGACGCTGATCCATGCGCCGCGGTCGTGCGTAGAACCTTGCGAACCGTCCACCGACGCGCTATAACTTACGAACCGTAAGTACCTGGCTAAAAGTAAAGTAAGGGCTGGCTAAGCGCCGCATAAAGCGGTGTGACCAGCTTCAGGCCGGAGGTCGCCAATGACCGTGAAGACCGACATCAGCCGCTTCGACATCCACGACGAGCTCACCGCGCCCAACGCGAGCGCGCGGATCATCAAGAGCGTCGCGACCGCCGGCGGCGCGGTCTCGAAGTTCATCGGGGTCCTGGCGGGGGCCCCGGCGGCGCTGCGTGCGTACGCGCGCCTGCGCTCCGAGCTGCGCGGCGGAAGCCTGCCGCGGCAGACCCGCGAGCGGATCGCGCTCGCCGTGGCCGAGCACCGCGGCGACGGCTACAGCATCGCCCAGCACGCCAGGACCGCGCGAGCGGCGGGGCTCGGTCTCGACGAGATCTCCAGCGCCCGCAGCTTCACGTCCGAGGACTCCCGGGAGGCGGCGCTGCTCGCCTTCCTCGAGTCGGTCCTCGACTCGGCGGGCCACCCCGAGCTGCACCTGCTCGAGGAGGCACGCGAGATCGGCTGGACCGACGAGCAGATCCTCGAGGCGATCGCGCATCTCGCTCTGAGCGAGTTCCAGAGCCTGGTCGCGAACGCCGCGGCGCTGCCGCAGGATCAGTCGGATCCGTCGGTCCTGCCCGAGGCTGCCTGAGCGCCGATCGCTATCTGTTGATCACCGCGGAGCGAACGCTCTCGGTGTACTCCATGCCGAGCTCCTCCGCGGCCTTCTGGGTGAGGTCCCAGGTGCGGCCATTGACGTAGGGCCCGCGGTCGATCACCTTCGTACGCAGCCAGCGCCCGCCCTTGTTGAAGGTCACCTTCGTCCCGCACGGGAGCTTCTTGTGGGCGACGCCGATCGTCTTGTGCTTGAGCTTCTGCCCGCACGCGGTCTGGTTGCCCCAGAACCCGGGCCCGTACCAGCTCGCCGTCTGGCGGCTCATGCTCGCCTTGAGCTCCTCGCGCGTGTTGTCGTTGACCACGCCGTTCTCGTTCAGGCCCGCGCGGTCCTGGAACTCGCGCACCGCGCCGTCGGTCGGGTCATCGAACTCCTCGCCGAGGCCGACCCCGCGGGCGTAGCGCTTCGACTTCAGCACCCAGTTCAGGGTCCTGACGTCGTCGCCGCAGTCACCGAGGCGCAGCGAGCGCTCTCCGAACCGCACGTCCTGGCAGTCCGGGCCCGTTGTCGTCCCACCCGAGCCCGCCTGTGCGCTGGCGGCGGCGGCGAGCACGGCGGCAAGGGCCATGAACACCGCCCACAGGGCCATGCGGTCGGGACGGCCAGGCGCTCGGCTCGTCCGTCTACGGCCTCGTATGTTGCTGCCCGCCTCGCGGCGGTACTCGCCTTCGTACATTCGCTCTTTCGTTGCTTACGGGGTTAGCTGACGGGCTCGCGCAGAAAGAGAAAGCGCTACGCGGGCAGTCAGCAGCCCGCGATTCGCCCCAGGTTCGGGTCCCCCGATCCCCGCGATATGTGGCGGGGATTCAGCGGAAAGTCGCGCCACCCTAACAAACCCTCATGCCGACTATCCTGGCGTCCTCGTGGGCGGAGCGCTGGTCACCGGTGCGGGGCGAGGGCTCGGCCTCGAGATCGCCCGCACCCTGGCCGGGCGCGGACTCGACGTCCACCTGACCGACGTCGATGCCGCTGCGGCCGCCGCCGGGGCGGAGCAGATCGGGGGCCGGGCGTGGTCCTCCGCGCTCGACGTGCGCGACGGGGAGGCGTGCCGCGAGGCGGCCGCGGCCACCGTCGAGCGCACCGGCTCGCTCGACGTGTGGGTCAACAACGCCGGCATCCTCGTCACCGGCCTCGCCTGGGAGGCCGACGAGCAGACCGCCCGGACGGTGATCGACGTCAATGCGCTGGGGACAATCAACGGCACGGTCGCCGCCCTCGAGCCGATGCGAGCGGCCCGCTCCGGGCACGTGATCAACATCGTCTCGCTCGCGGGGCTGATCGCCGCCCCGGGCGAGACGCTATACGGGGCAACGAAGCACGCCGCGGTCGCGTTCAGCCTCGGCGCGCTGACCGACCTGCGCCGATCGGGATTCGGCGACGTCCACGTCTCCGCCGTGTGCTCGGACGGCATCTGGACCCCGATGCTGGCCGACAAGCTCGACGACCCCGACGCGGCCGCTTCGTTCTCCGGCAGCCTGCTCACACCCGAGCACGTGGCCGCAAGGGTCGGCGGACTGCTCCAGCGTCCCCGCCCGGTGCTGACCATCCCGCGCTACCGCGGGCTGATGGTGCGTGTGTTCGACGCCTGGCCGGGGCTGATGATCCGGCTCCTTCCCCTGCTGCTCGCGGACGCGCGCCGCCGCCAGCGCCGCTGGAAGAAGCGGATCGAGGCCGGCCGGGGCCCCTGAGCCTCAGGCTCGGCGCGGCAGGCCGCGGAGCAGCCGCTTCGCCACGCCCTTCAAGCTCTGCTTCCCGTAGCCGTGGCTCGGGCTGCCCTCGGTGAGGATGGCGAGCCCGACGCGCATTCCATGGCGCTGCAGGAAGGCGACCTGGTGGTTCACGTTGCGCCCGATTCCCCAACCTCCCTTGAAGTAGAGCTTCCAGCCCTTCGGCCGGGCGCGGGCCACGCCCCACCGCTGCGAGGAGACGATGCTCGCTAGGAGGTGCTTCGCGTATCCCTCGTGGCGATCGGGGATCACCTCCTCGAATCGGTACATGAACGACGCCTGGTCGCCGGCGCTGGAGCGGCACAAGCCCCACGCGGCGCTGTAGCGGAAGTGCTGCATGTGGGCGTCGTGCGCGACACGCCTGATCGCCCCCTCCCCGACGATGTTCCTGACCCGCGTGGCGGAGGCGTTGTCCGAGCGCCGGATCATCGCGCCGAGCAGCTTGCGGTCCCGCTCGTGCAGGTTGCTGTCGCGAACGGAGCCCTGGCGCAGGTAGGCGGCGAGCAGCATCACCTTGACGGTGCTCGCCATCGGCGCGGTGCGGCCGCCGTGGACGTCATAGGCCTTCCCGTTCAGGTCCACGATCGCGAAGCGGACGTCGCCGGTCCGGTGCTTCGCGTACGTCCTGGCGCGCTTCACGTCGGGTTGCCAGTCCTCGGGCTCGACCCGCGGCGCGGCGCCGGCGCGATCCGCCCCGGCCGCGCCGAGGACCGCGATCCCGGCGAGGACCAGAAGTAGGAGGAGCCCCCGTGTGGGGGCTCCTCCGTTAGCAGGCCTGTAAGCCGGATTCTGTCGTGTGCAGCCATCCATCTATGCGGCCTACCTGGACCTCGCCGGGCCGGGTCGCCGGTCCTGCTTGGCCTTGCACCGGACGGGGTTTGCCCTGACGCGCCGCGTCACCGCGACGCCGGTGCGCTCTTACCGCACCATTTCACCTTTGCCTGTGCGCGGCTCACGTGTGGCCGCGTCATCGGCCGTGTCGTTTCTGCGGCACTTTCCCGCGGCTTTCGCCGGGTGGGCGTTACCCACCGTCCTTGCCCTGTGGTGTCCGGACTTTCCTCGAGGGATCACCTCCCCCGCGACTGCATGGCCTACAGGGTGAATCTTAGGGCGGTTCCGCGGAACCGCAAGGTGGACCGCGTTAAGACAGATCCGACCCGCACTCGGCGCAGCCGTCGAGCATCGACAGCGCACCACCGCAGACGGGGCACTCGGCGCGGCCGTCGGCGACGAGCTCCTCCCAGGCACCGAGGACGACGTCCTCGAGCGTCGGCCCACCGGGCTCGAACAGCCGCTGCGCCATGGGGGCTTCGCCCCCTCGCCGCCCTTCCAGGGCGGCTCCCCCGCCGGTCTGCGGTTCCGCGGAACCGCCGTCCCGTTGGGTGTCGGTTGCGACAGCGGTCACGACCCCACCGTCCTGAAGACCCCCACGACCTTCCCTAGAAGCTTCGCGTCCTTGGTCCGGATCGGCTTGTGCGCCTTGTTCTCCGGCTGGAGCCGGATCGCGTTCCTCTCGCGATAGAAGCGCTTCACGGTCGCCTCGTCCCCGATCAGCGCGACGACGATCTCGCCGTTCTTGGCCTCGCCCGCCGGCCGCACGACGACGAAGTCACCCTCCAGGATCCCGGCGTCCTTCATGCTGTCGCCGCGAACCTTGAGGATGTAGTCGCCTCCCTCCCCGCCGATCACGGACGGGACCTCGTAGTAGTCCTCGATGTTCTCCTCGGCGAGGATCGGCTCGCCCGCGGCAACATTGCCCACCACCGGAACACCCGGGCCCTTGAGCGCCTTTAGCGCCTTCCCGGCCATCAGCTCGATCGCCCGCGGCTTCGAGGGATCGCGGCGCAGCAGCCCGATCTGCTCCAGCTTCGCGAGGTGAGCGTGGACGGTCGAGGGCGAGTGCAGGCCCAGCGCCTTGCCGATCTCGCGCACCGTCGGCGGATACCCGTACTTGCGCAGGTAGCGCCGGATGAAGTCGAAGATCTCCTTCTGTCGCTTCGTCAGGTCCACGCTCAGATGCTTCCCTTCTCGGGCCTCGTGGCGGTCATCGGTTGGGAACACATGTTCGCAGAGTAGCCCCTGCGGCGGACGGATGCAAGGCGCCCTCCCCCCTGCTCTAGAATCGTCCCGTCACGCGCCTGTGGCGGAACTGGTAGACGCGCAAGGTTGAGGGCCTTGTGGGCCGTTCAGGCCCGTGGAGGTTCGACTCCTCTCAGGCGCATTCGCTAGGCGGCAAGCGGCTGCAAATCGGTGCCTTCGCCCGCGCTTTCGACGCCGGGCGCGCAGATCAGCTCGGCTCGTGGTAGCAGCCGGGTGCCCGCCGGCCGCCTACCGGTAATGCTCGATCGCCCCGGTCGCCTCGAGGTCGCCGAGGTGGATCGCCTGCGCGTCGAGCGCCAGCTCGACCCAGTCACTGACCACCCGGCCCGCCGCCGGGCAGCTCGTCCTGCCAGGAGACGCCGAACTCGTGGCGGTTGACCCGCCCCCGACCCTCGAAGCCGATCCGGCGCATCGTGCCGCGGTTCTCCTCGCCGACCCAGAACGGCGCCTTCCACTCGCCGAGGAAGGAGACGTCGAAGTCGAGTGGCCGGGTTGTGCCGCGGATCGTCACATCGGCGGCGGCCCGGAAGTCGATGTCCCCGACCCGCTCGACGAGGCGCCCGCTGAAGGAGAGCTCGGGGTGGTTCTCGACGTCGAGGAAGTCCGCGCTTCGCAGGTGCTCGTCGCGGGTGGGCTCACCCGTCCACAGCTTGCGCGCGTCGGCGCGGCCCTCGAATGTCGACTCCAGGCAGCGTTCCCAGTCGAACTCGAGGCGGCCGTGGACGTCCTTGAAATGGCCGCGGACCCAGGTGACCATCATGTGTCGGGCCCGAAACTCGATCGCCGTGTGCCCGGGCTCGAAGATCCACGTGGTCATCAGCGCTCCTCGCCGGTGAGGACGAACGCGACTTGGTCCGGATAGCACCACGACCAGTCCTCGCCGGGCCATCGAGCTGACGATCGGGTGGTCGCTCGAGGCGGCGTGCCGCGAGGCATGCTGGTTGGGCGAGGAGTCGCAGCAGGCCACCAGGCCGCAGCTTCTGCAGACCCGCAGGTGGACCCATTCGCCGCCGATCCGCAGGCACTCCTCGCAGCCCGCGGCCTCGGGCGGTCGCTCGACCTGGATCTGGTCGAGATGAGAGCAGTCGGGCATCAGGCGCCTTTCCTCGTCGGGCGGAGGGGCGAGCGGCCTGCGCGCAGCCCCGGGGACTCTCATAGCGATAGCAAAGCCGTCAAGCGTGCGGCGATTAGTTGCCTCATCCCAGATTCAGGCGGACTCTCCCATCGATCACGGGGACCACGCCGCCGCCGACGCGAACCCGGTCCCCCTCGAGCTCCGCGAGAAGCCGGCTTGGACGGCCCATCTCCGCGCCCTGGCTGATCTCGAGGCGGGTGCACCCCATTCGCTGCGCGAGATACGCGCACAGTGGCCCCGCCGCTGAGCCGGTGGCCGGGTCCTCGCCAGGCCCCAGGCTCGGGTTGAACATGCGGGCGCGAGCCCGGCCCCGGGCGGGATCGCACCAGCACAGGTAGAGGTTGAAGCTGTCCTCCCCCTGCAAAGCGTCGATCGACTCAGGGTTCGGGGCCGCGCGCGAAACGGCGGCCTCCTCGCTCACTGCCGCGATCAGGGCAGGGAGCCCGGTGGAGACCACCTGCGGCGGCAGCGTTCGCTCGGCGTCGCTCGCCTCCAGGCCCACCGCGGCCATCACCGGTCCCGCATCAAGCTCTGCCCCGAACTCCGCCCGCTCCTGAAGCACGGAGGCGAACCACCGCTCACGCTCGAGGCGCACGTCGACCGGCTGCAGGCCGACTCCGGTCTGCTGCACGTAGCGTGCCTCCCGCTCCCCACGCGACCGCGCCACCGCCACGGCCGTGCCGAGCGAGGGGTGACCGGCGAACGGGACCTCCTTGGTCACCGTCCAGATCCGGTTGCGATAGTCGGCTCCGCTGACGGTCGGCGACTGCACGAAGGTGGTCTCCGAGAGGCGTGTCTCGCGGGCGAAGCGCAGCATCGTCTCCTCGTCCACACCGTCGGCGTCGTGGACGACGGCCAGGCCATTCCCGGCGAGCGGGGTCTCGGTGAAGACGTCGAGCCAGGTGAAGGAGTGCGACCTGGCCCCTGAACGGGCGCTTGAGGGCACCCGCCTCAGCCGCGGCGCAGGGCGCGGCTCAGGCGCGTCTTCAGGTTGAAGGCCCCGAGCATCGCCCGCTCGCGTCCCGAGCTCTGGGGCGGCATCGCTCCGAGCTGGCGCGCCAGCTCCGCCGCGTTGGTGTAGGCGCGGTTCTCCACGATCAGCCCGTCGCGGATCGTCAGCACGTCGCAACCCTCCATCTCGACCGAGCTGCCGTTGGCGATCATCCCCTCGAAGCTGCCGCCCGTGAAGGTCCCGGCGGCGCGCCAGCGCACCGCTGCCTTATCCCCCTCGGCGACCACGTCGAGGATCTCGAACTCGAGGTCCGGAAACGCCGCGAACAGGGCCCCGAACCACTCCCGGTATCCGTCCGGGACCCGCAGAGCGACCATGCCGTGGATGGATCCTTCCCCGCCCGGCTTCCAGTAACGCATCATCCCGTCGAGATCGTGATCCCCGACGGACTCGAAGTAGGAGCGCGCGATCTCGGCGACGCTGCGGGTGGCCGGCTCGGCGGTGCTCATCGTCCGGAGCCTACACATGCCCCTGCTCCCGGGCCGGCCGGCGTGGATAAGGTTGGCCGGTGAGCGGCGCGCAGAGGATCCGCGAGCTCGTCTCGAAGGGCGCGGTGTTGATGCCGGGCCTGTACGACGCTCTGACGGCGCGGATCGCCGCCCGGGTGGGGTTCGACGTGGTCTTCGTCTCCGGCTACTCGGTCAGCGCCACGAGGCTCGGCGAGCCGGACTTCGGGTTCGTCACCCAGACCGAGATGGCCGAGGCCGCGCGCGCCGTGTGCAGAGTCTCCGAGGCGCCGGTGATCGTCGACGCCGACACGGGATACGGCAACCCGCTGAACGTGATCCGCACGGTGCGCGAGCTGCAGGATGCCGGCGCCGCCGGCGTCTTCCTCGAGGACCAGGTGTGGCCGAAGAAGTGCGGCCACATGGCGGGCAAGCAGGTGGTGGCGACCGACGAGCACGCCGCGAAGCTTCGCGCCGCCGCCGACGCCCGCGGGGAGCGCGACCTGTTCATCGTGGCGCGAACCGACGCCCGCCAGCCGCTCGGGCTGGACGCCGCGATCGAGCGCTGCCTCGCCTACAAGGAGGCGGGCGCCGACGCGCTGTTCGTCGAGGCGCCGCTCTCGGTCGAGGAGCTGGAGCGGATCGCCTCGGCGCTTCCGGGACCGCTGGTCGCGAACATGATCGAGCGCGGGGTGACGCCCCATCTCACGCGCGAGGAGCTGGAGCAGCTCGGCTTCTCTCTGATCGTGTGCCCGCTGGCGGCGCTGTTCGCCGCGGCGCGTGCGGTCCGCGAGGTCCTGGTCGAGCTGCGCGAGCGCGAGACGACCGCGGGGGCGCTCGACTCGATGCTCGCCTTTGAGGAGCTCAACGAGCTGGTCGGCCTCGAAGCTCGCTACGCGGATGAGGCGCGCTACGCGTAGTACGTGCGCCTACGGGCGCGGTGCGTTGCGCGCGAAGCCCGGGCTCTCGACGGTCGTCGTTGCCGGCCGGCCGATGATCGGCCCGGTCACCACCGGCGTCCAGTTGCTCTCAACGAGCTGGCTGGTGAACCCGGGGTGCACGGCGCGGCGGATGATCGCCGCGCCGCCCATCTGCACGTGGGCGAAGGTCCAGTAGGCGTTGCTCGGCTCGTCGAAGTACCCCGAGCCGATCCCACCGGTCAGGCTGCTCAGCCTGCCGTTCGGAAGCGTGCTGACGAGGGAGTACGAGCCCTTGAGGCTGCTCGACGTGTAGACGTCGATGCTCGGGCCGCGCGAGATGTAGAGGTAGTAGTTCGAGCCGTCGAAGAAGATGTCCGGGTCGGACGCCGTGTCGGGAGGGGTGGGGCCGATCGTCACGGCCACGCGGTCGCCGGAGTTGGCCTTGAACTTGGTGCCGTCCGAGTCCTTCACCTCGGTCGCGCTGCGGAAGTGCTTCGTGCACGATGCCTCGCCTGGGGCGCACCCGGCCGGATCGCCGCCGGCCGGGCTCGACTCGAGGAAGAACAGCACGAGCTTCTTGCCCTTCACGATCAGGCTGGGATCGACGAAGCCGGTGGACCGCTTCAAGGTGACCGGCTTGGGCGGCTTCCAGGAGTCCTTCTTCACGTTGTATCGGGCGACGAACCCGGGCGTGTAGATGTAGATCGTCTTCTTTCGCCGGATCACGTCGGGCACGGAGCCGGTGTAGGGCTCCCAGCCGGGCACGAGGCTCCAGCTAGCTCCGTCGTTCGACTGCGCGAGCTGCACCTGGTGATTGCTCGGGACCAGGCAGTTCGCGGTCGCCGTGTCGCAGGCGTGGAACGAGAGCAGGAAGCGCTGCGTGATCGGCCCGCTGTCAGGGGCGGACGCCGCCGCCGGCGCAGACCCGACCAGCAAGAGAGCTGCCGCCATGCAGACGCCGCTCGCCAACCCGTTCCTGCCCTTTTCCCGCATATCTCCCTCCTCGAAGACTCCGAGCGAGCATACGCCGATTCGGGACGGCCGTCAACGCGACCCAGAGGTCAGCTCCAGCCCTGCGCCCACGCCTCCCCGTCGACGTTGTTCTCGAGGCGGACGATCTTGCCGTCGCGCACCTCGTAGGTGTGCTCGAAGCTCGCGTCCAGCTCGGCGCCGCTCTTCGCCTTGCCCTTGAAGCGACCGGTGACGATCACTCTGTCGCCCTCGTCGCGAAGCTCCTCGGCCTCCGCCGAGAACTCGTCGAAGTGCTCCGGCACGGCGCTGAAAACGTCCTGGCCGACGCTCTCGGGGCCGCGGAACGTGCCCGAGGGAGCCTTGCCACCTCCCGGCTCCGTCCACTCCACCTCTGCATCCAGCCTGCCGAGGACCCCCGGGATGTTGCCGCTGTTGAAGTCCGCGTAGGAACCGCGGACGAGCTCCACGTTCTCGTCGGACATTGCTCCTCCTCCGTTTCGGTCGTTGGAGCTCAATCTATACCGCCTGGAGTCGTGATGACCTTTACTCGACCCCGACCATCGTCAGCCAAACTCCGGAGAGCGACTCGATCGCGCTCGCTGAGTCGATTCCTCGTACCGAGCGCTCGAGCCCCACCACGTCCTCGCCCCCGCCGCCGACGAAGGTGAGCAGCGGATCGCCACGGATCTCACCCACGGCGGCGGGTGGCAGCGCGTCGGCCACCTGAGTCGTGCCGCGCCGGAGGGCAGCGAGCCGCTCCGGGTCGGTCGGCACGACCTGAAACTCCACCTGGTCGAGTGCCGGCCCGAGGTCGGCGCGAGTTCCCCACCACGCGACGTTGCGTGCGATCACGACTCGCTCGCGCTCGCGCTCGCGCACCTCGAACGGCCCCGTCCCCGACCTGTCGGTGCGAGCCAGCTCCGCGCCGCGCCCGCTGCGTGGGCGGAGCGCCGCCGGCGACACGATCCCGAGCCGGGGCGTGGCGAGACGGCGCGGGAGGTCCGGCACCGGCCGCGAGAGGATGAAGCGGACCAGATCGGGGCGCGGCGCATCCGCGGCAACCAGCTCCGGGAGCAGCTCGCGACCCGCCTGCAGCGTCCGCCAGCGCTGCACGTTGGCGAGCACGGCAGTTGAGTTGAACGGCGTCCCGTCCTGGAAGCGAACCCGCGGGCGCAGCTCGAAGCCCCAGATCTGGCGGTCACCCGAGGGACGCCAGGAGCGGGCCAGGCCCCGCACCCCACGGACGTCCCCGAACGGCCCGCTGAGGCTCTCGACCAGGGGCTCGTGGACCTGGCGCGTGAGGATCTGGTCGGGGCGCGTCGTGGCGAGCAGTGGGTCGAGCTCGTCGGGACGCGCGGCCAGGGCGTAGACGAGCGTGCCCCCGCCGGGCTCGCCACCCGGGTCCACCGGCGCACCGTCCACCCGCTCGCCGTCACCGCAGCCCGCGGCGGTGAGCAACGCCAGCGCCGCGCCGACCAGCGCGCCGCGCAGCGCAACGGACATCGCTAGTGCCCGGTCGGCGGACGCAGCACTAGATCTTCAGCAGGACGAGCGTGTTGACGGCAAAGAGGATCGAGAAGAAGACCGTCCAGCGGTCCAGGTTGCGCTCCACCAGCGAGCCGCCGCCGAAGGCGCTGCCGGTCTGGCCGATCCCGAACGCGCCCGACAGCCCCGTGTCCTTCCCCGAGTGCAGCAGCACGAGGAAGATCAGGATCACCGAGATCGCCACCTGGACGACTCCTAGAAGCGTCGCCATCGCTTGCGCAGTGTAGCCACCGCCTGCTCACCACTCCCGCCGCTCTTCCCGCAGCCCGTCGAGCTGCTTCAGGATCCCGATCGCCTCGCGGCGCAGCTCCGTGTCCTGGCGGCGCCAGTCCTCGTCCGAGAGCTTGCCCGCCTCGCGGTCCATCTCCGCGTCGCGGATCTCGCGATACTTGGCCTCCTTGCGCGCCTCGAGCTCCGCGATCCGCGGGTCCTCGACCTCCTCCCCGCTCTGGCGCGGGGGCCGGCGCAGCGGCGCGGTCACGAACACCGCCACGACGAGCAGGATCACCGCTATCAGCAGGAGCTCCACGATGCGGAGAAGGCTACGCGCGGCGGGGCCCGGCCGGCTATGCGCGCGACAGGTCGCGCGCGAGGCGCGCCGCGTAGACGTCGGCGACCCTGCGCCGGCGCGCCTCGGCGGTCGGCCACAGCGCGATCAGGGCGCCGCACAGCGCGAGCAGCCATCCGAGCCAGATCCAGGTGACCAGCGGGTTGACGTTGACGCGGAAGTTCGCCGGCGGCCCCTCCTCCGTGTAGCGGGAGGCGATGGCGCGAATCGCGCTGCCCTGAAGCGCCGCGAGCTGGACCTGGGCGCGCGGATCGTCCATCGGCAGTCGCTCCGCGAGCCCAGCGAGGCGCCTGTCGGTGCGCTCGATGACCGGATCGAGGCGCGTGAGGTCCGGCTGCATCGCGGTCCAGAAGTCGCCTCCGAGGCCGTCGCGGCGGCCCACCTCGCTGGTCGCCTCGCCCTCGAAGAAGCCTCGCACCGGGGACGAGGGGTCGGTGTCGCGGCTCGAGTAGTAGTTCCGCGACGGATACAGGGTGGCGAAGCGCTCACCGCCGCTGCTCACCTCGAGCACGCCGCCGAGGGTGAGCCGATCCTCGCTCTGGCTGACGCTCTGGGTGGGCTCGACGTAGCGAACCTCGTAGTCGCCGACGCTCGCCGACTCGCCCGGCGACAGGAACAGGTCGCGGCTGGTCTGGAAGGTCGCCGACGCGGCGACCCCGATCAGCAGCACGCCGATCCCCGCGTGAACCATGTAGCCGCCGTAGCGGCGCCGGTTGCGAGACACGAGCGCCAGCAGCGCGCCGGGGACCGAGCCCCCGGCCAGCGCGCGCCGCGCCGCGACACCCTTGGCGAACTCCTGGGCGAGCGCCGCCAGAGCGAAGGCGGCGAATGTGAACAGGGCAAGCGCCCACGGCTCCCCGCGGGCGTCCGTGAACGCGACCAGCAACACCGCTGCGGCGACCGCGGCGGCGACCGGCAGGCGGAAGATCCTCCATGCCACCCCGATGCTGATTCGCCGCCACGCGACCAGGGGGCCGATCCCCGTGAACAGCACAAGCAGGATCGCCAGCGGGGTTACCAGCCGGTTGAAGAACGGCGGGCCGACCGAGGAGCGGGTGCCGGTGATCGCCTCGGAGACCAGGGGGAAGAAGGTCCCCCAGAAGATCACGGCGCACAGCCCGACCAGCAGCAGGTTATTGACGAGGAAGATCGCCTCGCGCGAGAACAGCGAGTCGATCCTCTTCTCCGAGCGCAGGTCATCGAGGCGCGAGACGATCAGCGCCGCCGAGCCCAGCACGACGCAGGCGATCAGGAACAGGATCGGCGGACCGACCGTGGAGGCGCCGAAGGCGTGGATCGAGTCGAGGATCCCCGAGCGGACCATGAACGTGCCGAGCAGCGCGAAGGAGCAGGCCGCAACGATCAGCGATGCGTTCCACACCTTCAGCATCCCGCGCCGCTCCTGGATCATGATCGAGTGCAGGAAGGCGGTCCCCAGGAGCCACGGCATCAGCGACGCGTTCTCGACCGGGTCCCAGGCCCAGTAGCCGCCCCAGCCGAGCTCGCTGTACGACCAGCGCGCCCCCAGCGCGACCCCGATCGTGAGGAACGTCCACGCGATCAGCGCGAAGCGACGCGTGGAGCGGATCCAGCTCGCATCGAGCCGCCGCGTGATCAGGGCCCCGATCGCGAACGCGAACGGGATCGTGAAGAACACGTAGCCGGAGTACAGCATCGGGGGGTGGATCACCATCGCCGGGTGGCGGAGCAGCGGGGTGAGGCCGACGCCCTCCGCCGGAGCCGGATCGAGGCGGGCGAACGGGTTCGCGTCGGGACCCGCGAACAGCATCAGGCCGCAGAAGAAGGCCCCGAAGCCCATCAGCACGGCCGTCGCCCAGGGAACGATCTCGCGCAGCCTGCTCCTGGTCGCGTAGAGCACCGCGGACGAGGCGAGCGAGAGGACCCAGGCCCAGAGCAGAAGCGAGCCGCCCTGGCTCGACCACATCGCGGTCAGCTTGTAGCCCGTCGGCGTCGTGGTCGAGGAGTGCTCGGCGACGACCCGGAACGAGAAGTCCGAGCGCAGGAACGCGGCCTCGACGATCACGACCGCGGCGGTGAGCAGCGCGGCGACCGCGTACACCGCACGGCGCGAGGAAACGACCCAGCGGCGGTCGCCCCCCGTCCCGGCGAGCGCGGCGCCGGCCGCGTACAGAGCCGCCAGCAGCGCGAGGATCACGCAGGCGGCGCCGAGGACGATCACTGTTCGATGATCACGTGCTCGGGGTCCTCGGCCGCCTCATCGCTGAACTTGGACGGGCACTTCGTGATCAGGCTGTCGCGTTCGGCGACGAAGGCGCCCTCCTGGAGCCGCCCCGTGACGATCACCTCGCGGCCCTCACGGAAGGGGTCGGGAACGGTTCCCGTGTAGCGCACCGGCAGGCTCGCCGATCCGTCGCGATCCTCGATCCCGAAGCGAAGCCCGGTCTCGGTCCGCGTCACCGAGTCGGGAACTACCTTCCCGGACAGGTCGTACGTGTCTCGGGAGCCGCCGCCGAGGAGATCCGAGGGCTGCTTTGCCTCCGTCGAGGCGCTGAACGACGTGTAGACGAGCGCCGCCGCGAGCAGCACGGCTGCGCCGAGGGCCACGCCGAGGCGGATCTTGCGCTTGCGATCGGGGTCCATGCTGGGAGGAGAGCGCAATTATCGCAAGCGGCCGGCGGCGCCAACCGACCGGCGCAAGGCCCACCCGTGCGCTGCGAAGATGGCTCAATGGCGGGCGACCCAGTCCTCCTGATCACGGGGGCAAGCAGCGGGATCGGCGCCGCGACCGCCAGCGCCGCGGCCGATGCCGGGTACCGGCTCGTGCTAGGCGCGCGTCGAAAGACCGAGCTCGAAAGGCTCGCGAAGCGGCTCGGCGGTGACGAGCGCGCGGTGGCCCGAAAGTGCGACGTCACCGATTGGGCCGACGTCGAGGGCCTGGTCGAGGCGGCGCTGCAGAGATTCGGCTGCATCGACGCGGTGCTGGCCAATGCCGGCTTCGGGGCCAGGCGCGGCTTCCTCGAGGAGTCGGTCGAGCACTGGAAGGCGATGATCGACACCAACATCCTCGGAGTGGCGCTGACGATCCGCGCCACGCTCCCCACCCTGCTCGACCAGGGCAGCGGGCACGTCGTGCTGACCAGCTCGGTCGCCGGGCGGCGGGCG
>Ga0184637_10000983_pt1 | contig 19983 bp, 16 predicted proteins | sample PLM3_127_b2_FD_133143 | JGI IMG/M metagenome (GOLD analysis project Ga0184637, IMG submission 133143) | Groundwater sediment microbial communities from an aquifer in East River, Colorado, USA - PLM3_127_b2 | ecosystem: Environmental > Terrestrial > Soil > Riparian zone | place: USA: East River... | reverse complement strand
TGGCTGGGCGTCTACAACTACGCGCGCTTCGGCTCCTGGACCGAGTTCGGGGCCGCCCATCAGCTGGGTTTCCTCCCGTTCAGCTTCTCGCTCTTCCGCTTCCTGCCGAACCTCCACGCCTATCTGCTGCGGGGGGTCCTGATCAACTGCCATTTTCCGTTCGTCTCCGCACCATTCAAGGCCAAGGCGCTGACACCGGCCTGGGTGTTCGCGAACGAGACCGGTTACATGCCGCTCGAGCCGACGGTCGGGATGCTGATCGCCGTGCCCTGCGTGCTGTTCGGCGCGGTCGCCGTGTGGACCGCGGCCCGGCTCGTGTCAGGGAGCGCAAGCGCTCCCGGCTCCGCGATCGACCCGCGGGATCGGCTCTACCTGTGGCTGGTGACCGCCTGCCTCGCGATCACGCTGCTCGCGGGCGTCCCCGCGCTGGGAATGCAGTTCTCCACCATGCGCTTCCTGGCGGACTTCACCTCGGCCGCGCTCGTGATGGCGGCGATCGGATTCTGGACGCTGAGCTCCGGCGCGAGATCCGCTGGCCGTCGCCGCGCCGTCCATGTCGCCGGCGCGCTGCTCGGCCTCTACACGGTGATGTTCAGCGTCCTGATCGGATTCCAGGGCGGCTATTACTTCTCCTTCGAGCACGCGAACCCGGCCCTGCTCGTGCGGCTGGACGAGACCTTCTCGTTCTGCGAGTGACGCGAAGACCGGCGAGCGGCGCCGTGGTAGTCTGGGGTGTTTCGCGACGGGGAGCGGCCATGGCGACCACGGCGCACCGCAAGAAGCGCCCGAACGAGCGCTGGCACGACGTCGGAGCGGCCGCGGAGCTCGCGCGCACGCCCCTCCAGCAGATCCAGGTGCACGGCACGCGGATGGCGCTCTCCTGCGTGAACGACGTCTTCGGCGCCATCCACGGCAGCTGCAATCACGCCGGGGGGCCCCTCGGGCAGGGAACGCTGGAGGGCGACTACGTGGTCTGCCCCTGGCACCAGTGGCGCTTCCACCGGATCCAGGGTCACGGCGAGCGCGGCTTCGAGCAGGACGTGGTGCCGGCGTATCGCGTGCGCGTCCGCGGCGGCCGCGTCCAGGTGAGCGTGACGCCGCGCGTGAAGCGCCAGCGCAGCAAGCACGCGCCGCATCCGCTGGCGCGCGAGCCGGAGCGAGCGGCCGGGCCCGTGCGTGTGGTCGGCATCTCGACCACGGCGATGAATCTCGAGTATCCCCGCTACTCCACCTCGGACGAGCTGCTGGAGGTGGCGCTCGCGCACGCCCAGAAACTTGGCTGCGGCACGCAGCAGATCCGGCTGCGCGAGCTCCGGTTCCGCCACTGCGAGGGCTACTACTCGAAGTCGGCGCGGGCCTGCACCTGGCCCTGCTCGATCACGCAGATGGATCCCGAGGACCAGCTCGACCGCGTCTACGAGGCGCTGGTGCACTGGGCCGACGTCTACGTGATCGCCACGCCGATTCGCTGGGGCGGGCCGAGCAGCCTCTACTTCAAGATGATCGAGCGCATGAACTGCATCCAGAACCAGCTCACGATCGCCGGAAGGACGCTGCTCCGGAACAAGGTGCTGACCGCGATCATCACGGGCGGGCAGGACAACATCCAGTCGGTCGCCGGGCAGATGCTCGGCTTCTTCACCGAGCTCGGCTGTCACATCCCGCAGTACGCCTACATCGCGCACTCGCGCGGCTGGAGCGCGGAGGACATGGAGCGAAACGTCGCGGTGGTGCAGCGCAGCGAGGAGCTGCGCGACGCGGCGGCTGCGCTGGTCGGTCGCGGCGTCGAGCTCGCGCAGCGGCTGCTCGCGACCGAGGCCAGGGCGCCGAGCCGCGGCGGCCGCAAGGGCCAACCGCTGCGCAGCGCCGAGGCGGCGCTGGCCGAGCGCGCGGCGGCTGCGCTCGCGGACGGGCCGCCGCGGCCTGAGTGAACTCCGCTCGCCTGCGGCTCGCTGCGCGCTTCAGGCCTGAGTGAACTCCGCTCGCCTTCGGCTCGCTGCGCGCTTCAGGCCTGAGTGAACTCCGCTCGCCTTCGGCTCGCTGCGCGCTTCGCTTGCCGCGCTAGCCCACCGGCCCCTCTAGCGCGAGTGCGCGGCTGGCCTGGACCGCGGAGGCGAGAAACGCGCGCAGCAGGCTCTCCTGGGCCGCGGCGTCGCCGGCGGCGACCATCTGGCTGCCGCGCAGCGCCGCGCCGACCCATCCCTCCCGGATCCACTCGCCGGCTGCGAGCGGCGGTAGCGCCCGTCGCGAGGTCGCCGGCCAGTGGTTCACGTACAGGTAAGGCTCGTCGATCGATGCGTCGCCCGGCGAGAGGCCCACGCCCAAGCTGCGAGCGGCGCGGCCGCCCTGCCCGGGCTCGATCTCGATCAGCGACGCGATGTCGAAGTGGTGGGGCCAGCAGAGCACCGGCCCGGCGCCGCGGACCTGCTGGGCCAGCCGGCGCAGCGCGGCGTCTGCGTTGCCGAACCAGCGCGCCAGCTCGGCCAGGCCTGGGTCGCGCGCGAAGCGCCCGCCGCGCGCGAGCGCGTGCTCCGGGAGCTCGAAGCCCGGGTGGATCAATGGCCGGTCGAGCGTGCCGCCCGTGGCTGCCCGGATCGCCTCGGAGGTCCAGCGATACGCCTCGGGGAGGGTGCGGCCTGCCAAAGGGAGCTCCGCGCGCGGGACGCCGTCCGGACCCAGTAGACACAACGAAAGGTCGGGCACGCGCACGCCGATCCGGCAGGCCGCCTCGCCGGGCAATGCCCTTCCCACCAGACCGGCGAGCGCGACGTCCCAGCCCATGCTCGTGTGGCTGGTGTCGGCTTCGTGTGCAAGAAAAGTATTGCCGGTGGCGGCGATCACCTGGGCCGCCCAGTGCGCCTGCTCCCGCGCGCCGCGCAAGTCGCGCGGCGCCACCTGCCCCAGCCAGTCCCAGCCCACGGCGATCTCCAACCGGCTGGCTAATTCCCGAACACCTGCTTCAGCAGGTCGCTCGCGCGGGCGGCGGGGTTGGTCCGGATCTGCTTCTCCTGCTCCCCGACGACGGTGAAAAGGCCCGCGAGGGTCTTGTCCGTGACGTAGCCGCCGAGGTCGAACTTGGGCGCCGAGGCGAGCGGCAGCGAGGTGTAGCGGCCGACGAGCTGGTCGTACTGCTTGGCCAGTCCGACGTTCTTCATCGCTTGATCGACGATCGGCCGGAAGCGCTGGCGCAGCGGGTCGCTGGTCGTCTTCGCGAAGTAGTCGGTGGCGGCGGTGTCGCCGCCCGTCACGATTCCGGAGGCGTCCTGGAAGCTCATCTGCTGGATCGCGTCGACGAAGACCGGCGTCGCCTCGCCGGCGGCCTTCTCGGCGGCGCGGTTCATCGCGACCTCGAGCTCGTCCACCTGCTTGCCCATGCCGATCGCCCGCAGCCCGCTCGTCATCTTGCCGAGCTTCCCGGGCAGGCCGATCCGGATCTTCGCGTTGTCGAGGAAGCCGCCCGACTGAGAGGTCGCTTTCACCGCGCGCTCGGTCGCGAGCCGCAGCGCCTCCTTCAGGCCGGAGGTCTCGGTCGCGACGGGAAGCCCCGTGGCTCCCAGCGCGAAGAACGCGGCGACGAAGAGCGCGGCGAGCAAGAGGGCGTTCCGGGGCTGCATGACGGCCTCCGATCGGCCGCGGAGGTGGCTTCAGCGGCCTCGCGACGATCGTCGCTCGCCGCCGCCGGAATTTCCACTTCCAGCCTCGCCTCCAGCTTCACCTCCGCCTCCGCCGTGGCGAGGGCGCTGGTCGCGCGACGGTTCGCCTGCCTGCGCCCGAGCCTGCGTCTGAGCCTGCGACGATCGCTGACTCTGGCGCTCCATCCGCTCTTGGCGCACCGGACGCTCCGCGCGCTCGCTCTGCTGCCGGTACACGCGGTTCGCGGGCTCGCCCGGAAGCTCGCGGGGCGGAGCCGACGCTTGCTCGCGTCGCGCGGAGCTCCCGCCGCGCTCGGGTCGCGCCCGCTGGACGCGCTCCGCGGGCGGCGCGGCTTCCCGAGCCGCCTCGCGCGGCTCGAAGCGCGGCGCGGGCGCCGGCATACGGCGCTCGACCTGGCTCTGCGTGCCGAAGGGCGGGCGCCTCGATGCCTGGATGCGACGGCCCTCGCGCGGCGGCTGCACCACGCGCGCGGGCGGCGTCGCGTCCGGCGCGCCGGACTCGGCGCGGGGCGCGCGATCCCGCTCGCGGTTCGCGCGGGAGGCGCGGGGCGATTCGAGCCCGGGCGTGGCTTCAATCCTGGGTTCGCGCGTCGCCACCACGGAGCGCTGCCGGGCCTCGCGCGGCGGACGTCTCGAGGGGCGCGCCTCCGCCACCAGGCTGCTGCGGTCGGGCCTCACGCCCGGGTCGCCGTGCAGGGGCGCGAGCCGATCGGCCCGGGGGCGCGTGAAGTGCACGTTCTCGCGGGAGCGGCGTCCGAAGTGATCGCGATCCACCGCCACGATCGCATCGCGGACATGCGCGTTCCGGTAGATGTTGATCTCCTTGATGTTGTACACCGTCTTGTGATGGTACGCGACGTTGTTGACGAAGCGCGGCCCGCCCCAGCCCGCCCAGCGCGGGTGGCCGCGGAAGCGCGCCGGCCCCCACCAGGGGACCAGCGGCTCGCCCCAGCCGAGGGCCACCCAGCCGACGTACGGGGTTCCGATCGTGACGCCGACGGAGAACCCCCCGCCGCCGAAGAAGGCGACCAGCGCCGGCGCGTAGTACGGGCGTGCCACGATGGGGCCGGGGCACCAGCCCCAGTAGCCGGAGAGGTGGACCCAGCGGCCGTAGTGATACGGCGCCCAGCCCCAGGGCGCGTTGTCCACCCAGGTCCAGCCGTAGTAGGGATCATGGAGCCAGCGGCCGCTGCTGTAGGGCGCCCAGCCGACGGCGACGCGACGCGGCACCCAGACGGCGCCATAGGAGGGAACCACCCGCCAGTCGCCGTGGTGGTCGAGATCGTCCGCGCCGTAGACCCCGGACGGGACGTAGCGCGCGCTCACGGCATCGAGCTGGTCATCGGTGCGCGCGTAGTTCCAGCGGTCCCAAGGATCCAGCTCGGGCGCGGCATAGGTCTCGACCTGCGGTGCGTCCGTGCCCTTCACCACCACCTGCTCGCTCGCCGCGATCGCCGCGGACTCACCCGCGGCGGGCGTGACGATGGCGCGTCCGCCCCGCCGGTTGGTGAAGGTGGTGGTGTCTCCGTCGACTTCGACGCGGTAGTAGCCGCTGCGCTCGACCGTGAAGGCCGCATTCGGGGTGTCGATCTCGAAGCTCTGGCCGGCTTTCAGGCTGCGCAGGTCGAGCGAAACATGACCGGACGTCACGCGCAGCTGCAGGAAATCCGGCTCGAGGCTGGTGAGACCGAGCTGCGTGTTCTCGCCCGCGCGCGCGAAGGCGCGGGCGCCGATCTGGAGCTCGAGGTTCGCGCTCTCGGCGGTGTAGAGCTCGTCGCCCGCGGCCAGCGCCGTGTTCACGACCGCGGGAGTCCAGTCGTCGGCTCCCGGCCGCAGGAAGGAGACTTCACCGTCGGTGAAGCTCAGCCGCGGGGGTGTGCGCTCGAAGCCGAGCGCTTCTTCGTCCTCCGCACGCGCCGGTGCGGCGGACGCGAGCAGTCCGGCGCACAGGGTCGCGGCGATCCAGCTCGAGGGCATCTTCGACATGGATTTCTCCTTCATCGCGAACCGTCGCCCGGATCGCGCTCCACGCCGCCCTCGACCCCGTAGTCGAGCGTGCGGCCGAGCACCTCGAGGGGCGCGACCAGTACGTAGTAGACGCCGTATCGGAGGATCAGGCCGGCGACGTAAAACGGCGCGTAGATCACGCGCATGGCGACCGGAAGGGGAGGCGGAGCCGACGGGCCCGGCGGCGGGCTCGGGACATAGACAGGCGGAGGCGGTGCGCGGTGGACGGGCGGCGGGGGCGCGCCTTGGCCCGGCGGCGGCGGCGGAGGCGGAGGCGGTGGCCCCGCGAGCGCCGGCCCGGCGACCAGCAGGCCCGCGAGCAGCGCGGCGAGCGCGGCGCGCCGCAGAGTTGCTCCCGGGTCGGTCCGACGGCGACGAACGTGCGAGTGCACGGCAACCTCGGTGCCTTCGACGCGGGCACCCCCCAATAGCTTCAAGCGGCTTCCGGAGGGGCCGTTTGCAGGGCGAACACACACCTCCCCACAACTCCTCGAACCCGCCACGGCCGCCGAAGTTGCGCAACCATGCGCCCATCCGGCGTCCGGGAAGAGCTCCCGGTCCGGGCGGTTTCCCAGGGGGGCCTCGGTCTGTCCGCTCGTCGTTCGCAGCTCCGCGCATATGCGCTCTTCACCGCCCTCGTATTGGCCGGGCAGACTGCCTTCTTCCTGGCCGGAAGGCTCGACGGCGGCAGGCGGGTGAGGGCGCAGGAGACTGTCTTCACCGACCAGCTCGCCACGGCGTTTCTTCGGGGACAGACGTATCTGCCCGTGACTCCGGCGCCCGCGCTGTCGGTGGTGCCGGACCCGTTCGATCCACGGCTCCGGCCCTTCTGGTACTGGGACGCCGCCCTGTATCAGGGCCGATACTACGCCTACTGGGGGCCCGCTCCAGCCCTGTTCCTGGCTGCCTGCAAGGCCCTGAGCGGCGTCCGGGAGATTCCAGATCGGGTTCCGGTCCTGGCCTTCAGCCTGCTGCTCACGCTCGCCGCCAGCGCGCTGCTGGCCTGGCTGGCGGGGAGACTGCCCTCACGACCGCTGCTGCCAGCCGCGCTGGGCACCGCCGTGGTGGCCTTCGGGAGTCCCGGTCCGTTTCTGCTCGGACACCCCCACGTGTACGAGCTGGCGATCGTGGCGGCGCAGGCGTTCCTCCTGGGCGGCATGCTGTTCGCGGCGCTCGCCCGCGATGCCCGCGGGAGCTGGCGCACCCTCTGCGACCTCGCGTGCGCCACCTGCTGGACGCTGGCGGTGGCCTCGCGCCAGACCGTGGCGTTCGCCGTCGTGGCTCTCTGGATCCTCACCAGCTGCTCGTGGCAACCACGAACCTGGCCGCTGCCGATCGCACGCACCCTCGTCTTTGCGACGCCTGCGCTGCTGGGCATGCTGCTGCTCGGCACCTACAACCAGGTTCGCTTCGGCTCGCCGCTCGAGACGGGACACCGCTACCAGCTCGGCCACCCCGTGACGGTCGGGCCGGAGCACATTCCCGCGAACCTGTACTCGTACCTGCTGAGGCCGCCGCGTCGTCTGGAACGGTTTCCCTTCGTGATCGCCCGCTGGCAGGGGCGCCCTCCTTTCCCGGTCTGGCTGCCGATCTCGAAGAGCTACTTCTATCGGGAGCCGGTGGCGGGCCTGCTCTACACGTCACCGTTCTACCTGTTCGCACCATTCGCGCTCGTCTTCTGGTTCCGCGAATGGAGCATTCGCGCAGGTTTGATCTTGTCCACGCTGCCGTTTGCCGTGCCTGTTTTTTATTTTGCGTCGACCATGCGCTACCTGGGAGACGTGACGCCGGGCCTGGCTGTCCTCTCCGTGCTCGGATTGTGTCGGCTCCTCGAAAGTCAGCGCGATTCCCGCTGGGCGCGCCGCTGCCTGCTGGGAGGAGCCACGCTCGCGGCGGCCTACACGGCCGGGATGGGGCTGCTGCTCGGATCGGTCAGCTACTTCGGCTTCCTGCCCCATGCCAATCCGGAGCTCTGGCACCGGCTGGAGCGACTACTTCCGACCTTCGGGCAGTAGCGTGGCCGCGTCGTCGACCTGGAACGAGTCCGCCGCGATCAGCCGCTGGTTGCGTTCGACGTATTCTCGCGAGGGCTCGAGGATTACCAGTGGCTCGCGGCTCACCACCCGGACTTCGCCGTTCTTCTCCTCCATCTCGAAGGCGCCAATCCCGATCAGCGCCGCGCCGGGCGCGAGCACGAAGTCGATCCACAGCTTCTGGCGGCGGTCCGCCACGCGCTGGTTCGCGGGCAGACGGCTCCAGATCGTCTTCTGCACCTTTACTAGCGCCTCCAGATAGGCCGCGGCGTCGGCGCTGCCGGGCCAGTTGGCGAGCTCCTTCTTGCGGATCTCGCCGACGACGCGCGAGAGCACCTTCGAGTAGAGCAGCGTCTGCACCACCGTCGCATCGCCGCGCCGCAGGATGCGCACCTCGCCGACCCTCTGCTCGGGCGAGGGCACGTAGGCGCGACGGACGAGCTGGTCGTGCGAGGCGTCGAGCCAGGGCCCGAGCCGCGCGGGGACGACACCCTCCGCGCGGGCAGCGGCCGCGCAGGCGAGGAGCAGCAGAGACAGCCGCCGGGCCCAGCTCACACTCGCACCGTCCGGCGGCGATCGAACAGGTGCAGGCACGCAGGCGTCACCAGCAGATCGCAGAACAGCGCACAGAGGATGGTGATTCCCGAGAGCAGCGAAAAAAAGATTGTCGGCTTGAAGCTCCCCAAGCAGCCCACCCAGAAGCCCAGCGCCAGCACCAGGTTGTTCACGAGCAGCGCGGGCCCGACCTCGCTGGTCGTGCGGCGGATCGCCTCCGTCGGGTTGCCCCGGTACACGTGCGTGTAGTGGTTCATGTAGTGGATGGTGTCGTCCACGATCAGCCCGATCACGGCCGACGCGATCATCGCCGTACCGATCGATAGATCGATCCCGAGGAATCCCATGATTCCGCCGGTCCAGGCGATCGGCATCAGGTTCGGGATCAGCGCGATGAAGGTCAGGCGCGCCGACCGGAACAGCAATCCGATCGCGAGAACGACCAACGCCACCGCGAGGCCGAAGCTGCGCAGCTGCGAGTCGACCAGACGGTTCGAATCCTGCGCCACGTGATAGAAGGCGCCGGTGGCAGAAACGAGATAGCCCTCGCCGAAGACCCCGCGCGCGTCGGCCAGGATGGCGTCCGAGAGCGGCGCGGCGATCGCGGTTCCCACCGCGCGGATCCGGACGTTGAAGCGCACGCTCGTGAAACCCGGCGCGATCAGCTTGCGAATCAGGTCCTGCTCGGGCGCCGCTTCCAGCAGGTCGAACGCGTAGGCGGTGTCACGCTCGTTGGCGGGGAGCGCGAGCTCCTCGCCCCCCGACTCGGCGCGCTGCAGCTGGCGCAGCACGGCCAGGATGCTGCTCAAGCCGGTGACGTGCTCGCGTGCCAGGGTCGCCTGCTCGAAGGCCGCCATGCGACGCACGGCGTCGTGGGATGTGAGCGGCGTGCCGTCGCTGCGCGTCACCACGAATTCGAGCGTGTTCGCGCCGGTGAGATTCGCGTCGATGAAGAGGGTGTCGCGGTGGAGCGGCGCGTCGCCCCTGAGGAACCGGACGAGATCGGTGTTGTTGTGCACCAGCGGCAGTCCGGCGAGGCTGAGGGCGGTGAGCGCCAAGAAGACCGCGAGCACGCGCCCGGGATGCTGTGTCGCCGCGCGGTCCGACGCAGCCAGCAGACGGAGGATCAGGCGGTGTTGCCGCGAGCGCGGCGCGCTGGCCGGTGGCGTGAGGAAGCTGAGCCCGACGGGGACCAGCGTCATCCCGACGCCGAACGAGAGCAGCACGCCGAACGCGGCGAAGACGCCGAACTCGCGCACGGCCGGCAGGCTGCTGGTCGCGAGCGAGGAGAAGCCGAGCGCCGTCGTGAGCGCGCAGAAGAAGCACGGGAAGGCGAGCCTGCGCACCACCAGGAGCATGCGCGAGACGCGGTCGCCGGCAGCGCTCCCCGCGTCGAGCCAGCCCTGGATCAGGTGCACGCTCACCGCCAGCGAGAGCACCATCAGGACCGGCGGGAGCAGGCCCGTGATGGCATTCAATTGCAGGCCGGCCAGCTGGTAGGCGCCGAGCGTCCAGGCGGTCGTCACGCCCATCACAGCGAGCGGGAGCAGGACGCCGAGTGCGCGTCGGAAGAAAATTGCCAGCACCAGCCCCAGCACCCCCACCGCCAGCGGAATCAGCCGGCGTTGGTCGCGTTCGATGTAGGCGCTCACATCGTGCTTCTGGACCGCGATCCCGGTCAGATGGAGGGAGACGCCGCCCGTGCGGGGCTCGGCGATGATCGCGCGCAGGGCGTCGATGATCGCGGCGTGATATCGCAGGTCGCTGGGGCGGTCTTCGATCTCGACGAGCAGGCCGGCGGTGCGGCGGTCGGCCGACACGAACAATCCCGTGAGGTCCGGATTGCGGCCCAGCGCCGCCTGTACGCGGCTCGCCAGCCCGGGATCGTCGAGCGGCGGCGCGACGACGGGGCTCGTCTCCGAGCCGGATTCCCCCGGCACGACCTGCTGCGCGTTGCTCAGGCTGAAGACGCGGCGGACGCCGTCGATGCGGGCGATCCGGGTGGTGAGCTCGTCGACGAGCGCGAGGCCCTCGGCACTCAAGAGATTCGGGTGGGCCACCGCGAGCAGCAGGTCCTCGTCGCTGCCGAAGGTCGCCTTGAAGCGGTCGTAGATCTCGGTCTGCTCGGCCTCGCGCGAGTTCAGCGACTCGTTGTTCCGTTCCACCTCGATCTGGGAGGCGTGGAACCCGAAGAAGGCGGTCAGCGCCAGCAGCGCGCACAGGAACGGCACACGCCCGCGCGTCAGGAGCCACGTCATGCGGGGGCCGACCTACGCGCGCTCGAGCGTCACGTGGACCGTGACGCGGACCCTGTCGCCGACGCTCAGGAAGAACGTGCTCGGCGCTTCCAGCTGGAAGCTCGCGAGCGAGATCTCGAACGCCGCGTCGAAGCTGGCCTCGCGCTCGCTCTGCCGCCAGTTCTGGATGGCGGCCTGCACGGGACGCTCCACCGTCCGGATCTGGAGCAGGAACGGAAGCACTCCGCTGCTTCGCACTTTTTCCGCGTCCACGTCACGGAAGCGGCCGCGGATCTGCGGGTGATGCGCGGCGTCGAACATCTCGCGCATGTCCCCGTCGCGCCATCGATTGCCGGTCTTCATCCCCGCCACCGGCACGCTCACGTCCGCCGACCAGCTTCCGTTGGCGCCCTGCGAGAGGGACACGGCCACCGAGCCCGCGGTTCCGTGGAAGTCGTGCAGCGTCGAGGTGCCCGTGAACGAGACTTTGAGCGCGCCCCGCACGCCCTCGGCGAGCGCGGGCGCAGCCGCGGTGAACAAGGCACAGATCCAGAGCAACGAGACCGCGTGGCGCCGGGAGGACATGGCGCGAGGATACATCCCTCCAGAACAGCGTGGTCGGGGGCCCGCGCGGGGCGATCGAGCTGCATCGCGCTCTAGCGCTTGTCGATTTCGGCCAGGGTGACCGCGCTAGCGAAGGGTAGAATCAGAACCTGTCGCCGTCGTTCCTGCCGCCCCTCACCTGGATCAGGTTGCAGTACGGGCTCAGGCCGTCGCCAACGTGGTTCGGGGACACGACGTCGATCACGTGGTCGAGCTGTCGCGTGACCTTGTGCTGTCGCTCGATGTACCAAGCGTTCTGCTGGAGGAGCCCGAGGAGTAGCGCGGGGTTGCGTTTTCGCCCGCTGCAGGGGCGGGCAGCGTGTAACCTCGAGAGCCTTCGAGTGCGCACACGCACCCGAAGCGCACCCTGCGGCCGCTGGTGAAAGGACAGTCTAGGGAAGGAGCACGTTCCGGTCTATGAAGCCGCCAATCTCGCGGAGCTGTCTATTCAGATGTGGCGAACGGACGGGAACGGAGTCGACGATCAAAAGAAGAAAGGTTGAGTAATGCGGGGCTACTGCAAGAAGTGCGCGGTCGGAATAGAGCGATTGCAGCGCGGGTAGCAGATACCGAGGTGCCTCGCCATAACCTGGAGTGAGAGTGGCACGCACGTTTTTGGGGTCGCTCATGTAGGAGACAAACGCTCGAGCTGCCCTCCGACAGCGGTCGGAGCAGGATTTGGAGACCACGAAGCTGTCGACCCACGCGAATGCGTGCGAGCCGGAGTCCGAAAGAGGCAGCGCATTCACCTTGATTTCGTCGAGGTCAACGCATTCGCCTTTACGGCAATCGTTGAGATTTTCTGAGCCGACGTAGTAGAGGCGTTCGGAGTACCCGGCAAGCGCGCGGCCGCGACGCCGCGCGAACTGCGCAGAGTAGAAGCCCATCATCTCGTGGTACTCATCAGCTCGGCAAAGGTTGGAGTCGCAGAGCTGTCGGACGGCTTTGAGATCGCGATAAACGGCGTTGTCCGCGGTGCTCACACTAAGGTGAGATGACGCCGCTGCAAGCGTCTTGTAGCGATCAAGAAGCGAATCGAGATACCACTCACCCAAGGTCGAGCGGCCCTTGAGGTCGATGAGAAGGCCCTGATCGGCCCCGTGAGGGTTCCCGAGTTGTGTAACTAGGTCGTGGAGTGTCGCTGGGTTCAGAGAATCACCCCTCCTGGAGAAGAGAAAGTTGCTGCAAACCCAATGCGGAACTCCATAGGTCGTACCATTGGAGACAACGGCCTGTTGGGCTACGTCGAGGAACGTACCGGACGGCCGCGTCCACGAGCGGGGGAGTGCGAGGACTCGCCCTGCGCCGATGAAGTCGTCGAGGAAAACAGAATCGAGTTCGATGACATCCGCGGGCGTGTTGGTGACCGCACCAGGCAAGCTCTCGTCGTAGTAGTTTCCGGAAAGATCTACGACTTGAAGGTCGATCGTGGGATTGTGCTCCTCGAAGTCCGCCTCAACATGCCTGAAGTACGCGTCCTTCGCCGGCAGAAACGGATAGAGAATCACCCGGAGCGGGTCCCTGTCGCACGGAGAACTGGCGACCACGCTCTCCTTTGCAGCCCCTTCCTTGTCTGCGCTCGCTGGAGAGGTTCTTAGGAAGAGCATGAAGATGCCTAGCCCGACCACAGCGATTCTGGGGGTCACGCTCGTCTCCATTCTCTCCCTCCCGGATGCGCGAGGCTTTCCATGCGCCATCTCCACTCCTGGACGCGAGGAGCGTTGCGATCGTACTTGTTTCCTGAGAGTCTCCCTCCGGTCATGTTCCAACGTTGGAGCTGCAGCGATAGTCCCGATGCGCTTATGCCACATTGATCAGGCGGGCGGTTTCCGCGACGGACCGGCGGTTGCGTCTTCGGCCCCCGGTATCTCTCAAGTGTCGACCGGCGGAGGCCCGCGTGTCAACTATCCTCATCCGAGGTTCAGGAAGTCGTCGACGTCTGGGAACGAAAGCTCGCGGAACTCGTAGTCAGGGAAGAGCTCGCCGAGCGCCTTCACCTCGAACGTGCCCTGTTCGAGAAGCGCGAGCACGCGCTCCATCTCGGCACGCCGCGTACGCATCATCTCGCCGGCCTTGAAGCTGGCCGAGGATGTTCCGGATTGGGGCATTCGAGAGAAGGCGCCCGACCTTGTTCTGAATCGGGGCGATCGCCTCCTGCCGGAAGGCCTCGGGATAGCGCGCGTACTCTTCCGTCCAGAAGTGGCGGACGATCGGGTCGCGGACGCGTCGAACGATGCGTTCCCGGAAGAGCTCATCCGAGAGCATGCGCGGGATCGCGAGGAGCGTCGCCTGGTCGTAGTCGAGAAGCGCAAGGATCGTGTTGTGCAGGATGTACTCGAGCCGCGGCCCCCATGAATCCCGACAGATGCTCTTGAAGGACGAGATGACCGACGAGGCGACCAGGTGTCGTTTGTCGGGAGCGACCTGCTCGAGCAGGTTGAGCCCGATCGGCCAATCGAGGTCGGAAACGTCGAAATATACGACGCCGTCGATCCACCGCCCGGGGATATTGCCAAGAAGGGCCTCGGCCATGTCTCCGTGCGGATCGATCACCGCGAGGCCGTTCCCGTTCTCGATGTCCTGGATCGCAAGGTTCTGCAGAAGCGTCGTCTTGCCGGAACCCGTTTTCCCGATGACGTAGACGTGGTGGCGGCGATCCGCCGGCTTGATGCCAAAAACAGCGCCATCCCCGCGGTGGGTGGTCTTCGCTAGACGCGTAATGGGTTGTGGCTGGCTCTTGCTTCGCACGCCAGCCCCGACTCCTGGCCGAGGGCGGAGTACCTAAGGCGAGGTGCTCCACGCAAGGTCTCGCAATGTCGCCTTAGCGAGCGCAGACACCGAGTTTGGCTGCCTGGGTCTGCGAGGTAATCGGGGCTGGCCTGGGAACCAGGCCAAGATCACTCGGAACTTCAATCGATCATCGTATACGCGGGGGTAGTCAGCAGAGTGGGGGGGCCAGGAGCCCGAACGCGGCCCGACGCGACCCAGCATTACGTCAACATCCTCACGTCAAATCGGAAGGGCGAGTGTTTGCGCGGTGTAGAATACACCGGGCTTGGGTCGACGTCGCCCGGTGGCAACGGAGAGGGGGGCCATTGCTCGATTGGCTCGGAAACAACTGGAGGGAGATAGGCGCGGGTGTTGCCGGCACAATCGCGCTCTGGCGATATCTGGACACGCGCCGCCTCGAACTCGCATGGAAGAGAACCGAGTTTCTGTTCTCCCAGGCTGAAAAGCTGGACAACGACCTGGCGATTCAGAAGGCCGTCCGGGTGCTAGCAGGACGTGATCCGAACGCTACGGTCGTTCGCATTTTCGGCCCGAATCCTGATCTTTCGCCGGCCGAGCGAAGCGCCTACATCGAGGCATTCGAGAAACTCTTCAACTTTCTCGATCGAATCGCGTATGGCGTACTTCACGTCTGTTCTCTCACGATGCAAGAGGTGGCGAACTTCAGTTGGTACTTCAATCTCATTCGACGACACCCCTGTCTCACTGCATACTGCGAGTCGCAAGGGTTTCCGGACGTTGTTCGACTGGCTCCTTGTCTGCGCATTTACATGGAAGACCACTACCGCCCGGACGAGCTAGGCGGGGCTGAACCGTGCCTACACGCTGCAGCCTGCGCCGCTCAGCAACACGTGCAGCGGAGCGCCGATCCGCTGGAGAGTGTGGAAAACATTGTGGCTCCACCTGAGTCCTGATGATCATCTCGTCGCGCTCGTTGACGAGAGCCGAGTCGATCATGCATCTGGCTTGATTGGACTGCGTGTACCTGAGCAATCCTTCCGCGAGAATCGTGAGCCGTGCCTCTGCGTTGCGAAACTCCTCTGGCAATGCGTCGTCAGCATCCCGAAGGACGGAAAGCTCTGGGTGTATCGTGTCGATTCAGTTGAAGCAGAACCGGCGCCGTCCTCCGTCGCTGACCGCGGTATGACCGATGAGTACGAAATAACGGCAGCCATCCTGGAGCGAAGGGGCGGCCGAATTCCGCTTTCGCGAGACGGCTTCGTCGTCATCGATGCGTCGCTCAGAACCGACGTAAAGGTACTCATGCAGCAGGGCAGGGTGCCGCGAGACGCCGCCGCGGAACGAGGCCTTTGGGAACGCGATGAAGACTCGTGGCATCTACGGCGCGGGCTCCCTGGTGCGGTCCGGTAGGAATAAATGAAGCACTCCTGTCGCAACTGTCATTTTCTGACCAAGGTTGTCCGCAGTGAGGATGGCGTCGTCTACGGGTTTTCCTGGTCGCAGGGCGATCGCGATGCTGATACGGTTAGCGATGCGTATTCGGCCAAGTGTTTCCACGGCATCTGGGATTCGGGAATCGATCCGTCGATTACAGCGCGGCTACGTGCAGTCCTTGAGGTGCACCGACGCAACGACTGTTTCTTCATCGAAGTCACCGAAGGCATGTCATTCGCGGCTGCTTCAGAACTCGAGCGCCGCAGGCAAGAACACGCTCAGCTGAGGAAGTCGAATAGATATACCCAGTGGGGACTCTGGATCGCCGCGCTCGCACTGGTCGCGAGCATCGTGGTCGAGATTCTTGACTGATCCTCGCGTTACAGGGTGTGTAGCAGCTCGCCCCACACTTCCCGAATCAAACAATTCAGGGTGGCGCCCCCGCGGCTCAAATAGCTTTCCCCGAAGGGGACCCCGTTCCCCCAGCCGTCGGAAGGGAGGGAGACGCCGATAGGCGTCCCCCGACCGGCGATCGCGTAGCGAGCGGTCGACCCCGCCCGGATTGGTCGAGCCCGGCCGCCCCCATGGCCGCGCGCAGACCCGAAGCGAAGCGAAGCCGGAGAGCTGCGCTGTGCGCAGCCGGAGGAAGACGGGCGGGGTCGGCCGCGAGGCCGACGGCTGGGGGAACCAGTTCGACCCTTGCCCCGCAAGGGCTTCCGTCTCGAGGCCACCCCTACAAACCATGTTTGCTGGCCCGTTTGTCGGGCCAATCGCGGGGTGGCCGGGCCCGATTCGCTAAAGCGTTTTGGCCGAGACTTCGCCACAGCGAAGAAGCGGCCCGAGATTGAGCCGCGATATCCGGGAACTGGTAAGGAGCGCCGTCTCCGCGGCGGATCGCGTGATCCCGGGCCTTCTGGAGGCCAATCCGGCGGCCTATGGCGCCGACTCGGAGATGCGACGGAGCCAAGGGTACTCCTGCTCGCGCCAGACCTCGTAGGGAGGGAGGTCGTGGCTCTCGGCGATGAGGTGGTTTACCTCGCGGCCGACGAAGCTCTCGAAGCCAATCGCCTGGCGGCTCCCGGCGCGGTCGGCCAGGCGCTCTCGAGTCCGCTCGGTCAGGGAATCGATTTCCTGGGCGGGCATGCCTTGCTTGATCCGCTCGACCTCCTGGGAGCGCCAGCGGTCGTAGGCAACCCGGCGCTCCTCCTCTTCGGATTCCCGGCGGGCCTCGGCTTCGCGGTCGAGGCGGGCCTGCTCCCGGCCGTAGCCGTCGAGGGCCTCGTCGAGGTACTGGAGGATCGCGTCGAAGTGGCGCATTTCAAACCGCGTGCGCTTGGCCTCGGCGATCGCGTAGTCGAGGACGAAGTCCGCACGGGCCTGGCCGAGCTCGGAGAGGAGCGCCTTGGCCTGGGAGATCTCGCTAGCCGAAGGCTTTCGGGGTGCGTACTTTCGCAGCTCGTGGAACCGCGCGACGAGGACCTCCGCGAGGTGATCGGTGAGGGATCGTTCTTCCTGGGAAGACCCCCGCCGTGTGTTCTTGTTCTTACGGTGGCTCTTGTTTATGTCCGGTGCACCAGTGTCAGGCGCGCCAGTGTCAAGCGGATTGGACATACGCCCCGTGTCCAGTGGACTTGACACAGGCTCCTGGCCGGGTGCCCTCGGGGTGTCGAAGATCCCGAAGCCCGCGATCGGTTGGATGCGGTAGAGGTTGTGGTCGAAGCGCTCTCCCTGGCTCGTCTTCACACGCCGATTCGTCACCGTGGCGAGCCGCCTGCCGTCGAAACGGAATGCGAGAAGCCGCTGCAAGCGACTGTTGAGCTGCTGTCGACTGATCCCGAGCTCGCGCGCCATTCGCGCCTGCCCGGGGTAGCAAAGCACGTGCTCGTCCATGTACGTCGCGAGGCAACAAAGCGTCTGCCAAAGCTCCGCCGGCATCTGGCTGAGCAGGCCCGAGTCGCGCGCCTCGAAGTACATTTTGGCGAACATCCGCGTCTCGGTCTTCCCGGTCGCGATGTCCGTCTCGACTTGGCGCTTGACGCTGACGAGAGGTCGTCGTGGTTGCTCTGAATCTGTTGGTGGATTCATCGCCCTCATTCTACAACCGGCGATGCGGAGTTCGAAGTCTCATCGTGGGGATAACCGAGTTCTTCGTTGAGCTCCTCAGCCTCCGTTGCTGCGTCCGTCTGCACGCTGCTCCCGAGAGCCAATCGTATGCGCGTCTCGAGCTGTCCGATAATGCGCGTGGCCAAGGTGAGCTTCTTGAGGAAGCTCGCTCGTTCTTCGCGCGCGAACTGGATGACTTGATCTTTCGCGGGATTGGTGATCTTGAGGTCCATGTTTTCGGTCTCCAGCTCCATCAGTCGACCCTCGAGCTGCTGGATCTGCTTATCGCTTCTCGACGTGTCGCGATCCGGCGCGTCATGTCGCGCAGTTGACGCAGTGACGTGGAGGAGTTCGTTGATGCGTCGATCGAGGGACTCCTGCGACACGAGATACTTTTCGTTTCGCTCAGTGTCGATCTTCCGACAATCGAGGTGCTCACGAGCGCAGCAGCGCATCACCGTGCGAGGTGAGCGGGGCACGCCCGCGTCAAAGAAGAGCGCGGACGCCTGCTCGACGGTGATCGAGAAATCGGTTGTCACGTCGATTCGCGACAGGTCGGATAGCGGCGGGACAGCTTCCATGTAACTTCAATATAAGGCGAGCCCATCGGATGCCAAAGCGAAGGTGGGGATAACCGACGTGAAACCCTCGGAAGTCCTCTGCCTTTATACGCTTCTGAGCGTTTGTCCAGCGGATCGGGGGAAAGATGAGACTCTCAAGACTCGACTTGAAGAACTTCCGACTCCTACGCGAAGCTTCGATCAGATGTGATCGCAAGGTACTCGCCGCGATCCTTGTTGGGCCAAACAATACTGGAAAGACTTCGGTAGCTGAAGCTCTTCAGCTGTTTACGAAGGGGACGGGCAAGAGGTTCTCTATCTTCGACTTCTCCCTGGCCTGCCGTGAGGCATTCGACAAGGTCCAACAGTTTCTGCTTGGTACGGACGTGGAGCCGCAAGAAGATACCACCCTACCAACGATCTCGATGGCGCTCCACTTCGACTATGACGACGTCGCGGCCGATCTTGCCGTGGCAGGTGATCTGCTGATGGACCTCGATCCGCAGTCCTACAAGATCGCGGTTCTCATCGAATTCGCGATCAACGACATAGATAGGCTGACCGAGGACTACCGATCGGACCGCGAGCAGGACGAGAGCCTGTTCGACTTTCTAAGTACCCGACTACACGACTACTACGCCATTTCTTGCTTCAAGATGGCTCCCGACACAGGCGAGCGCGAACGTCTCCCCGACGCCTCCGCGCTTGAGCGATTGATCAGAGTCGACTTCGTAGCCGCGCAAAGGCACATCGATGATCAAGAGAACAGCCGAGCCACGCGGCTCTCGGGACTCCTCCATGCACACTACGGCCGCCACTATAAGGAGGCCGAGCCCGAGGGCTATAAGGCTCTCGAGAGCGCGCTGCGGACGCATTCCACCGACCTCAGCAGTCGGTACATGAACGCTTTCGCGCGCTTGATCGAGGGGCTTTTGAAATTCGGGTATCCCCGTATACCGCGCCTGTCGATCAAGGCCGAGCTTAGTGCGAGCACACTCTTCAAAGACAACACCCGCGTCTACTACGCTTCCGACGTCGAGGCCCAAGCCGGCGGCGAGACAACAGTCACCTACAACCTGCCCGAGAAGTACAACGGACTAGGCTTCAAGAACCTGATCTACATGATCCTCCAACTCATGTCGTTTCGAGAGGAACTAGAAGAAGCGGAGGTCGCGAAGCCACGCGTGCATTTGATTGTCATCGAGGAGCCTGAGGTGCATCTCCATCCGCAGATGCAGAACGTTTTTCTCAGGCAGATCTCTGGATTTCTCGATCCGGAGGGAAGCGAGGGAGAGGTGCAACTGATGATTACAACGCACTCCTCCCATATCGTGGCTGTCTGCGGGTTTTCACCGGTGCGATATTTCCGGAGACGGGGTAACACGGCGGAAGTGAAGGATCTTCTCGAATTTGAGAGCAGTCACAGCAATGGCGAGGAAGCCAACGCGGTCAAGTTCCTTGCGCGATATCTAACGCTAACGCGGTGTGACCTGTTCTTTTCGGACAAAGCGATCCTCATCGAAGGTCAAGTCGAGCGCCTACTGCTGATGAAGATGATTGAGAAGTGTGCAACGGGGCCCCAAGCCAACTTGGCCAGCGACTATATTTCGATCGTCGAAGTGGGGGGTGCCTATGCCCACAGATTCAAATCGCTCGTGAAATTCATCGAGATACCAACGCTCATCATCACCGACCTAGATTCAATCGGGGAGGATCGGAAAAGATGTCGGGTCACTGAGGGGCACTCCAGTAGCAACGCGACGCTCAAGACCTGGCTACCTGCCAAGACCGCGCTTGCGGAGCTCCGCACCGCCAGCAGGGCCGACAAGACTGACGGCTCTGTTCAAGTCGCCTATCAGGTACCCGACGAGGACCACCTGCCTTGTGGTCGCAGCTTCGAGGAGGCGTTCATCTACCAGAACGCTGAGTGGCTGTTTGCGAACAGGGCACAATTCATCGGTACGCCCGAAATCCTCGCGGCAGGCTCGGCGGCGGACCTTCGGGAAATTGCCTACGAACTCACGATGAACAAGGTTGATTTCGCGCT
>Ga0184637_10000982_pt1 | contig 19993 bp, 18 predicted proteins | sample PLM3_127_b2_FD_133143 | JGI IMG/M metagenome (GOLD analysis project Ga0184637, IMG submission 133143) | Groundwater sediment microbial communities from an aquifer in East River, Colorado, USA - PLM3_127_b2 | ecosystem: Environmental > Terrestrial > Soil > Riparian zone | place: USA: East River... | reverse complement strand
TTGTTCGAAAATCATCCGAATCAGATTCCGGTTGCAAATATCGCCGTGGACAAAGACGTGTGCCGGATTGTCCTTGAGGCTCTGTAAATTTGCAGGATTCCCCGCGTAAGTCAGCTTGTCGACATTCACCAGGCGCTCGCTGCTTTGCGCGAACCATTCCAAGACAAAATTAGAGCCTATGAAGCCGGCACCGCCTGTCACGAGGACAGTCATTGCTCGGTCCAGCAAGTCGAGAGAATGCTCATTGCGCGGCGCGCTCCAGCGCCTTTAGCTTCGCGTATTTGTTGAAGCTGTTCATGCAGCCTATCGTGATGTCACCAGGCCCGGCACGCCGTCGAGGAAGCCGAGCCGCAACAAGTAGTACCCAGTCATTTGGCTTGCGGCTTCGACGGCAAATTGCTTTTGTGCGCCGAACCCGGGCCACTCCCTTTGGATTACGCGCGCACCATGGCAAGCGGCGAGCTCAACCGTTCCATCGGTCGAGCCCGAGTCCACGACGATAATTTCGTCGGCAAAAGCTACGCTCGCGAGGCAATGCCCCAGTTGCGCGGCGGCGTCGCGTGCGATGAGGGCTACGGAAAGGGGCATGGGCAGCGAAGGAAGAGCCGGCAAACCCGTATAATCAGCGGCTTATGCGCGGCATTCTAACCGCTTTCCGCGTCTTGAGGCCGCATAGTTCCGGGGTCGGGGCATTCTGATGTGGGGGATCGGCTATCGGCTGCTCCTTTGGTTCGCGTTTCCTTGGGTGCTCGTGCGGCTGTGGTGGCGTGGGCGCGCGGAACCGGCGTATCGACAGAACATCGGCGAACGATTCGGCTTCTACGGCAGGCGGCCCGAGAGGCCGGTGATCTGGCTGCATGCAGTATCGGTGGGCGAGACCCGAGCCGCGGAGCCGCTGCTGCGCGCGCTGCAATCCCTTCATCCGGAGTGCGAGCTCCTCATCACGCAGATGACTGCGACCGGCCGGGAGGCGGCGCAAGCTTTGTTCGGCGGGGCCGTTCAGGTGGCGTGGCTCGCTTACGACTATCCGTCCGCCGTGAGGCGGTTTGTGCGCCACTTCCGCCCCAGTCTCGGGATCCTGATGGAAACCGAAATCTGGTTCAACCTCGTGCGCGAATGTGAGCGCGCGGGCGTGCCGCTACTGCTCGCCAACGCGCGGATGTCCGCCCGGTCGGCGCGCGGTTATGCCGTCGTCGCGCCGCTGGTGCGGGCTGCGCTGGGGCGAATGAGCGCGGTTGCCGCGCAGACAAACGAAGACGCCGAGCGGCTGCTATCGCTTGGCGCGCGCGCGGTGGAAGTTAGCGGCAATCTCAAGTTTGACGCCGTGCCGAGCGCAGGCAGCGAGGAGCTCGCGGCGCAGTTTCGGCGCTGGTTTGGCGATCGTTCGGTGATGCTTGCCGCGAGCACGCGAGAGGGCGAGGAAGAGCTATTGCTCGATGCTTTGGAAAAAAACGCCCTCGGCAATGCAATCTTTATCATCGTTCCGCGGCACCCACAGCGCTTCGACGCAGTGGCGCAACTCCTTTCCGCGCGCGGATTGAGGTTCGCGAGGCGCAGCGCGAATGCGCCGCTTAAACCCGGTTGCAGCATCGTGCTGGGCGACAGCATGGGCGAGATGGCCTCCTATTATCGGGCTTGCGACGCGGCTTTCGTGGGCGGAAGCTTGCTTGCCTACGGTGGGCAGAACCTGATCGAAGCTTGTGCGGCCGGTGTGCCGGTGCTGGTGGGTCCCTACACCTACAACTTCGCGCAGGCTGCGCAGAGCGCGATCGCCGCCGGCGCGGCGGTCCGGGTCAGCGACGCCGGGGAGACGATTCGGGTGGCGCGCTCGCTCCTGCAGGACCGCGAGCTGCGCGAACGCATGGGGCGGGCCGGGGTCGCATTTTGCGCGGCCCATCGAGGCGCCGTCGAGCGGACTTTAACGATTTGCAAGCGGTTGCTCGGATGACCGCGTCGCGTGTTAGTTCGCTCCCAGCAGCCGGTTCACTTCCACGACGTCCGCCTCGCCCAAAGTCCCGGCAGCGGCCTTGAGCCTCAGGCCGTTCAAGATCGCGTCATAGCGCGCCCTGGAAAGATCTCGCAGGGTGCTGAACACTTGCTGCTGGGCGTTCAAGACGTCGATGTTGATGCGCACACCGACCTCGTAGCCGAGTTTGTTCGAGTCGAGCGCACTCCGGCTGGAAACGAGCGCCGCCTCCAGAGCTTTCACCTGCGCCATTCCGTTGGTCACGCCAAGATAGGACTGGCGCGCCGACAACGCGGAGGTGCGCCGCGTGTTTTCCAGATCCTGCTGCGCCTTTTCGCGATTGGCGACGGCTTGCCGCACCAGCGAGCTGACATTCCCTCCCGCATAAAGGGGGATGGCAAGCTGCAATCCGATGATGCGGTTGGTGGAGTCCGACGGGGTATTGCCAACACCGCCCGAACTGATCGCCGAAGCGCTCGTGCCCGCGCTGCCGACGATGTTAAGAGTAGGCAGATGCCCTGCACGGACTCTTTCGATCTCGCGCACCGCGATTTCGAGCGCGGCTTCCTGAGCGCGCACCGGATGACCCTGGCTTGCTGCGGCGCTAGCCCAATCCTCCATCGAGTCTGGCCTGGGCGCGTTGAGCTCGATGTTGGATCTCAGCGAATCAAGCCGATCCGGGAACTTGCCAACGATCTGCTGCAAGGCGCGCTTCTTGAATTCAAGGTCGCCTTGCGCGGCGATTTCCTGGGAGGTTGCGAGGTCAAAACGCGCCTGAGCCTCGTGAGTATCAGTGATGGTTGCTGTGCCGACCTCGAAATTGCGCTTTGCCTGAGCGAGCTGCTCGGAGATCGCCACTTTCTGTCCCTGGATGAAAGCGAGACTGTCCTGCGAAGCGAGCACATCGAAGTAAGCCTGCGCGGCGCGCACGATCAGATCCTGGGTCGCCTGGCCGAATGTGGCCTCGGCCTGTGCCGCCTTAAATCCGGCCTCCCTGTACACTTGAAGGTTCTGCCAATTGAATAGGGGCTGCGTGAGCGTTACCGTGAAACCATGCGAATTGCCCTGCCGTTGCGAATCCGGCGCGGTGCCGCGAAACGAAACGTCGATATCGTTGTACTGGGTGAACGCGGTGGCGTTGACCGTAGGCAGTATTTGCGCAAGACCCTGCGGCAGGTTTTCCAGGCCGGCGTCGCGCGTCGCACGCGCCGAGGCATACGCAGCGTCGTTCGCGAGAGCATCGCGATATGTCTGCAACAGGTCGACTGCGCGCGCGGGCGCTGTGGACAGCGCGGCGATCAGCGGGAGCGCGAAACGAAGTTGTGACATAGCCGTTGCGGCCTGAACAGGGTTACCGCTAGAACTCGAAACGCTCCGAACGCGGCGCGTTCCTGAGCGGGGCGAGACAGGTTTCGAACAGATCGACCGTGTGGCACGAACCTTCGCCGATGCGGGTAATCAGCCGCGCCTCCATGACCGGTGGATCTCCAACGACGGCGAACAGCCGTCCCCCGGCTCTGAGCTGAGAAAGCAGGACCGGCGGCAGCACCGGCGTCGAGCCCGTGAGGACGATGGTGTTGTAAGGTGCGTGTTCCTGCCATCCTTGTGCCGCATCGCCGAGTTCCGTCGTAACGTTTTCCACGCCGGCGCGACGCAGATTCTCCTCGCCAAAGGCCTTGAGTCGGGGATTGATCTCAACGGAGTACACATGGTGTGCCCGGGCGGCTAGAAGCGCCGTGAGATAGCCGCTCCCGGTGCCCACTTCGAGGATCCGCTCGGTCTTCTTCACGGCGAGTTCCTGCAGGATGCGCGCCTCGAGCTTGGGCTGCATCATCCGTTCGCCGTCGCCCGCGTTTTCGTAAAGAGGGATTTCCAAGTCCGAGAAGGCAAGCGCCCGGTATGCCTTGGCGACGAATTCCTCGCGGCGCACGACGTACAGGAGATCGAGCACATTCTGATCGAGCACTTCCCAGGGGCGAATCTGCTGCTCGACCATGTTGAAGCGGGCCTGCTCGATGTTCATGGCGAGACGGAAGCTCGGGCGAAAAGGCGCAAATTCTAGCACTGTTTGCGTTGCGTACCGGGACGCTTCGCACCCAGGGTCGTAGGCTTGCTGGTCAGTCATTAGAGTTAGAAACTCCCCTGTTGTCAATAACTTGCGACCTCTGATTAGCTTAGTTCGGGCCGCGCTGCCGTCCACATTGCAGCGCTTGGTATTTCCGCGCATTTACTCTTCGGCGCAAGCACCGCCAGCACCGCTCCAAGACGGCCTATCGAGTTCAGGTTGCTTGCACTCGGCGCAATGACAGGGTACGAAATCGTCTCGGAGAGCGCCGCACTTGAAGGGCGCCGAGCGATGAATCACAATAGCCTCGACAACAACGAACGCGGCTGATCCAGTGGCGCCTCGCGCGTTCAACCGTCCGGGACCGATCGTTTCCATGCACCTGACCCAAGAACGCTATGGCGATGCGCTGGTGCTCAACCTTGCCGGGCGCGTCGACAACAGCACCACAGATGGACTCAAGTCATCACTTGACGCGTATGTAGCGAGCTGCCGCGCTGGAGGGGATCGCCTGGTCCTGGATTTCTCCAAGGTCGACTACATCAGCAGCGTTGGGCTTCGCGTTTTGATGCTGGCGGCCAGGCAGTGCCGTGAGCAGGGAGGCACGATCGTGGTGGCAGCGCTTCAGCCCGTGGTGCGCGAGATTTTTGAGATCAGCCGCTTTAACCTCGTGTTCCAGTGTTTTGGGTCCGTGCGCGAGGCTCTGTCCAAAGTGTCGCCGGCTGGCCTAGCGGTCTATGATTCCGCTCACGGCGGCACCTGACCCATGGCCCTGTGGGTCACCTTCTGGGGAACGCGCGGCTCGATCCCCGTCTCCCTTGACTCCGCAACGATCAGGGACAAGCTTGCCCGCGCATTAGTATCGGCTTCGGGTAAGAGACTCGATACGCAGGAGAAGGCACGGGCATGGGTCGACACCGAGCTTGATTTTGCGGTTTCGCACACTTTCGGCGGCAATTCCGCTTGCGTTCAACTCGACGCGGGCGATGCCGAGTACGTGTTGTGCGATCTCGGGAGCGGCGTGCGAGCTTTCGGAAACCATGTATTTGCGCGCGACGGCGCGTCCAAGCCCAACGTCTTCCATGTGTTCCAGTCCCATCTTCACTGGGACCACATCATGGGCTTTCCTTTTTTTGCGCCCGCCTATGTCCCGGGAAATAGGATTCGGATTTACGGCTGCCACCAGAACCTCGAAGAAGCCCTTCGGCGACAACAGGACCCGCCGAGCTTCCCTGTGCCGTTTGATCGTCTTGGCGCGTCGATCGAATTTGTGACGCTCCAACCGGGCCGAATCTATGACATCGCTGGATGGAGTGTGACCGCGAAGCTTCAGAGCCACTCCGGAGATTCCTACGGCTATCGATTCGTTAGAAACGGACGCATCATCGTCTATTCAACCGATTCAGAACACAGGCTTGACGTGCCGGATGTGGCCGAAGCTGCCGCAACTTTCTTTGCCGATGCCGACCTGGTGATTTTCGACGCCATGTACTCGCTCGCCGAGGCCGTGTCGGTGAAGGAAGACTGGGGCCACTCTAGCAACGTCGTAGGCGTCGAGCTGTGCCAGCTCGCCAATGTGAAACACCTGGTCCTCTTCCACCACGAACCGGCCAACAACGACGAGCGCATCGGCGAGATCTGGCGTGAAACGCTGCGTTACGAAGAGATCTCGCGAACGGGCGAGCCGCTGCGCGTCACGGCGGCCTACGACGGCCTGGAGATCGAGCTCTGAGGAGCGAACGCCCGCGGCATGCCGCGCACGTCGGCGGCTACTCAGACACGGAGCCGACCGCTGGCGTCAACCGTCCCGGGACCGTGCTTGGTGCCCGCGGCGTTGGGCGGGGTCTCATCTTGCTTGCTTTGCTTCTCGTGCCGATATTCTGGGAGGAAATGCCGGTGATCGGGGCGCTGCGCCTTGCGTGGCTCGACGGCTACCAAGCGCTCTCCCCTCGCGAAAAACGCTCGGCCCCGGCTGTCATCGTGGCGATCGATGAGCTGAGTCTGGAACGATTCGGGCAGTGGCCGTGGCCTCGCACCCAGCTTGCCCAGCTCATCGATCGGCTTCGTGCGGCCCGCCCGGCGGCAATCGGCGTGGACATCCTCTTTCCTGAGGCTGACCGTCTCTCCCCTGAATGGCTCGCGGCTTCATTGGCCGCCGCCGATCCGCAGTTGGCGGCGCGTCTCGCAAGACTGCCGCGTCATGATGCGATCCTTGCCGGCTCGATCAGGGCCGCGCCGGTCGCTTTGGGAATTGCCGGCCTCGAGGCGGGCACGGACTTCCCCGCGACATTGACCCCGTCTCTGCAGAAGGGAGCCGATGCGCGAGAGTCTCTGCGTCACTACGCTTCCACGCTTCGCAGCCTGCCGGAGATCGATGCCGCTGCCCGGGGGCATGGGCTTCTTAGCGCGGACACCGAAGGGGGCATTGTGCGGCGCGTGCCCATGGTAGCTCGCGTCGGCTCAACTCCGGTGCTGCACTTGAGCCTGGAGACGCTTCGCGTGGCGAGCGGCGAGCCCCTCTTCGTTGTGTACGGAGGCGCGGCGGGCGTCGAGGCCGTGGGAATCGGCGACCTCATAGTGCCCACCCAATCAGACGGGCGCTTGTGGGTCCACTACGCACCGCACGATCCGGGTCGCTTCATCTCCGCCGCTGATGTGCTCAACGGCGAGGCCGACAATGCCCAGCTCGAGCGCAAACTCGTCCTCGTCGGAGTTACGGGACTGGGTCTCATCGATTACCAAACTACGCCGCTTGGCGAGCGCATGCCTGGCATCGAAATTCACGCACAGGTGCTCGAGAACGTTTTTGACGGCGCCCTGCTGATGCGCCCACGCTGGGCGCTTTGGATCGAGGGGTTTGTGCTGTTTGTCACGGGCGTGATCGTCATCTGCGCCGTAAGGCGGCTCTCCCCGGGATTTTCGGTGGTTCTGCTCGTTTTCTTGCTGACGACCCTGGGCGCTGCAGGATTCGGGGCGTACCGCGGATTGGGTCTTCTGTTTGACGCCTCGGTTCCCGGCGCCGCCATTGCTTTCCTGTTCGCTGCCATGCTTGCCCAGACGCTCGCTCAATCCAACGCGCAGCGCGAATCGCTGCGAGAGCATTTGCAGCGCGAGCGCGAGTCGGCCGCGCGTCTCGCCGGCGAGCTCGACGCGGCTCGACGCATCCAAATCGGCATCCTACCGCGGCCCGAAACCGCGTTCCCCGCGGAGCGGCGCTTTGAAATCTCCGCTGCGATGGAGCCTGCGCGCGAGGTAGGAGGGGATCTCTACGATTTTTTCATGCTCGATGCCGACCGGCTTTTCTTTCTCGTAGGCGACGTTTCCGGGAAGGGCTTGCCCGCCAGCATTTTCATGGCGGTGAGCAAGGCCTTGTGCAAGAGCGCAGCACTTCGGCGCGGGCAGCCAGTGGATGAATTGCTGCGTGAGGCGGACACGGAAATCGCGCGGGAAAATCCCGAGTCCTTGTTTGTAACCGTCTTTGCTGGCGTGCTGGACACGCGCAGCGGTCACCTTGAGTACTGCAACGCAGGACACGAGCCCCCATTCGTTCTCACCCTCGATGGCGAGATCACGCGGCTTGAGGCAGGCGGCGGGCCGCCCCTGTGCGTTCTCGACGGATTTTCATACCTTGCCGCCGAACATAGAATGAGCCGCCAGGAGATTCTGTTCGTTGTCTCCGACGGCGTGACTGAAGCCATGAACCCGGAGGGAGATCTTTACGGGGCGTGGCGGTTGCGCCAAGCCATCGGGCGTGCGCGCCACGCCGACACTCCCGCAACGTTTACTAACGCGGTCCGCGCCGATGTGGCGCAATTCGTCGCGGGCGCCGAGGCAGCCGATGACCTCACTCTACTGGCGCTGCGCTGGAGCGGGCCCTAGAACCGATGACAAGGGGTATTTCCTCATGCCCCTTAGTCTGAGGCTGGTAATTCTGAACCCAGCTTAACGAACGCTGACCTCGACGCGCCGATTGCGGGGTTCGATAAGCCCGTTCGCCGTGGGTATCAAAGGTTCGCGTCTGCCGCGGCCGGCGGTCAGGATGCGCTCGGCAGGCACGCCCATACCCACCAGCATTGATTTCACACGGCCCGCGCGCTGCAAGGAAAGCGCGTCGTTGGAAGGGTCCGGTCCCACCAGGTCGGTGTGGCCGATCACGGTAATATCGGAGGCCTGCCGACGCGCCATCTCGGCAAGCAAACGCTTTACTTCCTGCTTTGACTGCTCGGTGAATTCGTCGCTACCGCTCTCGAAGTAAAGCGTAAACAAGATCGGGCGCGGCGGCTGGGCAGCGATGGCGCCCCCGAACACCTCCTTGATCTCGTTTTGGCTTGCCATGCCACGTTCTACGCCGCCGTCGGGTGCGGTCCGAGCCGTGGCGTACGCAGTGTTGAGTACGGTACTGCCTTTTTGATTCTGAACGATGAGCGTCCCGACCTTGCCGTCCGTATCAGGTAACAGTACGACTAGGTCCCGGCTAGGGGGGGTGGCGCAGCCGCCCAGGACAAGTGCCGCAATGAGCGCAGGGTAACTCCGGCGCACGAGGTTATCGGCTTCAGTCGCCGGCGCGAACTAGGAACTCGGTTCCACGTACCCCGAGAATGGAAGAGGGTATTTTTACTTTCATCGCATCGGGAGACTGCTTGGCGATCTTGCCCGATACCACTGCAAGGGTTCCCTTACGTAGCGAGGATTCAAAGGTTCCCTCATGCGTAGTCGAGTTGAATGTGTAGCGCTCGATGGCAAGCACGCTGTTCGGTCCGACCGACAAAAGCGAATTGTCAACGAAGGCGATGCCCGCCGAACCGTCAGCTCCGGTGACCACGGTGTCGGTCGCCTGCAGGGGCGTTCCCACCCGCGCCGGAAGGCGCTGACCGCTACGCTCGAGGTGCACCGCACCTTTGGCGACTTTGAACTGGGCGATGTCGTTCGCCCAAGCGGAAATCGGGGCAATCGCGCACGCACAAGCAAGAAGCAATCGACGAATCACGACTGGACGAGTTGACAGCATAGTACCCTCCATTGTTTGCCTCGCATTGCCTTCCGGAGGAGGCTGGCGCCCTCTGGGGCGCTTTGTTCATATAATAACTCAACCGGCCTTTCCGGGCTGACCCTATCTATGGCTAACGCCCCGCTCGCTCGGTTTCCAGCCAAGATGGACTCCCTGGCCGAGATTCGGATTCTTGTTGAGGGTGCGTGCGCCACGGCCGGGATAGCTCGTGAAGCATGCCTGAAGATCCTGCTTATCGTCGAGGAACTATTCACGAATACTGTCCTCCACGGATATCGAGGTGAAAGCGAATCCCCGGTCTGGATGGCGCTTGTACCTGGCGAGGCGGGATTTACCCTGCACTACGAGGATGCAGCCCCGTCGCACAACCCCTTCGGCGAGTTTCGCCCTACAGAAACCGCGGTCCTGATCGCGCAGCAGCCCGTGGGAGGGCTGGGCTTGAAGCTAATTCGATCGCTTGCCAAAGACGCGAGCTACAGCCGTGAAGGTGGGCGCAACGTTATTCGAATCATTTTCTCAGCACGCGCCCGCGGCTGATACGCTTGCTTGCCAAGCTTCCCTCAGTGGAGTAACTTCTATCGAGCAACGTAGGGGTCCTGACCGAGGGCAGTGCCTTGGTCGGGTGAGAGTAAACCCTTCGAACCTGAAGCGGATAATGCCGCCGCAGGGAAGCGTTGAAAGGCTCGTCCTACGCTCCCGGCGGAACCAGACGAGAGGAGCGCCATGAACGCCAATCCCAAGTTTCTCGCACAGACCGCCCAAGTGGATCAGGCGGCGGTCAAGCCGCTTCCAAATTCGCGCAAGATCTACGCTCAGGGTTCACGTCCTGACATCCGCGTGCCGATGCGCGAAATCACGCAGTCGGAGACACCGGCTTCGTTCGGCGCGGAAAAGAATCTCTCGGTCTTCGTCTATGACACTTCCGGCCCATACACCGACCCGCAGGCGAGTATCGACATACGTGCAGGGCTGCCCGCCGCGCGTGCCGCGTGGATCGATGAGCGCGGCGATACGCAGGAACTGCCTGGGCCGACTTCAATGTTTGGACGCGAGCGTCTATCCGATCCCACGCTTGCAAGCTTACGCTTCGATCTGAGGCGTCGCCCCAGGCGGGCCCGGGAGGGTCGCTGCGTTACGCAGATGCACTACGCGAGGAAGGGAATCGTCACGCCTGAAATGGAATTTATCGCGATTCGGGAGAATCAGCGCCGCGAGGCACTTTCCGAAATGCTTTCACGCCAGCACGCGGGCCAGGATTTCGGCGCCGCGATTCCCAAGACCATAACATCGGAGTTTGTGCGGGACGAAGTGGCCCGCGGCCGAGCGATCATTCCGTTGAACATCAACCACCCGGAAACCGAGCCGATGATCATCGGCCGGAATTTCCTGGTGAAGATCAACGCCAACATCGGCAATTCGGCGCTGAGCTCGGGGATCGCCGAGGAAGTCGAGAAGATGACCTGGGCGATCCGCTGGGGCGGGGATACGGTGATGGATCTCTCCACCGGCAAGCATATTCACGAGACCCGCGAGTGGATCATAAGAAACTCGCCGGTCCCGATCGGTACCGTGCCGATCTACCAGGCCCTTGAGAAGACCGGCGGAAAAGCCGAAGAGCTTACCTGGGCCATTTTTCGCGACACACTCATCGAGCAAGCCGAGCAGGGTGTGGACTACTTCACTATCCACGCCGGCGTGCGGTTGCCCTTTATTCCTCTCACTGCAAAACGCATGACCGGGATCGTCTCGCGCGGCGGCTCGATCATGGCCAAGTGGTGCCTCGCCCACCACAAGGAGAGCTTTCTCTACACGCACTTCGAAGAGATCTGCGAGATCATGGCCGCCTACGACGTGAGCTTTTCTCTGGGCGACGGCCTGCGGCCAGGCTCGATCTACGACGCCAACGACGAAGCCCAGATCTCGGAGCTTAAGACGCTCGGCGAGTTGACCGACGTTGCATGGAAGCACGACTGCCAGGTGATGGTCGAGGGCCCCGGACATGTGCCCATGCAGCTCATTAAGGAGAACATGGATCTGCAGTTAAAGTATTGCAAGGAAGCGCCGTTTTACACGCTAGGACCCCTCACGACCGACATCGCGCCTGGCTACGATCACATCACGAGCGCCATTGGCGCGGCGATGATCGGCTGGTACGGCACGGCGATGCTGTGCTATGTGACGCCCAAGGAACACCTCGGGCTTCCCGACAAGGACGACGTCAAGGACGGCATCATCGCCTACAAGATCGCCGCGCACGCCGCCGACCTGGCCAAGGGCCATCCCGGGGCGCAGATCCGCGACAATGCACTTTCCAAGGCGCGCTTCGAATTCCGTTGGGAGGACCAGTTCAATCTGGGTCTCGACCCGGACAAGGCGAAGGCGTTCCACGACGAAACCTTGCCGCAGGAAGGCGCGAAGCTCGCGCACTTCTGCTCCATGTGCGGTCCGCACTTTTGCTCGATGAAGATCACGCAGGATGTACGCGAGTACGCCCAGAAACACGGCTTGTCGGCGGAGGAAGCTCTGAAGGATGGCATGCAGCAGAAGGCCGTGGAGTTCGTGCAGAAAGGCGCAGAGATCTATCACAAGGCCTGACACGGTATTCTCTGAGCCGACCGCCGCGGGGTTTTCGAGCCGGAATATTCCGGCGGTCTTGCCTGTTCATCCATCATCGCCAAGTTTGTAGGTTGATGCTGGAGTAGTGCGTAAAGACCGTTACCTAAAGGGAAAAACCATGAATATCCGAAAAACTGTTCTTGCCGTGTCGGTTGTCGCAGGGTTCGGTACGCTCGCTGTGCAGGTGCGCGCAGGAGGCGAAAAGGTCGCGTTTCCGGAGGGGTTCGAGAAAGGGACCCTGTATGCGACTATCGACCGCCATGATGTCAAGCAGTTCCGCGAGCTTTATGCGAGCTCGGGAGTGGTGGAAGCAGTGCGCAGGGGCCAGCCGGTTCCCAGCGGCGCGGTGCTGACCTTGGTGCAGTACCGGGCGAAGGCCGACGACAAAGGCAACCCAGTACGAGGGCCCGACGGCCGCTTCGTCAAGGACGCGCTTCTTGCCTACACGGTGATGGAAAAGCGCACCGGCTGGGGTACAGAGTATCCGGCCAATATTCGTAACGGCGAATGGGAATACCAGGCGTTTACTGCGGACAAGAAGGTCAATCCGAAGGCGAACCTAAACGCGTGCTTTCAGTGCCACAAGCCGCACGAAAAGCAAGACTTCGTCATGTCGCTTGCGAGCCTCTCCGGCACCGCCCCGGGAGGCCCGGTTGCGAAACGATCCGGGCCCGGCATCGTCAGCATCGCAGAGTTCCTATTCGGGCCGGAGAAAGCTGCCGTGAAGGTCGGGGACACGATCACCTGGACCAATACCGATGACTCGCCCCATCAGGTCACGGTGCAGGGTGAGACCACGCTGCGCACGCCGGTACTGCTCAAGGGCCAGAGTACGGCGATCCTGTTCAAGCAGGTGGGAAGCTATGACTACATCTGCGGCCTGCACCCGAACATGAAGGGCAAGATCGAGGTCGGGCGGTAAGTCCAGGCACGGCGGATTCCGTTACACTGCGGGCGGCACCCCGGGCGGGGGTGCCGCCCTTCTTGTTTTCGGAGTCGCATTGGATCTCGTCCTGCTCGCCAAGGCGCTCGCTCTCGGCATTGTCGAGGGTCTGACCGAATTCCTGCCGGTCTCCTCGACCGGGCACCTTATTCTCGCCGGCGACCTTCTCGGTTTCAGTGGCGAAAAGGCGAAGGTCTTCGAGATCGTGATCCAAACCGGCGCCATGCTCGCGATCGTCTGGGAGTACCGGGCGAAGTTCGGGCGCGTGCTCGCGGGACTCGCTTCAGACCGCTCGGCGCAGCGCTTCGCACTAAACCTCGTCATCGCATTTTTACCCGCGGCGGTGCTCGGTCTTCTGTTCGGCAGCCTCATCAAGACCTACCTGTTCCACGCGGTTCCGGTTGCGCTTGCCTTCATCGTCGGGGCCTTTGTGATTCTCTGGGCGGAGAGGCGCGACCGCGCGCCCCGGGTCAGCGACGTGGATGCGATGACCTCGCTCGACGCGCTGAAAGTGGGAATCGCGCAGGCCTTTGCCCTCATCCCCGGTACTTCGCGTTCGGGTGCGACCATCATCGGTGGAATGCTGTTCGGGCTTTCGCGGCGCGCTGCGACCGAATTCTCGTTTTTCCTCGCCGTGCCGACGCTTATCGCCGCCGGGGCGTATGACTTTTGGAAGAACCGCGCGCTGTTCGATTCAAGCGATATCGGCATGTTCACCGTCGGTTCGACCGCCGCGTTCGCGTCGGCTTTCCTTTGCGTGCGCTGGTTGCTACGCTACATCGCGAGCCACGACTTCAAGCCATTCGCCTGGTACCGGATCGCCTTCGGCGCGGTCGTGCTCGCTACTTGGTATACCGATCTTATCGACTGGTCGGGCGGCTAAGGGGTGTATCGCAATCTCAGCCCTGCACCCAGGGCAGGCCGGCGGCACGCCAGCCGCCGATGGTATTCCGATGTCCCTGCGCGTCCTTATCGCCTTCGAAGCCCTCGAGGATGTTGTAGCTGTTCGGATAACCGGCCTGGGTTGCGGCCATGGCCGCATGATGGGAGCGCGCCCCGGAGCGGCACAGAAACATCACGGGTGCCTCGGTCTTTGCCACCTTGGCCTGAAGCTGCTCCATGAACTGCAAATTGCGCTGGCCGCCTGGATACGTATTCCATTCGACGAACACCGAATCGGGAATCCGACCGACGTATTCCCATTCGGCCTGGGTGCGCACGTCGACCAGTTTCGCCCCAGGGACTCGCCGTATGAGTTCATGGGCATCTGACGGAAGCAGCGCGCCGGCGTAGGGCAGCTTCATCGACTCCGCCCGCTGTCGGGCGCGAGCGAGGATGTCTTCTACAGAGTCTGTCGGCATGGCGGAATCCGGAAAAGTCAAACGGTATAGTTTAGCGCGCGACAAGAAAGAAGTCGGTAGTTGCCTCGCACCGGCGTGGTGCGGATAATGGCCGCTTCGCGCCGGTTTGGTGCGTTGCCCCGAAGGTCACTCCGAGTGCTTGCTTATGACACAATGGCGTGCCTTTTTTTGCGCCGGATGGCATGGATTCTGCTGGATTCCGCTGATTCAGCGCTTTTTTTCTCTTTCTACCAATAATCCGCAACCCTGAGGAGATCGCGAAATGGCAATGTCTGCCAATGACGTCATGAAAATGATCAAGGACAAGGAGGTCAAATTCATCGACCTGCGCTTCACCGACACCCGCGGCAAGGAGCAGCACGTTTCAGTGCCGGTCAAGGCGTTCACGATGGACAAGTTTGAGAGCGGACATTTCTTCGACGGGTCGTCGATCGCGGGCTGGAAGAGCATCGAGGCCTCGGACATGCTGCTGATGCCCGATCCGGACAGTGCGCGAATGGACCCCTTCACCGATGAACCGGTGCTGAACATCAGCTGCGATTGCGTTGAGCCTTCCGACGGAAAGGGTTACGACCGCGACCCCCGCACCATCGCAAAACGCGCCGAGGCTTACCTTAAGTCCAGCGGCTTGGGCGATACCGCCTACTTCGGCCCGGAGCCCGAGTTCTTCATATTCGACTCGGTGACCTGGAGTGTGGACATGTCTGGAAGCTTCTGCAAGATCAAGTCGGAAGAGGCCCCCTGGTCCTCGGGTGAGGAATACGAGGGCGGCAACATGGGCCATCGGGCGCCGGTCAAGGGCGGCTACTTTCCGGTGCCGCCTATCGACACGCTGCAGGATATCCGCAACGCCATGGTGCTTGCGCTGGAACAGCAAGGCGTCGAGTGCGAAGTGCATCACCACGAAGTAGGGGCAATGGGCCAAAACGAAATCGGCACCAGGTACAACAGCCTCGTCAAGCGCGCCGATTGGATGCAGATCCTGAAATACACCGTGTGGAACGTGGCGCATTCCTACGGCAAGACCGCCACCTTCATGCCCAAGCCCGTCGTCGGCGACAACGGCTCGGGCATGCACGTCCATCAGTCGGTGTGGAAAGACGGCAAGAACCTGTTCCAGGGCAACGGCTACTCGGGCCTGTCGGACTTCGCCCTGTACTACATTGGTGGAATCATCAAGCACGCCAAGGCGCTCAATGCGATTACCAATCCGGGCACCAATTCGTACAAGCGGCTTGTGCCGGGGTTCGAAGCGCCGATCAATCTGGCCTATTCGTCGCGCAACCGGTCGGCCGCGTGCCGCATTCCGCTGGTCACCAACCCTATTGCGCGCCGCGTGGAGGTGCGCTTCCCGGACCCGACAACCAATCCTTATCTCGCTTTTGCAGCGATGCTGATGGCCGGGCTGGACGGCGTGCAGAACAAGATTCACCCGGGCGACCCGATCGACAAGAACATGTACGACCTGCCGCCGGCCCAGGCGAAAAAAGTCCAGCAGGTATGTTCATCGCTCGAAATGGCGCTGGAGTGCCTGAACAGGGATCGCGAGTTTCTTACCAAAGGCGGAGTGTTCTCCGACGACATGCTGGATGCGTATTGCGCACTCAAGCATGAGGAGCTCACGCGCTTTCGCATGACGACCCACCCGGTTGAATTTGACATGTACTACAGCTCCTAACCGAGGAGCGTGTGGAAGGCCCGGTGGCGCCGGGTTCGAGGGCTAGAGATTCAGGCAACCAAGAGACGCCTTGGCGCCGGGCGTTCCATTTTTTCCATTTGAAATCAGGGCCATTTTCCCCTACACTTAAAGCCACGGCTGGGGTCTGGGGGGATCATGGCACTGGACATGCGGTTGATCGGCTGGGTCTTTATCTCGTTGGCGATGCCTTTGGGCCACGCCCAAGGCGAGGTCTACAAATGCCCGGATGCGAGTGGCCGGCCGACCTACACCAACGTCAAGCGCGACACGGTGGGCAAGAATTGCACCCTGGTAAGCAAGGAAGTGTCAGTCGTGCCGGCGCAGGCTCCGACGCGAGCCACGCCTTCTTCAGCCTCCTCAAGTACGAGCGCGACGCGCAACGAAAACCGGCGCAAGATTCTCGAGTCCGAGCTGCAGAACGAGCACCAGTTGCTCGCCGATGCCAGACAGAAACTCACCGAGCAGGAAGGAACCCGTGCCGGCGACGAACGCAACTACGCCAAGGTCCAGGAGCGCCTGAAGCCCTACCACCACGCGGTGGATCAGCACACCAAGAACATCGAGCAGCTTCGCGGCGAATTGGACCGGATAAGGTAGTCGCGGCGCACGCCGCGTACCCGAACAACAAAGCTGGGATTAACTACGGGTACGGCGCGCCGGTATCGTCGAGCGCCGCTTTAAACAACTCGCACCGCAGTCCCGGCAGTCATACCTGTACATGAATCCGGCAGCTTTTCCGGGCCTGGATTTGCTTGCCACCGCCGTGGTGCTCCTGGACAGGGCGCTCCTCGTGAAGTACGTCAACCCCGCCGCGGAAGCGCTGTTTGCAGCCGGCCGAAAAAGCATTCTCGACCAGGCGTTTCCGGGACTTTTCTCCGACTCGGGTGCGCTCGCGGGCTTGCTGCTTTCGGCGATCCACGAGGAGCGCGGCTTCGCCGACCAGGATCTGATCCTCGCGCCCCTGGGTCACGAGCCGCTGCACCTCAACTGCATCGCTACGCCCGTAGAGCTTTCTCAAGCCGCGTTGCTGCTTGAGCTGCGGCCAATCGACCAGCGGCTGCGCATCGAGCGCGAAGAGCAGCGAACGGCCCAGCACCGGGCTAACCGGGAGCTGATCCGCAATCTCGCCCACGAAATCAGAAACCCCTTGGGAGGCTTGCGCGGCTCAGCCCAGCTCCTTGAGCGCGAGCTGGATCGGCCGAGTCTGCGCGAGTACACCCGGGTCATCATCAAGGAGGCGGACCGGCTCCAGGCGCTGATGGACCGGCTCCTCACCCCGCATCGCCCTCCCAAGCAAGTGCCCGTCAACATCCACGAGGTGTGCGAACGAGTGTGCAGCCTCATCCTGGCGGAGTTTCCTGAAGGCATAAGGGTAGAACGCGACTACGACGTCGGTTTGCCGGAGTTTCGCGGCGACCCCGAGCAGCTCATCCAGGCCGTGCTCAACATAGCCCGGAATGCCGCGCAGGCCATCCTCGGCGCCCGGGTAAGCCCTGCGCCGGGGCATCAAAGTGAGGGCGAGATCGTGCTGTGCACCAGGGTCGCCCGCCAGGCAACCCTCGTCCGGCGCTTACATAGGCTGGCATTAGAATTGCAAGTGATCGATAACGGGCCGGGCGTACCAGCGGAAATACGCGACAAGATTTTCTATCCCCTGGTGTCCGGCCGTGAGGGTGGGTCCGGGCTCGGTCTGACACTGGCCCAGACTTTCGTGCAGCAGCATGAGGGCGTGGTGGAGTGCGATAGCCGGCCGGGACGGACCTGTTTCCGTATCGTTCTGCCGCTTCGCTGAAAGACCGTGATGAGACCTGTCTGGGTTATCGATGACGACCGCTCTATCCGCTGGGTCTTCGAGAAGGCGCTTGCTCGCGAGGGCATCCCCTTCAAGACTTTCGCGCAGGCGAGCGAAGCAATGGAGGCCCTCAACGTGGCCGGTGCGCCGCAGGTGCTCGTGTCGGACATCCGCATGCCGGGCACTTCGGGCTTGGAGCTGCTGCAGGATCTGAAACAGCGGTTTCCCGATCTTCCGGTGATTATCATGACCGCTTACTCCGACCTGGAGTCGGCGGTGGCGACATTCCAGGGCGGGGCGTTCGAGTACCTGCCGAAGCCGTTCGACGTCGATCAGGCGGTTGAGCTGATCCGCCGGGCACTCGGCGAGAGCATGCGCGAGCATGAAGTAGGGGAATCGCTCACCGCATCGCCGGATATCCTGGGACAGGCTCAGTCCATGCAGGAAGTGTTTCGCGCCGTCGGTCGGCTCTCTCAATCGAGCGCGACGGTCCTCGTTACCGGTGAATCCGGAACCGGCAAGGAACTCGTCGCACGAGCGCTTCATCGCCACAGCCCGCGCGCAGATAAACCCTTCGTCGCCATTAATTCCGCGGCAATGCCCAAGGACCTTCTGGAATCGGAGCTCTTCGGACACGAGCGCGGCGCGTTCACCGGGGCGCAGGCTCTGCGGCACGGCCGCTTCGAGCAGGCCGAGGGGGGCACCCTGTTCCTGGACGAAATCGGCGATATGCCGGCCGAGTTGCAGACTCGCCTGCTGCGCGTGCTGTCTGACGGTACGTTCTACCGGGTCGGCGGCCATCAGCCGATTCGCGCGAACGTTCGCGTCATCGCTGCGACCAATCAGGACCTGGAGGCGCGGGTCCGAGAGAGCCTCTTCCGCGAGGATCTTTTTCATCGGCTGAACGTGATCCGGCTGCGGCTGCCGTCGCTGCGCGAACGACGCGAAGACATTCCGCTGCTGGCGCGGCACTTCCTTGCAAAATCGGCGCGCGGACTCGAAGTTGAAGCCAAGCGCCTTTCGGATGCCGCGATGGCCTATCTCTCCGCCCAGGATCTGCCCGGCAACGTGCGGCAACTCGAGAACGTTTGCCAATGGCTTACCGTGATGTCACCGTCTCAGGTCATTGAGGTCGGCGACTTCCCGCCGGAGCTGCGTGAAGGTGCGGGGCCGCCTTCGTCCGATTGGCTCGCAGCGCTGGCGCGCGAGGCGGATCGACGGCTGGCAGGAGGCGAGACCAATATTATGGAAAGCCTCTCCAAAAGTTTCGAAAAGACGCTCATCACCAAGGCCCTCGCGCATACCGGCGGCCGGCGCATCGAGGCGGCGGGTTTGCTCGGCATAGGCCGCAACACCATTACCCGCAAGATCGGCGAGCTCGGTATCGGAGACGAGACTCCCACCGATCCCGACGAGTGAGATGGAGACCTCAGGCAGAAATTGGCGATAGACTAGATCGCGGCGATGACCAGAATTAGGCAGAGAAGAGGGTAACGAGATAGACGTGGCTCTCGATTAATTGACGTTCAAACCAGCGCTTGAAGCCGAGTTTGCGGATGCCTGCGGGAGGCTCCAAGCTTCGCGCCTTGTCACTGCCGCTCGATCGCCGCGATGACTCGCTCCGACGAGAGCGGCAGCTCGCGTACGCGCAACCCGAGTGCATGCGCGACTGCGTTCGCGATCGCCGCCGCAGTGGGGCCCTGAGCGGCTTCTCCCGCGCCGACGGCTGGAAGCTCCGGCCGATTGATCAATTCGACTTCGACTACCGGAACTTGGCTGAACTTGAGGATGGGGTAGTCCTCCCAGCCCAGGCTGGTGATGCCGCGCTCATCGAGTTTTACCTGTTCCTTCAGCGTCCAGCTCGTCGATTGAATCGCGCCACCCTCGATCTGATTGACTACGCCGTTCGGGTTGACCACCAGACCCACATCGACCGCGATGACGAGTCGCTTTACCCGTACTTCGTTCTCCACTTGGACTTCGGCCACAACCGCGCAGTAGGCGCCTAGATTCTTGTATTTTGCAAATCCAATGCCGTGGCCTCGGCCTTCGGCGGGTGTCCACTCCTCCCACTTCGCGAGGCGGGCAACGGCCTCGATTACGCTCCGCGCGCGAGGGTCCTTGAGGTGCCGAAGGCGAAAGGCGACCGGATCGAGGTGCGCGGCGGCGGCGAGCTCGTCCATGAAAGATTCGATCGCAAACACGTTGGCGTAGGCCCCTAGTGAGCGCAGCGCCGAGGTGCGCACAGGCATCTCGCGCACGTAGTGGTTGGTGATGCGCTGGCTGGGGAAATCGTAAAGCGGAATCGCGTTGCGGTCCGCCGCGCCCGCGGGGAGCGGCATATTGATCGCCGCGGGTCGCTCGAACGGACGTGCCAGGTGCCAGGCCGCGACGAGCGCAGGACTGTCCGATCGACCGGGCCTGCCGCTGTGCCCGTTGCTCCAAAGCTCGTGCTGCCAGTCCACGATATTGCCCTGCGGGTCTAGCGCCGCGCGCAAGCTCAAAGCCATGGCCGGACCGCACGGCGCCCAGGCGAATTCGTC
>Ga0184637_10000981_pt1 | contig 20001 bp, 11 predicted proteins | sample PLM3_127_b2_FD_133143 | JGI IMG/M metagenome (GOLD analysis project Ga0184637, IMG submission 133143) | Groundwater sediment microbial communities from an aquifer in East River, Colorado, USA - PLM3_127_b2 | ecosystem: Environmental > Terrestrial > Soil > Riparian zone | place: USA: East River... | reverse complement strand
TGGCATTCCCTCTGGTGAGACAGGGGGTCCGACATTCCCTCCGGAGCCGACACCTTCAGGTGAGCCTTGGAGCGCCCGCTGGCAAGGGTGGCCTGCGGGCGCTTTTTCCGCAGGCCACTTGCGTAGCCCTTGCCAGAAGGAGGGCGCGGAAAGGCTAAGCTCGCTGTTGGCAGAGGAGGGAGGAGTGCCGTTCCCTCTTCTGGGGTTAGCGGCAGCAGCCGTGTCAAAACCTACGGTAGCGTAAAACAGGCGATATTTCAGCTACTTGCAGACTGGTGTTTTACTAATGGAGCTGGCTCCTACGGTGATGCTCTACACCGTCTCGCGATAGCTGTGCACGACAACTTTCCCGAAAAGGGTACCTCAGTGGGAGAGAAAGGAACCTGTAACACGTTGAAAATACGCGGTCTTTCATCAGTATCTTTCCCGAAGAAGCTTTTTCTTGGGAAAGTCTATCCTAGCAGAACAGGAGGAGGCGGGAAAAGACCAAAACCAAATCCTACGGTTCGCCGGGGGCACCACAGGTCCTTACCGTAGGTATTCGCACGGCTGCTGCCGCTAACCCTTCTGGGCGCCCCCTGGGGGGCAGACGGGGCGCAGGCGCCGCCCGCAGCCAGCGGAGGCCGCAGCGGCCGCAGCGCGAGGAGGGCGACGGCGCAAGGGTGGGCGGGGGGGCCACACGCCGAGACGGGCGCCCCCCGCAGCGAGCGGAAGCCGCTCCCGCGGCCGCAGCGCGAGGAGGGCGACCTACCTTACGCGGAGCGCAGCGCTCTTCAGCGGGGGTGGTTGCGGGGGCTCCTGCCCCTGCATACGGACGCCGTGCCGCGGGCCACGCCTGCGGCACACCGCCAAGCCCCCTGGGGGGCGGATGGGTGAGGCAAGGTGCCCCACGTTGCCGAGCCCACGGGGGGCAGGAAGCAGTGCCTGGCAGCCCCGCAGAGGCGGAGCGGCACGCCAGCGCGACGCCGTATCAGCGCTGCCGTGACACGCAGCCGATAGCAGCGCTGACTGGCGTACCGTAGCAGCGGCGCGCTGAGCCTGCCGCCGCTGGCAACGGGCGGGGGCCAGCGGTCCTGCCCGCTCGCCAGACAAACCGCTCTGGCGGCGCTAGCCACAGCGGTGCGCCAGGAGCGGGTCGGTTCGCGGAAACGACATTGCCGCGAGTTTCCAGGCGCCTCTGTCGAAGGCGAGATGCCACTGTGGAGACGCCTGCTCATCACGCTCCCCGCCTTGGACTGTATGCACAACCAGGCCTTTAGCATTCCGCGGGTTCGCCCAAACCTGTATGTATCCAAAGCACGCGGTCGTGAACGTGTGAAAGAGGCCCCAAGGGAATGCGAGCCCTTCTCCATCCTGCTCGAAAATCAGGACGAGCTGGCGGGAATTTTTCCAGGTATAGCCCAGGCGATACACATACACCAAACCATAGCCGTGTATGTTGAGTGCCTCGGCTAGGCCGACGATCGAGACCCTCTGGGCTCCCGCTTTCCCAAAAACGTGTGTGCCGGTATCGACCGCTCTCCAGGGGTCTTGAGTGGGATTTTTTTGCATACGCTGGAGGCCCAGCCTGAAGGGACCATCCCCCAATTGTTTTGCCGAGGCTTCATGCTTAGCGGCAAGCTGTAAGGCTCTATCAGGCGTCCGCATGGTCAGGGGAATTTCGGCATGCTCGAAGGCTTGGTTCCACGATGGGTTGAGATTCAGCTTCACCAGAATTACCTCGGGTGTCGGGGCGGGGGCCGCCTCCCGATGCAACGCGCACCGGTTAGTCCCCGACTCCCCCCGATTCCTACAACGGGCCATGCCGCCGTGTACTGCTGCAGTACAGGCATACTCTATGCTGGGCCCTCCTTCGGTGAGGACATGGGACTGCTGCCCTGCTGGTAGGCTCATCGTGCTCGGCGCCAGCGTCTCTCTATAGCGCTTAAAGGAGGCACGTACCCTGAGATCAGCACCCCACCAAGCCTCACAGCCCTGGAACCCTTCCTCCCACCGGCGTAGGACGTGTGGGCGACTCGGTACCCTTCGGCGTTCTCGTCTGTACGTGCTAGTTAGCCATGACAAGATTTCGACTGTCGTAGCAGCAGAGAGCCTCTGCCGGCTAGCCTGCAGGATATCAGGCAACCCTGCCAGCGATGCAGCACCTAAGACCTTGATCCAGAACGGAGGCCACCCCACACCAACCTGCGCCCCGAACTCGTAGAGGGACGCAGCCATCGCGTCATCAGGTTCGCGATCTAAGATCAGTTCAAACCACTCTGGTTGCGCCACTTTGGGACTGGTCCCCTTGCGCAACAGCGCGCGCGCCTGAGCCGACAGGTGGGTGATCTCTGCGTCACGGTCTGGCGCGTACTCATCAAGGTATAATGCATAGGACGTCAGTACCGCAAGGCGATTGACATTTGCCTCGGTCGGGAAGGCTGCGCAGTGGTCCAAAGCCTGCCTAAAGTAGGTCTCTGCTTCCTGACGCAGTTGGTCGCGACGGGCCAGGTTGCCCAACGGTCCGCCGGTCACTTTAGACCAGTGGGCGGCTGCATGGGCCATAAGCAGCAGATGGTTGGGATGACTCATCATGTTGGCCGCGCGCTGCCACTCCAGGAGCTCAGCAGCCATTTTGTAGGCCTCGCTGGCGAGGTTGTCTTGCAGCAAGCTGCGCACAACGTCCCAGCGGGGGATTTCCGCAAAGCGGATGAGGTACCGGAGCGCGCGGCGGCTCGCCTGCTGACACTGCTGGTCCTCCGCGTCGTACGCGTACCGCAGCGCCAAACGGAAATGCCGCTCTGCCGCGTGGACGTGCTCGGGACTGAAGGCGGTATCCAGCGCTAAGGCTGCCACCTCGCTCCCAGCGATGTAGGGTGCCAAGGCGCATCCGGCCCTGTAGTGTCTTTGCGCCAGCGTTTTTAGGGCTGCTTCACCTCGCAACGCGTTTACGACATTGCGGGGGATGTGGTACCATCCCTGCCCCTCCCGGAGGAGGCCCTTCTTCACGAGGGGCTCGAGGACGTCTTGGCGCAATACCGCCCCGCGGTAGGCTCCTCCGAACTCGGGGGTGAGCAGGAGACTCGCGGTGCGCAGGGTAAACCCCCACTCAAACGTTGCCAGGGCTCGCAGCACAGGCCGCTGGCTGACAAGCAGGCCGTCCAACGCCGCCTCTTTTTCATCCGCTCCAGCCTCATCTGTGGGCAGCAGAATGATCCTGGTCTTGCCAATCAGGGGCACGAGCCGGGCATCGTAAGGACCCAGCAGGCGCCCCGACAGCTCTTCTAAGATCGGCCACACCATGAACGGGCGGGACAGTGGAGCGAGTGTTGCCTGTGCACTATCCTGAAAATGTCTCGTCCCAATCAGCACAATGAGGTCAGGGGCGCGATATGGACGATCCTCACTTGGCGTAAACCTGTTCAGCGCATCGGCCAGGCGGGCGACAGCCTCCTCGCGGCTCGGGTGTTCGAGAAACGCCTGGAACTCGGCGGCGGAGGCCCCTAGTATCCTCCAGAGGAGGTGCCAAAACGTTTCATCCTGCCCGTCCAAGACGCGAATAAAAGCCCATGAGAGCGAGGGCAGAGACCTCGGGCCCTGTCTCCGCTCGCCAAAATTCAGGTGTCGTAAAGCCGAGGCTACCGCCAGGGGCGAGCAATCAGAGAGTTCAACAACTGGTGAAGCGTTCGCGTTGAGGATACGGAGAGTATGGACAACGCGTGGATGTGTGGCTTCAAGGAATCTCTGGCCCTCGTACCGGACTCTATGGACTGCCCACATCACTTCGGGGCAGTGCACGTACTGATACTGACGCCACCCGCCCACCTGGACCACATCACTGAGGGTTTGCAGATCTTGGACAAAGCGTACTTCGGCTGTCTGGAGCTTCGTACCCCACTCGTGCGAGGTAAACAGTGCCTCAACCTCCGGGGCTGTCGCCTGTGACACGACAATTCGTTCAGACGTATTACAGAGAAAGCAATACTCGAGCTTCTCCTCTATGCCTCCAGCTGGGTTAAAGTCGTAATTGAGCAGGGGCCGTCTTTTGCGGTCGTAGTGTTGATCGCCGATGCTTCCCGTCACCAGGGTCGCCATGGTGCCTGAACGCCCCAAGAGTCGGTGGAGCACGGCCTGCGCGAAGTAGGCATCAGCACTCCCCCCATCCAGCGCAAACGTCTTCCCACCGAGTGCGGTCAGCAGATCGGTGGCCATCAGCTGCGCGACGCGAAAGTCAAACTGGACACTGGCCTTGGCGACGGTCTCTCGGAACTCGCCGTGATTGCCGTGTTTGGCGCGCCAGAGATCCTTGGCAACCCTTGCATCGTTCCGTAGGTTGTATTTCCAGGACCTCGCTGAGATTCCCCCTTTCGCTCCAATGGGATCAGTCTGCTCCTGAAAATCGAACGTAATATCTACGGCTACTGGCAGGGCAATCGCCATATCTGCAGAGAGGCCGGCATCGTGGGCCGACTGGGAGAACACCAAGAGTGGCCAGAAGAACTGGTGCATAAACAGAAGATGCTCAATCTGCGCCCACCACGGATGCGGCCAGCAGTCCCAAACCACGGCCGCGACCTCGGCGACGGCTTCGCATCGGTCCTGAGTTTTCGCCCGAGGATTCCGCAGGGTTTTCAGTGACCAGTCAAAGCTTTTAACCCTCTCCGCATCCTGCTCGATCGCTTCCCACCGTTCACCGAACAAGGCGCGGCCCAAACGGAGCAGCCGTCGAGCATTACTCTGCCCGAGCAGGGCATGATAGGCCCATGTCTGGACAAGCCCGAGGGGGCTGGGAGACGCCTGCCCATGCTCCTGGTTGGGTCGACGGGGGAAGAGCTCGTGGAGCACCGCCGCGATCCCGGGCAAGAGACCATGGAGTACCGTGCCCCCTACCTTATCCTCCTGCTGCAGCGCTTGGGCCAACAACTGGAGCAGGGATGGCGGGAGGCTTCTGAGGAACAGGGTCCAGCGGCTCGTCGATGAGCACTCCTCTGCGAGATAGGCCTCCAGGAGGGCCATGACCGCATGGTAATGTTGCGTGCGGGGGTCCTCCTCAGCATAAATGGGCGCTGGGAGGATGGACAAGACGTACGCCGCCAGACCAATGCGGTGGGCCCGGAGCCACGCGCTCCAGCGTTCCTTTCCAGGACTAGGGATCGAGAGAAAATTTGTACCGGTTTCCATTCCAGAATGTCCCCGTTCAAGGTTGCTGCGGTCCCCGTAAGCGCAGGCATAGAGCGCCCGGCACATGCAGGAACTCTACCACCAGATCCTCGGCTGTGTACTGCAGGATTGGCACTGGTTGTGGGGGCGCCGGATGCACCCGCTGTGGCCTATGCGGCTTGGGTTTCGCAGCGAGCTTAAAAGACTGCGGGTCCTCACTCGCACTCAGGCGCATATCGCGGAACTCAGCCAGCACGAGAACCTTGGTTCCCTGTGCGCGCTCGATCCGCACCTGGTGTGGACCTGGCTGGCGCTGAGCAGCTTGGTAGACCTTCAATAAGCCTGGGAGAGGCAGCCCGACCACTTTGAACAACCCTGGTTCGGTTTCCTGCAACGGATAGGAGGTATCGTTGATCCAGAAGCGAACACCGGTCCCTCGCACCTCTGGCTGGGGCAGGACCCCCTGCCCCACAGCCTCATTCTCCGCTGCGGCAGTCAGCGCCCTAGCGATCCCACCTGCTTTCTCCCTTACCCCCGTGCCTGGAGCCGCGGCCCACGCCTGGAGCAGAGAGCCCGCAGGCGCTACCGACCTAAGCCTGCGGGCGAAAGCGCACCACGCCTCGTGCGACGCCTCGTCGGCGGCAATGGTCGCGGACCAGCGCAGGTTCTCCACATCGTCGTCCGTCAGTTCCTCCAAGCCGATGGGGTAGACTACCACCTGGAAGGCTGTCTCCAACTGCACAGCCGCTTCAGGGCTGAGACACACGGCGCTTTCAGAGGCACTCCCGGGCGCTTCGGGTAGCACGCTGAACCCGCTCAGAAGCATCTCGCCCGTGTCTGCGGTGCAGCAGGCGAACTCCAGCAGGCCTCCCGCCCACTCAACATGCTGGGTCTCAAAGGTGAGGGTAAGGCCGCCGTCCTCGGTCTTGTTGATGACACACGTGAGCTCTCCGCCTGGCGCCATGTGCACCCGTGGGTACGTGGTTATCGCATGCACGGCGGCAGGCGCCAGCGGCGGATGGAGCAAGGCTGTCACCACAGCCCCCAGCCGCTCTTTCCATGTCGTAAGCCGCTGCACGGCTGTGTGCGCTACGGCGGATGGAGGAGACACTTGGTGGGGCTGTACCATAGATCCAATCTGCTGCCAGACAACATCTGGGTCGAAATTGACGGCCTCCTCCTGCACCTGCTGCAACTCATCCACCCATTCCGCACAGTGCAGGCACTGCTGCAGGTGTGCCTGCACCCGCTGGAGCGTTGTGGGGTTCTGGATGACATGGTCATGATAGGCCACGAGATCCTCCATCGGCGGGTGCACCGCGTCTGCGGCGTCCACCCGCTGCCGGCATGCCCGGCATACCGTCAGATGCAAGGCGATGCGCTCGCGGCGCACGGGATCGGGGAGTGCCTCGTCGTGATAGCGGAGGACGTCGGCGTCACTCAGGTGCTGGCCCAGCGCGTTTTGCACGGCCCGCCTAAGGCCCTCAGGCGTATATGTTGTCTCAATTCTCTTTTCCATCGCCGCTTTCTCCCAAATCCGCTGTAAGCTGAACGCGCAATGACCTGACCTGTTCCACAGTCATCCTGAGGAGAGCACCAATTTGCTGCGGGGGCTTTCTGCGCAATGCCTGCCACTCCAGGCAGAGGCACGCCACAACACGTGTCAAGAGTGTTTCTCCCAGCTCTTTCTGCTGCAACGCCTCGCGGAGTCTGTCCTCCGCCCGCCCCAGGAGCAGTGAGATCGCTGCCCGTTGCACCGCAAGGAATTTGCCAACGTCCTCGTTGGTCCTGGTCCGCTCGCGCCCATATTTCAAAAGTAAGCCTATTTTCTGCTTCATTGTCAGACACGCAATCGCCCGTTGGATCTCTGCTTCACTCAGGTCGAGTTCAGCGGGGATGCGTTCGCGCATGCGCTGGAGGGCAGACATCTCGATCTGTCTGACCCGCTCTCGCGATATATCCAGATGGACCCCGATCTCTTCCAAGGTCATGCCCTTGTCCCATCTAAGGTACAGCACTGTCCGTTCTTCCTCCGGAAGGTATTGCACCAGTTTCTGCACATCTACACGCGCATCTATGGCGTCTATATCATGCGATGGCGCTTCCATCTCAGCCACAGGCTTGGGGGGCGAATCAAACCTTCGCTTTCTAAGACCGACCTCTTGGACCTTGTGCACGGACCACTGGAGGCGTTCAGCAAGCTCCGCATCCGTCGGTGTGCGGCCGTGTTGTTTCAGGAAGTCCTCGCTCTTCCTCCTGTATGTGTCCAGGTCCTCTTGTCCTCCACGGTTGAGGGACACGACTTGGCGCATCTTGGCTAGTTCTAGTTGTATAGCCTGCTTAATCCACCGGATAGCGTATGTCGAGAATTGATATCCCCGCTCTGGGTCAAATTGCGGTCCGGCCTGCCACAACCCCTCATTGCCCGCTTGGACGAGGTCCATGAATAGTACCCCGAGCCCTACATAGCGCTGCGCGATGCTGCTCACGAGGCGCTGATTGTGCTTTACAATCTCTGCGTTCGCATTCGCATCCCCCTTCTTCGCCCGTCTTACCAACTCGCATAGCTGCTCATGCGAAAGCAGCGGAATTGCTGCTATATCCTGTAGATAGAGACGCGTAGACTGACTGCTGGAATCTGTTGCCATGCAACCTTCTCCTCAGACTTGAGCCTTGCTCTGCAGGTAAGGATGTGCTGAGGCATCGCAGATGGTTACATCGAGGGAAGAAATTTTTGCCTCTCTTCGTATTCCCCGCTGTCCGCGCGGCCTTTCCCAGGCGTTGATCCTGGCTCAGCTGTCCTGCTTCCCTATCAACGCCTCTAGCTCCCGTGCGAGTCTCTGCATGCCGTCTTGGACGAACTGCGGGGCTTTCCCTATAGGGGCTTCGAGCTTGTGTTGGCGTGCGAGCTGCCCGAGCACCACCACGACCTCTTGGCACACCGCTGGGCTGAGGTCTGTGGCGAGCAAACGCAGCAAATGTGGTACAGCAGCGGCCCTCCTGAGCTGGCTCAGCGCGATCATCGCTGCCCAGCGGAGATCTGGGTCCGCATCTTCGAGTAAAGGGAGCAAGTGCGGCACGGCGTCGATGGCCCGGAGCTGCCCGAGGGCTTCGACTGCGGGCCGGCGGAGCACGCGATCCTTGGCGTGGAGGCGACGCAGCAGCAGCGGCACGGCAGCCACCGCCCCAAGCTGCCCTAACACCGGGATCACGGCTCGAAGCATCTGCAGATTCTTCCCTTTGAGCTGGCGCAGCAGCAGCGGCACGGCGTCCACGGCCCGGAGCTGCCCGAGGGCTTCGACCACGGTCCGGCGGAGCGCCGGGTCTGCCTCCTGGAGCAAGGGCAGCAGGTGCGGCACCGCGTCGACCGCCCCGAGTTGGCCCAGCGCGGCTACCACCGCCCGGCGGATCCCGGGGTCCTGGAGCAAGGGCAGCAGATGCGGTACGGTATCGGGTACCCTCAATTGCCCCAACGCCATAGCGGCGGCCGCGCGGAGCGCCGGGTCTGCCTCCTGGAGCAAGGGCAGCAGGTGCAGCCCGGCCGTAGCCACCCCGGTCTGGCCGAGGGCCACGATCGCCGTCCGGCGGAGCGCCGGGTCTGCCTCCTGGAGCAAGAGCAGCAAGTGCGGCACCGCGTCGACCGCCCCGAGTTGGCCCAGTGCAGCCACCACAGCCCGGCGTCCATCCGCTGCCTTGGTGTTCGGCGGGCGCAGTAAGTAAGGGACGGCAGCGGTGGCCAGGCGGCGTCTCAGAGCGGCTGCCGCCTGGCGTGTCTGGCGCTCCAGGGCTACCGCTGTGAGCTGGCGCGCACGCGGAGCGCGAGTATGGAGCTGACGCACCAGAGCCGGCACGGTGGCGGCTGGCCCGAGCCGTCTCAGCGCCACGATCGCCGCCTCACGTATCCCCGAGTCTTCCTCTTCCAGCAGGGGCAGCAGGTGTGGCACCGCCGCCGCTGCCCTGAGCTGACCCAGTGCCACGATCGCCGCCTCACGTATCCCTTGGTCTTCTTCTGCGAGTAACGGCAGCAGCTCTGGGACAGCAGCAGCGCTCCCCGTCTGCCCGAGCGCGACGATCACGGCTTTGCGTATGGCTGGTGTCTCATGCTGGAGCCACAGCGCCAGGTGTGGCACCGCAGATTCCCCCCAATACGTGACAAGCGGGAGCCACAGCGCGTGCGAGGTCCAGGCCGGGGGGGCAAGATAGAGCGCCAGCACCTGCTCAAGCAAGCTCTCGCTCAGAGCGAGGGGCACCTGGCCAGGAGGGGCCTCAACGATGACTCTGACCGCGTGCCCCAGGGGCCGGCACAGCAAATCGTGCGCGTTTTCCCGGAGGAGCGCTGCAATATACGCCCGGGTGTGCTCCCCCAACACGCCGCCCAGCAAGCGCAGTACCTCCTGCCAGGCCGGATCATACACGTGCGCCAGCGCTATGGCCCGCCAATTCTCCTGCTGGGCCAGCGCAGACGCCGCCAGATATTCGTGGAAGGTGCGGTGGAGAAAGAGCAGGGGACCGTCACGGTACTCTCCGGCGGTGATGAGAATCCCGTCGCGCTTGAGCTGAGCAATCAGCACGGCCGCGTTCCTGCCGTACAGCTCGTGTTGGAGGGGCAAGCGGTGCAGCCATGGCACCAGCGCCGTCCGCACACGCGATTCGCTGAACTGTTCGCATCCCTCCGCAAAGAGCGTATAGCCCACCACACGCAGACATTCGAGCATGGCCTCGACGTATGACGCACTAATCTCGCGCCGCTCCTTCTCCTCTTTCCAGTCACGCAGCAGCCCGCGAAGGCAGCGCTCGTAGAGGGCTACACGGCGCGCAGGAAAGTCCAGGTGTTTTTCGTGATACGCGCGGCACATCAGCGACAGCATCAATGGAATGCGCGCCAGCCCCCGCACCTGCGGGTGCTGCTCCAGCATCGCCAAGAACTGTGCTGCAGTTTCCAGTGTCGCGCCGAACCAGACACGTACGAAGACCTCGACGTGCGCCGGGTCGAAGGCCAGCAGTTCCAGCTCCTGGGCACCGGGGAGAGGCGAAGAAGTGTAGCCGACGATGCGCGAGGTCAAGAGCATGCGCAGGTGGGGAAACTGGCGCGCAAAGGCCTCCAGTCGCTGTTCCAGCCGCTGCCGAGAGTAAGGCTGATAGGTGATGGGCTGACCGAACGCGGGGATTTCCTCAGAAACCTCATCCCACCCGTCAAGCAAGATCGTACAGCGGTGCGTGGTGATCTGTGTCTGCACGTAACGGCGGAAGCCCTCCGAGCGCCCCATGCTCACGAGTACTACCAGAGCCTCCTCGAGCGCATCGTCGCGCTGGTTCACTTCCGACAGTCGCACGACGATGGGCACGTGGAGATCAGCCGGGCGACAGACCTGCTCTTGCAACTGCCGCAGGGCCTCGCGCGCGAGGCGCCGCGCCTCGTACCGTAGCAACCACGTCTTGCCACAGCCAGGGTCGCCTAGGATGATGGCACGCCGAAAACGTACGCCGGCGGCGTCATCCCAGGGCACGGACATCAGCGCTGCCTGAGGGATAGCGTCGCTGGTCTCAGGCTCTTCGCTTTCGGGACGGGCCCGGGTTGGGGCATAAACTAAACGGTCGACGTCCAGTCCCGCCGCGTGCACCCGCTCGCGTTCGGCCGCGCGCCACTGCTCGAAAGCCGTCCGGTCCTCCACCAACTGGACCATCTGGCGGATGGCATCAAAGCCGGTCTCGCCCGTCGCGTCGGTGCGTAGGTGGGCGGGATAGTACCGGGGTAACTCCGCCATCCGTCTGGTCAAGTGCTCCAGATACGCTTGCACTTCTTCGGCCAACTGCGACCGCAGCTCATACGCCGCTGCGGCCGTCTCTGCCACCACCACCCGCACTCGTGCCCCCGCCCCACCCGCCTCGAGCACTGCTACCGTCTCGTGTCGGTCTCTGTCGTTGGCCACGACAAGCGTGTCGACCTTGCTAGCAGTGGCTAATGCTAGCGTTTTTGCGGGGACGCCTTCGACGGTGCCCAGTTGCCCATTGCCATGTACCTGCGCCAGCACGACGACGCCTTCATCGAGCACTTTGCCCGTGAGCGCGCAGTAGAAACCACGCCCTGCTTGGCCGCTGGCAGAACTGCCATAGGCCATCTCAGTGGGCTGGCCACCACGGTGTAATCGCCAGCACCCATCCAGCCCCTGTCTCCCTGCTACGTGGCAGGCGGTGTGGAAGGCGTGCTGCAGAGCGGTTTCAAACAGGGAGTCAGGGCGCGTATGAAAGACGTCATCAGGGTGATGGAAGACCTGTCCGGTGCCCGGTGTCAGCACCTCCACGAGCAACGTTTCGTCCACGAAGCCCTGCGTTCCCTCGATATGCGCGACGGGTATGACTGCACTCCCTACCACCTGTCTGGGGGCGCTGAGAAAACCCCGGGCGCACTCCGAGATGAAGGCCAACCGGGCTTGAGGCAAGCGACACGCCGGAGGTGGTAGGTGCAACAGGGTGTCAAGGAGGTGCACTGCAGGCAGAGCAGCGGCCATACACCTGGCTTCGGTCAGAGGCAGCCCAGTGCGCTGGCTGTGCGCCTCGATGAGGGCGTCTACACCACCTTCAAAGCCAACGCATGCCAGGAGAGCGTCGAGGTGCCCCTGGCGCGCGGCGCGGGCAAGCCGCGCGGCCATGAGGAGATCCTCGGCATGGGTGACATACCGTTCACCAACCTGTGCGATCAGCGCGGGTTGGAGCGCTTGCAGGATGGTATCCCAGCGGCATAAGAGCGCATCAGTGTCTCGCTGTATGGCCGCTACACAGGCGTGGGAGAGTAAGCGCGCTTCGCGGATGAACTCGTGCCACACAAGGGGTCGAGAGCCCTTCCCCCCCTGCTCTAGTGCCTGCCATACGCTCTCCAGCGTGGTCTCCCACTGCTGGGCCTTGAGGGCTTGACGAATGGGCTCTAAAGGATCAGGAGAGGGTGGCAGCATCGTCTCTTCCTCCTAGAGGGTGCGCAGCGCCTGCCGGCTCGAGGCCGTCTCCCCCCGAGCCATTAGTCCAGTGCGCTATATTGGCACATTTTTTTGCGTTCCCCGAGTGGGATCTGACGATCCGCAGCCTGCCCAGCTGATGCCAACCGGCCAACCCCTACCCATTGACGACCTCAATGCCAAGCTCATGTAACCACAGACCATCACAGGCCCCATATTTCCAAGCGCGACCATGGCTGGGGTGGTGAGGTCATAAGCCAACATCAGGAGGGGAAAAGGAGCTGGCGGATGAAAGGGATTGCAGCGCGCAAAGTCCGGGACGTGTTGCGCCGGCAGTTCGGTTTGCGACCACTGAAGCGGGGCAAGGCCACAGGGCACGAGCTCTGGATGGATTACCATGGTCGCACCTGCCAACCGATGCTTCGGAAGAAAGATGTCCCCTATGCGGCCTTGTACAGCCTGGGCACTGAGCTGGAAAGCAAGGGTATCGCCTTGAGGCAGGTCTTCCTCGCGATGCTCAAGACCGCCGCGTAGTGCAGAACCCCAGCTTGCGAGGGTGAGGAAAGCGCTGGTGTTGAGGATATCTAACGAGAGGTGACGGCAGACAACGGCGTAGATGGGGCGGTGGACGTCCCATGGGGTGGCCGTGCTGGCCACGGCCGTACTAGCGGGTGGCCCCTCCCAGGGAAGTTGGCCTCCACAGCCTCTCATGGCCATGTGCCCGCAGCCCATGTAACCCTTGAGGCTCCTGACCCCCATACTTTGGAGTGAGCCCCGGGCCGAGAAGGTCCGAGGCCCTGTAGGCTCGCTTGCGTCCTCACGCCCAGAGCCTACCTGTCCCTCTCTGAAACCCCTGGCGGGTACTTTGCGCCAGGATATCGGGCAGGACGGCACCACCGGACCCCTCTGAAGGCTACCATGGCAGTGCAGTCTGTCAAGCCTGGCTGCAGATGGTCCTTTGGTGGTGCCTCCCTGCCTGCCCTTGTGCCGAAGGAGGCTCCATGAGCAGCAACACCCTTACCCTACCCAAGGCGCGGCGTGTCCGCGTTACCGATGCACTGTATGAGAGCGATCTGGTCGCTCTCGCCGAGCACACCATCGACGCCATTCGGATTCCACGTTACTCCTCAGCAGAGCTGTCCCAGGAGTGTGCCGAGCGTCTGCTCCAGCACCCCTTGTTTGGCTTTTACGCCAACGCCGCGAACATCGGCCGTGTAGGGATGGCCTACTTCGAGACGATCTTCAATCCCGCTCTGCGCGCGCGCTATTACAGCGAAGCGCGCCACATGATGCAGGCCATTCGCCAGGCCTGTGCCCCCTTGCTCACCCCTGTGGACCGGTTGCGGCTGGAACTCCAGGAGGCATGGCCGTGGGGGGCGAACATCGAGCACCTGGGTGAGGGCAAGATGTTTGTGGGCCTGTCGCGCCTGTTTGCGGAAGGTTCCGAGGCGCTGCCGCATGACGACCACCTGTGGCGGGACGCTCCCCACAGCGCCCTGGCGCACGAGCTCCGCACGCAACTCACCGGCAATGTGTATCTGCGGGTGGGCGAAGGTGGTGAGCTGGAACTCTGGGATCAACAGCTGACCGCCGAGGAGTTCGAGACGCTCCGCTTGCCCGGGAGTTACGGCCTCGACCGGGCGCGCCTCCCGGAACCGGACCTGACGCTGCAGCCTGAGGTCGGTGAGTTGATCCTGTTTGACCCGACATACCTCCACGCCGTGCGGCCCATCACGGAGGGGGTGCGTATTACCGTCACCTTCTTTATTGGGTACCGCGGCCGGCAGCAGCCCTTGACTTATTGGAGCTAATCCCGTGTTGCCCTGCCAGCCAATGCTGGCGGGGCAACCGCTGTAAGGAGGGACCAAACCCATGACGCACAAACAGTATCTGTTCGACCCCGTAACGCAGGGGCGGACTCGCATCACAGCGCTCGGCCAGGACGACCATGACCGGGTCTGGTGCCGACTACAGTCAACGCTGTTTCATCCCCAAGGGGGCGGCCAGCAGGCAGACCAGGGGAGCATCGCCGGGATTCCGGTGCTGCATGTCGCCCACACCGACGACGGGGAGGTCGTGCATTACCTCGCCAGTATGGACGGCATGGCGGTGGGGCAGGAGGTGGAACTCGTGGTGGATACGGCGTGGCGTCTGCGTAACGCGCGACATCACACGGCGGGCCACCTGATTGCCGCGCTGGTCGAGGACGGCTTCCCGGGCGTCCGAGCGGTGGCGGGCCACCATTGGCCGGAGCAGGCGCGTGTGGAGTTCACTGCCGAGGGTGCCACGCCCACAGACGCGCTCCGCCAGATGCTCGCTGCGGCGCTGCCCCAGGCCATCGACCGGCAGCTGCCCGTCCGGCTCTGCGGCGATCCGCTAGTGCAGCGGGCGATCGCGATCGGGGACTATCCGCCTGTGCCCTGCGGGGGCACGCACGTTGAGCACACCGGCGTGCTCGGTAAGGTGGAGATCACCAAGGTGCGGAGCAAGGGCAACTGGTTGCGCCTTAGCTACCGCGTGGAGGAAGGGCCGGCTGGCAGCGCCCTGGGGGATGAGCTGCGGCCTTGGCATGTGGAGCCCCTGCAGCCCTAAATGCTGCCATATTTATCAATCTGGAACCCGATAGGAGTATGAGATGAACACATTGCGCTCGTTCATTCTATTAACCCTTCTCGTTTTGTTTGGCTCGCCAGCATTTGCGGTTGCGGACGATCATGGCAATGCCTGCAACACGGCGACCACTGTCTCCGTCAACAGCACTCGGGCCGGCACCATCAATACAGCTGGCGATTGGGATTATTTTCGTATTGCGGTGCCTGCGGCCGGCACGCTGACGGTCTCCACCACGGGCTCAACTGACACGTATGGCTTCCTGAAAAACGCCAGTTGCGCGACTCTCGCCAGCAACGACGATTACAACGGCAACCTGAACTTCCGGATGACCAGCCCCGTGACGGCGGGGACGTACTATGTGGCGGTGCGGCATTACAGCAGCACGGGCACCGGCGCCTACACCCTCACGGTGGGGTTTGTGGCGTCCGCGCCGCCGGCAGACGATCACGGCAATACCTGTGACACGGCGACGACGGTCAACGTCAACAGCACTCGGGCCGGCACCATTGGCACCGCTGGCGACATTGATTATTTCCGTATTTCGGTGCCTTCTGCCGGCACGCTGACCGTCTCGACCACCGGCGCGACCGACACATATGGCTTCCTGAAAAACGCCAGTTGCGCGACTCTCGCCAGCAACGACGATTACAACGGCGACCGGAATTTCCGTATCAGCAGCACCGTGCAGGCGGGGACGTATTATGTGGCGGTGCGGCATTACAGCAGCACGGGCACCGGCGCCTACACCCTCACGGTGGGGTTTGTGGCGTCTGCGCCGCCGGCCGTGGGTTGGTCGGACGTCACGGGCTATCGCCACGCCGAAACGACCAAGCAAAGGGCCATCGTCGCGGCCGCCCTGAACGGCGGCAATAGGCCGTCGCCTCAGTCGATCACTGGGAGCCCTTGGCTGACGGACATCTCTGATAACGACGGAGCGCGCATGCGTGCGGCCATCCAGGATGTGTACGATCACTGGAACAGCACTCGGCGGCCCCCCTTGCCGCTTCCATCCATCCCCACAGCAGTGCAGAACACCATGCGTACCCACCTGTCTCAAACGTACCCCCCGAGCACGTACCCGGGGTTCGCCAATACCAACGACCAGAACGCGTTCATCGAGCGCATCAGGTCGGTCTTTAACGGGACTGTGCCCACCACCGACGACGGGACGCTTGCCTACTTGGGTATCCGCGCGCAGTGCAAGGAGTTCGCCGATCGTATGGTGCAGGCCGGCGGTGGCACCAAGCACACTTACGGCTCCACGGCGGTGGCCAGGACGAACATCCGCCCCGGGATGTACGCCTTTAAAAACGGCAATGGGCACGCGGCGATTATCGTCGCAGTGTATTGGGATGCCAGCGGTCAGCCGGCCCAATTGCGCCTCGCCGAGTCGAACTGGGGCACCGGCTGGGCCAACACCCCAGGTCAGGTTCCCTGGAATCGTACCGTGGCCACGGGGCGCCAGGTTCCCATCGCAGACTACTATGTGGTGGCGACGGAATAGCAGCGCACACCTACGGTTCCATGGGTCTTGGATGGGTGATGGTGGCATAGCCTCTAAACACAGCGAGCGGTCTACGTACCGCTCGCCTTATTAATAGTTCTGTGAACAGCAAGGGGAAATCTATGTCTTACAGCAAGAAGGTGCTTTATGTGGCCATGAGCGGGGTCATGAGCGGTCTCTTCGTGTTGACCCTCTTTGCGGGACGCCAGCGCAACGAGACAGCGGAGCCGCCGCAGGTGTCCGCAGCATCAAGACAAGCGCAGCAGACTGCGAAGGCAAAGCAGGCCATCTCTCCCCCCACTAGCGCTGCCAGGGCGGCGTTCCAGCACAAAAATCCGATGATTCAGGGGGAGCCTGACCGCATCGCGCCACCCGAAGAGGTTCTGCCATCCCAAGACAAGGTAGCGATCAAGGCTGGTATCGCCAGGATGGACGATTGCCCCCAGTGCCTGGAGCGCATTGCGGCGTTTCTGGACGATCCGTCGCAGGATGTGGCCGACAAGATCGCATTGGGCAGGGCGCTGATGCAGTCCGGAACGCAAGCGGACACCCTGTTCTTGGTTAACGCCATCCTGTACGCCCACCTGAGAGAAGAGAGTGACTTGAAAGATGGATTGATACAGGCGTTGGCCGACGTGCAGACGCCGGAGTCCACCGCCGCGCTCATGCGCGTCATCACCGAAAGCACGGCCGACCTGGACTTTCAGCAATTGCCGGCAGATCTGCAAGACGCCATCCGCAAAGCTATCAGGCTGAATCCTGACAGCGCAATGACCGGACGCATGCTCGCCACGCATTACACCAGCCAAGGATCGCCCGAGATCGCCCAGGATCTTGAGAATGTCCAGCATCCCGGCATGGTGGCCCTTCTGGCAAAGGAAGCCTACGAAAGCGGGGATATCTCGCGAACTGAGCACCTGACGGATCTGCTCTCGACCATCGACGATCCGCGCACCTTGGACGGCTTGATGTTGCTTGCCGAGCACAACGTTATGCCATTGGATGAGGCAACTGGCAGGGCGTATGCATGGGCCAGCGAACTCGGTGACAAATTTGATCACGATCACTACGCAGCTTCTTTAAGTGACTTCGATGCGCACGCGGTTCAGCGCGTGGTGGCGGCATTCGTGCTGGCGGCCTCACCAAACACCGAAGAGACACGCGCCGCTTTGGCAAAAGCCTACGACCACGAAAACGATCCCCTCGTGCGCAGCAAGCTGAAGTCCGCGATGCAGCTGATATGGGATCATCCCAAGTGAGGAAAATAATGGCCATAGAGGCTGGGGGTTTTTGTATATATCATCACCATCCCAGCGCCCGCCCTGCCCGACGCAGAGCGCCACCACGCGCGGCACGCCCGCGGCTAGCAGCGCCAGGGCATCACAGGCGCCCTCGCCCATCCACAGGGGCGCAGCGCCGGCCCGCAGCGTGGCGGCGTTAAAGTCGCCTGCGCGCCGGGCAGCCGAGGGGCTTTCCCCCCGTGCCTGGGGAAAACGGCGGCGCGGGCGCGGCAAACCGCTGCTGCCAGCGCCGCTTGAGCAGTTTGCCTAGCGCGCGGGCAGGACCGCTGGCTGCAACCTGCTGCCCGCGGCGGTGCCTGGTGTACCTTATCGTCCGTTCGTGCGTAAGCCCCGCCCCGCGACTACGCTGCGCCAGGCACGCCGGCGCGAGGCGGGGGCCGCCCGGTGCCGCATGTGCCGCAGAACAGGCGCCGTGCGGACTGGGCCACTGCCCGCCGCCGTGCCGGTCCACCTCCCCGGGCCGGCGCCAGTGCGCCAGCGACCAGAGCCCCGTGGAGCGCCGCTCCCAGCCGCTGCAGGCGCAGGCGCGGTGCCCTATCAAATACTTCGCTTGCCTGCAGCCCAACCCGTGACTCTGTACCCCATCCCTTCAGCTCTGGAAGCAAGCAATTTCTTGCTTGCGAGTGCCCCACCTAGAAAGGATTTTCTGCCATGATAGTGCGCAAAGGCATGTCCCCTATAATGCCCCCCACATGGTTGTATTTTGAGGCCGTGCTTGCGGCGGCGTCTCCGCACGTGCTTGCAGCACGACCTCCTCTGACTGAAGGGGGCCTGTATGAATCTGATGCCTCAGATATCACCGCATCTATCGTCGTTTATCTCACCACGGCACGGCTCCAATGCTTGGGCGCAGCGCCGCGACATCCTTGCCGCCTGGCAACGCGGTTCCCAGGGCGAGGTGCGGCCCATGACGTTAGAGTACGCGCCAATTTTGGCGTGCAACGCGGACTGCTATGGCTGTCCCTATCGCCGGTCCAGGCTGCACGCCGGCAGCGGCATGGTGGCTCCGGGAGCGGTGGCTCTGGAAGACGATATCCAAGCCGCCACACCCGAGACGGCGCAACGGGTTCTCGACGCTGCATACGAAGGCGGCGTCCGCGGCGTCCTGTGGACTGGGGGTGGAGAGCCAACTATTTGGGCACCGTTGCTCGCTATGCTGGCCTATAGCACCCAACTGGGTATGCTGAACGCCCTGTACACCAACGGGTTCGTGTTGGGGCGTGATCCAGACTACGCTCACCACGTACTTGCGCCTGCAAGCGGTCTGGTCTTCGTCAGGATGAGCATTAATGCGGTGACGCCTCGCGTGGTCAAGCGCCACTGGGGTGTCGAGCCAGACGAGGTTAGGCTCCAGTTAGCTGGCCTCGTCCGATTGCTGGAAGCCCGGAATCGGCTCCTGCCGATGTACCACGAGCAGCGCCTGCGTGTGCCGTCCATTCAGATCTCGACGATCATTGACCGCCAGAATGTCGGCGACCTCCTCGGGATCTGTGAAACGGTCGCTGCCATCTTTGCGCACTATCGTGAGGTGCAAGGCGATGAGGACCGGTGCATCGTGCGTCCCATGACCTACCATGGCAGATCGCGGTACAGTGTGCGTGATCATGCTGACGAGGTAATTCAGCAGATCATTGAAGTCTGCGGCACGGCAGGGCGTGGCCGACGCGCTCTGGCGGACGCGGGGGTCGATCTGTTCATGGGGTTCGGTCTTCCGCTGGTCGAGGCTGGGGGCGTGCCGACGTACTCCGCCGTGCTCGAAAGCACCTACGCCGAGCGGGACGTGTCCCTCGCCACGGGCCTCTTCCTCATTGTTGGGCCGAATGGGGCCGTGTACCTCTCAACGGAACACAACTGTTCCGATGACACGTGGTCCTTCGGCAATCTCAAAGACCAATCGGTCGAGGAAGTGTACCGCAGCGAGCGCCGGCGACAACTGCTGGATTATGCGAACGTGCATCGCTGGGGGCCCGACGTCGCTCAGCCAACGTCCCGGACCGCCCGCTTGGATCGCATCGCCAAAGCGGTCTCGCAGCGCATGCTGAGCGCGGAAGACCTAGAGCAGATCCGGCAACTTTCCCTGGCCAGCCATGTACTGATCTTGGACTAGGGGATTCTAGAGCTTTCTGTTGAACCAGGTCATAGAGAAAGATGAACAACGGTGGATGCCAAGGCCAGCCTGTGGCCCAGAGACAGGCTGGCCTTGATCGCCTATCCAGGAGGAGAAAGCACACCATGCACACCATGCAGTTTGTGGATGATGAGTCCTGGCAAGAAGAAATCGGTCGACAAAACGACCTGGCCTGGGAACTACGGCAACACCAGCTCCAGGATCGCCTTGAGCCTCTGTCCCTCGCGGCCGTGCTGCGCTACCTCACCGCGTTGCATCTCGACATCGGCTTCATCGAAGATGATCTCTCAGAGGTGCGTTATTTTCCTTGCGCTGACACTACTGGATCATGGCCCTTTATCGTGCAGTTTGCCCCCCGCCGTGCCC
>Ga0184637_10000980_pt1 | contig 20013 bp, 19 predicted proteins | sample PLM3_127_b2_FD_133143 | JGI IMG/M metagenome (GOLD analysis project Ga0184637, IMG submission 133143) | Groundwater sediment microbial communities from an aquifer in East River, Colorado, USA - PLM3_127_b2 | ecosystem: Environmental > Terrestrial > Soil > Riparian zone | place: USA: East River... | reverse complement strand
CGCTCGTTTCCAAACTCGACCGCCACTTCGCCGTTGACTCGGAGTGCGGAATCGCGTTTCCTTAACCTCATCGAAAGTGGGCTCTCCTTTCTGATCTCGGGTGAACGTGATACCTCCCAATAATCAGAAAGACGGCCCACTTTCAACTTCTTTGTCGAAGATCCTCGCTCAAGATTGCCGGATTAGGGTTAACTACTCGTCAACCAGCTTGATGACCACATCGCCGGCTCCGGTGTCCACCAATACCTGGCTCGCGGCGCCGCCGATCCGATAGCGGCGGTCCTCCGGGTCGCCCAGGCGCTCGATGCGTCCGGCCAGGGCGCGCGGGCTGCGCACCCGCCCGCTTCCACTCTTGAACTGAAGCATCATCGACACCTGCTCATCAACAAGCAAGATGACATCGCCCGAGCCGGTGTCGAAGCGGGCCCTCACGGCGGCAGGATCCCGGAAGAGGGCTGGGCTCTCGACCTGAATGGAGCCGGCCCCGGTGCCGACGCTCACCATTTTGCCCTCGACTTCGCTGATGTGGGCATCGCCGCTTCCGGTTTCGATGTCGATCGACCCGCGAATGGAGCGGAGCTCGACGTCGCCGGATCCGGTGTCCACACTCACGTTGCCGGTGGCCTTGGCGACGACCACATTTCCAGAACCGGAGTCGGCGTTCACGTTCCCCTCCACATCGTTCACCATTACGTCGCCCGAGCCGGTGTCGACGAGGACCGCCCCCCGCTGGCGTTGCACCTCGACATTGCCGGAACCGGTCTCGGCCGCTAGTTCACCCCGCACGTCGCCAACCGTGATGTCGCCCGCGCCGTTCTCCACGCTCACCGATCCTTGGACGGCCGAAACCTGAATCTGACCCATGAGCTCCTTAACGTACAAACCGGTGTCGCGCTGGAGATGCATTTCCAAGTCCACCCACAGGGTGGCGGTGTCGCCGTCATCGCGGGTGGTGACCGTCACCCGCCTGCCGTCATAAGACGAATTGGTGGTGGAGTTGGAGTTGGGACGAAACTCCGGGTAGTGGTACTTGCGGTGTTGATCAAGGGGGTAGTGGGCCTCGATGATCAGGTCGCCTGCCTTCTCTTCGAAACGAAGATCGAGCCCATCCAAGAGCTCCTGGGCCTCCTCGGCGGTTCGGCCGGCGGCATGAACGACCGCGCGCACGTTGGTTTCGTCGCCGGTTGCCGCGTCGATGGTGACCGCGCCGGCGATGTTCAGATACGACACGTTTCCGCGGACCTTGAAGCTCCGAGTCACTTCCCGGGTGAGCGACGACTCGGATCGGGCGGGCGAGATCGAGAGCGATAGGGCGATCGGGACCAGGAGGATCGCGTTCCCGAGCGTCGAATGGCGGAGCATGCGTCAAGCCTCCGAATGGAGCCTCAAAGTGGAGCCGGCGGGCGACAGCCGGCAGCGGCCTGATACTCGACTCTTACTATGGACGCCGACCCGGCCGGACCCGTTCAAAGCAAGGTATCACACGCCAAGGGCCCGGAGCGCCTGCTCCGGGCCCTCGGGGGACCTGACCTGTCTCCTGCCCTACTGCCTGAGCTCTGCCGGCCACTGGCCGGCCACCCGTGCCGCTACTCTTCGACGAAATCGCCGGTCGCCTCACCGGCAACCCGGTAGTGGAGCACCCAGATGACTGAGTCGTAGGGGGCCTCGTCGTCGAACAGAGTCTCCCGGTCGATGACGTCCACGGCGACCCGGCGATGTCCGCGCCGCTCGCCCACGGTCCACGTCCCTTCAAACACTCCGTCCCCGGTCGGACGGAATTCGTCCTTGCCGTGGCTGGTGTGCAGAAAGACGTAGTCGGTTGGGTCACTGGTGGTGACCCGCAGGGCCACCTCCTCGCCGGGCTGGAAGGTTGGCAGCTCGCGAATCGGCACGAGCTCGAGTGGATTGGTGATGATCTGGTTGACCGAATGAGACGTGATCTCGAGGCTAAGGATGTCTTTGGTCGTCGGCTCCGAAACAATCTCCGCCCCGGACACCTTGATCAGATGCCACCCGCGATGGCGGTTTTCGGTCAGCTCACGCCTCCGCACGAAGACCGCACGGTGCCTGGAGGTGGCATGGAGCCGCTTGTCAATGACGCCGGGCAGATAAACGCGTTCCGGGTCGTCGTAAAACAGGCGGAAGATGCCCCTCAGGTCCTCGATGGTCGAGACCGTGGCGACTGCCGGTCCATCTGGTGGAATCTCGATGTGGACCTCTCGGTGGATCTCCCGGCTCAAGATTCGGCGGACGAAATAGAAAGACTCGATCGGGGCGCCTGAGGCCGACTCCTTGCCCTCGGTTCTGCCGACGCCCACCGGGTCCTCGGTCATCACCTCGCCGGCACTGAAGTAGCCGTCCTCATCCGCCATGAGGGTGTTGATCGCCTGCTCATCGGTCTGGGCCTGGTCGTTGGCGGCTGGCCCCGTGGTGTCTTCTTCGAAGTTGCAGCCGGCAAGCGCAAGGCCTGCGAGGCCGATCATCAGGAGAACAAGGCGGTTGGAACGCATGAGTTATTCCTCCTCCAGGGATGTTTGGCTCTGGGTGTTGGCTCGGAGTTGGGTCGGGGTTTTCGCTCGGAAACGGTCCTCGGAAACGGTCCAGAGATCAGGTTGGGCCGCCCACTGGGGCGGGCGCACCTCGAAAATCTGGAATGGGTGGCTCCGTCGTCGCCCATTCCCTTCGCAACCGGCATTCCATCCCCGCCTGGACCTGGGAACGTGAGTCAATTGGTTGTTGCTAGACTGGTTAGACGGGACCTTCGAGTTCTTTGCGGTTCTCTGGCCGCCCCTCCGCCCCCAAGGGCGAACGCTCGCGTTCGCCGCTCTTGAACCTGGGCGTGCAGGTGGGAGGAGGTGGTTTGCGCCCAGAGGCCTGTCTGGCCGCCGTTTTGCTCAGCTGAGCCTGGCTCGAGCCGGGCCGTCCCAGGCTCTCAGAATCGCTACCCCAAGGGAGGACCGATGCGTTTCTCTCCGGTCGAGTACTTGGATTGGGACAAGACGCTCCCGCCGGATATCAATCATATCGGCGCGAGCGGCATCCAGCCGCTCGAGACCGCCGAGATCGATCTGACCCGAGGAGGGGTGTCCCTCCACACCGGCCCCGACCGGGGTCTCGGCTCGGAGGAGGCCAGGGCCGCCATCGCCGCCCGTTATGGTCTGCCCCTCGAACAAGTGTATCCCACCGAGGGAACCTCCCTCGCCAACTTCCTTGCCGCTGCCGCCCTCCTCGATGGCGGCGGACATGCACTGGTCGAGGAACCGGTGTACACCCCGCTCTTGCGCCAGGTCGAAGCGTTCGCCGACCGGGTTGACCCCGTGCCGCGCCCCTTCACCGAGGGCTTCAGGTTGGATCCGGACGACGTGACCACCCGGATCCGCCCCAACACCCGGTTGGTCGCGATCACCGAGTTGCACAACCCCAGTGGTGTGCGACTGGGAGATCGAGTCCTCATATCGCTGGCAGAACGCTGCGCACGGGTCGGCGCCTATCTACTCGTTGACGAGGTGTATCGGGATTTCGTTTTCGACGAGCCGGCCCGGAGCGCGGCTTCGCTGGCGCCGAACATCGTCGCGACCAGCAGCCTGACCAAGGTCTACGGGCTCGGCGGATTGCGGTTCGGTTGGATATTCGGCCCGCCGGCGATCATTGCGCGGGCGGCGCAGATCAACCTCTATCTTGGGGGGTCGCAACCGGAACCCAGCGTCGTCCTCGGAGTCCGGGCCATGATGCGGGCCGAGGATTTGCGTGCCCGGTCACGGCGCCTTCTGGAAAGCTCGCGGTCGATCCTGCGCGCTTGGCTCGATGGGCGAGACGATCTCGAAGTCGTGTGGCCGGATTCGGGGTCGATGGTTTTCCCGCGCTGGCGGGGGGGGGACACCACCGACCTCGCCCAGCGGTTGCTGATCGAAAAGCGCACCGTGATCGTTCCCGGACGCTTCTTCCACGCCCCCTGGGGCATGAGGCTCTCCGCCACGGCCGGGCCCGAGCGGTTGCGTGAGGGTCTGACGGTCCTGGCTCAGGCGCTCGAGAGCGCGCAAGTCCGACCTCGCCAAGGTTGACATGCCGACCCGACCTTCGCAGAATGCGGTCTTGCCGCTTCAACCAGCGCATTCGACGGCGAGATGTTGGCGGCGAGAGGAGACATGAGGCACTGGAGTCGCGAAGACAAGGTCGCTTTCGTTCGCTCTCTGCCTTTGGCCGAGCTGCACCGGCACTTTGATGGCTCGATCCGGCCCGCCACTCTGTGGCGACTGAGTGAGAAGTACTACCGGGCCATTCCCGGCATGGGCTTCGAGGGCTTCAAGCGGCTCCTCTCCTGGGACCCGGATCGCGACCGCTCGCTACTCGACTATTTGGACAAGTTCCACGTGCCGCTGCAATACACCCAGTTCTACGACAACTTGCTCGAGATCGCCTACGAGATCGCCGAGGACGCCTATGCCGATGGCGTGCGCCGCTTCGAGCTGCGGATGAACCCGATCATCCACCGTCGGGCCGGCCTCACCACTCGCCAGGTGCTGAGGGCGGTGCGCAAGGGCTTCCTTCGCCATTACGAGCAGCACCCCGACTTCCGGGCCGGAATCGTCGTCGTCGCCATGAGGAGCCATGGGGGCAACATGGCCAACATCCTGCTTCGCGAGGTGATCGGAGAGCGCGAAGATCTTCACGACCAACTCGGGGTGGTCGGTTTCGACATCGCTGGCGCCGAGCGCCCCTTTCCCCCAGTGCTGTTCGCCGAAGCCTACCGGCTGGCCGCGATGATGGGGCTCCATCGGACGGTGCATGTCGGAGAGGACGAAGGGCCGGAGAAGGTGTGGGAGGCTATCGACCATCTGGGGCCGCAGCGTCTCGGCCACGCGGTCGCGGCCGGGCGTGATCCCGAGCTCATGCGGCGCATCGCCCGCGACGGCATCGTGATCGAGGTCTGCCTGACCTCGAATGTGCAGACCGGTGCGGTCAAGTCGCTGGCCGAGCATCCGCTGGGCCGGTTTCTCGACGCCGGCATCCGCTGCGCCCTCTGCACCGACAACACTACCGTGTCGGGGACGACCCTGGTGGATGAGTACCTCAAGGCGATCGATCTCCTGGATCTCGGGGAAGCGGACGTTCGCCGCCTGGCGGCCTGCGCCTGGGAATCGACCTTTATCGGGTGGCGGCCGTGGGAGCCGGAGCAGAAGCCGCAGTTCGGCGCCGCGGCTTCGGACGCCGCAACCTCAGCCGGAGCGTCGGATGTCAGACCGTCGGCTGCCGGAGCAGCGGATGTCAGACCGTCGGATGCCGGAACAGCGGATGCCGGCGCGGCGAGGGCCGCCGCCACCAAACCGGCATGAGCTTCGCTGCTGCGGCCCCGGATCAGCCTCTCGCCGCAACTTCAGACCGCCCGCTCCGGGTTCTGATGATCGCCCCCACCCCGTTCTTCGCCGACCGCGGGTGCCACGTGCGCATTCTCGAGGAGGTGCGGGTCCTGACCCGGCTCGGCCACGAAGTGCTCGTCGCGACCTACCATCACGGGCGCGACATTCCCGGAGTGCGCACGGTGCGAACCCCGCGAATCCCATGGTACCGAGAGCTGGCCCCGGGGCCCTCCGTGCACAAGCTCTACGTGGACTGGTTGCTCGCCTCCACCAGCCTCCGCGCCGCCGCCCGCTTTCGTCCCGACATCGTTCACGCGCATCTGCACGAGGGCGTCTTCGTCGGCCAGCTCGTGCGCTGGCGAACCGGAGCGCCACTCGTCGCCGACTTCCAGGGCAGTCTCGCCGGGGAGGTGGCGGATCACCTTTCCGGCGGGGCCAAGAAACGCCTCGCCCGCGCTATCCTCGGACCGGCCGAGGCCTGGCTCAGCCGCGCGCCGGATTGCATCGTGTCCAGCTCCGCCCGGTTTGCCGAGCTGCTCCGAACCGGCTTCGGCGCTCGCCGCATCGCTCTCCTCGCCGATGCGGTTGACACCGAGCGCTTTCGACCGGGGATGGGCAGCGCCGCGTTGCGGCGCGAGCTGGGAATTCCGGACGGACGGCTGGTCGTGGTCTTCCTGGGCGTTCTCAGCCGCTATCAGGGGGTGGACCACTTGATCGAGGCGGCCCGCCTTGTGTTCGAGCGGCGGCGGGACGTCCACTTCCTGATCATGGGTTATCCGCACGTGGAGTCCTACCGAGCGCAGGCTGCCGGTCTCGGCATCGGCGACCACTGCACGTTTACCGGTCGCATCGACTATGAGCGCGCCGGCGCCTATCTGGGGCTCGGCGATCTCGCAGTTTCCGCCAAGCTCTCTGCCAGCGAGGCCAATGGCAAGCTCTACAATTACATGGCCTGCGGTTTGCCGATCGTGGTGTTCGACTCGCCGGTCAATCGGGAGATCCTCGGCGATCTAGGTGCCTATGCCATCCATGGCGACGCGGCATCCCTGGCCGGAGAGATGCTCGCTCTGCTCGAGAATCCGGAGGAGCGGCGAGCCCGCGGCCATGCGCTGCGAGAGCGAGCGGCGGCGGAGTACTCGTGGGAGCGCGCCGGCCTGAAGCTCGTTGCGCTTTACCGCGAGTTGCTTGCCGCCTAGTGTGGCTTCTTCTTCGCCCTGCTCCGCGGCTCGCTCCGCTTGATCCCCGTGCCCTTGTCCGCGACGCGCTGGCCCGAGACGCGCTGGCCGGCGACGCGTTCGCCGGCGACGCGCTCGACCCGCCGCACCAACAGGCGGAGGAGCTCACCAGACGCACCGCCCCCGGCGGCGATAAACTCCCCCAGGTCATGGTCGCCCGAGGCGGTGGCCAAGCGCTGGAGGAGCTTCTGGGCCTGGGCGATCCGTTCCTCGCTGCTTTCGCCCTCTGCGCTCCCACCCGTTTCGCTCGCCTCGTGTCGCGTCAGGAGCAGCTCGAGGATCTCGGTGACATCGTGTCCTGCGTAAAGATACCGGGGCCCGCCGGGTCGTGTCCTGCCGGTGTCCCCGCCGCGGGCCATGCCGGCGTCTACTCCGTGCGCGAGAGCCTTCAAAGAGGCGACCAGCTCCGCTTCTCGAGGGTCAGCGCCGCCCGGCGCTCTCATCCGGCGGTACTCGACCAGTCGCGCAGTGCAGCAATCAATGGCACCGGCCAGCGGGTCGAGGAGCAGGCGAGGGTCCAGGCGGCCCTCGCAGGCGGCTTCGACCGCTTCCTCGGCGCGGTGAGCGATGGGGGTGATCGGGCACCCGGTGACGAAGGAGCTGTTGCCTCTCAGAGCGTGGAACCCGTGGCGCAAAGCCTTCAACACCTGAACAGCTTCCGGACCGGAAGGGGCTCGATGCAGTCGCTCGACATCCTGGGCCAGACGTCCGAGGAGCTGTTCGGCCGAGTCCAGGAACATGTCCAGAAAGGGTGGCTCAGAGTCTGGCGCGGGTTCGACGGTCATGTTCGGTCCTCCATGGTCCCGTTATCGTTTCATTCGATGAGGATGATGAATCAGTGCTACATACGGCCCGTTTCAGGGTGGAACAGATAGCGGTAGACTCAAGCAGCGTCCTAATCGAAGCGGCGGTCGAAGGCAAGGTGCACGATGGCGGAGCGTGACTACTACGAGGTTCTCGGCGTGGCCAAAGACGCCACTCTGGACGAGATCAAGAAGGCTTATCGCCGTCTCGCCCTCCTGCACCATCCCGACAAGAATCCGGGGAACAAGGCGGCCGAGGAACGGTTTAAAGAGGCTTCCAACGCCTACGAAGTCTTGAGCGATCCGGAGAAGCGAACCGCCTACGACCAGCGCGGGCGAGTCGGTGTCGAGGATCTGGGATTCCGCGGATTTACTTCAACCGAGGACATTTTCGAGAGCTTCGGGGATATCTTCGCCGATCTGTTCGGCGCTGGCTCGTTCAGGCGCGAAGCTCAGTTCGGCGGGGGGGGCGGTTTCCGCCGCGGCGGGCGGACAGGCGGTGCTCGTCCGGAAAACCTGCACCTCACCCTGAACCTCGATTTCATGGAGGCGGTTCGCGGTGGAACGAAGACCATCCGCTACGGTCGCGCGGTTCGCTGTGAAACTTGCAATGGCTCCGGCCGCGGAGCCGACGGTGTCCCCTGTCCCGCCTGCGGAGGCAGCGGCCGCCGGCATCACACCGAGACCCTGAAGGTGCGACTCAAGCCCGGTGCCCGCGATGGCCAGGTCCTCCGCTTCCGCGGGCGTGGCAATGAGGGAGAACAGGTTAGCGGGCGAGCAGCGGCAGGCGATCTCTACGTCACGCTCGCGGTGGCTCCCCACCCCGAGTTCAGCCGGCACGGGCTCGACATCCGCAGCCGGGTCGAGGTGCCGTTCTGGATCGCCGCTCTCGGCGGCACGGTCGAGGTGCAAACGGTCAAGGGGCGTACGCGACTCACCATTCCCGCGGGAACGCCGACGGGGCGTGTGCTCCGGCTGGCAGGGGCCGGGATCGAGGACTCGCGGGGCGCACGTGGCGATCACCTGGCCGAGGTGGTGATCACCGTTCCAGCCGATCTGACCCCGGAGGAGAAGGATCTCCTGCGGCGCATCGAATCGCTGCGCACCGCGAGGCCGGCTGAGAAGCGCTAGCAGCGCCGACTAGCGACTCAGGATCGGAAGAAATTCCTTCCAGGGACCGACATCCGCAGCGCAGCGTTTCGCCATGACCCGGGCGATCTGCGCCAGGTGGTTGAGGTCGTGAACGGCCCAAGTGGCAAGCAGCTCGCTCAGGGTGACGACCCCGAGGTCCGGATGGCGCCCGCGGAGGGAGAGCTGGGCAGGTGTCAGGTTCCAATTCTTGAGGGTTGCAAGGTTCTCTGCTCTTGCGCCGGTGAAGCGGCCGAGGAGTCGATCGATGGGCCAGTCGGAGAATCGCGAGAACTGGGCGAAGCGATCGAAGGGGTCAAAGACTCGATCTTCACCCTGTTCCAGGATGATTTTCGCTCGGGGAATCCAGTCCGTATCCTCGCCATGGATGAGATGACCGAGCACGTCCCGCACACTCCAGGTATCCGGACCTTCGTTTTCGGTGGTCCACGCCGCCGAGAGACCTTGGAGGAAGTGCTCGAGAGCAGGAGGAGTCCGTTCGAGCACTTCCACGACCTCGACCAGACGGAATGACACTTTCCTGTTCCCTCTACCAGCACCCTAAGGCGCGCTCTTGGGGAGTTCGACCGTTACGTTTGTACGAACCGAGTTCGCGATGAAGCACTGGTGATGGGACTCGTCGTGCATATCGTCGATCTCCCGTGAATCGGGAATCTCGGAACCTGAGAAGCGGATCCTCGGTCGCAGCGTCACCTTGGTGATGGCCAGCCGGCCTTCGGCATCCTTTTCCATGGTCCCGACGGCGTCGTCTCGATACGAATCGATGGTGAAACCACGCTTGGCTGCGGTGAAGAGGAACCACAGCATGTGGCAGCTCGAGAGCGCCGCGACGAAGGCCTCCTCCGGATCGACCCCAGCGGGATCCGAAAGCGGGACCGGCACCACCTGCGGTGATGCCGAAGCCGGCACACGGAGACCACCGTCAAACTCCCAGAGGTGGGCGCGGCTGTAACGGTTGTCGGTGAACCTTTCCCCGGAACGTTCCCAGGTCACCGATGCCTTGTACTCTCCCATCGAGGTTGGTCAGAAAAGCGGTCTTCGTTCTGGCGCACGGCCTGATATCTTGATGTCGAGCCGCGAGCGGCTGGCAACATACTACCGCAACGAAGCCAAGAGCCATACTCCCAAGATGAGGACGGCGACGCCGATCACTCTCCGGTAGCGTTCCGGTGATATCCGGAGGAACAGGCGCTCGCCGAAGATCGTGCCCATGAGGCAGCCAACCGTCGCCATGAGGATTGGCAACCAGACCTCGAGCAATTCGCCGCCGCCACGGATCAAGTAGATCGGCGTTCGCGCCAGGTCGATCAGAAGAGCCACGGCCGTGCCGGTGGCCAAATAGGGTCTTGGCTCCAGATTGAAAGCGCTGAGGCCGGCGGCCCGCAGGCCGCCTTGATTTCCCACCAGTCCGCCGAAGATTCCTGACAGGAGGCCGACGCCCAAGGCCGGCAGCGGACGGGGATGCCACCCTCCGAAACCTCGGGTGAGATTGGCGATGCCGGTCAAGAGGAGAAGGACCGCCAAAACGATCAGAAGAGCTGGACGGTGAAGAGTGCCTTGCAGAAGGGCGCCGAGGACCCCGCCGACGGCGCTTGGAGGTCCGAAGCGCAGCAGGACCGTTCGATCGATCCACCGCCGGTGATGGACGTATCGAGTTGCAGTTGCAATGAGGTGCGGCAGAGCGACGACGCTGATTGCGACATCGGGTTCAAGTCGGGTGAGAAGAAGCGGCGTGAGGAGGCTGCCGATTCCGAACCCGATGACGGCGGCCGTAGCGCCCGACAGGATGCCGAGTGCTATGACCTCCACCAGAAAGAGCCCTTCATTCAACGGGAAGCCTTACTCGGGCCGGGCCCGACCTATACCCGGGCAGACCGGTACCCGGGCAGACCGGCGACTCTAGCTCTCCGCGGGCTCCGGCAGCTCGGGTTCCTCGAGCTTGCGCTTGACGTGGGCCATGAACTGGTCGGCGGTGGCGCCATCCAGGAGTCGGTGGTCGAAACTGAGGTTCAAGTAGGCCATCGAGCGGATGGCGAGCGCATCGCTCCCGTCGGTGGCGGTCACCACCATCGGGCGCCTGACGATGGAGCCCACTCCCATGATGGCGACTTGGGGTTGATTGATGATGGGAGTGCCGAACAGGCTCCCAAAGATCCCTGGGTTGGTGATGGTGAAGGTTCCGTCCTGAACCTCGTCGGGACTCAGCTTCTTCTGGCGAGCGCGAGTCGCCAGATCGGTGATCGCCCGGGCCATTCCGATCAGGCTCTTCTCCTCCGCATTACGGATCACCGGCACGATCAGCCCCCACTCGAGGGCGACCGCGATGCCGAGATTGATATCCCGTTTGTAGACGATGTTCTTGCCGTCTAGCGAGGCGTTCACGATCGGGAAGGCCCGGAGCGCATCCACCGCCGCCTGGGCGACGAAGGCGGTGACGCTCAGGTTCACCCCGGTTTTGGCCAGGAACTGATCCTTGAGTCGGGCGCGCAGCACCTGGATCGCGGTGAAGTCGACCTCGAACACCGTGGTCACGTGCGCCGAGGTCTGCTTGCTCATCACCATGTGCTCGGCGATGCGCTGGCGCATGACGCTCATCGGTTCGAGGTGGATCCGTTCCCCTGGCCGGAAGGCGGGTGGTCGAACCATGGGCGGGGGAGCGGCGGTCGTGGCCGCCGCGGTCGCCGCCCCGCCGCTGTCGATGTGGGTCTGGATGTCGCGCTTGGTGACGCGGCCCGAGATGCCGGTTCCCGGAATGGCGGCGAGGTCGATCCCGTGCTCGGCGGCGATTCGGCGGACCAGCGGGGTCGAGCGGGTGCGGCGAAGCTCTTCGCGAGTGGCGCGCTGGCCGTCGCGGGGGACGGGCGAAGGAGCGGGAGCCGAAGCGGGGGCGGTCGTGGGGGCCGGTGCCGCGCCCGGCGCGGGCTTGGCCGCTGGTGTTGCCGGCTTCGATGCCGGCGTCGCGGACTTGGCTGGCGGTGTTGCCGGCTTGGCTGCCGGCGTCGCGGGCTCGGCTGCCGAAGTCTCCGACCCGGCCGGCACCGCCGCAGCCTCGCCCTGCGCCCCGATCCGTGCCACCACCGTGTTCACCTCCACCGTTTGCCCTTCGGGGTGGATCACCTCGACCAGCACCCCGTCCGCTGGTGCCGGGATCTCGGCGTCCACCTTGTCGGTGGAGATCTCGAACAGGGGCTCATCGCGCTTCACCCGGTCCCCCACCTGCTTCAGCCACTTGGTGATGGTCCCCTCGGCCACGCTCTCGCCCATCTGCGGCATGATGACGTCGGTGCTCATCTCTCTCCTCGCATCGCCAGCGGAAGGTTAAGCTCGCGGATCTCCTTCGAGACCACCTTGCCCTCGGCCGACATGGTGTAGACGAGGGGCACACCGGTTCCGATCTCGAGGCGCAGGATTTCCTGCGGGCTCAACCCATCGAGCTGCATCACGATCGCCCGGTTCGAATTGCCGTGGGCGACGACCAGCACGTTCTTGCCCAATCGGATGTCCCCGAGGATCCCCCGGTCGAAGAAGGGCAGGGTGCGCTCGGCGGTCTGCTTCAGCGCCTCGCCGTTCGGCGGCGGGACATCGTACGAGCGCCGCCAAATACGGACTTGCTCGTCGCCGAAGCGGGCGGCGACCTCGGTTTTGTTGAGCCCCTGCAAATCGCCGTAGTGGCGCTCGTTCAGCGCCTGGTCGCGGATGATGGGCGGGTGCTGCCTGATCTCCTCCAGGATGATCGCGAGCGTCTCCTCGGCTCGCTGGAGCACGGAGGTGTAAGCCACCTGAAAGACGATGTCATGGATGAGTTGAGCTCCCGCGCGGGCCTCACAGCGTCCTTGCTCGGTGAGCGGTACATCGACCCAGCCGGTAAATCGGTTCTCGAGGTTCCAGAGCGATTGTCCGTGCCGGATGAGAACGAGCTGGCTCACCATGCCTCCTCGCGCGAGCTCGGCGCGCACGTGTTGCACACGCGTCGCGCCAGTGCCGCGCCAACGCTGACGCGGCGCCATTCTACCACGGTGGGCGGCATGGGCGACTTGGCACGGGACTCCTTTTCAGTAGCGGGCGAGCGCCCGCGCTCGTTCCACCACCAGCTCGAGCGAGGGCAGCGCTGCGCGCTCGAGCGCCGGGTGATATGGCACCGGCACGTCGAGGGCCGCCAGTCGCTCGACCGGTCCATCGAGCCACTCGAAGCAAGCCTCGCCGATCGCCGCGGCATACTCCCCGCCCACGCCGCCGGTGCGCGAGGCCTCGTGCAGCACCAGGGCCTTGCCGGTCCGCCTCACCGAATCGAACACCAGCTCCTCGTCCCACGGCTTGAGGCTGCGGAGATCGATGACCTCGACCTCGATGCCCTCGCCAGCGAGCTGCTCGGCCGCAGCCAGCGCCCGCTGCACCATGGCGCCGAAGGTTACGAGGCTCAAGTTCTTGCCCGGGCGGCGGATCACGGCCTTGCCGATCGGCACCACCTCGGGGGCGCCGGCCAGGTCCTCCTTGAGGTGGCGGTAGAGGAATTTGTGCTCGAAATAAAGTACGGGATTGGGGTCGCGGATGGCGGCCTTGAGCAATCCGCTCGCGTCGGCCGGCGTGGCGGGCGCCACGATCTTAAGCCCAGCCGTGTACAGGAAGTAGGCCTCGACATTCTGCGAGTGGAACGGCCCGGCTCCGACCCCTCCCCCGCAGGGTCCGCGAATGACCATCGGCACCGCCGCGCCCCAGCGATAGTGACACTTGGCGGCGAAGTTGGTGATGAGCTGGAATCCGTTCGAGATGAAATCGATGAACTGCATCTCGACCACCGGGCGCTGGCCCATGAGCGCCGCGCCGATGGCGGCGCCGACGATCCCGGCCTCGGCGATCGGGGTGTCGATGACTCGCTCAGGACCGAACTCCTCGAACAAGCCGTCAGTAACCTTGAAGGCCCCGCCATAGGGGCCGATGTCCTCGCCGAGGAGAAAGACGCGCGGATCGCGCCGCATCTCCTCGATCAGGGCCTGGCGGATGGCCTCGAGATAGGTGACAGTGGCCATCGGCGTCGCCGCTTCTCGCCTCTACTCGCCTCGATGAATCGATCTATATGTGAATCGGATGTCCTTCCACCCCATAGGCGGCCTCCATCACCGCCTCGGAGAGAGTGGGGTGGGCGTGGATCGTCCGATGCAGCTCTTCGCTGGTGGCTTCCAGGCGGAGGGCGGTGACGCATTCGGCGATGAGCTCGGTGGCCTTGGGCCCGATGATATGTACGCCGAGTAACTGATCGTACTTGGCTTCGCCCACCATCTTCACCAGCCCGGTGGTCTCGAGCAGGATGCCCGACTTCGCGTTGGCCGAAAAGGGAAAGCGCCCGACCCGGACCTCGTGGCCGCGCTTTCGCGCCTCGGCTTCGGTGAGCCCAACGGAGGCCACCTCCGGGGAGCAGTAGGTGGCGCTGGGCACCTGGTCATAGTCGATGGGACGCGGGTTGAGGCCGGCGATGTGCTCGGCGACCAGGATGCCCTCGTGCGAGGCGAGATGGGCGAGCTGCGGATGCGCCCGCCCGGGGACGGTCACGATGTCGCCGATGGCATAGACTCCGGCCACCGATGTCCGCATGAGCTCGTCGACCTTGATGTACCCCTTCTCGACCGCTACTCCCGGCGGCTCGAGCCCCACCCCCTGGCTCACCGGACCGCGACCGACGGCCACCAGGAGCACGTCGCACGGGATCGCCTGCTCCTTGCCCTCGCCGTCGCGCGTGTGGACGACCAGCGACTTGCCGCCGCGCTCGAGCTTCTCGGCGCGGGTCCCGGTCATCACCTTGATGCCTTGTTTGCGGAACGTCTTCTCCAGCTCGATCGAGAGCTCCTCATCTTCGAGCGGCAAGACGTGGGGGAGGAGCTCGATGAGGGTGACTTTGCTGCCGAACCGGGCGTAGATCGAAGCGAACTCGACCCCCACGGCCCCGGCGCCCAAGACCACCATCGCCTCCGGGATCTTGTCCAGGGTGAGGGCTTCGTCGCTCGAGATCACTCGCTTCCCGTCGAACTCGAATCCGGGAAGGGTGCGCGGCGCCGAACCGCAGGCCACGACCACGTGCCGGGCGGCGAGCGTGCGGGACTCGCCGCCGCCATCGCTGCCGCCGGCGACCGTCACCTTGCCGGCCCCCGCCAGCTTGCCGAACCCGCGCACCACCTCCACCTTGTTCTTGCGCATGAGGAACTCGACACCCTTCAGGTTCTTCTGGACGACCCGGGTGCGATAGCTGTGGAGGGCGGTCAAGTCGATCCGGGGCTCGCCGCCCACGACGATGCCGAACTCGCGGGCGCGCTGGAGCTCGGCGAAGAGATCAGCCGCATGCAGGAGAGCTTTGGTCGGGATGCAGCCGACGTTCAGACAGGTGCCGCCGAGGGTGGTCTCCTTCTCGACCAGCGCCGTCTTGAGGCCAAGCTGCGCCGCGCGCACCGCGCACACATAGCCGCCAGGCCCGGACCCGATGACGGCGACGTCGTAGGTCGCGGGCTCGCGGCTCACTTGGTTATCTTCCGATCGTGCGGTCTTGGACGCCGAGACGGTCATGGATTCTCCCTCCGGCGGCGTTGCCAGCAGTTCGTCGACTTGAGCCCCGGCATTATACGCGGCGGGGGTCCAGGAGAGTAGCCGGAGGCTCTGGCGCCGCTAGCCCAAGTGGGATTCGGCGTGGTAGGAGCTGCGGACGAGCGGCCCCGATTCCACGTGGCGGAATCCCAGTTTCTCGCCGATCGTCTTGAGCTCCGCAAACTCTTCGGGGTGGAGGTAGCGTGCAACCCGGGCATGCTTTTGGCTTGGCTGCAGGTACTGCCCGAGGGTGAGGATCTCGACCCCCGCGGAGAGCAGATCCCGCATGACGCCGATCACCTCTTCGCGGTTCTCTCCGAGCCCGAGCATCATGCCTGACTTGGTCGGGAGGTCGGGATCGAAGGCACGCGCCCATCGCAACACCTGCAGCGAACGCATGTAGTCGCCGCCGAGGCGGATGCTGGGGAATAGCCGGGGCACGGTTTCGATGTTGTGATTGAGAACATCGGGGCGTGCATCGAGCACGATGAGCAGGCTCTGTTCGCGACCCTCGAAATCGGGGATGAGTACTTCGATGGCGCACGCCGGCACCTGTTCGCGGATGGCGCGGATCGAGCCGGCGAAGATCCGCGCCCCGCCGTCTTCGAGATCGTCGCGGTTGACCGAGGTGATGACTGCGTGCCGGAGCCCCATCCTCGCCACCGCCTCGGCGACTCGCGCCGGCTCGGCGAGGTCGAGCCCCACCGGGTGTCCCTTGGACACCGCGCAGTAGCGGCAGCCGCGGGTGCAGATGTCCCCCAGGATCATGAAGGTGGCGGTGCCGCGGCCCCAACACTCGGCGATGTTGGGGCAGATCGCCTCTTCGCACACCGTATGCAGCTCGAGGCCATGGAGGGTGGTCCGGAGCCGCTCATAGGCGAGGCCTCCGGGGAGGCGGATCTTGAGCCAATCGGGATGGCGGCGATGGCGAGCTGCTGAAGCGACCGCGCTCAGGTGGTCGCCTGAGCTCAGGTGGTCGCCCGCGTTCGGGTGGTCACCGCTCGCAATTGGAATGCGGGTTGAGATCGACTCACTCATAGCCTGGCTTGAGCATACGCATTCGAGTCATCGGCTGGCAAGCCGCCTACCTGTTGGCTTGCCGCTGTTTCCTCTTGCACCGCGGTGCGAATTGACTCGGCCATTCTCCCTTGCTAGGGTCAGTCGAATTCTGGGTCGCGGAGGCATCTCGTGCTCGTCAAACGAATTCTGTGCGTTTTTTTGCTTGCAGGCATCGGTTCGTCCGCCAGCGGCGGGCCGCAGTCACCGGCGCCTGCGCCCGGCTATCAAGTGATCGAGGTCAGGGACGGGGGCAGTCTCGCGATCAGCGTTTCTTGCCGCGGCAAATCGAAGCAGGCGATTGCCGATGTCACCCGGGATCAGGAGACATGTGGGCGTCGGATCACCACTTCGGTGGTCGAGATTTCAGTGGGCGGCCTGCTCAAGAACGCCGTTGTGTTCGTCGAGAAGCTCGGGCGCGGCAAGGCGCCGGACCTGGGCGCGACCGCCAGGCTCGACAACCGGGGCTGCCACTTCGTGCCCCACGTCCAGACGGTGACCGTCGGGCAGACGATCGAAATCACGAACTCCGACCCCATTCTTCACAACACCCATGCCTATGCCGGCAATCGAACGATCTTCAACTTGGCTCTACCCGTTCAGGGCCAGCGGATCCCGAAGAAGATCACCACAGCCGGAATCATGCGCATCAAGTGCGATGCCGGCCACGCCTGGATGGACGCCTGGATCCATGCCTTCCCGCACCCCTACCATGCGGTCACCGGCGCCGAGGGAAAAGCTTTCATCACCGGAGTGCCGCCGGGAAGGTACCGGGTCGCCGCATGGCACGAAGAGCTGGGCACCCAGACGGTGGAGATCACCGTCGAAGCGGGAAAGACGATGCAGGTGACTTTCAACGAGCTCGCGAAGCCGGCGGCCGGGTCTTCCTAGTCGCCTTGCCGGAGCGTCAAGTGTCGCTGGCATGAGTGCACCCGTCGTCGAAGCCGTCGATCTGAGCCACCGCTACGGCGAGCGGCTGGCGCTCGCGGGAGTGAGCTTCGCGATTCGCGCCGGCGAGATCTTCGCCTTCCTCGGCCCGAACGGGGGCGGGAAAACCACGCTCTTTCGGTTGCTCACCACCCTCATCCCGGTGAGCGGCGGCGAAGCGCGGCTCCTAGGTTTCGATCTCAAGCGCGAGCCCCAGGCCATTCGCCGCGGCATCGGGGTCGTCTTTCAGTCGCCGAGCCTCGACCGGAAGCTCACCGTGGCGGAGAACTTGCGGCACCAGGGCCACCTTTACCGGCTCCACGGGCGTGAGCTCGGCGCGCGGTCCGCCGAGATGCTCGAGCGGTTCGGCCTGGTCGATCGGGCGCGGGATCGGATCGAGACCCTGTCCGGCGGACTCAGGCGGCGGGTCGAGATCGCCAAGGGCCTGCTGCACCGGCCTCGCCTCCTGCTTCTCGACGAGCCATCGACCGGCCTCGATCCGGGGGCGCGGCGCGACCTCTGGCAACATCTGGTCGAGCTTCGCGACCGGGATGGGGTGACCGTCCTCCTCACCACCCATCTCATGGAAGAGGCGGAGCGCTGCGACCGGGTGGGCATCCTCGATCAGGGAAAACTGGTGGCGCTCGACACGCCCCAGGCTCTGTGTCAGGAGATCGGTGGGGACATGATCACCGTGGTGGCGGGCGACCCGGAGCTGCTGCGAGCGGACATCGAGCGACTCTTCGGTGGCAACCCGACCCTGTTGAACGGCACCATTCGCCTCGAGCGCCCGAGCGCTCACGAGTTCATTCCGCGGCTGATGGAGGCTTGGCCCGGGCGCATCGATTCGGTGACCGTGGGCAAGCCGACGCTCGAAGACGTGTTCATCCGGCGGACCGGCCATCGCTTCTGGGAGCGGGATGCCCACTGAGATGGCCACCCGCACTGAGATGCACACTGAGGTTCAACTCAGCACCGCCGGTTCTCCGCCTCTCTTGCCGGCGATGAGCCTCTGGTGGCGCGAGATGGTCCGGTTTGTGCGACAGAGGAACCGAGTGTTCGGGGCGCTCGGGCAGCCCATCGTTTTCTGGCTGCTCCTCGGCTCCGGACTGGGCGCTTCCTTCCGGCCGGCGGCCGCCGCCGGGACGGCAAGGACCATGACCTACCTCGCCTACATGTATCCGGGGGCGATGTTGATGATCATTCTATTCACCGCCATTTTCTCCACTATCTCCATCATCGAGGACCGCCGTGAGGGCTTCCTGCAGGCGGTGCTCGTGGCGCCGGTTTCCGCCGCCACCATCGTTCTGGGGAAGGTGATGGGCGGCACCGCTCTCGCCGTCGGCCAGGCGATGTTGTTGCTCCTCTTGGCGCCGTTCATCGGGTTCACGGTGGCCGGTCCGGCCGCCGCCGCCGCCATCATCGGCGTGCTCTTCGTCGTCGCCTTCGGCCTGACGAGCTTGGGTTTCCTGATCGCCTGGCGCATGGACTCCACCCAAGGATTCCACGCCATCATGAATGTGTTCTTGATCCCGATGTGGCTGTGCTCGGGGGCTTTCTTCCCTGCGGCTGGAGTCCCGGCGTGGCTCGGGGTCGTGATGCGACTGAACCCGCTGACCTATGGTATGGCGGCCGTTCGCCGGAGCTTTGAGCTCGGGGCGCCCGGCGGGGCAGGAACCGACGTCGCCATCCCATCCTTCCCGGTCGCGATCGCGGTCAGCGTCGCTTTCGCCGCCGCGATGTTCTGGGCCGCAGTCGCGCTGGCCGGCCGGCAGGGCCGGCGCAGCGAAGCATGAGGCGGAGTGGGGTGAGCATCCGATGAGCTTCAAGCCTCTGCGAATGGTGCTGGTGCTCGGGCTTGCCTTTCTAACCGTGGTGGTCGTCCGTGCCGCCTTGACCGGCCCGCGCGCCGCCGCCACCTCCATGCCCACTCTCGGACGGGTCGCCGACTTCGTCCTGACCGAGCGGGACGGGAGGGCGGTTTCCGGCGCCGACCTCGCCGGGCGGGTGTGGGTGGCCGACTTCATTTTCACCCGCTGCGGCTCGATCTGCCCGCGCATGACCGCCCGCATGGCGCAGCTGGCCTCGGAACTGGCCGATCGCCCTGAGGTTTGCTTCGTCTCGTTCACCGTCGATCCGATGTACGACACTACAGAAATCCTCACTCGCTATGCCGAGACCTATGCGGCCCATCCGGAGCGGTGGCTCTTCCTGACCGGCTCGAGGGAGATCATCTACCACTTGGCGCGGGATAGCTTCCGTCTGGGAGTGGAGGAGGTCGCGGCCATGGACGCCGCGGCGATGAAGGCGGGCCCGGCGGCCGCGGGCGAACCCGCTGCAACGGGGCCGGCGGTCGATTCGCCCGGCGAGCATTCCGCCGCCGAGCCCTTCATCCACTCGACGCGATTTGTCCTCGTGGATCGCCAGGGAAGGATTCGCGGCTACTACGACAGCACCGAAGAAGCGAAGGTCATCAAGCTGCGCCGCGATGTGGGGACCTTGCTCCGGGAAGGGCCGCCCGCGTGATCCCGATCCCGCTGACCGCGCTGCCGGCCATCAATGCCACCCTCAATGGAACGAGCGCTCTACTCCTCGCGGCAGGCTACCTCTGCATCCGCCGGCAGCGGATCGCCGCCCACCGCGCGTGCATGTTGGCCGCGGTCGTCGTCTCCACGCTGTTCCTGATCTCGTACATCACCTATCACCTCCAGGTCGGAGCGACCCGCTTCGCCGGCCCCAGCGGCGTCCGCGTCCTCTACTTGGGGATTCTCGCCACCCATACAGTCCTCGCCGTCGCCATCGTCCCCCTGGTCGGCATCACGCTGGCGAGAGCGCTGCGCGGGCGGTTCGACCGCCACCGGCGCATCGCTCGCTGGACGTTACCGGCCTGGTTCTACGTCTCGGTTACCGGGGTCG
>Ga0184637_10000979_pt1 | contig 20021 bp, 24 predicted proteins | sample PLM3_127_b2_FD_133143 | JGI IMG/M metagenome (GOLD analysis project Ga0184637, IMG submission 133143) | Groundwater sediment microbial communities from an aquifer in East River, Colorado, USA - PLM3_127_b2 | ecosystem: Environmental > Terrestrial > Soil > Riparian zone | place: USA: East River... | reverse complement strand
GCACTGCCGCCACGCTTCTTCCGGCGCTCTTGCAAGACCTGTAGCCCGCGACCCCGCAAGCTGCCGTCCGTGCAGGAATATGCACCCGGATTCGCCTTCTTTTCCCATCAAGTCCGACGCCCCTGATGAAGGCGAGCGCGCTCAGCGACCCTGACGCGGTGCGTGCCGCCGCGGTGGCGTCCATCGGTGCCGCCTCGCGACTCGAGGACTCGATCACCGCCCTGCGCCAGATCCTGCCCGACAACGCCGACGCCGCCGAGATGGCGCGCCTGGTCGAAAGTGTGAAGGCTCCGCGAATGCAAGTGGTGGTCGCCGCGCGCAAGCGTGAAAGCGCCCAGGCGCTGGAGCTGTTGGCCGGCATCGCCGAGCCGCTCAAGCGCATCGACGAACTTTCCAGCGCCATCCAGCAGGCGCAGGTCGAAGAGCGTGCGAGCCGCGCCGCAGTGCGCCAGGCCGAGTTCCAGAAGATGGTGCTCGCCTTGCTCTGTGCGTCGGCAGGCGGCGTGGTGCTGGGCCTGCTCTTCTATTGGCGCCTGATGAAACGCCTTGCGCGCACCGACGAAGTCGAGCGCCTGCTCGGCGAAGTGCACCACAGCGCGCAGCAGCTCGACAGCGACGGCCGCCAGCTGTCGCAGCTGAACGCCGACATGCGCCGGTCGAACGTTGACGGCCGCCTCGTTGGCTGGCGTCGGCGCCGCGTTCGCCGCCGCCCAACATATGGTGGCGCAAAAGGGCAAGGCCTTCTCGGTGAAGAAGCTCAGCGTGAAGGTCGGCGATTCGGTGAAGTTCCTCAACGATGACCCGTTCTCGCACAACGTGTTTTCGCTGTCCGATGCGAAGAGCTTCGACCTCGGCTCCTACGGGCAGGGCGTGTCCAAGAGCATCACCTTCGACAAGGCGGGCACCGTCGAAGTCGAATGCGCGGTGCATCCCGACATGAAGCTGATCATCGAGGTGAGCGAGTGAAGCGCGACATCCTGCGCCGCATGGTTGCCTTTGCCATTGCGTGGGTCGTCGCGCTGCTGGCGCTGATGCTGGTCGGCACTTCGGCATCGGCGGCCGGCAGGCCGGCCGACACGGTGTCGCAAGGTGCGCTGCTGCCGCGCGACAGCGGCGAAGCCAAAGTGTTCCGCGGCGGCCTCGTCTTCTCCACCTACTGCGTCACCTGCCACGGCTTCAACGCCGACGGCAACGGCCGCGCCGCGCGGCTGTACAACCCCAAGCCTGCCAACCTGCGCATGAGCGACAAGAACGACACCTACTTCGGACTCATCATCCGCATGGGCGGCGAGGCGATGGCACGCTCGCCCTTCATGCCGCCGTGGGGCGCAGAGCTGACCGACGAACAGACCAACGACCTGGTCGCCTACCTGCGTTCGATCAACGCTCGGCCGAAGGGATAAGGCCCCCCAGTCGCTACGCTCCTGCCCCCCAAGGGGCGCCACCCGGCTTGGGGCGGCCCGGCGCCGGGTTGGAGCCGCCGCTACACTGGTGAAGCCACTCGCCTTCGCAACCCGATGCCCGTCGTCGACGTCAAACACCCGCTGGTCAAGCACAAGGTCGGCCTGCTGCGCGAAGACAGCATCTCGACCAAGAAATTCCGCGAGCTGACCAACGAACTGGCCCGCCTGCTGGCCTATGAGGCCACAGCCGACTTCCCGCTCGAAAAAACCACCATTGCCTGCTGGAGCGGCCCGACGCAGATCGACCGGATCAGCGGCCGCAAGGTGACGGTGGTGCCCATCCTGCGCGCCGGGCTTGGCATGCTGGACGGCGTGCTCGACATGATTCCCAACGCCAAGGTCAGCGTGGTCGGTTTGAGCCGCAACCACGAGACGCTGCAGCCTGAGAACTACTTCGAGAAGTTCGTCGGCCACCTCGATCAGCGCACCGCGCTGATCATCGACCCGATGCTTGCCACCGCCGGTTCGATGATCGCCACCGTCGACCTGCTGAAGAGCCGCGGCTGCACCGACATCCGCGCGCTGGTGCTGGTGGCCGCACCCGAAGGCGTGGCAGCACTCAACGCAGCCCATCCCGACGTGCGCTGCTGGACAGCCGCCATCGACAGCCACCTCAACGAGGTCGGCTACATCATCCCCGGGCTTGGTGACGCCGGCGACAAGATTTTCGGTACCAAATGAAGGAGAGCCTCGGCATGAAATCCAGCGTTGCGCTTGCGATCGCATTGGGCATTGCGCCCTCACGTCGTGCACGCAAGAACAGCAGAACAAACTGCGTCGCGACATCCAGAACTGGACTGGCACGAATGGCGTGCTCGAGTTCTACGCCGGCGAAAAATTGGTGCGGCGCTTCCTGAAGATCGACAAGATCAGCACGGCGCTCGGCACCGATGACGGCCGCCCTCGTTCGTACCGCTATGGGTACGGCATCCTCGATGAAAACCTCAACGGCATTGCCGACGAAACCGAGAAACGGGTGTACTTCGAGATCAGCGACTACAGCTCGAACTACATATTCTTCGAGGGCCCGCGCTGAAATTTCGGCAACGCAGTGCAAATCGCACGAACTGCCGAAACCTGCCCATACGCAAAACACCCTGTTCTCGGCACAGTCGGTCAACAGGCTGTCATCACGGGAACATAGATTGCCCTTTAACCAATTCGCGCCCGAAACGCGACGGACCGTCGGTTCGTTACTAAAGCTGACACCTTCGGGCTTGTCGTTTGGGAAACGTCGTTCTACGGTTAGGGGATGCATGGCATGAGTACCAGCAGTAGGGTGCCTCAGCGTTTCTGGATGACGGGTGCCGTTGCCGTCGTGGCAGCGTCGCTCGGTGGCGGGCGCAATGTGTTGGCCGAGGAAAATCGACACACCTCGACAAGGTCAAGTCGCTTCAACGTCGCCGAAACGGTGCAACGCCTGGAAGCGTCGGTGCATCGGCGCGGCTTGGGCGTCTTCGCCTGCATCGAGCAGCCGGGGCACAGTGCGTCCGCGACGCAAGCGACCTTGGTGGTCGTTCTCGAGTCATCGCAGGGCGGCACCCCGGTATTGATGCGCGGCGAAGGTCCGGCGACCGAGTCGGACGTGCCGCTCAGCCTCGTCGTGCGAGCGGTCAGCGACGACGCGAGCGAGGTGATCTTCCCCACCGACTTCGGGCAGTGGGAAGACTTGCAGGATTTGCCGCAAGAGCTGGCGGCCGAGCTGGCGGAATTGCCAGCCGTCGTGGCGGACGCGGCGCTGGCCTGAGGCTCGCCACGCGATCCGCGTGCCGGCGCCCTGATCCTCAAGTCCACCCGAGCGCGCCGACCAGCGCGCCGGCGCCGACCATCCAGGTCGGACTCAGCTTCGTACGCCACATCACACCGACGGTCACCGCGACGAGTGCCGCCGCGCCGATGCTGTGCCGCATCGGCTCGGTCAGCACCCAGCCCGTCGCCAGCAGCAGACCGAGGGTCAATGGAGCCATGCCGGCCGTGAAGGCGCGCACGCCGCGGCTGTCGCGACGCTGGGCGCCCCAGCGAGTCACCGCCAGTGCGAGCGTTGTGCTCGGAATCAGGATGCCGATCATCGTCACCGCCGCTCCGGCGATCCCGGCGACGTTCCAGCCGATCACTGCGACGAACAGCAGGTTCGGCCCGGGTGCGGCCTGCGCCAGCGCGACCGACGAAGTGAACTGCGCGTCGCTCAGCCATCCCCGCTCGACGACCACGTAGCGGTGCATCTCGGGCGCGGTGCCGATCGCGCCGCCGATGGCAAGCATCGAGAGCATCAGGAAATGCGCAAACAGGCCGAGCCAGTCCAAGGCGCTGAGCGTGACGGCGCTCATGACAACACCCCGCTCGCCGAGTACGTCGATCGGCCCTCCGAGGCTCGTTCGCTCATGCTCGCCCCAGCCGCCACCAGGCGAAGGCCACCGACAGCGAACCGAGCCCGCCGATCACCCACACCAGCGGCCAGCGCAGCCCCCCCACCGCGACGAGCGTGAGCAGCGCGATCATCAGCCCCGGGGCGCGACCCATTGGATTCTTCTTCAGCGCAGGCAGCAGCTTGAGAGCCGTGCCGATGACCAGGCCCGCCGCGACGGCGCCCATGCCCCGCAGCGCGCCGGCCACCGACGGCACATGCGCGAACTCGGCATAGAGCGCGGCCAGCGACAACACGATCACGGTGGGCACGGCAAGCATGCCGGCCAGCGCCGCGAGTGCGCCGCGCAAACCGAAGTAGCGGTCGCCGATCATCAACGAAAGGTTGACGACGTTCGGCCCCGGCAACACCTGGCTGACCGACAGCATCTCGACAAACTGTTCCTTGCTCAGCCAACGTTCGCGCTCGACCAATTCGTGTTGCGCAATCGGAAGCACGCCGCCGAAGCCTTGCAAGCTCAACCGATTGAAGACGCGAAAGAGCTCGCCGACCGATTGCGGCGCGCGTTGTCCGGTGAGCGCGGGGTCAGACACCCTTCGACCGTCGCATTCGTTGCGCCGCCCACATGCTCAGCGCAAGCGCCATGAGCAGCCACGCCAAGCCCACCCAATGGATCGGGCCGAAGGCGTCGCGCGCGCCGCTCGGTGCAGCGAGCTGGCTCGCCGCAACGATCGCTCCACCGCCGGCCGCACCGATCGCCTGGCCGAGGTAAATCGCCGAGGTGTTGAGCGCCATCAGCGCAGGCGAAAGGGCCGGCGCCGCGAGCCCGAGCCGCGCTTGTTGCGCCGAGTTCGAAGCGAAGCAGCCGAGCGCCCACGGCACGATCACGAGCGCCATCGTCACAGCGTTGCGCGCGAGCGGCCACAACAGCAACGACAGCGCGACCAGCGCGAGCAACAGGGCCACCGCGCGCTCGGCGCCGACGCGATCGATGTGGCGCGTCAGCAGCACGTTGCCGAGCAGTCCGAAAGCGCCGAACCAGGCGAACAGCAGGCTGATCTCGGTCGCGCCCGCGCCGAACACCTGGCTGTAGTACGGCGCAAAGTACGTGAACACCGTGAACTGCCCCGCTCCCGACAAGGCGGTAACGAGCACGATCGCCATCAACACCGGATGCGTGAACACCTCCTTCCACGCGCGCAGGCTCAACTCGGGCGGCCGCACCCCATCGGGCAACACCGACCATACCCAGGCGGCGCCGCCGGCGGCAAGCAGGGCCACCAGCGCGAACGCGTAGCGCCAGCCGAAGGTTTCACCGATGTAGCTGTGCAGCGGCAAGCCGAACACGGACGCGACGGACCAGCCGAGGAAGACGAAAGTGATCGCGCGGCCGCGCTGCTCGGGCGCCGCGAGCGCGCCGATGACGGCCGCCGCCTGCGGCGTGAAGACTGCCGCGCCGAGCATGCACAGCGCACGCACCGGCGTGAGCAGCGCGTAGTTCGGCATCAGCGCCGACAGTGCGTGACCCACCGCGTACCACGCGAGCGCAAAGCTGAGCAAGCGCCGCCGGTCCCAACCGCCGACCGCAGCAGCCAGAAGCGGCGCGCCGAAAGCGATGACCGCCGCCGCCACGGTGATCAACTGCCCGCCGAGCGCGACGCTCACTTGCAGAGAGCGTGTCAGGTCGTTGAGCGAACCTGGGACCACCATCACGCCGCAGCCGATCGCGAAGTTGCCGAACAGCAGCGACCAGCGAATGGCGCCAAGCCGCGGCACGCTGTAGGCGCTGCCGAGAGGTCGATCGTCGACGGAATCCTTCAACGAAGCACCTGAAGTGCTTCGGGATTGACGATGTTGGTCGGCGTCTTGTTGATGAAGTTGAGCACGTTGTCGAAGGCGGCGCCGAAGTACAACTCGTAGGTGTCGAGCTCGACGTAGCCGATGTGCGGCGTGCACACCGCGTTCTCGAGCCGCAGCAACGTGGAGCCCGAAAGAATCGGCTCACTCTCGTAGACGTCGATCGCCGCCATGCCGGGGCGGCCGCGATTCAATGCCGAGACGAGTGCGCCTTCTTCGATCAGTTCGGCGCGCGAGATGTTGACGATCAGCGCGGTGTGCTTCATGCGCGCCAGGTCGTCGGCCCTGACGATGCCGCGTGTCTCGTCCACGAGCCGCAGGTGCAGCGACAGGACATCGCACGCTTCGAAGAACGCTTCGCGCGACGGGGCCGGCACGTAGCCGTCGTCGCGCGCCTTTGCGCGCGAGGTTTCGCTGCCCCACACGGTCACGTGCATGCCGAAGGCGCGGCCGTAGCCCGCGACCAGCTGCCCGATCCGGCCGTAGCCCCAGATGCCGAGCGTGCGGCCTTTCAGGACCGAGCCGAGGCAGAAGTTGGCCGGCATCGACGCCGCCTTCAGCCCGGATTGCTGCCATGCACCGTGCTTCAGGTTGGCGATGTACTGCGGCACGCGGCGCATCGCGGCCATGATGAGCGCCCACGTCAGCTCGGCCGGTGCCACCGGCGATCCCGGCCCCTCGGCCACCGCGATGCCGCGGCGCGTGCAGGTCTCGATGTCGATGTGCGAGCCGACGCGCCCGGTCTGCGAGATCAGCTTGAGCCGGGGGAGCTTTTCGAGCAATGCCTTGGGGAACTGCGTGCGCTCGCGAATCAGCACCAGCACGTCGGCATCGCGCAGCCGCACCGACAGCTGCCCGATGCCCTTCACGGTGTTGGTGAACACCTTGGCGTTCAGGTGCTGCAGCTTCGCGGCGCACTTGAGCTTGCGCACCGCGTCCTGGTAGTCGTCGAGGATGATGATGTTCACAGCGGCCCACCGTTCAGGCGGCATTGTGCACGGCTCATCGTCCGGCGCTAGCATGTGGGCTTCCCCCGGCAAACAGGAGTTGCGATGTCGATCTCGATGCATTCGGCCAGCGTGCCGATTTTTGTTCGTATGCTCAACAACCTCGCGGCGTGGCTCGACAAGGCCGCTGCTCATGCGCAGGCCAGGCAGTTCGACGTGTCGGTGCTGCTCGGCTCGCGCCTGTATCCCGACATGTTGCCGCTCAGTTCGCAGGTGCAGATCGCATCCGATACCGTGAAATTCTGCGTGGCGCGACTCGCCGGTGCCGAGGCGCCGAAGTTCGACGACACCGAAAAGACGGTCGAAGAATTCAAAGCGCGAGTCGCCAAGACGATTGACTATGTGCAAAGCGTGCCGGCGAGTCAGGTCGACGGCAGCGAGGACAGGGCGATCAGCGTGCCGCGGGGGCGCGGCAGGGATCCGCTGCAGATGACCGGCGAAGCGTACCTGAAGCACTTTGCGCTGCCGAACTTCTTCTTCCATGCGACCACGGCCTACGCGATCCTGCGGCACAACGGCGTCGAACTCGGCAAGGCCGATTTCCTCGGCCGTTCGTAGCCATGTTCGACGCGATCCAGGGCCTGCCGCTGTTCATCGCGGCGGGGCTGCTGCTCAATGTCACGCCGGGCCCCGACATGCTGTTCATCGTCGGCCAGGCGGCGTCGAATGGGCGCCGCGCGGGCGTGTTGGCCGCGCTTGGCATCGGCGCGGGCTGCCTGGTGCATGTGCTGCTCGCGGCGCTTGGTGTGTCGGCGCTGCTCGCCACCTCGACACTCGCGTTCATCGTGCTGAAATGGCTCGGCGCGGCCTACCTGGTGTGGGTCGGGTTGAGCATGCTGCGCAGGCCCGTGGTCGCTTCGCCGCGTGCCCTGCCACCGGCGGTTGCGGTGTTCAGGCAAGGCGTCCTGACCAACGTGCTGAACCCGAAGGTTGCGTTGTTCTTCCTCGCCTTCCTGCCGCAGTTCATCGTGCCCGACGCGCCGTCGCAGGTGCATGCGTTCATTGCGCTCGGTTTGCTGTTCACGTTCAACGGTACCCTGGTGTGCGTCGCGATCGCGTTGCTCGCCGGCATCGCTCGGGAGCGTCTGGTTTCCGACGGGGCGACGCGAAGCGCGTCATGGCTGAAACGCGCGACGGGCACGCTGTTCATCGGCCTGGGATTGAAGCTCGCGTTCAGCGAGCAGCGCTGACAAGGCCTGGCGGTTACGCTCTCGTGTTGGCACCCGTGGAATTCGACCCATGATCTGGCTGCGCCGCGCTCTGTTCGCCCTGCTGCTGCTCGCCGTTTGTGCGGGAGCCGCGCTGTGGTTCTATGCCGATCGCGCGCTGCCGCGCACCGAAGGCCGCGTCACGCTGCAAGGGCTGCGCGCCGAGTTGCGCATCGAGCGCGATGCGCATGGCATACCGACGATTCGCGCCGGCTCGATCGAGGACGCGATGTTCGGACTGGGCTTCGCGCACGCGCAGGATCGGCTGTGGCAGCTGGAGACGCACCGCCGCATCAGCGCGGGGCGCCTGGCCGAAGCCTTTGGCCCGGGCGCGCTGGAGACGGATCGGTTCTTGCGCGCCTTGGGTGTGCGGCGCGCTGCCGCTGCGCAATGGGCCCAGGTGCGCGGCGAAACGCGCTCGACGGCGCTCGCGTATGCGGCCGGCATCAACGCCTACCTGCAGACCGAAATGAAGGCACGCCCGCCCGAATTCATGATCCTCGGCGTGCAGCCCGAGGCGTGGGACCCCGTCGACAGCGTCGCGTGGGCGATCATGATGGCCTACGACCTGGGCGGTAACTGGACGACCGAGCTGCTGCGCATGCGCCTCGCGCTGAAGATGCCCGTGGCGCGCATCAACCAGCTGCTGCCGCCTTACCCGGGCGAGAAGCCGTTGGCCACCGCGGACTACGCGGCGCTGCTCGGCGACTGGCGCGTGGCTGGCGGGCTCGATCTTCAGCGCCTGGCATCGATGCAATCGGCCGCACTCGAGACGGGCGTCGAAGGCGCCGGCTCCAACAACTGGGTCGTGCACGGCACACGCACGCAAAGCGGCAAGCCGTTGCTCGCCAACGACCCGCACCTGAAGCTGAGCGCGCCGGCGCTGTGGTACTTCGCGCGCCTCGAGGCGCCCGGCTTCAAGGTCGCCGGCGCGACGATGCCCGGCGTGCCGGTGGTCGTGCTCGGACAGAACGAGCACATCGCGTGGGGCTTTACGAACACGGCTCCCGACGTACAAGACCTCTACCTCGAGCGCATCAAGCCCGGCGACCCGAGCCAATACCAGACGCCCGACGGCTGGGCGAAGTTCGAGACGTTCAACGAAACGATACGCGTGAAGGGCCAGCCCGATGTGACGATGATCGCGCGCCGCACGCGTCACGGCCCGGTCATCTCCGATGCCGGCGGCGTGGCCGAGGGTCTGACCGGCAACGCCGGCAGTGATGCCAAGCCTGCTTACGCGATCGCGATGCGCTGGACCGCGCTTGATGCCGACACCGGCACGCTCGACACGGGTCTGGCTTTCAACCGGGCACGATCGGTCGACGAGTTCATCGCCGCGTCGGCAGGCTACGTCGCGCCGATGCAGAACATGGTCGTCGCCGATCGAGAAGGACACATCGGATTCGTGTCGGCGGGCCGTGTCCCGCTGCGCAAGCCGGACAACGACCTCAAGGGCCTCGTGCCCGCGCCGGGCTGGGACGCACGCTACGACTGGGCCGGCTTTCTCGCCCCGACCCTGACGCCGCGCGAGGTCGACCCGCCGCGCGGCTGGATCGCGACCGCCAACCAGCGCATCCACGGCGCCGATTACCCGCATTTCCTGACCAGCGAATGGGCGCTGCCGTATCGCCAGCAGCGCATCGAAGGGCTGCTTCAGGCCCATCCGAGGCACACGCTCGACACGCTCGCGGCGATGCAGGCCGACCTGCAGTCGCCGGCCACGCAGCGCTTGTTGCCGTTCCTGCGCAAGGCACGTTCGTCGCATGCGCTGGGCGCGGCGGTCCAGCAGCAGCTTGCCGGGTTCGACGGCACGATGGCGGCCGACAAGGCGGCGCCGCTCATCTTCTGGGCATGGACCCGGCAGCTCACACAGGGCCTGTTCGCCGACGAGATCGGCGAGCCGCTGTTCACGCGCACGCTTGGCAGTCGCAGTTTTCGCGACGCGCTGGAAGCGGTGCTCGAACGCGACGATGCCTGGTGGTGCGACGACAAGTCCACACCGACCGCCGAGAGCTGCGCCCAACAATCGGACGCGGCGCTGACGCGCGCGATCGAAGAACTCGCGCAGCGCTTCGGAAGTGATGTCTCGAAGTGGCAATGGGGCACCGCGCACACGGCACGTTCGGAGCACCGGCCTTTCAGCCGCGTGAAGGCGCTTGCGAACTGGTTCGAACTGCGCACGCCGGTGGGCGGCGATACCTACACCGTCAACGTGTCGCGCGTCGGGTTGAAACCCGATGCGACCACCGGCGAGCTGTACCTCGACGAGCACGGCCCGTCGCTGCGCGCGTTGTACGACCTGGGCGACCTGACGAAGTCACTGGTCATGCATTCGAGCGGGCAGTCGGGCATCGTGTTCTCGCCGCTGTATCGCGGGTTCGTGCAGCGCTGGGCGCGGGTGGAGTACGTGCCGTTGTGGAGCGCGACGGCCGAGCGGACGCTGGTGTTGCGGCCTGCGCCATGAGTCCGCTCGCTCGCGAGGCCCTCATTCATCGGCCAGGAATGCCAACTCCTCGGCATTGAATCCCGCCGCCTTCCGCGCAGCGATGTTGAACGGCGGCTTGAGCCGCGGCGCGCCGTAGCGCTTCACGAGGTGTCCATAGTGCGCGATCGGCTCGAGCCCGCCGCGCTCGCACAGCCAGCGGTACCAGCGGTTGCCGATCGCCACATGGCCGATCTCGTCGCGCAGGATGATGTCCAGTATCTCGACCGCACGCAGGTCACCGGCCTTGCGCAGCTTCGCCTGCATCGGCGGCGTCGCATCGAGCCCGCGCGCTTCGAGCGTGCGCGGCACAAGCGCCATGCGCGCGACGATGTCGGCCTTCGTCTTCTCGGTCATCGCCCACAGGCCGTCGTGCGCATCGAAATCGCCGTAGTCGAAGCCGAGCGTTCGCAGATGCTCGCGCAGCAGCGTGAAATGCAGCGCCTCTTCGTTCGCGACGTCGAGCCAGTCGCGGTAGTAGGCCCGCGGCATGCCGGCGTAGCGCCACACCGCGTCGAGCGCCAGGTTGATCGCGTTGAACTCGATGTGCGCGATCGCATGCAGCAGCGCTGCGCGGCCGTCGGCCGTAAACGGCGATCGGCGCGGCACCTGTGCCGGCGGCACGAGGCGCGGGCGCAGCGGACGGCCTGGCAGACGTGCGGGTTCAGCCAGCGCGGCATCGATGTCGATCACTTGACAATCGGCCATCGCAAGACACAGATCGCGGGTCGCAATTGCCTTGCGCGCCGGGTCGTCGGCGCACAAGACCTCGAGGGCGCGATGTCGAAGGTTCATCCCTAGAATTGTCGGCTTCTTCACACGGAGCGCGCGGCATGGCCATCTATCAGCTCGGGGATCATGTGCCCCGCCTCGAAGCGGGCGCATGGGTCGCCGAGAGCGCCGACGTGATCGGCCATGTCGAGCTCGGCGAGGGCGCCAACATCTGGTTCGGCACGGTGCTGCGTGCCGACAACGAACCAATGATCATCGGGCGGCGCAGCAACATCCAGGACGGCAGCGTGCTGCACAGCGACCCCGGTTCGCCGCTGATCGTGGGCGACGACGTGACCGTCGGCCACCAGGTGATGCTGCACGGCTGCAGCATCGGCGATGGCTCGCTGATCGGCATCAAGGCGGTGATCCTCAATGGCGCGCGCATCGGCAAGCATTGTCTGGTCGGCGCCGGCTCGCTGGTGCCCGAAGGCAAGGTGTACGAAGACGGCTGGCTGATCATGGGCACGCCGGCCAAGGCGGTGCGCCAACTCACGCCCGAGCAACTCGAGGGGCTGAAGCACGGCGCCGAGCACTACGTCGAGAACGCGCAGCGCTTCGCGTCGACGCTCAAGCGCATCGAATGAGACATCGGGTGTCACGCGGGCCGCGGCGGGCCGCCGCGCCGGGCCGCCCCGGCCCGGTCCGTCGCGAGACGCGCCGGACGTTCGTGCCGTCCAAGCCGACGCAGGTCGGCTTGGAGCCGCGGCACTTACCCCTCTCGGAGGGTCGATCGCCGTACTCGGCGATCGGGGTGTCGTCATGAGCGAACTGCACAAGTTCCTGTTCGAAGGCTTGCCGGTGCGCGGCATGCTCGTGCGATTGACTGACGGCTGGCGCGAAGTATTGAGCCGCCGCGCGACGGCCGGTGCCTTTGCGGCGCCGGTGCGCGCGCTGATGGGCGAGATGGCGGCCGCCGCGGTGCTGATGCAGTCGAACATCAAGTTCAACGGCGCACTGGTGCTGCAGGTGTCGGGCGATGGGCCCGTCAAGCTCGCGGTGGCCGAAGCGCAATCGGATCTCGCGTTTCGCGCGACCGCGACGGTGGTCGGCGAGGTGCCGGCCGATGCGCGGCTCGAAGCGATGCTCAACGTGCACGGGCAGGGTCGCTGTGCGATCACGCTCGATCCGAAGGACAAACTGCCGGGCCAGCAACCGTATCAGGGCGTGGTGCCGCTGCACGGCGATCGCCGCGAGCCGCTGCAGGAACTCTCGCAAGTGCTCGAGCACTACATGCTGCAGTCCGAGCAACTCGATACGCGCCTGGTGCTTGCCGCGAACGACGAGATCGCCGCCGGCCTGCTGATCCAGCGCCTGCCGGTCGAAGGCGAGGGCAATCTTCAGGGGCGGGCCGGCGCCGGGCCGTCCCAAGTCGGCCCGACCCCCTCGGGGGGCACGCCGGCGCAGCCGGCTTGGGGGCGGTTGTCTCTCAACGAGGACGAGATCGGTCTTTCCGAAGGCTTCAACCGCATCGCGCACCTCGCCTCGACGCTCACTCGCGAAGAATTGCTGACGATCGATGCCGAGACGCTGCTGCACCGTCTTTTCTGGCAGGAACGGCTGCTTCGTTTCGTGCCGAACGCCGATGCGCCGCAACCGCACTTCGCGTGTACTTGCAACCGCGCGCGCGTCGTGCGCATGCTCAAAGGCCTCGGGCGCGAGGAGGTCGAAGGCGTCGTCGCCGAGCAAGGCCGCGTCGAAATCGCGTGCGAGTTCTGCGGCGTCAAGTACCACTTCGACCCGGTGGACGTGGGCGAGCTGTTCACGCCGCAGCGCGATCAGCCGCCGGGGTCGAGCACGGTCAACTGACCCGGGGCTGTGGTCGAAGGCCGCTTGCGAAGCGGCGATTCAGACTCTGGGCAACAGATGCCGCTCGCAGTTCGCATCGCCGCAGCGATCGCACACCCATTGCCATCTCGCACCGGCATCGTCACGACCGGCCGCGCCCGGGTTGCCGATCGCATGCCGCGCCGCAGCCAGAGCTGCGTCGAGCCGTTGAGCTCCTTGACCCGAGATGACCGAATATGCGATGCCGGTGCGCTGCAGTGCCCGACGCAGCAGCGCATCGACCGGCTCGCGTACATGGGCTCCGTCGCGCTGCAGGCCGTCCGGCTCCCAGGGCAGGTCGAGTGCCGTGAGCAGCGTCAGATCGCAACGACGGTGCGCGGCTTGTGCGCTGGAGTACAACGACTCGTCGGCAAAAACGAGGTCGCTGTAGACAGCGATTTGCAACGCAGCGGTGTCGGCGACGACGACATCGTGATCGCCAGCGGCCTGGTCGATGCGCCGCGTCTGTTCGTCGGCGATGCGTTGCTGCTCGTCTTCGCGAGGCGTGCGGCCTTCGCGATCGCAGAACTCGCGCAGATATTCGGCCACCACGCCAACGTTGCGGCCATCGGCAGCCAGCGCCTTCGCCAGATCGCAGGCGAGGGTGGTCTTGCCGGTGCTCTCGGCACCGAGGATCGCGATCACGAAAGCGCGTGTCATGCGTTTCAGTGTGGCCGCGCGAGATTCGCCGCGGCGAGCCGATGCCAGGCGACCCACCCGCCGGCGGCCATCACGAGGAACAAGCCGTACAGGCCGACGGTGAGCCACAGTCCCTTGTAGGCGAACAGCGCGACGCCCACGACGTTGACGGCGATCCACGCGGGCCAGTTCTCGACGTACTTGCGGCCGAGCAGCCATTGCCCGATCACGCTCCCCGCGGTGGGGAAGGCGTCCCACCACGGTACGTCCGTGTCGGTCGCGTGCCGAAGGAAGAGGCCTGTCGCGGGGCACAACACGCCGAAGGCCGCCAGCGCCGCGAGCTGCCCGCGTTTGGACAGGTAGCGCACCTTCAGCGCCGATCCATCGGCCTGATGGCCACGCAGCCATTGCCACCAGCCCCACAGCGCGACCACGATGAACAGCACCTGCAGTCCCGCGTCGCCGTATAGCCGTGCCTGCGAGAAGACGAGCAGGTAGAGCGCCGAGCTTGCGATCGCCAGGGGCCACGCAAGCGGGTTGACGCGGATGTTGCACATCACCATCCACACGCCGAGCACCGAGCCGATCAGCTCGGCACGGCTGGCGCTGATGGGCCCGATGCCGAAGGCGGTGGTGCTGAGCCAGGCGACGAAACTGTCCATGCGGCAAGGTATCGGGCGCGAGCGGACGACCTCACGCGTCGCGCGGCGAAGGTGCAGGCGTCAGCGGCGCGGCGAAACCTGCACGAGGATCTCGTCGGCGCGCACCATGCCGAGCTCGCTGCGCGCCTTTTCTTCGACCATCTCCAGGCCTTCCTTCAGGTCGTGCACCTCGGCCAGCAGTTGCTCGTTGCGCATGCGAGCGGCATCGTTGGCGGCCTTCTGGTCGCGCACCTTGAACTGCAGTTCGACGACGCGCGGCACGCCGCTCTTGCCGAGCCACAACTCCACGTGCACGAGCGCAAGCAGCGCAAGCAACGCGAAGGTCACCAGTCGCACACGCATCGTCATCGCAGGTTGTAGAACGCGCTGCGGCCGGGGTAGCTCGCCACATCGCCGAGGTCTTCTTCGATGCGCAGCAACTGGTTGTACTTCGCGACGCGGTCGCTGCGGCTCATCGAGCCGGTCTTGATCTGGCCGGCATTCGTGCCCACCGCGATGTCGGCGATCGTCGAGTCCTCGGTTTCGCCCGAGCGGTGGCTGATGACCGCGGTGTAGCCGGCGCGCTTGGCCATCTCGATCGCGGCGAAGGTTTCGGTGAGCGTGCCGATCTGGTTGATCTTGATCAGGATCGAGTTCGCAATGCGCTTTTCGATGCCTTCGCGCAGGATCTTCGTGTTGGTGACGAAAAGGTCGTCGCCCACCAGCTGCATCTTGGCGCCGAGCGTGTCGGTGAGGTGCTTCCAGCCTTCCCAGTCGCCTTCGGCCATGCCGTCTTCGATGCTGATGATCGGGTACTTGTCGCACCAGGTTGCGAGCATGTTGGTCCAGTCCTGCGCCGACAGCGACAGGCCTTCGCCTTCGAGCTGGTAGGCGAGCGAGCCGTTCGGGCCCGGCTTGTAGAACTCACTGGCCGCGCAATCGAGGCCGAGCGCGATCTGCTCTCCGGCGGTGAAGCCGGCTTTGTCGATCGCGTCGAGGATCAGCTGAATGGCCGCCTCATGGCTCGCGACACTCGGCGCGAAGCCGCCTTCGTCGCCGACCGCGGTGCTCATCTTCTTGTCGTGGATGATCTTCTTCAGCGCGTGGAAGACCTCGGCGCCATAGCGCACCGCCTCGCGAAAGCTCGGTGCGCCCACGGGGATGATCATCAGCTCTTGCAGGTCGAGGTTGTTGTTCGCATGCGCGCCGCCGTTGATGACGTTCATCATCGGCACCGGCATCTGCATCGGGCCCGACCCGCCGAAGTAGCGGTACAGCGGCAGGCCCGACTCCTCGGCCGCGGCGCGTGCGACCGCCATGCTGACCGCGAGCGTCGCGTTGGCACCGAGCCGGCTCTTGTTCTCGCTGCCGTCGAGGTCGATCAGCGTGCGGTCGAGAAAGGCCTGCTCGGAGGCGTCGAGCCCGAGCACCGCTTCGCTGATCTCGGTGTTGACATGCTCGACGGCGCGCAACACGCCCTTGCCGAGGTAGCGCTTCTTGTCGCCGTCGCGCAATTCGATCGCTTCTCGCGAGCCGGTCGAGGCGCCCGAAGGCACCGCGGCGCGACCCATCGTGCCGCTTTCCAGCAGCACGTCGCATTCGACGGTCGGGTTGCCGCGGCTGTCGAGGATTTCTCGGCCGACGATATCGACGATGGCACTCATGATGACTTCATCCTTCGGTTGATTTCGAAACTGCTCACATTCCTTCGACGACGACCATGCGCATGGTCGCGGCACCGGTACGCGCTTCGCGGGCCTTCGCGTATTCGGGTGAGTCGTAGAACGCGCGCGCCTTGGCGACAGTCGGAAACTTCAACACGATCATGCGATCGGGTTGCCAGTCGCCTTCGAGCACGTTGACCTCGCCACCGCGCACGCACACCTCGGCGCCATGTGCCTGCATCGCAAGCGTCGAGAGCTTCTTGTACTGCTCGTAACGCATCGGGTCGGTGACTCGCACGTTGGCGATGATGTAGGCACTCATTGTTGGCCCCCAGACGCTGAGCGCGTCAGCCCCCCGAGGGGGCGTTCGCCCGACTTGAGGCGGCTCGGCGTCGGGCTAATTGGAGTACCTTCGTGCTGCGCACTCCGGTATGAGCCCTTCGGGCGGCCGGGCGGGCTCATGCCTCGAAATGCTTCTCGAGGAAGCCGTTTTTCTTCGTCACACGGTCGAGCTCGAGCAGCGTTTCGAGCAAGGCCTTCATGCGATGCAGCGGCACGGCGTTCGGTCCGTCGCTCAACGCATTCTTCGGGTCCGGATGCGTTTCCATGAAAAGGCCGGCCACACCGACCGCGATTGCCGCACGCGACAGCACCGGCACGAATTCGCGCTGCCCGCCCGAGCTCGTTCCCTGGCCACCGGGCAACTGCACGCTGTGCGTCGCATCGAACACGACCGGAGCGCCGGTGTCGCGCATGATCGCGAGGCTGCGCATGTCGGAGACGAGGTTGTTGTAGCCGAAGCTCGCACCGCGCTCGCAGGCCATGAAGTTGTCTTCGGGCAGGCCCTTCTCGCGTGCCGCGTCGCGCGCCTTCTGGATGACGTTCTTCATATCGCCTGGGGCGAGGAACTGGCCCTTCTTGATGTTCACCGGCTTGCCGCTTTGCGCCACCGCGCGGATGAAGTCGGTCTGGCGGCAAAGGAAGGCCGGCGTTTGCAGCACGTCGACGACCTCGGCCACCCGGTCGATCTCGTCCTCGGCGTGAACATCGGTCAGCACCGGCACATTCAGCTCTTGCCTTACTTTCAAGAGGATTTCGAGGCCCTTGTCCATGCCCGGACCGCGAAACGAGGTGCCGCTCGAGCGGTTGGCCTTGTCGTAGCTCGACTTGAAGATGAACGGAATGCGCAGCTCCGACGTCATCTCCTTCAACTTGCCGGCGACATCCATCTGCAGTTGCTCGGACTCGACGACGCACGGTCCTGCGATCAAAAAGAACGGCTTGTCCAGGCCGATATGAAATCCGCACAGCTTCATGCTGCCACCTTCTCGCGCCTTTGCGCCTGCCGAGAGAGCGCCGCGTTGATGAAGCTGATGAAGAGCGGGTGCCCGTCCCAGGGCGTGCTCTTGAATTCGGGGTGGAATTGCACGCCGACGAACCACGGATGCGCGCTTTTCGGCAGCTCGACGATCTCGGTCAGCTTCTCGCGCTGCGTGATTGCCGAGATGATGAGCCCCGCCTGCTGCAGCCGCTCGAGGTAGTGTTCGTTGGCTTCGTAGCGATGGCGATGCCGCTCGTTGACCACGTTGCCGTAGATCTCATGGGCGAGCGTGCCGGGCTTCACGTCGGAGCTCTGCGCGCCCAGGCGCATGGTGCCGCCCATGTCGGAGTGCGCGTCGCGCTTCTGGATCGAGCCGTCGCGGTCCTGCCATTCCTCGATCAGCGCGATCACCGGGTGCGGCGTGTTGCTGTCGAACTCGGTGCTGTTGGCGTTGGCAAGCCCGGCCTTGTGGCGCGCATATTCGATCGTCGCGACCTGCATGCCCAGGCAAATACCGAGGTAAGGGACACGATGCTCGCGCGCGTACTGCGCGGCGCACACCTTGCCGTCGACGCCGCGCACGCCGAAGCCGCCGGGCACCAGCACCGCGTCGTACTTGTCGAGCTGGTGCAGGTTCTCGGGCGTCAGCGTCTCGGCGTCGACATATTCGATGTTGACGCGCGCGCGGTTGTGGATACCGGCGTGGCGCAGCGCCTCGTTGAGCGATTTGTACGAATCCGACAGGTCGGTGTACTTGCCGCACATCGCGATCGTCACCTCGTGCTGCGGACTCTCGAGCGTGTGCACCAGGCGATCCCAGCGCTTCAGGTCGGCCGGCTTCGTGAGCAGCTGCAGCTTCATGCAGATCAGCTCGTCGAGCCCCTGCTCGTGCAGCATGCGCGGCACCTTGTAGATGGTGTCGGCGTCCCACATCGAGATGACGCCGGACTCGTGCACGTTGGTGAACAGCGAGATCTTGTCGCGCTCGTCGTCTGGAATGCGGCGATCCGCGCGGCACAGCAGCGCATCAGGCTGGATGCCGATCTCGCGCAGTTTCTGCACTGTGTGCTGCGTGGGCTTGGTCTTCAGCTCGCCGGCCGCGGCGATCCACGGCACGTAGGTCAGGTGCACGAAGGCGGTGTTGTTCGCGCCCATGCGCAGGCTCATCTGGCGCACTGCCTCGAGGAAGGGCAGCGACTCGATATCGCCGACCGTGCCGCCGATCTCGACGATCGCGACTTGCGCCGCGTCGGGCGATCCGACGCCGGCGCCGCGCTTGATGAACTCCTGGATTTCGTTCGTGACGTGCGGAATCACCTGCACCGTCTTGCCGAGATAGTCGCCGCGGCGCTCTTTCTCGAGCACGCTCTTGTAGATCTGGCCGGTGGTGAAGTTGTTGCTGCGCTTCATCTTCGTGCTGATGAAGCGCTCGTAGTGCCCGAGGTCGAGGTCGGTCTCGGCGCCGTCTTCGGTGACGAACACCTCGCCGTGCTGGAACGGCGACATCGTGCCCGGATCGACGTTCAGGTACGGGTCGAGCTTGATGAGGGTGACCTTGAGGCCGCGCGATTCGAGGATCGCGGCGAGCGACGCAGACGCGATGCCCTTGCCCAGGGAAGACACCACGCCGCCAGTGACGAAGACGAACTTGGTCATTGCATGCAGCCGCCGCTTGCACGAAGGCTGATCTGGTAAAGCGCGATTCTATCGCCCGACGCCGGGACGACCCGGCGGCCTGTCGATGCAGCCGGGGCGACCCCGCTGATGCCTGCGCGTGCAGGTCTGCTTACACCTGACCGTAGACCGCCTTGCGTTGCGGCGTGTATTTCCACCATGGCGACGCGGGCGCGCCGCGCATGAAATCGGTGGCGGCCATGAACGTGTCGAGCACGCAAGGGTCCTGCCGCATGCCGGTCTTTGCGCACAGCGCCTGATACAGCACGAACGCGTCGCGCGAGACGAGCTCGCGCGGATGCAGCACGCCGATCGAGCGCAGGTTGGCGGCGAGCGACGGGCCGATGTTGGGAAGTTGTTCGAGTGCGGTGCACTCGTTCGCGGAGCGCGCTTTCACCAAAGGCATGGCTACATCATCATGTTGTTGCGGATCAGACCCACCGCCAGACCTTCGAGCTCGAAGTCGACATCGCCGAAGGGAATGACGATGGTCTTGAAGTCGGGGTTCTCCGCGATCAGCTCGATGGTGGTGCGCGTGCGCCGAAAGCGTTTCACGGTGACGTCGTCGCCGAGACGAGCGACGACGATCTGCCCGTTTTTCGCGTCCTTCGCTTTCTGCACGGCGAGCAGGTCGCCGTCGATGATGCCGGCGTCGCGCATGCTCATGCCGCGCACCTTCAGCAGGTAGTCGGGCCGGCGCGGGAACATGCTCGCTTCCATCAGGTAGGTCTGGTCGATGTGCTCTTGCGCGAGGATCGGGCTGCCGGCGGCGACGCGGCCCACGAGCGGCAGCGACAGCTGCGCGAAGCTCGGCAACGGCAGCGAGTACTGCTTGCCGCGCGCCTGGTTCAGCGCGCGCAATGTGTCAGACTGCAATCGAATGCCGCGCGAGGTGCCACCCACCAGTTCGATCACGCCTTTGCGGGCTAGCGCCTGCAAATGGTCTTCGGCCGCGTTGGCCGAACGAAAGCCGAGCTCGGCAGCGATCTCGGCGCGCGTGGGGGGCGAGCCGGTGCGCTCGATCGAGCTTTGCACGAGATCGAGAATCTGCTGCTGGCGGGCGGTGAGTTTTGGGCTTTCTTGCACGGTCACCTCGGCT
>Ga0184637_10000978_pt1 | contig 20027 bp, 21 predicted proteins | sample PLM3_127_b2_FD_133143 | JGI IMG/M metagenome (GOLD analysis project Ga0184637, IMG submission 133143) | Groundwater sediment microbial communities from an aquifer in East River, Colorado, USA - PLM3_127_b2 | ecosystem: Environmental > Terrestrial > Soil > Riparian zone | place: USA: East River... | reverse complement strand
GTGTCAAGGGCTACTGCCTGCACTGTAACCAGCGGCGCGACGTACGTCTCCGACAGTGGTTCCTATGCGGGGTCTGCGAACGTGTGGTGCGGTCGATTGGTCGAAGTGTAGTGGCGGATCAGTTCGTCTTGGACTGGTGGAAGAGGGAAGCTGCGGAGCGTGTCCCAGGCCTCAGGCTCTCTCTTGTGGACGAGCCTGAGCTTCGGTCTCACGACCGTAGGTCCGTCAGAGAGAGAATCTCGGCCATCGACTTCATTTGCGAGGACGCGTCCAGGAAGTATCTGTTTGGAATCGAGCTCAAGGCCGGCCGTAGCTACATACGAGGCAGATCGATAGGTACGAAGATGAACGAGTTCCAGCTCGACCACGGCGACGTGGATGATATCTTGGCCGTCGTCGCACGGGAGGGAAACCTTCCCGTCTATTTGTTTCATGCTCAAGTCATGGATCGAGCGGAGCCACCGACGGTCCGGTTCGTGGGTCTTGGACTGTGGTGGACGGATCTCTTTTCGATGAGCGAGCAATACCTGGGGAGCAGGCGCCGACCTCTGGAGACCAAAATGGCTGCCTACTACAACACGGGGATGTTTCGTGAGCCAGCAGACTTCGTTGAGCACGTTGTCACTGGTGGACCAGCGCGTATCCGCGCACGTCTAGAGGCCGAAGGAATCCCCCCTCTCTACAAGGCCTAGAGGTTGATTGTGAAGTTCTTCGGCCAGGTCAGACGGCAGCCCCATAATATCTGCGAGAACGGCGTCAAGTTCTTCAATCAGAACTTCGCGCTGTCGTAGCGATTTACCGATCCGCGCGATTGTGGGAGAGTCCGGCAACGGCAGAGTCCGGAGTTCGCTCGCGTTAACCTGGGTATGGCCACTTGAGATTCGGACAAAGCGATCAAGCAGTGCAGAGTTGAGGAGCGCGGCCAGGCCGAGCGCTTCGTTCTTGCTGAGGCCCGCGTTTGGCCGGTATATGTAGTTGAGGTGGTTCTCAAAGCCAAGCAAGTCACCTGGTAGTTGTCCACGATTGAGAGGCGCAGCAGTGAGCCTACGTCTCTCCTCCTTCGCGGTGAATCGCCTGAGAAGCACATAGTTGCGGTCATTGGGTAACAGCAGCTTTCGCGACTCGGAGATGGACGCTACGTACTGCATCTTACCGTTGGCAGGAGCTGGCCACCGGACAGCAAGTGGCTTGACGTTGTGCAGCCAGAGAAGGGGGACTGTGCTCGGGCCCGGCTCTGCACGAAGGAATTGCATTCCCCGGAAGGCGACAAGGGGGCCGGTGGAAACCAACAGCCCAAGTGAGTTCAGGCTACTTGTCCAGCCGCGTAGGAATTCGACCACGGCGTCGTCCAAGTCATTGGCAGGAATTCGTAAGGTGATGTCGGTAGAAGCGAGGTCAACCACGTCACGAAGCGGCACCAACCGGGCCTCGGACGCATTGAGGTCAGCGATCCCCTCGCTTTCGCTCACAGCAACCACTTCAGACCCCCCGGGGACGCCACGACGAGACCGGATTATCACGTTCTCTTGGAGGACTGCATCACCCCTGAACGCGTCTCTTCGAGATCCGAAGAGGTGTATCGCTTCAGGGACGATCATGGAGAAGAGATACCGACGGAATCGCCGGAAGTAATCCCCCGCCGCAAAGCTCCGAGGTGTAATGGAGACCATGACGCCGCCTGGTTCGAGCAGACTGGCGGCGCAGCCCATAAACAGGGCATAGATGTTTGGCTGCCCGTGCACGATGGACTGTGCGGCCATCGACCGTGGGTCGGACTTCGGCAGCTTGAAGTAGGGGGGGTTGAGGATCGCCACGTCGTACTTGGACCCGACGTCGGCCGTATAGAGGCCGGGATTGAGATACTCGGCATTCTGCAAAACGAAGTCATCCCGGCGCACTTCGAAGGTGAGAGTCACACCTCGCTCGGTTTCCAACCACTTGGCTGCATGCGACAGGGCTTGCTCGCACAGGTCTGCCGCATCGCGATCGATCTCATAAGCATCGACGTGAGCTGACTCTGTCAGCCGCTCAGTCAAGGCGCATGCAAGGATGCCAGTCCCTGCTCCCGGATCCAGTATGCGCTTCGGTGCTCGACCGGTTGAGGCAAGTCTCGCCAGAAAGCGAGCCACTTCGGGGGGTGTGAAGAACTGGGCGAGTCGCCTTCGATGGTCTGTCGCCTTCTCCCTTGAGAGTTCCTCCGCCAAGCGCCAAGCGTTGTCAAGAGGAGTCTCGAGGACCCGTTCTCGTTGCTGACCCATTCTCTCGAGGAACCCTACTATGGGCTTCCTAGCGGAACTATGACCTACGTCACAGGCGATCTGCCTCTCCTCATCCAACCGCCACTGGGAGGGGAGCGGCCGGGGGTATCCTGACCGGGTCATGGCCCGTCCCACGCGCCCGGAGGAGGGCGCGCGCGTGGAGGTCCCTCCCGTCGCCACCGAACTCGGCGAGCGGTTCCGCCTGGCCGGCCACGAGCTGTACCTGGTGGGCGGGGTGGTCAGGGACCTGGTGCTCGGTCGGGTGCGCGAGGGCGCGGAGCTCGACCTGGCCACCGACGCGCCTCCCCGGCAGACCATCAAGCTGCTCCAGGGGTGGGCCGACAGCCGCAGGCTGATCGGGGTTCGGTACGGCACCGTGGGCGCGCGGAAGGGCGACACCGTCCTGGAGATCACGACGTTCCGCGAGGAGGTCTACCCCGAGGACACGCGCAAGCCGACGGTCACGTTCGCCCGCGACATCCGCACCGACCTGTCCCGCCGGGACTTCACCATCAACGCAATGGCCGTACGCCTGCCCGAGGGGGAGTTCCTCGATCCCTTCGGCGGGGTGAAGGCGTTGGCGGCACGTCGACTCGACACGCCGCTCGACCCCGAGATCGCCTTCTCCGACGATCCGCTGCGGATGCTGCGGGCGGCCCGGTTCGTCTCGCAGCTCGACCTCACGCCGGCGCCGAGGGTGGTGCACGCTATCGAGCGGATGCGGGACCGGCTTCGCATCGTGTCGGCGGAGCGGATCGCCGACGAGCTGTCCAAGCTGCTCCTCACGCCCAAGCCGTCGAAGGGCCTCGAGCTCATCGTGAGCACCGGCCTGGCCGACGAGTTCCTCCCGGAGGTGCCGGCGCTCCGGCTCGAGCAGGACCCGGTACACCGGCACAAGGACGTGTTCCACCACACGCTCGCAGTGGTGGAGCGGACGGAGCCAGACCTTGAGCTTCGGCTTGCCGCGCTGCTGCACGACATCGGTAAGCCCCGGACCCGCCAGGTGACGCCGGAGGGCGTGCAGTTCCATCACCACGAGACCGTCGGCGCCCGTATGGCCGAGGAGCGGCTGCGCGCGCTCCGGTTCCCGAACACCGTCGTGGAGAATGTTCGCAAGCTCGTCGAGCTGCACCTGCGCTTCCACGGGTACGGCGAGGGGTGGACCGACAGCGCCGTTCGCCGCTACGTGCGGGACGCCGGATCGCTCTTGGACAAGCTCAACCAACTCACCCGGGCCGACGTGACGACGGGGAACCGGTTCCGGGCCAAGCAGTTCCAGGCCCTCCAGGACGACCTGGAAGAGCGGATCGCCCGCCTGGCCGAGCAGGAGAACCTGGAGGCTATGCGTCCGCCGCTCGACGGGGACGAGGTGATGGCGCACCTCGGCGTCGAGCCCGGCCCGATCGTGGGTGAGGCCCTCGACGAGCTGATGGAGGTCCGCCTGGATCGCGGGCCCGTCGACAAGGAGGAGGCCTATCGCCTCCTCGACGAATGGGCCGCGAAGAAAGGGATCCGCTCAGGCTCAGCCTGAGGCAAGGCCTCCCGCGTCCCCCGGCGGCCAGATGATGACGAAGGCCCGCCCGACCACGTTGCGTTCCGGGACGAACCCGATCACGCGCGAGTCGGAGGAGTTGCCGCGGTTGTCGCCAAGGACGAACAGCTCGCCGGCGGGGACGGTCACCGGCCCGTAGTCACTCATCGAGTCCAGGACCTGCTGCGTGAGGTAGGGCTCGGCGACCGGCTCGTCGTTCACCATGACCGTGTGATCGCGGATCTCGACGGTGTCGCCGGGGAGCCCGATCACGCGCTTGATGAGGTCCTCGTTCTCCGGCTGTTGGAACCCCAGCCCCTCGCCCAGCCAGTGGGCCAGGGCCTCGATGGCGTTTCGATCTGGCAGCTGCGCCTCGTTCGGGTTCTGGAAGACCACGACGTCGCCGCGAGAAAGGTCACCGAACCGGTACGCGAGCTTGTTGACCAGGACCCGGTCTCCTGGCATCAGCGTCGGCTCCATCGACGAGGACGGGATGAAGAACGCCTGGACCAGGAAGGTCTTGATGAAGATGGCCACGGCCAGGGCCAGCAGGACGAGGATGGGGACCTCGCGGAGGAACGAGTGCCGGTCCTCGTCCTCCTCCTCCTCCTCCTCCTCGGGCTCTCCTTGCTTGGACTGCTGCCCGGCTTCGGGCTGTCTCTCGGTCTCCGCTTGGGGCTCGTCAAGGACCGCCGCGTGTGCCGGGACGAGCTCGTCGATGGGTGGGTCGGAGTCGTTCGACTCTGGGTCCTGCGGGCTGTGGTCTGGGGTCATGGGCCTCGTAAGGGTACCCGGGAAGCCCGTATCTCTCAGTCCGCCTCCGCCTGGACCTCGACGCGGACCTCCACCGCCTTGAACGAGGCCCATAGCTGGGTGCCCTCCCGGATGCCGAGCCGCTCGACCGATCCCAGGGTCACCTCGGCCACGACCGGGGGGGAGGAGTCGATGCGAACCCGCGCTCGCTCGCCTTCCACGCTCACGGATCCCACGATGCCGGGAAGCACGTTGCGGGCCGACCCTCCCTCCGGCGCCTGGACGTGCAGCGAGACGTCGGCCGGACGGAGCAGGCCGATCACGGCCTCCACGCCGCCCGCTGCCCCCGCAGGCCAAGCCACCACCACGTCGCCCTCCGGCGTGACGATGCGACCGGCTCCCGTCTCGAGTGGCTCCAGCCGTCCGGCGAACAGGTTCACGCCGACGAGCTCCGCCGCGTACTGCGTGCGAGGCGCCGCGCGAACCTCGGCGGGCGTCCCGATCTGCGTGATCCGTCCCTCCTCCACTAGCACCATGCGATCCGCCAGGCTCATGGCCTCGACGGGATCGTGCGTCACGAGGAGCCGAACGCCCGGGAACGCGAGGAGCTCGCGCCGCACGAGGGCTCGCACCTGCGTGCGGGCGCGCACGTCGAGCGACGCGAGCGGCTCGTCGAGCAGCAGGAGCCGGGGCTCGTGGATCAGGGCCCGGGCCAGCGCGACCCGCTGGGCTTCCCCCCCGGACAGGCCGGCGGGGCGGGCCTCGGCCCGCTCGGCGATGCCGAAGCGAGCCAGGAGGGCGGCAGCCCGGCTCCGGGCCCCGCGGCGCTGCGCGCCGCGGGCCCGGAGCGGAAACGCCACGTTCTCGATGGCCGACAGGTGCGGGAACAGCAGCCGGTCCTGGAAGACCACCCCCACCGGGCGCCGTTCCGGCGGGACGTGGCGGCCAGCGTCGACGTCATCCAGGGTCTCGCCGTCGAGATCGACCCGACCTTGGGTGGGCGGATCGATCCCCGCCAGCACCGCCACCAGCGTGGACTTGCCGGCTCCGTTCGGGCCGAGCAGTGCGACCGTCTCGTCGGCGGCGGCCTCGAAGGCCGCTGCCACGGAGAAGTCGCCCCGCCGAGCCTCGACGTCGACCCGGAGGCTCATCGCGTCGCCAGGAACCGCGCTCGGAGGCCCACAATAACGGCGAGCGACACCGCCACCAGCAACAGCGAGAGCGCGATCGCGCCTTCGGGGTCCGTCTGCAGCCGTTCGAACACGGCGAGCGGCAGCGTCTGGGTTCTGCCCTGGAGGTTGCCGGCGAACGTGATGGTCGCGCCGAACTCGCCGAGCGCCCTGGCCCAGCACAGCACGAGCCCGGCTGCCATCTGAGGCGCGAGCAGCGGCAGCGTCACCCGCCGAAGCACGTACCACCGTGACCCTCCGAGCGTGGCGGCCGCGTCCTCCAGTCGCAGGTCGAGCGAGCGGAGCCCGGCCTCGAGCACCAGCACGGCCAAGGGGAACGACACGAACGCCGCCGCCAGCACCGCGGCCGTCGTCGTAAACGTGAGCTGCACGCCGAACAGGTCGTACAGCGGCCCGCCCAGGAACCCCCGCCGGCCGAACACCGAGAGCAGGGCCACGCCCCCCACCACCGGCGGCATCACGAGCGGCAGGATCACCAGCCCCCGAACCATCGTTCGCCCGGGGAAGGTCGAACGCGACAACACCCACGCCACCGGGAACCCCATGACGAGCGACAGCAAGGCGGCCGACGTCGCCACCACGAGCGAGAGGCGGAGCGCCGTGACCGAGGAGTCCGACGTGAGCACGTCGGCGGCCCGCGACCACGGCGTGCGCTGTGCCAGACCGGCGAGGGGGAGCGCCACGAAGGCGATCCCCACGATCGCCAGGAGCACGAAGACGGCCGGGGTCGTCCGCTTCGAGGCGGCCATGTCAGGAAGGTGGGAGGAACCCGAACGAGCGAAGGGTGGCCTGCCCCGGTCCCGTCACGTACCGGACGAAGGCCTCTGCCGCGCTCGCGTTGCGCGAACCGCCGACCACGGCGATGGGGTACGTCGCGATCACGTTCACTGCATCGGGGATGGCGATCCCGCGTACCTTGGACGCGATGTCGGGCGTGACGTCGGTCCGGTACACGATCCCGGCGTCGGCCTCACCCAGCAGGACTTTCTGGACAACGCCCTTCACGTCCTCCTCGTTCGACACCACGTTCGCCAACGCTTCCTTCTGGATGCCGGCATTCGCCAGGATCTCCCGGGCGTAGTCGCCCGCCGGCACGCCCACCGCAGCGAGTACCAGCTTCACCCCAGGCTTTGCAAGCTCGTCGAGCGATGCGATGTGGGCTGGGTTGTCGGAGGGAACGATGACCGCAAGCTTGTTCCTGGCGAAGTCGGCCCGGCCCGTCACGCCGGGTCCCTCGGACTGGACCTGGTCCATGTACTTCGGGCTGGCGGGGGCGAACACGTCGGCCGGGGCGCCCTCCAGGATCTGGGTGGCCAGCCCGTCCGACGGCCCGAAGCTGAATCGCACCGTGGCGTTCGGATTGTCCCACTCGAAGTCCATGCCGATCTTGGTGAAGGCCGCGGTGAGCGACGCCGCGGCCAGGACCGTGATCTCCGAGCGTTCCGATCCGGCGCCGCTGTCCGAGCCGCATGCGGTCAGCACCATCGCCAGACAGGCCAGCCCGACGATGGCGCGTTTCACTCCCCCACCTCGACCATGACGTTCGTCGCCTTGACCGTGGCCACGGCGTGCATGCCGGGCTCGAGCTCCATCTCGTCTGCGGCCTCGCGAGTGATGAAGGCGAGGATCCGGTGGGGGCCGGCCAGGATCTCGACCGTCGCGGCCAGCCCGTCTTTCTTGACCTCGGTGACGACGCCGGGGAACCGGTTACGAACGCTTCTCGCCGTGACCTTCGGTCGATCCCGGCGCTCCGCCAGGAGCCTGGCGACCTCGTCGGCGGGAACCAGGCGCTGGCCGCCCTTGGTCCGGGTGACCCTGACCTTGCCCTCGCGCTCCCATCGGCGCAGGGTCTCCACCCGAACCCCCAGCAGCCCGGCCGCCTCCCCGATCCGATATCCCTCGGCCACCAGCGGAGCATATAGGTTCCAGGCAAGTCAGCGCTAGGGAAAGCTGGCTATCTCAAGCCGCGAAGCGGACGTGCATGACGTCGCCCTCTCGGACCACGTAATCCTTGCCCTCCACCCGGATCAGGCCCTTGTGCTTGGCCGCCTCCATGCTTCCCGCGGCGACCAGGTCATCGAAGGAGACGACCTCGGCCCGGATGAACCCCCGCTCCAGATCGGTGTGGATGGCCCCCGCGGCCTCGGGGGCCTTCGCGCCGCGCCGCACCTCCCAGGCCCGGGTCTCGTCCTCGCCAGTCGTGAGGAACGTGATGAGATCGAGGGCCCGGTAGGACGCGTGCACGACTCCGTCGAGGCCCGGCTCGTGCACGCCGAACTCGTCGAGCAAAGCGCGGGCCTCCTCCGGCTCCATCTCCGCGGTCTCGGCCTCGATCGCCGCCCACACCCCGACGGTCCCCTCGGGGAGTTCGGGCGGCACGTCCGTGCCCTCCTCGAGGTTGGCCACGACCACCCACGGCTTGAGCGTGAGCGGCCCGATCGCGCGGAGCTCCTTCGCGTCGTCCTCGGTGAGGGCGGTGTCTCGCAGCAATCGCTCACCGTGCAGCGCGTCGCGCGCTTTGGCCAACGCGTCCACCTCTGCGGACGGCTTGCCTCGCGCTCGCTTCTCCGCCTTCTCGAGCGCCGAGTCCACCACCGCCATGTCGGCCAGGATGAGATCGGCCGTTACCTCGGCAAGCTCGGCGGCCGGCTTCGCATCGCCCCCGAAGGCTCGCACCACGATGGCCAGCGCATCCATCTGCCGGAGCTGCGCGATGCCGTGGGCCGACGACGTCCCTCCCGGCACGTCGGTGAACCGGACCTGCGCGTGGACGATCTTCTTCGACCGCTCCATCACCGCCAGGGTCTCCACGCGCGGGTCGGGGACCGTGGCCACGGCCTGGCTGGCGGTGCCGCCCTTCGCTCCGGCGCGCGTCAGTGCCGTAAAGAGCGTCGACTTGCCGGAGAACGGCACGCCAACGAGACCGATGTCCTTCATGGGCGGCGAGCTTAGCAGCCGGTCCCAGGCGAACAGCCGGTCGTCGCGGACCTGCCGGAACGCGATGAGGGCAGGGCTCCGGCCCCACCCTCTGCTACCGGGAGACCGCTCGTGCTACGCGGCCTTCTTGGTCTCCCAGAAGATCTTGTCGATCTCGGCGATCGCGTCGAGCAGGCCCTGGCCCTGCTGAGGATCCTGCGACTTCTTCGCCAGCCCGGCCTCTTTCGTGGCCTTCCAGAACAGGTCGTGGAGCTGCGGGTACTTCTCCAGGTGCTCGGGCTTGAAGTAGTCGGTCCACAGCACCCACAGGTGCTCTTTGACCAGGTTGGCCCGCTCCTCCTTGATGATCAGGCAGCGGGACCGGTAGTCGTCCACCGTCTCGCCCTTGGTCTTGAACTTCTCGGGGTCCTGATACCGGGTCTGGATGGCCTTCACCGACTCGGCCTCGACCTTGGCCTGGGCCGGGTCGTAGATGCCGCACGGCAAGTCGCAGTGGGCATGGACGACGCGGCTCGGCTTGAGCAAAGCTTCGAGGATGGACATGCCGCCTCCTTCGAACGGGGTTCCAGGAAGAACCTATCACCGGGGCCGACAGAGGCTCGGCCGAGCGGTGGCCGGGGCGGCCGTGGGGGTGGCGTTCGCCTACAGCTTCCTCCGGTGGAAGCCGTTCAAGGTCGAGGTCCGGGGCCCGAGCATGGCCCCGACCCTCGTGCCCGGGGACTGGGCCCTGGCGGTGGCGCCGGGGCGGCTCCGGCGGTGGGACGTGGTCGTCCTGGAGCATCCCTCGCGCCCCGGCTTCGAGCTGGTGAAGCGGATCACTGGGATCCCCGACGAGCTCGGGCCGGACGGCCGGATCCTGGAGGCGGGTGAGTGGTGGGTGGAGGGCGACAACCCCGACCTGTCTACCGACAGCCGCCACTTCGGCCCGGTCACCACCGACCGGATCAGGGCCAAGGTGCGGCTGATCTACTGGCCCCCGTCTCGACGCCGGCTGCTGTGACGCGTTCAGCGGCGCCCGATAGAAGGACGCTCGCCAGTCGCTCCAGGCCCACGACGCGCGAGCCCTTGACCAGGACGATGTCGCCCGCTTGCACGCTCATCGAGACGCAGGCCACGGCCTCGTCCAGATCCCGGCACACGGCCATCCGGGATTCCGGCATGCCGGCACGGGCGGCTCCATCCGCGATTCCCCATGCCTCCACGCCGACCAGGACGAGGCGATCGAACGCCAGCGCGGCCGCCCGAGCTCCGATCCGGCGGTGCTCCCGGCTCGACCATCGGCCCAGCTGCGCCATGTGGCCGAGGACGGCGACGGCGCGCCCTTGCGGGCAGGCCATGGCCCGTGCCGTCTTGAGCGCGGCCTCCATCGATCCGGGGTTCGCGTTGTAGGCGTCGTTCAGGATGACGACGCCATCGGGCCGGGTCGCCACCTCCATCCGCCACGGCGAGAGCTCGGCATGGCGGAACGCCTCGGCGCAGGTGGTGGCGGGGACACCCATCCCAGTTGCGCAGGCCGCCGCGGCGAGCGCGTTCGCGACCAGGTGCTCTCCGGGGGCCTGAAGTTCCACGCGAACGCGCGAGCCCTGCGCGACGAGCGTGAACGAGGCTCGGCCATCCGGGCCCACCACGACGTCTTCGGCGCGAACCATCGCTCCGATGGAGCGGCCGTACGTGAGGAGGCCGGCGACGGTCCTCGAAGCGTACCGGCGGACCACGCGGTCGTCGGCGTTCAGGATGGCCAGGCCCCTTGCGGGGAGCGCCTCAACGAGCTCCGCTTTGGCCCGGCGGATCCTCCGGGGAGAGCCGAACGTCTCCACGTGGGCCAGGCCGACGTTGGTCACGATCCCCACATCGGGTCGCGCGACCTCGCACAGGCGCGAGATCTCCCCCAACACCCCGGCCCCGATCTCGCACACGAGCACGTCCGTGCCCGGGCCGGCCCCCAGGATCGTGAGCGGCAGCCCCACCTGGTTGTTGAACGACCGCGGGCTGGCATGCACGCGGTAGGTGGTGGACAGGGCAGCGCGAGCCAGGTCCTTCGTGATGGTCTTGCCGGAGGAGCCCGTGATGCCGACCACCCGCGCGCCCGATGCGCGACGCTCGTGCGCCGCCATGGCGAGGAGGGCCGCCGCCGTGTCGGGCACCTCGATGATGGGCCAGGCCGCGAGGGAGGCGTCCTCGACCACCGCCGCGCTCGCGCCACGGTGGAAGGCGTCCTCCAGGAACGTGTGGCCGTGGGTGCGGGTGCCGGCCAGCGCGAAGAACAGGTCTCCCGGTCCGGCCTCCCGGCTGTCGACCACCACCCGGCGTACGCGCATATCGTCACCGTGCAGCCGGCCGCCAAGGGCCACAGCCATCTCGGACAGCGATCGCTCTCGCACCTAACCAAGGCGACCGGGCCGGTCGCGGTTCGGTTCCCCCGCGAACCATCTGCCCCACGCGTCGGTCTGGTAGGCGAAGGCCCGGAAGGGGGACGGTGAAGGTCGAGCACGACGTGCGCTTCCCGCCCGCGGGCGCGGCCCGGGGGCAGGACGACTCCATGCTCGAGGCCTCGTTCGCCGATCTCGCGGACGACTTCGACGAGCTCGCGCACATCGCGCGTTCGGCGCGGGATCGGCTGTCGGTGTCGCTCGGTGAGCTCCGACGGTGCCGCACGCTCCTCCAACCCTCAACCGTGCGGACGCTCGATGACCAAGTCCAGGAGCTCCGATCGCGGTTCGCCGCCTCCCTGGACGAGCTCGTCACCCTGAGAGTCGCCGCCGCCCGGGGCGAGCGCTCCAGTCGTCGCTGGTGCGGCTGACCGAACGCAAGTACGCCCATGCCGAGCTCATGCGGTCGCAGCACGGGCTGGTGGGCGCCATGGTCACCGCCACCGACTGGCAGTCGCCGTCGTTCGCCCACGCGATGCGATCGCAGGCCGGCCGCCTCACCGGCCGGATAACCGAGCATCACGACGACTACAAGCGCGACCGCCATGCCGACGCCGCCGAGTACGAACGGGCGTACCTGGACCAGTACGTGGCGAATCCCTCCGGCCTCGATCTCCGGGCCCTCATGACCGGGTGTGGGATGGCGGCGTTCACCACGATCCTCGCGTTCCTGGAGATGGAGGGGAAGCTCGGCAGGCCGGTCGTCTCCGGTCGCTCGCTATATCACGAGTGCAAGCAGCTCCTTCGTCGAAGCAGCGCCTCCGACCGGATCGTGTGGGTGGACGAGCACGATGTGCGGGCTCAGGTGCGAGCCGTCGCCACCCTCCAGCCGGGGGCCCTCTTCATTGACTCGATGTGCAACGCCAAGGGCATCGCCCTGCCGGACCTGGGACGGCTGATCACATTGCTCGCGGCTCAAGCGTCCGACGAGCTGTACCTGGTGATCGACAACACCGCCCTGTCGTCCGCGTTCCAGCCGTTCGCGATGCTCACCCGAGGCCGGCGCTCCCTTCGCCTCCTCGTGTTCGAGAGCCTTACGAAGTACGCCCAGCTCGGGCTGGACCGGACGCCCGCCGGCATGATCGTGGCCGAGGGTACCGATGTGGCGGATGCCCTTGACGGCTATCGAGAACACCTTGGGACGAACGTCCCCGACGCCGTGGTGCACGCGATCCCCTTCCCCGAGCGCAGCATCTACGAACGGCGGCTGGCTCGCCTCGGCAGGAACGCGTCCCTGCTGGCGGAGGCGGTGCAACGTCGGGCCGAGACGCTCAACGGAGAGCTGTTCACTGGGGCGTGCTACCCGGGGCTGGCGAACCACCCAGCCAACGCGTGGATCCGGCACCAGTGGTTCGGCGGTGGGTTCTTCGAGGTCGGGTTCGCGGGGCGCCCCGATGCCATCCGCCTCCAGCATCGGTTCGTCGACGTCGTGCTCGAGATGGCCCGGGCTCGCGGCGTGCCGATCGCGGCGGGCGCCAGTTTCGGGCTCAACACGACCCGCGTCTACCACACCGCCTCGACCTCGGCGTACGGCGAGCCGTTCGTGCGGATCTCGCCCGGTACGGAGCACAGCCTGGGGATCGAGGCGGTCGCCGGCGTCCTCCTGGCGGCCATGGACCGGCTGGCGCTCGAGGCACGGCAGTTGCCGCGATTCCGAGTCGAGGCGTAGGATTTGCAGTTGCAATGATCAGGACGCGGTGCCGCGGGCTCGTCGGGGCCATGATCCCCTGCAGGTGCTGCTGTCCCCAGGTGCCCGGCGCCGGCCCCTAGGCGGCCGCGCCCCGGCACCGATCCCTCTCGCCCACCCCACCAACGTCTGGAGGTTCCCGCCGATGAGCATCACCGCCACCACCGTGGACGCCAGGGGCCAGTCCTGCCCCGGGCCCCTCGTCACCCTCCACCGGGCTCTGAAGGAGGCCGGTCCGGGCGAGGTGTTCGAGCTGCTCGCCACCGATCCGGGGTCGAAATCCGACGTCCCGTCCTGGGCCAAGCTCTCGGGCAACGAGCTTCTCGAGGCCACCCAGGAGGACGGGGTGTTCCGCTACCTGATCAGGAAGGCATGACGATGGGCGACGTGACCGAAAACGGCTCCACCGACACCACCGAGCTCACAAGGCTCATCGACCAGGCGCTCGCCGAGCGAGACGCCCGAGACGGCTTCAACAAGAGGAACAAGATCACCATCGTGGCCTGGGACGGTCACCTGGACCGCATCTGGCCCACGCTCATCCTGTCCACCACGGCCGCCGCCTCCGGGATGGAGGTGTCGGTGTTCTTCACCTTCTGGGGCCTGTTCGCGCTGGTAAAGCCGGAGAAGCGGATGACCGGCAAGGAGTGGATGACCAAGGCCCTCTCGGTCCTGAACCCCGGCGCCATGAAGCGGGCCAAGCTGTCCCGGTACAACTTCGCCGGCATGGGTCCGTGGATGCTCGGCAAGGTGGCCGAGGACTACAAGACCCCCCACCCCACCGAGCTCCTGGAGATGGCCCGCGACATGGGTGTCCGCCTGATCCCCTGCCAGATGACCATGGATCTGATGGGGGTCAAGAAAGAGGACCTGATCGACGGCCTGGAGGAGCCCATCGGGGCCGCTACGGCGCTCCTGGAGATGAAGGAGTCGTCGATCCAGCTGTTCATTTGAACCCAGCTGTTCATCTGATCCGGCCGTAGCCCCGAGAGGCCGGGTCCCCCGCTGGCCAGGCCCGCTCAAGTCCAGACCCCGCCGTAGCCGACCACAAGAGGTGTGATCGGCCACACGGCGCTCCGCGTCCCACCCCGACCCGACGTCCCGGTCCCCCGGCGTCCGGACCTCTTCGTCCCGCCCGTGCCGCCGATGCGGGTCCGCTCCCGCTGGCTGCGCGGCGGGCGCCTGGTCGCCCTGGTGCTCGCCGGGCTGCTGGTGGCGGGCCCGGTGGCCATCGGGCTCGGCCGCGACCGGCACGACGAGTACACGTTCATCGCCTCGTTCGACGACCATCCCTACAGGTGGAACCCCTGCCAGCCGATCCATTACGTCGTCAATCTCCGAGGCGCCCCCCCCGGAGCCCTGGAGGACGTGCAAGTCGTCGCATCGCGGGTGAAGGCCGCGACCGGGATCGACCTGGTCTACGACGGGCCGACCGACGAGCCCCCCTCCCGATCCCGTGACGCCTACGAGCCCGACCGGTACGGCGAGAGATGGGCCCCGGTCCTTATCGCCTGGATCTCCTCCGTTCCCGGCGACGAATCCGAGTGGACGGGGCGCGGCCTTCAGTTCGCGGGCCTCTCGACGCCCCTGTCGGCCCACGGCAGCGCGGGCGTGTACGTAAGTGGGTGGATCGTGATCAACGCCGAGCAGGTCTTCAGCGCGGGCTTCGAGTATCCGGACGACGAGGGTCCGGTGCTGCAACACGAGTTCGGTCACGTCATCGGCCTGGGCCACACATCCGAGTGGGGCGAGCTGATGAACTTCGGCGGTGGGGGGATGACGGACTGGGGCTCGGGCGACCTGGAGGGCTTGGAGAAGCTGGGGCGAGACGAGGGCTGTCTTCGGACCCCGGCCGTGCCCTGACCGAGGCGCGCGCTACCGCCCGGTCAGGGAGAAGTGCATGTAGTCCTTGTCGCCCGACCAGTAGCCGCCCCACCGCCAGCCGATCGAGGCGAACGCTCGGACCACTGCGTCCTCCGGATGGATCATGCCCGGCTTGCGCAGCGAGCGGTCCCGGAAGGGCTTGGCGTTGTTGTTCCGCACGTATCCGTCGGAGGTGACGTAGGGGTTCTCGATGGGGTTGATGTCGATGGCCAAGCCGTACGCGTGCTGCGACCACGTGTCGCCCGGGCCAAGCGCCGTGACCACCGGCCGGCAGTTGAACCCCGCCGTGTAGTCCCGCTTGTCGTTGGGGTCGTCGTGGTTGGGCCGGTACTTCACGGCCAGGTGCATCTGGTTGATCCGGAATCGCGCCTCGAACATCTGTCGGAACACCGACACCACACCGCCGGCGACCGACTCGTTCACCACCATGAGGCCCTCGTGCACCTGGCGGTCGAATCCCCAGTACCGAAGGGTCAGCAGGCGGAGCCGCCCGATGGCGACGGGACACCCGGGGTGCCACGTGGTGCCGCGCATCTCGGCCTCCAGGTCGGCCGGGAGCGCCGACACCGTGCCCTTGAACCGGGCCGGGAACGGCCTGGGACTCGGTGCGTGGGAGGGGCGGGGCGACGGGGACGGCATCGTGACCGGCGGAATGCCCTCGCTCGATGATGCCTCGGGGATCCCGCCTCCGCCCGACCTGTCCGCCGCGGCCGTCCCGCACGCCGGGAGCAGGGCGATCAGGGCGAGCGCGCAGGTAGCAATGAGGGCGCGAACCGTCCCCATCCTCACGGCAGGTACTGCTCCTCGATCGCCGTCACGACGCCTCCATTCACCGTGACCCAGTACGTCGAGAACTTCCCCTTGTAGTTGCCGGCCGGATACGTGTTCTGGAAGAAGGAGTCCTGGAAGCGGTCCGGGTCGGCGGGGAACAACCGGTCGCAGCAGTGCCTCCAGTCGAGGAGCAGGATCCTGATGTCGCTGGAGACGATGAGCGTCCTGAGCCTCGGATTGTCGTTGACGATGTAGTAGTCGTTCGGCACCGGGGTCTCATCTCCGTGCTCGGCGGCTGCCTGGTTGGCTTCGTCACCGGTCAGGAAGAGGGCCAGGTCGAACACCATCGTCCCGGGGAGCGACCTGATGTCGACCGACTCGATGAAGCCGAAGTGCCTGCCGTCCTCCAGGGCCGGCGAAGGAGAGGGCGAGGGCTGGCCCGTGGGGGACGGCGACGTGACGGCGGGTGTGGGCGCCGAAGGCGTTCCACTGGTGCTCCCGCTCCCCGCGTTGGCACATGCGGGGCCGAGCATCGCCATCGACAACCCGATCACGAGCAACGTCTCCTTGCTCATCCATCCCCTGTTTCTCTCGGTGTCCCAGTGTCGCACGCCGAACCCATGGGAGACGGAAGCGCTGGCACGCCGGTTCCCCAACCGGGGGTCCCCCAGATAGTTCGTGACACTAATTAGCTTTGCGAACTATAATGGTGGGGTCGTGACCACCATCGCAACCCCCATCGACACGGCCGAGCTGGCCTCCCGCCTGCGCCTGGGCGTGACCCGGCTGGCCCGCAAGCTCCGCCAGCAGGCCGAGCCCGGCATGACCCCCTCGCTTCTGTCGGCCCTGTCCACGATCGAGCGGGCGGGGCCCATGACCATCGGCGACCTGTGCGCCGCCGAGCAGGTCCAGCCGCCCACCATGACCCGCCTGGTGGCCTCCCTGGTGGAGGCGGGGCTGGTCGAACGAAGCGTCGATCCCGTCGATCGGCGGGTGGCGTGGGTCCGGGTGACCCCGGCCGGGGCGAAGTCCCTGGCCCAGACCCGGAGGCGCAAGGAGGCCTACCTGGCCAAACGGCTCCGCCGGCTCGAGCCGGACCGTCTGGCCGTCCTGGAGGAGGCCGCCGCAATCCTTGACGAGCTGGTGGAGGGCGAGTCGTGACCAAGATCGGCTTCGCCGTCCACCGGACGTTCCATTCGGTCTCGCACTCTCGCAACTTCCGGCTGTTCTCCGTGGGCCAGATGGTGTCGGTGACCGGCACGTGGATGCAGTCGGTGGCAGCTGCATGGCTGGTGCTGCAGCTCACCGGGAGTAGCGTCGCGCTCGGTATCCAGCTGGCCCTGAACTTCGGCCCCATCCTGTTGCTCGGCGCGTGGGCCGGGCTGCTCGCGGACCGAAAGGACAAGCGGGTCATCCTGATCGGCACCCAGACCGCCTTCGCCCTCCAGGCGCTCGCGTTGTGGGTGTTGGTGTTCGCCGGCGTGGCGGAGCTATGGATGGTCTACGCCCTGTCGCTGTTCGCCGGGATCGTGACCGCGGTGGACAACCCGGCTCGGCAGAGCTTCTACGCCGAGATGGTGGGGCAGAAGGACCTGACCAACGCGGTCAGCCTGAACAGCGCGGTCATGACCGGCACGCGCATCGTGGGCCCGGCTCTGGCCGGCGTGCTGATCGCGACGGTCGGGCTCGCGCCGAGCTTCCTGTTCAACGGGATCTCCTATGTCGCCGTGATCGCGGCGCTGATCGCCATGCGGCCGGACGAGCTGCATCGCGAGGTCGTCCCCGTCCGCGGGAAGGGCCAGCTCCGCGAGGGCCTGGCGTACGTGCGGCGGACCCCCGGTCTGCTGCTCCCACTGGCCTGGATGGCCGTCATCTTCACGTTCTCGTTCAACTTCTCGGTGTTGTTCCCGTTCCTGGCCACGCGGGTGTTCCACGGCGACGCGGGGACCTACGCGACCATGCTTTCGGTGCTGGGCCTGGGGTCGCTCCTCGGCGCGCTGGCCATGGCTCGCCAGCAGGAGCCGAACCTCCACCGCCTCGCGGCCGCGGCCATCGCGTTCGGTGCAGTCTCGGTCCTGGCGGCCGCCGCGCCCTCGTTCTGGCTGGAGCTCGTGGTGCTCCTGCCGATGGGCATCGTCAGCATGGTCTTCATGATCACCGGCAACTCCACGCTTCAGCTCAGGTCGCGGGCCAACATGCGCGGCCGGGTCATGGCCCTCTACGGCATGGTGTTCCTGGGCGGGACGCCGATCGGCGCACCGATCGCCGGGTGGGTGGCCGACCGGTTCGGTCCGAGGATGGGGATCGCCCTCGGCGGGCTCATCGCCGTGGCCACCGGCCTGGTCGGCCTGTGGATGCTGTCCCGCCTTCGGCTCCGCCGGACTCGTGTCGCGGCGGCCAGGCATCCGGAGGTGGTCGGGGTCCCGGTCACGGGCGCGGCGATCGACCCCAAGCTGGCCACCGAGGAGTCCGCGACCGCCTAGCTCAGCTCCCGCTCCAGGCGCCAGGTCCCGCTGCCCTCGGGCTTCGAGACCTCGATCACTGTCCCGTCCTCGAGCGCCAGCCGGAAGCGCCTTCGCCGCTCGCCGTCTCGTTCCTCCAGCCACGATCGCTGTACCTCGGCCCGCTCCTCGACGCCGCCCCAGATCACGGCGGTGGGCCACTCCTCGGCCTTCGCCCCCTCGTAGAACCGGATCTGCAGCTCGGGCGTGCGGGCGATCCACCTCGGGAGCACCGGCGAGTACAGGACGAAGGCCGCCCCGATCAGGGCCACCGAGACCTCGGGGCTGAGCGAGCGGAGCATGGCGACGGCGACGAACGCCGCGATCACCCTCGACAGGTTGTACGACACGTCGTACACCGCGAACACGCGCCCCCGGTAGCCGTCGGGGATGGCTTCCTGGACCATCGTGTCCACGGGGATCTTCTTCCACGCGAACGTGAGGCCCACGGCGAAGCTGCCGAACAGCACGGTGAGGCCGGTGAGGTGCAGCGAGAGGACCAGCAGGCAGACGCCCCCCACGAGGAACCCCCCGGCAACGATCCGCTCCTTGGCGAACCGCTCCTCGAGCTTGCCCACCGTGAGGATCCCGACCAGGACCCCCAGGCCGCCGGCGCCGATGAGGTTGGAGAACGACCCGACCCCCTCCCTGTACCGTTCGCGGAACACGAACAGGGACAGCACCAGCATGATGCCCTGCCCCAGCTGGTCGATCGTGATGGACGTGATGGGCCCGACCGCTCGAGGGGTCCGAGCCAGGCGATAGATGCCGTCCGCGAACTCGCGGGCCACACGCCGGATCTCGTCGGTCACCGCTTCGGCCGGCCGGCGCAGCGGCGTGAGGCTCGTCGTGATCCGGGAGGCGATCAGCGACCCGATGAGCCACATCGCCCCTGCCGCGACGATCACGGGGACGTTGTCGAACGCGTCGGACACCCACCCGCCGACGAACACGCCGGCCAGCAGCGCAACGGTTCCCCCCACCGTGGCGATCGAGTTCGCCATCAGCAGGTCCTCGGTGGGGACCAGGCGCGGCACCACGGCCTGGGCGGTTGCGAGATAGAACCGGTTCACCGAGAACACCAGCACGACGCCCACGTAGAACGGCACCGAAGCGGTGCGCGGGTTCAGCAGCGCGAGCCCCACGACCGCCGCCCGGATCCAGGGCGCCACCACCAGGATCCGCCGCCTGGACCACCGGTCGATGAACACGCCGGTGAACGGCCCGACCGCCGAGAACGGCAGCGACACCAGGAGCGTCGCGATGGCGAAGCCCACGGCGGTGCTCTGCTTCTCCGGGTTGAAGACGACCGACGCCACCAACGCGGCCTGGAAGAACCCGTCGGCGGACTGGCTCACCAACCGGATGGCGAACAGACGCCGGAAGTCCTGGCTTCGCAGCGCGTCGCGGGTCCGGGCGATCGTTCCCTTCACGGCCGCATCCTAGGGGGCCGGCGCGACGGCGGGGAGGGCCCCCCGATGCCTAGCGTTCCGGTTGGGACGTGGCGTGTTTCAGGGCTGAGAGCAGCGTCTCGGCGTCGTAGCCCTCGTCGTGCCGCACCCCGTTGACGAAGAAGGTGGGCGTTCCGTTCACGCCACTTCGGATCCCGCCCATGAAGTCCTCGCGGACGCGCTCGGCGTGGGCGTGCTCGGACATCTCGCGAGTGAAACGGGACTCGTCCAGCCCGACCTCCCGTGCGTACCGCGCCAGGTTTGCGTCGCCCAGGGCGCCCTGGTGCTCGAAAAGGTGGTCGTGCATCTCCCAGAACTTTCCCTGCGCGGCGGCAGTCTCCGCCGCCTCGGCTGCGTGCTGCGCGTGCGGATGGGAGTTCGTCAGCGGGAAGTTGCGGAACACGAAGCGAAGCCGCTCGCCCATCTGTTCCTGGACCGCCTTGACGATGGGGTAGGCCTCGCCGCAGTACGGGCACTCGTAGTCCCCGTACTCCACGAGCGTGACGGGCGCATCGCTCGGTCCCTTTGCGTGATCTCGGTCCTCGGAGACCGCGAGGACCAGGACCGCTCGCTCGTCCCCGTTTTCGTCCTGGTCGTCCTGATAGGGCGTCCGCTTCACGATGCGTTCCTCTTGC